>ERZ791919.8-NODE-8-length-330866-cov-13.253649_pt1 | contig 330866 bp, 377 predicted proteins | sample MGYA00510137_ERZ791919 | MGnify/ENA primary metagenome ERZ791919 (study PRJEB30046, sample SAMN00792059) | human gut metagenome | study: EMG produced TPA metagenomics assembly of the A metagenome-wide association study of gut microbiota in type 2... | reverse complement strand
ATTACCCTATTGGATAAAGGAAATTTCAAAATTTCCACTATAATACATTATCCCGCTGATCCAGGGGGAAATCCGCCGCTTTTTGCGGGATTACGGCGCAATCAAGGTCAGCCGTAGTCTGAAGGAGATGAATAGTAAGGTAGAGCAATACCGGCAGCGGGTGATCAAGGAAAAGGGCTATGAGCCTGAGATTGAAGAGATCGCTGCTGCCCTTTCTTATGATGCAGGGGAGATCGTAATGGCAATGGAGGCTTCGTTGGAGCCGGAGTCTCTGGATGCTCCGGGTGTATATTCAAAAACGGAGGAATATAGCCAGGAGATTGTTGATCATTTGTCGTTGATGCAGATGTTGGAACGGTTGGAGCCGGAGGAACAGCGTTTGATCCAGCTTCGGTATTTTGAAGACAAAACGCAGTCGGAGACCGGAAAACTGCTTGGTATCAGCCAGGTTCAGGTGAGCCGGCAGGAAAAACGGATCCTTGAGAAATTAAAAGAAAGTGTATAAAAAGAACAGATGCGGATACCCTAATCCTGTAAGAATATGGGAAAGCAGGTTTCGTAATATGGCAGAAATGGTATATTTGCAGTTGGCAGAAAGTGTTCTGGCGGAAAAACGAAAGGTATTGATCCGGGATGTATCGAAGGTCGTATCCGACAATCTGGATCTGAAAAATAAAATCGAAAAAATTGAACTGATGAATTTTTCTACCAGTTCAAAGGAACAGCAGGTCATATCCATATTGGATATCATAGAGGAGATCAGAAAAAACTGCGATGGGGAGCTGTGTATCCAGAATCTTGGACAGCCTGATGTCGTTGTATATTATAAGGCATTCGATCCGTCGGACCGGATAAAGCAGAAGTTCAAATTTATATTTCTATGCCTGATCGCATTCTTTGGTGCTGGATTTTCAATTATATCCTATAACTCGGATGTGAATCTGGTAGGACAGCTTGATCTGCTTCAGAATGTATTTACCGGAGGCAGTGAATCAGGAGCCATGATTGGCGGTGTTGCCTATTCACTGGGCTTGTTCATTGGAATCATTGTATTCTTTAATCATGGAGCCAATAAGAAATTTACCGATGATCCGACCCCGCTTCAGGTGCAGATGCGGCAGTATGAACAGGAGATCAATCAGACAGTGATCACGGATTCTGTAAGAAAGAAGGATGTGCGGGATGCTGATTAGACATATCTGTTATGCACTGGTTGCATTTATCGGAGGGGCAGCTATATCCAGTGGTTATTTTGCATTTATATCCCTGATCGGAGTATTCCCCAAGCTGGCGGAAAAGGTGAAAGGCAACCGGCACTATATGCTGGTGGAATGTCTGCTGGCATATGGTGCTGTGGCAGGAAATATCGTATATATATTTAATATCCGGATCCCGCTTGCAATTCCTGGGCTGGCTTTTGTAACCCTGCTTGGCGGTATCTTTACAGGCTGTCTGGTTGGTGCGCTCGCAGAGGTGCTGAATGTATTTCCGATCATATCCAGACGGTTTTCAATCCGGCGTTATATTCCTTACATCATATACATGGTTGCAGCAGGGAAACTCGTGGGTTCTGTTCTTGGTCTGATATCAACCGGACTGGTCTAGGAATGCGATTTATATGCATAGTTTTCATGCAAATGGAAAATACTGAAGAATAGAACCCGGTAAGACAGGAGGAAAGTATATGCAGTTTGAACCAAAAGAAAAGGAATACAATCAGTATGTTGAAACGATTACTCCGGTATCCAATTCGGCAAGAAACTGCCTGTGGGCGTTTCTCATCGGAGGACTGATCTGCACGATCGGACAGGTGTTATTTAATTTGTTTGAATATGCGGGACTGGATAAGGATGACAGTTCGTCTTATGTATCGATCGTTCTTGTACTCATCAGTGTGGTACTCACAGGTCTGAATGTCTATAAGAAGATCGCAAAATATGGTGGAGCCGGAACTCTGGTACCGATCACGGGCTTTGCTAATGGTGTCTGTGCTCCGATCATAGAGTTTCAGACCGAAGGTGAGGTCTTCGGTAAAGGTGTAAAATGTTTTACGATTGCAGGCCCGGTCATCATGTACGGTATCTTTACATCATGGGTGCTGGGACTGATATACTGGATCTGTAAGCTGGCAGGCTGGGTATGATTCCCGGCCTGTTTTTTCAAAAATGTTACATATGTTTTAAGGTAAAATGATGGTTTTGTGAAATATTAGATTTAAGGGGAATCTGTATTGACAGATAAAAATACCTATGATAACTTTAACAAATGGTTAAGTTAATAATAGTAGGTATCTGTATCCTTTAGCAGGATGCGTATACTCGCATGTGTAGTAAATGGAGATACATCATGAAAAAAGCAAAAAGAAGTGTTACTACAACAGTATGTGTTATTGTTGCATTGTGTGTGTGTTATCTGATATTTTGCGGAATTATTGGTAAGAAAAAGTTTTTTCCAAATACCAGTATAAATGGAATTGATGTCAGTAACATGACGGTGAAGGAAGCTGCAGCGGCTGTAGAAGATCAGTTTGCAACGGAGTACAATAACGCCGGGATTGATGTAACGTTGGAAGGTAAAACATATTGCATTGCGATCGAAGAAGCTCTGGATCTGGATGTGATCGATGCGGTACAACAGGCAAACGATGAAAGCCATGGATTTTTAACAAGAGGTTTTAATTTTATTAAGGCATTATTTGGTGAGGCAGAATATACTGCACGACCATCGCTGAAGGATAAGAAGCCGTTGTATACTGCGATCGAACAGTCCGGGCTGACGAAGCTGGAAGGGGTAGAAGATTCCTCTTACACCGTGAAGGATGACAAGGTTATTGTTACAAAGGGCCGCGGAGGTTATACGGTAGATTCGGATAAGCTGGCAGATGAGATTGCTTCCTGCATCAGCAAGGGAGAATATGATGCGCAGCTTGAATGTCCACTTACATACAGTGATGTCGATCTGGATCTGGTATATGATCAGATTTATGTAGCACCGGCGGATGCAACACTGGATCCGGAAAATGATTACAGCGTAACAGATTCTGTGGTAGGAATCAGCTTTGATAAAGATGCTGCCAGGAAGAAGCTGGATGCGGCAGCCGATGGAGAAGAAGTCAGCTTTGATCTGGTTTATACAGAACCGGAGCTGTCGAAGGAGACATTACAGGCCTATCTCTTCCGTGATACGCTGGGATCCTTCAGTACCAATGTAGGTGGAACGGATGCAAGAAAAGGAAATGTTGCAAAGGCGGCAGAGAATTGTAACGGCACGATACTGATGCCGGGTGAAGAGTTTTCATTCAATAATGTGGTAGGACAGAGAACCATTGAGAATGGGTTTCAGGCAGCTCCATCTTATGTCAATGGGGAATCAGTAGATGAAGTCGGCGGAGGTATCTGTCAGGTATCATCCACTCTTTATGATGCCTGTCTGTATGCGAATCTGGAAATTGCAGAACGTCATTGCCATCCGCATCCATCCACTTATGTAGATGCAGGCTTTGATGCAACAGTATCCTGGGGCGGACCGGATTACCGTTTTATAAATAATACGGATTATCCGCTCAAGGTGACCGCCTCCTATAGTGGTGGTGTTGTGTCATGTGCGATTTATGGAACGAAGCTAAAGGACTTCAGAGTGTCACTGTCCAGTGAACTGGTAGCAACTTATGATTATGATACGGAATATGAGGACGACGATACACTGGAGAAAGGTGAAGAGGAAGTTTCCGTTACAGGTATCACAGGAACTAAATATCAGACCTACCGGACGGTATATGACGGAAATGGAGAGGTAATCTCATCTGAACCGGAATCTGTCAGTGTGTATGATAAACGGGATAAAGTAGTTCTTCGTGGAACCAAAGAGAAGGAAGATACCTCAGAGGAGAATTCGACTGAGGAGAAGAAGACGGAGGAAAAAACAACCGAGGAAAAGACAACTGAGGATACGACAGAAAAGAAGGACGACAAGAAAGACGATTCCAAGAAGGATGATAAGAAATCGGATAAAAAGTCAGACAATAAGAAAAAGAATGATACAAAGACAGATGATTAAATAAAGAAACAAAGAAAAGCTCATATGGAAGCCGGTTCGTAAGGATCAGGCAGCCATATGAGCTTTCTTTTGTGTTATTGATAGTATATTATTCCGCTTCACTGTGTTCGTTTGTTTTGACCTCCTGATTGGTATACAGGTTTACATAGTGAGGACGAAGCTTGGAATATATGATTTTCTGTTCACTGTATAAGCTGTAATAACCGGATAACATATAGCTGACACTGCAACCGATCGCGAACAGCAGGATACCGCTTGCACCGAATAATTCGATGCTTAAGACCAGAGATGCCAGTGGACAGTTTACAACGCCGCAGAAGAGACATACAAGCCCCATAGCAGCTCCGAATCCTGGATCCAGTCCAATCCAGCCTCCAAGGGTACATCCGAAGGTTGCACCGATGAAGAACGATGGAACGATCTCTCCGCCACGGAATCCGCAGCCGATCGTGATGCAGGTAAACAGGAGCTTCAGAATGAAGGCTTCCGGTTTTGCTGTTCCATGGATCGCCTGTTCAATAATGTTCATACCGGCACCATTGTAATCATTGCAGCGGACGGCAAGCGTCAGGAGAACCAGTAGCACACCGCCAACCAATATACGAAGATACTGGTTTTTCAGATATTTCTTAAATGTTTTTCCGATGACCTGCATGGACATACAGAAAAGGATGCTGAGTACGGCAGCAGCGACCGAGAGAATGATCACCCGGATCCCGGTTGCCAGTGACATTTCAGGAACCTGATTCAGAATGAAATAGGTAGGGGTGATGTGAAATTTTTCTGTGATCGCATAGGAAATGGTTGCTGACAGGATACATGGTACCAGTGCACTATAATACAGAATTCCGATGCTGATAACCTCTACACTGAAAAGTGCGGCCGTAACAGGAGTTCCAAACAGGGCAGCGAATACGGCACTCATACCACACAAGGTCATAATATGTTTATCGCTGTCATCCATTTTGATCAATTTGCCAATCGATGCACCCAGACTTCCGCCAATCTGCAGGGCAGCACCTTCCCGGCCGGCAGATCCGCCAAATAAATGCGTGATAACGGTTGTTATAAAGATCAGAGGTGCCATACGGAAAGGCACATTGTATTCCGGATTCCGAATCGATCCGATAACAAGGTTGGTTCCCTTGTCATGCTTGATGCCGCCTGCACGGTACAGAAATACGATCAACAGACCGGCTGCCGGGAGCAGGAAGATGATCCATCTGTGCCCGGAACGGAACTGTGTGACATATTCAACGCTGTAATGAAAGGCTGTTCCGACAGCCCCGCAGGAGATTCCGATAATGGCAGAACAGATCAGCCATTTAATAAATGTTTTTGCGTATCGTTTTGTTCGATCGATACAATTTAACCAGTATTCTTTTGTAAATATCATAATTCATACCTATCCAGATTGTTTTTATTCTTTCATAGATTACCCCGAATCAGCGGATTTGTCCAGAACATATTAAATATGAATAAAATAAAGAAAAGAAGCAAATGACTATCAACAGAAGAACATATGGAAATAAGGAGGCAAAAAATGAATAAAATGGTTGGAAAACAAAGTGTCAGTTTTTCAGATCCTCCATGTATTCTGGGAGCGGCTTCTATCTGTGGACCAAAGGAAGCTGAAGGACCTCTGGCGGATTACTTTGATATCCGTTCCGAGGATCCTACATTTGGAAAGGATTCCTGGGAAGAGGGCGAAAGTGAGATGATCCGGCAGGCGGTCGAGCTTGCAATCAAAAAGGCGGATAAAAAGAAAGAGGAGATCCGGTATATATTTGCGGGGGATCTGCTGGGACAGTTGATCGCAACCACATTTGGTATTAAGGATCTTGATATACCGGTATTTGGGTTGTATGGAGCCTGTTCCACCTGTGGAGAGGGATTGTCGTTGGCATCCATGACAGTTGCTGCCGGTTATGCGGACTGTGTAGTGGCAGCAACGTCCAGTCATTTTGGAAGTGCAGAGAAGCAGTTCCGGTTTCCACTGGAATATGGAAATCAGAGACCGTTATCTGCGACCTGGACGGTAACCGGAAGTGGAGCGTTTGTTGTTGGTAAGGCAGAGCCGGAAGAAGGAGCAATTCAGATTACCGGGATTACAACGGGACGGATCGTGGATTATGGGGTAAAGGACTCCTTTAATATGGGAGCCTGTATGGCACCGGCAGCGGCAGATGTGATCTATCAGAACCTGAAGGACTTTGATCGGAAGCCAACGTATTATGACCGTATCATTACCGGGGATCTGGGGAAGATCGGGCAGAAGATACTGTTTGATCTTTTAAAGGACAATGGAATAGATATCAGCAACCAGCATATGGATTGTGGTATCGAGATCTTTGATAATGAAGAACAGGATACACATTCCGGTGGCTCCGGTTGCGGATGCTCGGCTATTACGCTGGCTGGCTATGTATTAAAGCAGTTACGGGACGGAACCTGGAAGAGGGTATTGTTTGTACCGACCGGAGCACTTCTTTCCACAGTAAGCTATAATGAAGGACAGAATATACCGGGCGTGGCACATGCAGTTATAATAGAACGGAGGTAAAGTTATTTATGGATTATATAAAGGCATTTGTGATCGGAGGTGCTGTCTGTGTGCTTATTCAGATACTGATGGATAAGACGAAGCTGCTTCCGGGACGGATCATGGTGATCCTGGTATGTTCCGGTGCTGTTCTTGGAGCAATCGGGATATATGAACCATTTCTTGAATTTGCCGGCTGCGGAGCCTCGGTTCCTCTTTCCGGATTTGGTTATAATCTCTGGAAGGGAATAAAAGAGGCAGTTGATCAAGATGGATTTATCGGGCTGTTCCGGGGAGGCTTCAAGATGGCGGCAGTAGGAACATCGGCAGCATTGATCTTTTCTTATCTGGCATCCCTGATCTTTAAGCCAAAGATGGTAAAATAGTATAAAGTATATTTTTTTATATAGATCCCAGGGAATAGGAAAGGAGCCATGAGAATGATCTCTCATGGCTCCCTTTTACATATATCGTTTTTATTCTTCTGTATTTTTATGTTTGTTCTCTTTTGAGGAAGGTTCATCAGAAGATGGTTCATCGGTAGGTTCCTCTGTTGGCGGTTCATCGGTAGGTTCCTCTGTTGGCGGTTCTTCTGTTGTAGGAGTTTCCGTTGTTGGTTCCTCTGTTGTAGGCTTCTCTGTTGGCGGTTCTTCTGTCTTGTCCTTTTTGAACTTAACAGTGATCGTATGATTGCCTTTTACCTTTGAGAACTTATACTGTGAAACCGGTCCGACGGAGCTTCCGTCTACATATACATCCGAGATCACATAACCCTTATCCGGTGTGATATAGAAGGTTGTGTTCTTGCCGGATTTTACGGTTGTACTTGGGGAGATAGAACCACCGGATCCATCTACACCGGAAGTAATCTTGAAGCTGTCCTTCTTGTTGTCCTCTGTAGTCTTATTTGGATCTTCAGAATCAGAAGAGTCTTCGGTTTCTTCTTCCTCCGGATGAAGCGGACATTTCTCTTTCAGGATGTTCTGATCGTATTCAAAGTCTGCATCAATGATTTCAATCTTGCCGTCATCATCTTCTGTATAATAATAGGTTGTTGTTTCCTTACAGGTATTGGTTGCTACCTTATGGGAATCATTACAGATCACAACCTTCTTGTTTCCACCACATCGTTTGGTAGGAACGGTTCCTTCTGCAAAATAGTCTGTTATTGTTGAACAGCCTTCAACAGGAAGAAGTCCGGTATCCTTACATACGGTTGCCCGTATGATTCCGCTTGGCATTTCAAAGGTCTTGGAGGTATCCAGACCCTTTGCTTCCACGATTGCATCCATAATCTTACGCCACATGTTCTTATGATAGCTTCCAGCAGCAAAATTAGTATTTACATCAAAACCGATCCAGATCGAAGCGGTGTAATATGGAGTATATCCACAGAACCATGCATCGTAGTTGCTGGAGGTTGTACCTGTTTTACCTGCTGTATAAAGACCACATGAAAGATTTGCAGCAGTACCGGTACCGATCGTAACTACATCATGCATGGCACTTGTTAATAACCATGCATTCTGAGGAGAGATGACCAGGGATTCTTCCGGTGTTCTGTTATCGATCAGAAGCTTGCCGTCATGATCATATACCTCGGTGTAGAAGATAGGTTTGATATAATTGCCTTCATTTGCAATTGTTGCATAAGCAGCGGTGATCTCAAGGTTTGTGATACCATCTGTCAGACCACCAAGGGCAAGGGACTGGTTGATATCCGATTCAATCCCTCCGCTTGAATTTGTACGTTCTTTTACTAGGGTTGTGAATCCAAGCTTTAACAGATATTCGTAAGCAAGCTCCGGAGTAACATCTGTGATCGTCTTAACAGCAAGAATATTCATGGAATTCTGAATAGCCTGTCGGATCGTGCTTGGACCACGGTAGCCACTGTACCAGTTCCTGACTTCGCCGCCATTTGTATAGGTGTATGGTTCATCTTTGTATACGGTTGCAAGGCTCATGCCGCAGCCGTCCAGTGCAGGAAGAAAAGAGGCAACAACCTTAAAGGTTGATCCGGGTTGTCTGGTTGCTTCCGTAGCACGGTTAAAGGAACGATCCTCTGTCTTTTCACCACGACCGCCGACGATGGCTTTTACCTGACCGGTCTCCTGATCCATCAGGGTGAAGGAAATCTGTGGTTCCACTGTGACCTTATAGCTTTCAAGCTGTTCCTTGTAACCGGTTGTCTCAATCAGGTGCGCTTTGTATTCGTCAGCAGCAGCACGGGCATCTTCTTCACTGGAGAAGATTAGGTCGAAAGAGGATTGCCCCATTTCTTCCTGGAACCAGGTTACCATCATATTCTGACTGTAGTTGTACTGTTCACCGTTGTCATCTACCAGTGTCAGTGCATAGGATAACTGATAGCTGTCAGCCGGATAGTTATCTTCATCATTTAAAACATCATCACAGATATTCTGGATCTGTGTATCCTGACAGGTACGGACATCCAGACCACCGGAGTAGATCAGGCTGTCTGCCTCTGACTTGGAATAGCCCATAGCCATGAAATCATCTTCAAGCTGGCTGATGACCTCATCAATGTAATAAGAGTTGACCTTGGTAGGGGATGATTTCTTGATCGATGATACCTTTTCAATCTCGCTATATACATCATCAGCGAGTGCAGTATCGTAATCGGACTGGGAGATCATGTTCTGATCCAGCATATTTTCAAGAACCATCAGTCGTCTTTTGGCATTTTCCTCCGGGAAAACGATAGGGTCAAATTTACTTGGGTTCTGAGGGATGGCTGCCAGTACCGCACATTCGGATATGGACAGATCCTTCAGTTCTTTATTGAAATAGTATTTTGCAGCGGTTTCTACGCCGTAACGTCCCTGACCGAGATAGATTGTATTTAGGTAATACTCGGCAATGCTCTTTTTCGGAAGCACCTTTTCGATCTCAACTGCCAGATACTGCTCCTGCACCTTACGTTCGATCTTGTCAAACATGGTTTTTTCATCCAGGCCGACATTGAAGATCTGGTTTTTGATCAGCTGCTGGGTCAGTGTACTGGCACCCTGATCAAAGTCACCGGACTGGAGACCGTGGGCGAAGGCACGCATGATACCCTGGACATCGATACCGTTATGCTCCCAGAAACGTTTATCTTCAATAGCAATGAAGGAATTTACAAGTGTTTCCGGTATATCATCGTAGTAAACATACTCACGGTTGGCATCAAAGCTCGCAAGAACCATAAGCTCTTTGCCGTCCTGATCATACAGGGTTGTCTGATATCCTTTCGGGATCAGATCCTTGGCATTCACCTCTGGTGTGTCGTCCAATATGCCTTTTAACATACCAAAACCGGAACCGATTCCAAGTACGATGATCGCAAGGAATATGACCAGTAGTGTTTTGAACAGCGAAACCGATAGTTTTCGTTTATTTCGGGGTAGTTTGGAAACAAGTGCTTTTTGTTTCTTTTCCACGCCCTTTTTGCTAAAATCCATGGAAAATCCTCCTTAAATTAAGTTCAATCATAAATACAACTCATTATAGCAGAGATTTACATAATAATAAAGTAAAACTTCTGATGTGAAATAAAATTAAGACATATAAAAATGCGGATAAATCCCAAATATTTTATAGTTTTTTTGTTACACTATAGGTGGATTTTGTAGTATGATGGTTACAGAAATAAACAGAGAGGAAACAGAACAGCGATGTTTGAGTCAATTGAAGAAGCAATTTCCGTATGGAAAGAGGAGTTTTCCTTTATTGAGGATGCGAAGGTCACAGGATATGACGGAGGGTATCCGGTTGTTGATTTTACGATCCATGAAGCTGCCTTCAGTCTGGTAAAGAGTGAGAGTAAATTCAAGCGTATCATACGATCTGCCGAGATGGAAGGCGGTATAGAAGTAGGAGTATCGACCTGTTTTTATAATACAGCATATGTCAGATGGAATCCGCCGGTCATGACGATCTGTGGTTATCCTGAGGTGATCAGCCGTATATTAAAAAAGATCATGTAAACTGCCCGGGTGAATAAAAAGAAATTCACCCGGGTATTTTATATGTATTGGGATAACAGATAGGAGGCGTATACATGAACCGGGCAATACGAACCGATCTTGCCATTGAGCTGCGGGAGGATATCAAGGACCGCGGGAAGATAGACGGGATCGAAATTGAAACAAGGATCAGCCAGGAAAAAATAAAGACGACTATTATACATGTAAATGACCAGACAGGAGCCGATACGTTGGGAAAACCGGTTGGCACTTATATCACCATTGAATGTCCGGAAATCCGGGAATTTGATGAGGATATCCATAAGCCGCTCTGTAAAGAGCTGGCACATGATCTGAAAAAAATGCTGGGAGAAGCCCGTTCCATCCTGGTTGTGGGACTGGGAAACCGGGAGGTAACACCGGATTCGCTGGGACCACTGGTGACCGATCATTTATTTATAACCAGACATTTGCAGATGGAGCATATACACCTGCAGGAAGAGCCGGAATATGAAATCTCTGCGATCTGTCCGGGTGTCATGGCCCAGACGGGGATCGAGACGGTGGAGATCATCCGTGGAATCTGTGACAATATTGATGTCGATGCAGTCGTTGTAGTCGATGCACTTGCCGCCCGGAGCAGCAGACGTTTAAATAAAACGATACAGCTTGCGGATACCGGTATCAGTCCGGGATCCGGTGTTGGGAATCATCGTACGGAGATCAATTCACAGACGATCGGAGCAAAGGTGATCGCTCTTGGTGTTCCAACCGTTATTTCAGTTCCGTCCATTATAGATGGTTCTCTGGATGTTATTGCAGATACATTTAACCAGTCTTATGGAAAAAAGCTGATGGAATCTTTTTCCGAACAGCAGCGATATGAGCTGGCATATCATCTGGCTGAACCGGAGCTTGCGGATATGTTTGTAACACCAAAAAATATCGATGAACTGGTAAAACGAATAAGCTTCACAATATCCGAAGCAATAAACAGCATGATTTTCACATAACCAACATATACTGGTAAATAACTAAAATAAGAGTATTTACTGGATGAAGAACAGACGGATCATAAGAAAAACAAAATACTGCCTTTTATGGGCCGGATTGTCGATACTGATCTGGTTCGCAAATTGTGACGCAACATATCGGATGGAATTGGTAAACCGGATGGTGAACTGGCTGTTTTTTGGAAATGGATACGAAACACAGACCGAAAATATGGAAACCGTGTCGGCATCCGGGAAATATCTGGAGGATATGCTGCAGGAATATTGTCTGGCAGGAGAACTGGTACAGGGAAGCGGACAGAAGGATCAGACTGTGTCGGCGGGACAGATGACGGATGAAAAAGGAACGGACAATCTGCCGGCGCAGACTGTGATCGCACTGGATCACCGGGCGAAAGCCATAGTTGCCGCCATGTCAGACAAATATGGATATATGCGGGAGAAACTGACGGATTATGATTATATGAGATCAAATTTTTATGTTATAGACAGTACAACAAGTGTATCCAGAGAAGAATTAAATGGACAGGATCTTGCTTCCATGGATCTGACGATCGATACAGAAGAAAAGAATTATAAGGTACTGATCTACCATACACACGGAACGGAGAGCTTTAAAGATTCCGAGCCGGGAAGGGTTGAGGATACCGTAATCGGACTTGGAGACTATCTGACTGAGCTTCTTGAAGAAAATTACGGGGTAGCAGTCTATCATGATACAACGGCCTATGATATGACAGGTGGAGAGTTAGATCGAAGTGCTGCTTATGATTATGCAAGAGAAGGGGTCCAGAAGATCCTTGCGGAGTATCCGTCCATTGAGGTCGTGATCGATCTTCACAGGGATGGGGTATCCGAAGATACATATCTGATCACGGAAATAGATGGCAAAAAAACAGCACAGGTCATGTTCTTAAACGGAGTGAGCCGTCTTAATAAGAATGGTGATATCGCATATCTTGCCAATCCGTACAAAACAGAGAATCTTGCATTCAGTCTGCAGATGTATCTGACAGCGCAGGCCAATTATGATTCCTTTGTAAGAAAGATATTTGTTAAGGGTTACCGGTATAATCTGGATCTGAAACCACGGTCGTTGTTAGTAGAAGTCGGAAGTCAGACGAACACAGTAGAAGAAGCAAAAAATGCCATGGAGCCGCTGGCTGCAATTCTCTACAAAGTATTGAGCGGAAAGTGAGATTGTGTTATGATAATGAACACGAAATTATTTGCCTGCAGGAATGCATGCTTAAAATAAAAAAGAGAAAAGAAATTCAGATACCGGAGGAAAACAGGATGGCTCATATAGATCAGTCAAAGATACGAAATTTTTGCATTATAGCGCATATCGATCATGGTAAATCGACACTTGCGGACAGAATTATAGAAAAGACAGGATTATTGACTGAACGTGAGATGCAGAATCAGGTGCTTGATAATATGGATCTGGAGCGGGAGCGTGGAATCACGATCAAGGCACAGTGCGTCCGTACGATCTATAAAGCACAGGATGGAGAGGAATATATCTTCAATCTGATCGATACTCCGGGACATGTGGATTTTAATTATGAAGTATCAAGAAGTCTGGCTGCCTGTGAGGGCGCGATCCTGGTTGTGGATGCTGCACAGGGAATCGAGGCACAGACACTTGCAAATGTATATCTTGCAATCGATCACGATCTGGATGTTATGCCGGTTATCAATAAGATCGATCTTCCTTCGGCAGAACCGGAGCGTGTGGTAAATGAAATTGAAGATGTGATCGGAATTGAAGCACAGGATGCTCCAAGGATATCGGCAAAGAACGGAATCAATATCGATCAGGTCTTAGAGCAGATCGTTACGAAGATACCGGCACCAGCAGGAGATCCGGAAAAGCCGCTTCAGGCGCTTATATTTGATAGTATTTATGATTCTTATAAAGGTGTTATCATATTCTGCCGTTTATTCGACGGTGTGGTAAAACGTGGAACATCCATTCGGATGATGGCAACCGGAGCAGTTGCAGAGGTAGTGGAAGTAGGAATCTTCGGGGCTGGCAGATTCGTTCCATGTGATGAGTTATCCGCAGGAATGGTAGGTTATATTACTGCCAGCTTAAAGAATGTCAGAGATACCACGGTCGGTGATACCGTTACAGATAACGACAATCCGTGTGCAGAGGCTCTTCCGGGATATAAGAAGGCACAGCCTATGGTCTATTGCGGACTTTATCCGGCAGATGGAGCCAAATATCCGGATCTTCGTGATGCATTAGAGAAGCTGCAGTTAAATGATGCGTCCTTAAGCTTTGAGCCGGAGACATCGATCGCACTTGGTTTCGGTTTCCGTTGCGGTTTCCTTGGACTTCTCCATTTGGAGATCATACAGGAGCGGTTGGAGCGAGAGTTTAATCTGGATCTGGTTACGACTGCACCGGGCGTTGTTTACCGTGTGCATACAACGGATGGCAAGATGATCGAACTGACGAATCCGTCCAATCTGCCGGATCCATCGAATATCGAATATATGGAAGAACCATTTGTATCCGCAGAGATCATGGTCACTACAGAATATGTGGGTGCGATCATGCAGCTTTGTCAGGAACGACGTGGCGTATATCAGGGAATGGAATATATGGAAGAAACCAGAGCACTGCTTCGATATGACCTTCCGTTAAATGAGATCATTTATGATTTCTTTGATGCTTTAAAATCAAGATCCAGAGGATATGCATCCTTTGATTATGAGATGAAGGGCTATGTACGAAGTGAGCTGGTGAAGCTGGATATTCTGATCAATAAAGAAGAGGTCGATGCGTTATCTTTCATTCTTCATCAGGACACTGCTTATGAACGCGGAAGAAAGATGTGTGAGAAATTAAAGCAGGAGATTCCAAGACATTTATTTGAGATTCCGATCCAGGCTGCAATCGGCAATAAGGTCATTGCCAGAGAGACAGTAAGAGCAGTCAGAAAGGATGTCCTTGCAAAATGTTACGGTGGAGATATCTCCCGTAAGAAGAAGCTTCTGGAGAAACAGAAGGAAGGAAAGAAACGTATGCGTCAGATCGGAAATGTAGAGATCCCGCAGCAGGCGTTTATGAGCGTATTAAAACTTGATGAGGAATAAATATAAAATAATTGCAGGTTATATCGGGACACTTAGAATGAAATAAATCAAATGTGATTTTGATATAAGAAGAAAGCAAATTACAGAAAAATGAGAAGGCAGGAAAAACACATGAGAAAAAATCTGAGTATTTATATACATATTCCGTTTTGCGTTAAGAAGTGTGTATATTGTGATTTCCTGTCTTTTGGTGCGGATGATCCGCAGATCAACCGGAGTGGGGCAGTCAGAAAAGCATATGTCCAGAGTATTTGCAGAGAATTATTGAGCTATAAAAGTATATCAAAGGACTATATTGTAAGAACGATATTTATAGGCGGAGGCACTCCGTCTATACTTTTGCCGGGCGAGATCATGAATATTCTGGCAACGCTTCGAAGCATCTTTAAGGTAGATGAAGCAGCAGAGATCACGATAGAGGTGAATCCGGGAACCCTGACCGCGATCAAGGCGGCAGAATATCTGGATGCAGGGATCAACCGTATGAGTATCGGACTGCAGTCTGCACACAATGATGAGCTTGCCATGCTTGGCAGGATCCATACATATGAGCAGTTCCTGGCTTCCTATCAGATGGCACGGGAGGCGGGCTTTCGGAATATCAACATTGATCTGATCTCTGCCATTCCTGGACAGACACTTCATTCCTATCTGGATACACTGGAACGGGTATTGAAGTGCAGACCAGAGCATATCTCCTCCTACAGTCTGATCGTGGAAGATGGTACGCCGCTCGCAGAGGATACGGAGCTTCTTGCAAAGCTCCCGGATGAGGAGGCTGACCGCGAAATGTATGAGGCAACCAGAAAGGTGCTTGAGATGTCAGGGTATAAGCGGTATGAGATTTCCAATTATGCAAAGCCCGGATATGAATGCCGGCATAATATTGTATACTGGACGATGGATGAATACATCGGACTTGGTATCGGTGCGGCTTCTTTTTTTAATGGAAGAAGATACTCAAATACATTGGATATGAAGCAGTATATCCGGACGATGGAGGATGTATTTGATAAACGGTCGGCCGATGAGATTTATCAGAGTCAGGCACTGGATACGATCCGTCATATTGATGAAACGGTTGATGTTGATACCCTGATGGAGGAATATGTGATCTTTGGACTGCGGATGACAAGAGGGATCAGTGCGGCAGATTTCTATGACCGGTTTGGACATTCCTTATATGATGTCTATGGGGATGTTATAAGAAGTTATGTGGCGAGCGGACATATGAAGGATGAGAAAGGAATGGTCTTTCTAACGAGAAAGGGAATCGATGTAAGCAACAGGATCCTTGTAGATTTTCTGCATGATGAAAACAAATGAGAGACGAAGGACAGGTTCGGATATGAAAAAAGAGACAGATGGGCAGAGAGAGACTGTCATAGAAGGGAAGGAACTGAATTATACCTATCCTGGAACGAAAACTCCGGTATGGGAGAAGAATCTGACATTTACGATCGATAAAGGAGAAATCGTCGGGTTGGCAGGGCAAAATGGAAGCGGGAAAAGCACGTTGCTCCGGCTACTGGCAGGATTTATTCCATGGGAAATCAACAGGTGTTCGGGGCAGATGATTACCGGAATATCAGAACGGGATATGGCATGTGTGATCGACAGACCTTCTTTCTTTTCCGATCTTTCTGTGCGGGATAATCTGAGACTGATGGATCGTATGAATGGAGAAAAAGGGCTTATGGATGAGAAGCTGGCAGAACTTCTGGGAATCCATGAATTTGATCGGATCAAAGCATCTAAGCTGTCACTAGGTAATAAACAGAAGCTGGCGCTGTGTCTTGCAATTCATAGGGAAACAAAGCTGGCACTACTGGATGAACCTTTAAACGGATTGGATCCATTTACCAAAGCTTCCGTTCTTTCCTGTCTGAGAAAATGGAGAAAGCAGGGGATGGCTGTTATCCTTACCAGCCATATACCAGGGGATCTGGAACAGATCTGTGACCGGATATTGTATCTTTAAAACAAAAGAAATTCGATTCGGATATCAATACAGAAGAAACCATCAGAGAAACAGAAGGCAACTTTGGTTATTTCTTAATTAACAGGAGCAGGCAACAGTATGAATATTTACGGAGCAGAAGTATTTCGGTATAGCAAAAGCTTTTATGGCAGGATGATCATGATCCTGGTAGTGCCATTTGCATGCCTTACAGCAGCATTTCTTTATTATATAAGTAATGGGATAAGCAGTGACTTTCTGGCGGCGGCAGGCTTCTCAGAACAGACGGTCGCAGCGATCAAAGGCCAGATGAGCGGAATTGCTTATATTGCCTCTTCCTTTTCTGCATCCGAACTTCTGATCCTTCTTATGATGCTTCCGGTTATCCTTCATATATCTGAAGATTATGAACAGAATACATTGCGCTGTGAATTACAGAGAAGCAAGAGCAGAACAGCCTGTTATATTGCAAGAATGCTGGCAGCAGTTACTTATGCCTGGGGCATTTTATTGGAATATATTTTGATTTCCGGGGTGATAGCTGCTTTATTTTTCAGAAGCTCCCATGAAATGTCAGTAGCTTCCCGGACTGGAAAAACAGTGCTTGCGATCGTGCTGCAGTTTATAGTGACCGGAGCGTGTGTGATGTTTGTATTTATGCTGACATCCCTGATCCGTCATTCCGTCTTGTCTATGACAACGATAGTCCTGCTGGTATTCTTATTTACACCGGGATATCGTGTTCTTGTGGATCTGTTTGAGCTTCCGTCCGGAGTAAAACAGATTTGGATCATAGAACTTTTGAGTACCACAAGTGATCTTGCATTTAACAGAACAGATGTATTGATCATGCTAGTGGTCGGTCTTTTATATGCTGTGATTTCTACAAGTCTCGGCGTTCATTTTTTCAAAGTTCAAAAGTTATAAATTTTCTTGATTTTTTTCAAAATAAATGTTGACAAACAAGGGAGTGGGTGTTAGATTAATTTTAGTGGTTAGCACTCGGAGTATTTGAGTGCTAACAAAACGAAAGGGATGAGCAGATGGAACTTGACGAGAGAAAAGTCAAAATTCTGAAAGCTATCGTTTCCAATTATTTAGAGACCGGAGAACCTGTAGGATCGCGGACGATTTCAAAGTATACAGATTTGAATCTGAGTTCAGCGACGATCAGGAATGAGATGTCTGATCTGGAGGACATGGGTTATATATGTCAGCCACATACATCTGCAGGAAGAATTCCAACGGACAAAGGATATCGGTTCTACGTTGACAGCCTTATGAATGAGAAGATAGAGGCTGAGACAGAGAAGGGAAATCTTCTTGAACGAGTTGATAAGATGGAGAAGATGCTGAAGCAGGTTGCCCGGGTATTAGCGGCAAATACGAATTATGCCACACTGGTTACCACACCTCAGTATAATAATACCGTGAAGTTTATACAGCTTTCCAAGGTTGCTGAGTCAAAGCTTCTTGCGGTGATCATGGTGGATGGAAATATCGTAAAGAATAAGCTGATCGATACCACGTACGATCTGAAGAATGACGAGATTTTAAAATTCAATATTTTATTAAACACATTCCTTCAGGGAGCTGCATTAGAAGATATTAATCTGGAACTGATACAGACGATGAAGACACAGGCAGGTGAGTATGCAGATATTTTAGAAACCATATTCCAGGGGATTATGGAAGCCATTCATGAAGCAGATGATCTGAAGGTTTACACAAGCGGAATGACCAACATGTTAAAGTATCCGGAATTAATGGATTCTGCGACAGCAGAGAAGCTGCTTGGAACTTTTGAAGACATAGAAGACAAAGAAGACTTTGTAAAATATGTAGAAGAAGTTATCAATAAAGATAACTCTGATATAGAGATCCGAATCGGTGATGAAAATTCCAGTGAGGATCTGAAAGATTGCTCCCTTGTAACGGCAACTTATAAGATGCCGGAAGGCGCAAAAGGAACTATAGGTATCATCGGTCCGAAACGTATGGACTATAAGAAAGTCGTTACGATGTTAAAAAATCTGACCGATGAATTGGATGATATATTTAATAATAACGAATAGGGGGTCCGATAATGGCAGACACCAAGAAAGATACTAAGAAAGTAAAGACAGATGAAAAGGCAGCAGAAACAATTGTAGATGAAGTTACAGCAGAGTCAGCAGATACTGCAGAAACAACAACTACAGATGTGAATGTTACAGAAACCGTGGATGTCCCTGAAGAGCAGGCGGAAGCAGCAAAACCGAAGCCGGTTGCAAAAGAGAACAGACGTGGCAGTAAGGCTTTAAGAGAAGAAAATGATAAATTGAAAGAACGCTGTCAGGATGCAGAAGACAAATATAAACGTCTTCTTGCAGAGTGCGAGAATATCCGCCAGAGAAATGAAAAGGAGTCATCCAAAATGTATGATTTCGGAGCGAAGGATGTTCTTGGAAAATTACTTCCGGTAGTTGACAACTTTGAAAGAGCGATTGCAGCAATTCCGGAAGAGGATAAAGACAGACCGTTTGAAGCAGGAGTTGATAAAATCTACAAATCACTCATGACTTCACTGGAATCCATCGGTGTTACCCCGATGAACTGCGAGGGTGAACAGTTTGATCCGGCGTTCCACAATGCAGTAATGCATGTAGAGGATGAGAATTACGGAGAGAACGTGATCGTCGAAGAGATGCAGCGTGGTTACATGTATAAGGATCAGGTATTACGATTCAGCATGGTAAAGGTTGCAAACTAATAGTCAAATGACTATAGCATATAAATTTTATTAAATTAAGAAAACAGAATTTTATTTAGGAGGAATATAATCATGGGTAAGATAATTGGTATTGACTTAGGTACAACAAATTCATGTGTAGCAGTAATGGAAGGTGGTAAGCCTGTTGTTATTGCGAATACAGAAGGTATGAGAACTACACCATCTGTAGTAGGTTTCTTAAAGACAGGAGAGAGAGTAGTAGGTGAGCCTGCAAAACGTCAGGCAGTTACAAATGCAGATAAGACAATTTCATCCATCAAGCGTCATATGGGTACAGATTACAGAGTAGAGATCGATGGTAAGAAGTATTCACCGGAAGAGATTTCAGCTATGATTCTTCAGAAACTGAAATCCGATGCAGAAGGATATCTCGGTGAGAAGGTTACAGAGGCCGTTATCACAGTACCTGCTTACTTCTCAGATGCACAGAGACAGGCAACAAAGGATGCCGGTAAGATTGCAGGACTTGATGTAAAGCGTATCATCAACGAGCCTACAGCAGCAGCTCTTTCTTATGGTCTTGATAATGAGCAGGAGCAGAAGATCATGGTATATGACTTAGGTGGTGGTACATTTGATGTATCTATCATAGAGATTGGTGAAGGTGTCATTGAAGTATTAGCAACAGCCGGTGATAATAAGCTTGGTGGTGATGACTTTGATAATGCTGTTACACAGTATATGTTAGATGAGTTCAAGAAGGCAGAAGGTATTGATCTTTCAAGCGATAAGATGGCTATGCAGAGATTAAAGGAAGCAGCAGAGAAGGCAAAGAAAGAGCTTTCATCCGCTATGACAACAAACATCAACCTTCCTTTCATTACAGCAAATCAGGATGGACCAAAGCATTTTGATATGAACCTGACAAGAGCAAAATTTGATGAGTTAACAGCAGATCTGGTTGACAGAACAAAGGTACCTGTTCAGACAGCACTGGAAGATGCAGGACTTACTGCAGCAGATCTTGATAAGGTATTATTAGTTGGTGGTTCTACACGTATCATCGCCGTACAGGAAGAAGTTAAGAGATTAACAGGTAAAGAGCCGTTCAAGGGTATCAACCCTGATGAGTGTGTTGCAATCGGTGCATCTATCCAGGGCGGTAAGCTTGCAGGTGATGCCGGTGCCGGTGAGATTCTTCTTCTTGATGTTACACCACTTACACTTTCTATCGAAACAATGGGTGGTATCGCAACACATCTGATCGAGAGAAACACTACAATTCCTACAAAGAAGAGCCAGATTTTCTCAACAGCACAGGATAATCAGGATGCCGTTGATATCAACGTAGTACAGGGTGAAAGACAGTTTGCAAAAGATAATAAGAGTCTTGGACGTTTCAGACTGGATGGTATCGCTCCTGCAAGAAGAGGCGTTCCTCAGATCGAAGTATCATTCGATATCGATGCGAATGGTATCGTAAATGTATCTGCTAAGGATCTCGGAACAGGAAGAGAACAGCACATTACAATTACTTCCGGTACATCACTTTCAGATGATGATATCGAGAGAGCAGTAAAAGAAGCTGCAGAATACGAAGCACAGGATAAGAAACGTAAGGAAGGCATTGAAGCAAGAAATGAAGCAGATGCACTTGCATTCCAGACAGAAAAAGCACTGAATGAAGTCGGAGATAAGCTTTCAGATGCAGATAAGTCTGCCGTACAGGCTGACTTAGACTCATTAAAGTCAACAATTGAAAGCACGGATGCAGAGAATATGACAGATCTTGATGTGGATAAGATCAAGGCGGCTAAGGATAAGCTTATGGAAAGTGCTCAGAATCTGTTCGCTAAGCTTTATGAGCAGAATGGTCCCGGAGCAAATGCAGGAACAGGTACAGGTACACCGGACTTTTCAGAGGGTGATGTAGTAGATGGAGATTTCACAGAGGTTTAAGCCTTGAAATAATATGAAATGTAGTCTATAGTAAATATCTGACAGTAAAACAGGAAAATTGTTTCCTGTTTTACTGTGGATATGAAAGTATATCGCAGATGAAAGGTTAAAAGTTATGGCAGAAACAAAAACTGATTACTATGAGGTCCTTGGTGTAACCAAGAATGCCTCAGAGGCAGAGATAAAAAAAGCATATCGTGTCGTAGCCAAGAAATATCATCCTGATATGAACCCGGGCGATGCGGAAGCTGAAAGAAAATTTAAAGAAGCAGCGGAAGCTTATGCAGTACTTAGTGACCCGGAGAAGCGAGCAAAATATGATCAGTATGGTCATGCGGCATTTGATCCAAATGCCGGCGGCAGTGGCTTTGGTGGCTTCGGCGGCTTTGATTTTGCTGATATGGGAGATATTTTCGGAGATATTTTCGGAGATATGTTCGGTGGTGGAAGCAGACAGAGAAATTCAAACGGACCTGTAAAGGGTGCTAACATCAAGACAACGATCAGAGTTGCTTTTGAGGAAGCAATATTTGGTACACAGAAAGAACTGGATCTTCCATTAAAGGATGAATGTGAAGTATGTAAGGGAACCGGTTCACAGCCGGGACATCAGCCGGAGGTTTGTGGCAAATGCGGCGGAAAAGGTCAGATCGTTACAACACAGCAGTCCTTGTTTGGCGTAGTAAGAAATGTATCGACTTGTCCGGACTGTGGCGGATCCGGTAAGATCATTAGATATAAATGTAGCAACTGTGCGGGAACCGGTTATGTAAAGAGCAGAAAGAAGATTCAGATCGCTGTTCCGCCTGGAGTAGATAACGGAACCAATATCCGTATCAAAGGAAAAGGTGAACCTGGATTTAATGGTGGTGAAAGAGGAGATCTTCATGTTACGATCCTTGTTGATCGTCATCCGAAGTTCCAGAGACAGGAATACAATCTTTACTCCTCCGAACCGATCTCATTCACACAGGCAGCACTGGGTGGAAATATTAAGATCCATACGATCGAGGGAGAGATTGATTACACGATCCCACCAGGAACACAGACCGATACCAAGGTTAAGCTGAAGGGAAAAGGTGTGCCAAACCTGAAGAATCCTACTCAGCGTGGTGATCATTATGTAACACTGGTTGTACAGGTTCCTGAGAAGCTGACTGCAGAACAGAAGCGTATTTTGAATGAATACGAGCAGGCAACATTGGTTGAGACCAGACCTGCAACAGATTCGGTAGGAACATCATTCTCGTTTGGAGATCACAAAAAAAGAAAGAAGAAATAGGTAAATAGATTATGAAATGGACACAAATCACGATTGAAACAACGTGTGAGGCTGTCGATTTACTCAGCGCCTTCCTCGATGAGGAAGGCGTTTTGGGTATAGAAGTCGATGACAATGTGCCTCTGACAGATGAAGAAATGGCAGCGATGTTTGTAGATCTTCTGCCGGATGAGATGCCGACGGATGACGGAACAGCAAAGGTTTCCTGCTATCTGAATGATTCCTTTGACAAGGAAGAGATAAAAACAAAGATCAAAAACGAACTGGAACGGTTGTCAGAATTTATTCCGGTTGGAGCCTGTAATATCATAGAATCCGAGACGGAAGATGTGGACTGGATGAATAACTGGAAAGCATATTTTAAACCGTTTCGTCTGTATGATAATATCGTTATCAAACCAACCTGGGAGGATGCACCTTCTGACGTAACAGATGATGATATTGTGATCGATATTGATCCGGGTGCAGCATTTGGAACCGGTTCCCATGAGACAACCAGATTATGTATCGGACAGTTGAAGAAATATATGAAAGAAGGAGATCTGGTTCTTGACTGTGGAAGCGGAAGCGGGATTCTTTCCTTTGTATGCAGTAATCTTGGCGCAAAAGAGGTTCTTGGAATTGATATAGATGAAACTGCGGTTCATGTCAGCATCGAGAACAGGGAGATCAACCATATTACTGAAGATCAGGTTCAGTTCCTCTGTGGCAATGTGCTTGCAGATAAAGAGCTTGTCCAGTCGATTGAGCCGAAATATGATATCGTAGTTGCGAATATTCTTGCAGATGTAATCATCCCACTTTCCGGTGTTGTACAGCAGTTTATGAAGGATGATGCGAAGTTTATCTGTTCCGGAATTATCAATACAAAAGAAGATGAGGTCAGACAGGCACTTCTTGACAATCACTTCAGAATAGTGGATACTGTCTCTATGAAAGACTGGATCAGTTTTGTAGCTGAGAAGGATAATTAGTCATAAAGAGACAGGATTGGGAAGATGAATCGTTTTTTTGTAGATTTTGATGGACGGGAATTTGATAAGAGCATTGATATTACCGGTGAGGATGTCAATCATATTAAGAATGTTCTTCGTTTAAAAGTAAATGATGAGATCATAATAAGTGATGGCAGGGGTAGAGATTACCGCTGCCAGATTTCAGTTATGGATCATGAAAAAGTGGTTGCAGATATTCTGGATGTATGTGATAATTTTGCAGAACTTGAAACAGGGATTACGTTGTTTCAGGGATTTCCAAAGGCAGATAAAATGGAATGGATCATCCAGAAGACGGTAGAACTTGGTGTGATCAGGATCGTACCGGTTATGACGAAACGGACGGTTGTCAAGCTGGATGCGAAGAAAGCAGGAAAGAAGACGGAACGTTATCAGGCAATCGCACTTGCGGCGGCGAAGCAGTCGGGCAGAGGCATAATCCCGGAGGTGACGGCTCCCGTAACATGGAAAGAGGCTCTTGCTATGGCAAAGGAGCTTGATATGAATATGATCCCATATGAGGAAGCAGAAGGAGTCGCATATTCGAAAGAGGTCTTTGCATCGATCAAAGGAAAGAAAAGTCTTGGTATATTTATAGGTCCGGAAGGTGGATTTGCCAGAGAAGAAGTCAAGACAGCGGTAGCTATGGGCGCGAAGATGGTCACACTTGGACACAGAATTTTGCGTACAGAGACGGCAGGAATGGCGGTTATGTCGATCATAATGTTTGAACTGGAAGAGGATAGATAGAGATGGAAGCATATTTTGATAATGCAGCAACAACAAAGGTATTTCCGGAAGTGAAAGATCTGGTAGTAAAATTAATGGAAGAAGATTATGGAAATCCTTCTTCCTTGCATCAGAAAGGTCTGGATGCAGGACACTATATCAAGGAGACAAAAGAGATTCTTGCAAAAGAATGGAAGGTAGACAGCAAAGAGATCGTGCTGACTTCCGGTGGAACGGAATCTAATAATCTTGCGTTGATCGGAGCGGCACTTGCGAATAAAAGAAGTGGTAACCGGATTATAACTTCTAAGGTGGAACATGCATCCGTATCAAGTACGATGGCATTTTTGGAGAGTCTTGGATTTGAAGTTGTATATCTGAATGTAGATCACCAGGGAATCGTGGATCTGGAACAATTAGAACAGGAAGTGAATGAGGATACGATCCTTGTATCTGTTATGTATGTAAATAATGAGATTGGTGCAGTAGAGCCGATTCAGGAGATTGCAGAGATTATCAAAGAAAAGAATCCGAAGACGCTCTTTCATGTGGATGCGATTCAGGCATTTGGCAAATATCACATTTACCCGAAACGGATGGGTATCGATCTGATGTCTGTAAGTGGTCATAAGATACATGGACCAAAAGGAACGGGAGCGTTGTTTATCAAGAACCGTACGAAGGTGAAGCCAATCATATACGGCGGCGGACAGCAGGATGGAATGCGGTCAGGTACAGAAAATGTTCCGGGATTTGCAGGATTTGGACTGGCAACAAAGATAGTTTATGAAGATCTGGAAGCCAGAATTGTTCGTATGCGGGCGGTAAAAGACCGTTTGACCGAACGACTAAAGACACTTCCGGATGTATATATCAATGAAGGGGAAGCACCACATATCCTAAGTGTATCATTTGTTGGTGTTCGAAGCGAAGTGATGCTGCATGCATTAGAAGAACGGGAAATCTATGTTTCTTCCGGATCGGCATGTTCGTCGAATAAACCGGCAGTCAGCCATGTATTGTCTTCGATCGGTTTGCAGAAGAATCGGTTGGAATCCACGATCCGTTTCAGTTTTTCGGCAGAGAACACAGTGGAACAGGCAGACTATGCAGCAGATGTGATAGAGGAGATCCTGCCGGTTTATAGAAAATATGTCAGAAAAAAGTAGTATCAAACGAATGGAAAGTTTGTTTATAATAGTAAAAAACAGGTGAAGAATAAATAAACAGGATGAAAATTGGAGGTTGAGAGAAGTATATGCAGTATAAGGCATTTATGATCAAATATGCTGAGATCGGTACAAAAGGAAAAAACCGGTATATATTTGAAGATATCCTTGTAAAAAACATTAATCGTAAGATCAAAAATTATGGTGATTTTTATATCCGCAAGGAACAGGGAAGGATCTTTATTGAAGCAAAATCAGACTATGATTATGAAGATGTAGTGAATGCACTGACCAAGGTATTCGGTATCGTTGGAATCTGCCCGATCGTGGTAGAGGAGGATACATCGTTTGAAGCGATCAAAGGAAAGGTGATCGCATATGTGGATCAGGCATATCGTAAGAAGAACTTTACCTTTAAAGTAAATACAAGAAGAAATGATAAAAGCTATCCTATGACCTCAATGGAGGTAAATGCGGAGCTTGGTCATTATCTGTTAGAGGCATTTCCGGATACTTCCGTTGATGTTCATGAACCGGATGAGATCATAAATGTAGAGATCCGGAAGACGGTATATATTTATTCGATCACGATTCCAGGCCCGGGAGGACTTCCGGTTGGTACAAATGGCAAGGGAATGGCATTATTATCCGGTGGAATTGACAGCCCGGTTGCAACTTATATGATTGCAAAACGTGGAGTTCAGATGGAAGCGGTATATTTTCATGCACCGCCATTTACCAGTGAACGTGCCAAAGAAAAGGTAATTGATCTGGCGTGTCTGGTTGCGGATTATGCAGGTGCGATCAAGTTACATGTTGTAAACTTTGCAGATGTTCAGATGGCAATCTATGATAACTGTCCGCACGAGGAACTTACGATCATTATGAAGCGTTATATGATCAAGATAGCAGAAGAGCTGGCAAAGAGAAATGACTGTCAGTGTACGGTGACGGGAGAAAGTATCGGGCAGGTATCCAGCCAGACGGTATTCAGTCTTGCTGTTATCAATGATGTCAGTACTTTGCCGGTATTCCGTCCATGTATCGGACTGGATAAGCAGGAGATCGTTGACATATCAGAGAAAATCGGAACCTATGAGACTTCGATCCTTCCTTATGAGGACTGCTGTACAACATTTGTAGCAAAGCACCCGGTAACAAAACCGATATTATCTGCGATCGAGAAATCGGAAGCAAAGCTTGCCGGTATTATCGAACCGTTATATGAAAAAGCGTTAGAGTCTGTAGAAACTGTAATGTGCAGATCACAGAGATAAGATGAAAAAGCTTGCCACTACAAAGGCGGCAAGCTTTTTTATGCAGAATGACTGTCGGAACGGGCATTCTGTATGTATGCAAATAGGCGGTTATGATTATTCAACAACGTAAGGCTTGATTGCTGCAAGAATATCAGCAAGATCCTTGTCATCAGCGTGAATGTTTAATTCAATTGGCTTTGAAATATCAAGGCTGAATATACCCATAATTGATTTTGCATCAATAACATAACGTCCTGAGATGAGGTCGAATTCTGCGTCGAATTTTGCAATTTCATTGCAGAATGCTTTTACCTTATCGATTGAATTTAAAGAAACCATTAATGCTTTCATGATTGCCCTCCTAAAAGTTAGATTATCCGGAGTCATAATGACCGCGGATGTTTATATATTTATAATATCTTTTGGAGAGGGAAAAGTCAATAATAAGAAAGGAAAAATAAGGAATGTTGAAGGGAAAAACAGTAGCCCCTCTGACACTGGGCTGCAAGGTAAATCAATACGAGACAGATGGTATGATCGAACTCTTAAAAGAGGCTGGTATGACGGCTGTTTCCTTCGAAGAAAAAGCAGATGTGTATCTGATAAATACATGCTCTGTTACCAATATGGCAGATAAAAAGTCCAGACAGATGATACACAGAGCCAAGAAGCTGAATCCGGATGCGGTTGTAATAGCAGCGGGCTGTTATGTGCAGGCGGCAAAAGATAAGCTGATGGAAGATGACAGGATATCTATTATCATCGGAAATAATAAAAAGAAGGACATTGTGCAGATCCTTGAAGACTATCTGGAGATCGGAGTGACGGACGAAGGCATGCTCGATATTGCGGCAGAAAAGGAATATGAACCGCTTACGATCAACAGTACCTTAGAACATACACGGGCATATGTGAAGATTCAGGATGGATGTAACCAGTTCTGCTCTTATTGTATTATTCCGTACGTTAGAGGAAGAATCCGGAGCCGGGAGCTTGCATCGATTACAGAAGAAGTAGAACGTCTGGCACAGACCGGAGTAAAAGAGATTGTTCTGACAGGTATCCATATCTCATCTTATGGCAATGATAAGGAAAATGAGGTAGGACTCGCAGATGTAATTGACGCAATCTCAAAAATTGAATCAATTGAACGGATCCGTCTTGGTTCTCTGGAACCGGGTATCATTACAGATACATTTATAGATCGTATTGTGGATAATAAAAAGGTATGTCCGCATTTCCATTTAAGCCTGCAAAGTGGCTGCAATACAGTATTGAAACGGATGAACCGGAAATATACTTGTGAAGAATACTTTGAAAAATGTGAGATGCTTCGTAAGGCATTTGACCGCCCGGCTTTGACAACAGATGTGATCGTAGGCTTTCCGGGAGAAACGGATGAAGAATTTCAGGAAACGGTTGACTACCTGACGAAACTTAATCTGTATGAAATGCATATATTTAAATTTTCACCGAGACAGGGAACGGTTGCGGCCGGTATGAGGGATCAGATCGGACCGGAGATCAAGAATCAGAGGAGCGATGTGCTGCTGGCATTATCTGAAAAGAACAAACATGCATATGAAGCTTCTTTTCGGGGAGAAACTCTGGAGGTTCTGATTGAAGAAAAAGTCCGGAGAAATGGAAAAGACGGATACCGTGGACATACAGAACGCTATATAGATATTTTTGTAGAGAAAGAATGTATGCATAGGATTTGTGGACGAGAAGTGGATATCATCAATCATATAGTGCAGATTCCATATGGCATGGAATAGACAGCCGGTGGGGGAAAATTATGCATGAATTGCGTGGAACATATACAAATATGCGGCTTTAGGTTGAATTTTGCGTGATTTTATATTATTATAGGGTAAGATTTTTTTGCAAAGATGCCGATGGCACTTGATAAAAGTAAGGATGTGAGTATATGAATAATAGAGAAAATACACAACATATTGCACAACTGAAAGATAATACAATAGATGTAACACAGATCATTGGACAGGTTTATGAGGCTTTGACAGAAAAAGGATATAATCCGGTCAGCCAGCTTGTTGGTTATATTATGAGTGGAGATCCTACATATATCACCAGCTATAAGAATGCAAGAAGTCTGATCATGAAGGCAGAACGGGATGAGATCATTGAAGTTCTGTTTGAAGATTACATCAAGAATAATCTGATCAAGTAGATGAAGAGTGCATCAGAATAATCGAATCAGGTAGAGAGAAGAACAGGATAAGAGTATGCGGATAATTGGATTGGACTACGGAACAAAGACAGTAGGAGTTGCGGTCAGTGATGCGCTGATGATCACGGCACAGCCACTTGAAACAATAGAAAGAAAATCAGCAAACAAGCTTCGACAGACACTTGCGAGAATAGAGAGTATCATTGAAGAATATCAGGCGGAACGGATCGTTCTCGGATATCCGAAGAATATGAATAATACGATTGGAGAACGGGCAGAAGCGACCGAACAGTTTAAAGAAGATCTGGAACGCAGGACAGGCCTGGAAGTGATCCTGTGGGATGAAAGACTCTCTACGGTAGAAGCAGAACGGATTTTAATGGATACCGGAGTCAGAAGAGAAAACCGGAAGCAGTATGTGGACAAGATGGCTGCTGCGGTTATTTTGCAGAATTATCTTGATAGTCAGGCTCATGAAGGGCAGACAGAATAGTCGAAAGGATTAAACAGAATGGAAAACGACAGCATAGTATTTACAGATGAAGATGGCAATGAGGTTGTTTTTTCTGTTATGGAGCAGACAACTCTTGGCGGAGTGAATTACCTGCTTGTTACAGAAGATGGAGACGATGAGGATGATGGTTCTTTCCTGATCCTGAAGGAGAATGCTTCAGACAGTGAAGGTGAGATGGCAGCGTTTGATATCGTTGAAGATGACAAAGAATTAGAAGCAGTTATGAAGATATTTGAAGAACTGCTAGAGGACGTAGATTTGGAGGTATAGAACATTGAAAAAATTGAATAGTGATGCAGTAAAGATCATTCCATTGGGCGGATTGGAACAGATTGGAATGAACATTACTGCAATAGAGTATGAGGACTCTATTATAGTCATTGACTGCGGTCTGGCATTCCCTGAGGACGATATGTTAGGAATCGATCTTGTAATACCGGATGTCACTTACCTTAAGGAAAACGCGGACAAAGTCAAAGGACTTGTGGTTACCCATGGTCATGAGGATCATATCGGAGCCATTCCTTACATTGAGAAAGAACTCAATATGCCGATTTACGCAACAAAGCTTACGATGGGACTGATCGAGAATAAACTGAAAGAACATAATCTGATGAACAACACCAGACGTAAGGTTGTAAAATATGGACAGAATATCATTCTTGGAAAATTCCGGATAGAATTTATTAAGACGAACCATTCGATTGCTGATTCCGCAGCATTGGCGATCTATACGCCGGCAGGACTGCTTGTCCATACCGGAGATTTCAAAATTGATTATACACCGGTATTTGGAGACATGATCGATCTCCAACGTTTTGCGGAACTTGGAAAAAAAGGCGTTCTGGCACTGATGGCAGATTCCACAAATGCAGAACGTGAGGGCTTTACAAAGTCAGAAAAGACAGTAGGAAGAACCTTTGATAATCTGTTCAATGATAATCAGAATCATCGTATTATTATTGCTACATTTGCATCGAATGTAGATCGTGTGCAGCAGATTATCAATTCGGCATATAAATATGGCAGAAAAGTAATCATCGAAGGAAGAAGTATGGTGAATATCATCAGTACAGCTTCTGAACTCGGATATATTGATATACCGGACAACACGCTGATCGATATCAGCCAGATCAAGAATTATCCGGATGAGAAGCTGGTTCTGATCACGACAGGAAGCCAAGGTGAAAACATGGCTGCCTTATCAAGGATCGCAGCATCGATCCATAATAAGATCTCTATCATGCCGGGAGATGTGGTCATATTCAGTTCGCACCCGATCCCTGGTAATGAAAAAGCGGTATTCAAGGTGATCAATGAGCTGGAAATGAAAGGTGCTCATGTAATTTTTGAAGATACACATGTATCCGGACATGCATGCAGAGAGGAATTGAAGCTGATCTATGCACTCACAAAACCAAAATATGCGATACCAGTACATGGTGAGTACAGACATCTGAAGCGCCATGCAGAGCTGGCACAGGAGATGGGTATTCCAAAAGAGAATATCAAGATCCTGACAACAGGAGATGTTCTGGAAGTCAGTGAGGATAAACTGGAAGTAACCGGAAAAGTTCCTGCACAGGGAGTCTTTGTTGACGGACTTGGAGTTGGAGATGTTGGAAATATCGTTTTAAGAGACAGACAGCTTCTGTCGCAGAATGGTCTTCTGATCATCGTAGTGACACTCGATAAATACAGCAATAACCTGATTGCAGGACCGGATATCGTTTCCCGTGGATTTGTATATGTCAGAGAATCGGAAACATTGATGGAAGACTGCCGTGCCGTAGTAGAAGAAGCACTGGAGAAATGCCTGCGGAAGAATATTACCGACTGGGGCAAGATCAAGACAACCATCAAGGATTCCTTAAGTGAATTCCTTTGGAAGCGGACGAAGAGAAGCCCGATGATCCTTCCGATCATTACCGAAGTATAAATTGTCCTGAAAAATAGTGTCCATGCACAGATGCAGGTTAAGAAGAAAAGAGGAAACAGACATGAGTGATGTTGTTGAACTCAGCAAAAAACTGAATGAAACGATAAAGGAGTCAGAATTCTACAGAAATTATCTGACCTGCCGTGAACGGCTGTATGAACATCCGGATCTTCTCCGGGGACTGAATGAATTCAAGAAAAGAAATTCAGAGATCCAGAACCGTGGCTCTGTGGATAATCCATACGATGAGGTGGTTGCACTGTTTGAGGAGTATGACGCAATCGTTCACGACACGATCGTGAATGATTTCCTTCGGGCAGAACGAAAGCTGTGCAGGATGTTGAAAACGATGTATGATGAGATTGCAGATGGTCTGGATGTTGACATAAAGCAGTAGGATATGATAAAACAGTTACGAGAAGTGTCTGGATGGACACCGTAAGATAAGGAGAACAGATATGGCTATAGATAGTGCTGTAACAATGAAACGGATATTGCGGTTTGCGATAGGCTTACTGGTAAATGTATTTATCCTGTTTATACTTGTGAAAGTGTTTGCGTTTGGCTTTAGCTTTGCCTATGATGTATTTGCCAGCAATAACTGTAAGGATAAATCTGATACAAAGGTAGTCACAGTCACAGTTCTGCCGGATTCTTCGATCAAGGATGTATGCGAGACTCTGGATGATGCCGGAGTTGTAAAAAATGCATACGCACTGATGGTACGTATCCGAATCGGATCTTATGCAGCAAAGATAAAACCTGGAACATATGAGATCGCACCAAGTTATACAAATGATGAGATCATAACGATCATAACAGGTGGAACTCTGGATAGTGACAGTAAGAAAAGTGGAGATAATAAATGATAACAGATGAGAGAATTGCATCCTTCATAAATTCATTCAACAATGACTATGATGATGCAATAACTGCTATCAGAAAAGAAGCAGAAGAGCAGGGGGTTCCTATCATACGAAGAGAGGCCGGAGAATTTATCAGGCTTCTTCTGAGAATGAAGAAACCGGTAAATATACTGGAGATAGGAACTGCGGTAGGCTTTTCTGCTATTTTTATGAGCAGGTTTATTGCAGAGGGTGGACATATCACAACAATTGAAAACTATCAGCCGAGAATTGATCAGGCAAAAGAGAATATAAAGCTGGCAGGTGCAGAAAAGAAGATCACTCTGTTAGAGGGAGATGCAAATGAGATCCTGCCGACATTGTCGGATCAATATGATCTGGTCTTTATGGATGCTGCAAAAGGTCAGTATGGAAGCTTTTTCCAGAAGGTGGTTCCTTTGCTTGCGCCGGAAGGAGTCCTGCTATGTGATAATGTGCTGCAGGATGGAGATGTACTGGAATCGCGGTTTGCAGTAACCAGAAGAAACCGGACAATTCATGCCAGAATGCGGGAATATCTGTATGAATTAAAGCATGATGAACGGCTGGATACAGCCATCCTGAATATAGGAGATGGAATGAGCCTATCGGTGAAAAAAACGGCTGATAAAAAGGATCATTGAAAAAGTAGTGGATCAATGAAAAAACAAGAAGATATTAACAGGCGGATGGCAACAGACTAAAAGGTGATGCCATCTGTACGGAAAGAAAAGAAGAGGGTTTTGAAAGATATGGCAGAACGTAAAGTGGAACTGCTTGTTCCGGCAGGTAGTCTTGAGGTATTAAAGGTTGCAGTAGATTATGGTGCGGATGCGGTCTATATTGGCGGACAGGCATATGGACTTCGTGCAAAAGCAGATAATTTTTCGATTGAAGAAATGAAAAAGGCTGTGAAATATGCGCATGCAAAGAATGCAAAGGTATATGTGACAGCAAATATATTTGCACATAATTATGATATTGAAGGAATGAAGGCATATTTTGAGCAGTTGAAGGATACCGGTGTCGATGCGGTTCTGGTATCAGATCCGGGTATTTTTTTGCTGGCAAAGGAAACTATGCCTGATATGGAACTTCATATCAGCACCCAGGCAAATAACACGAATTACCTGACGTATAACTTCTGGTATAATATGGGGGCAAAACGAGTGGTCACAGCCAGAGAGCTGTCACTTGTGGAGATTAAACAGATCAGAGAACATATTCCGGAGGATATGGAGATTGAGTCCTTTATGCATGGAGCAATGTGCATTTCCTATTCTGGACGCTGCCTGCTCAGCAGTTATTTTACAGGAAGAGATGCAAATCGTGGAGCATGTACACATCCATGTAGATGGAAGTATCACATTGTAGAAGAAACAAGACCGGGCGAGTACATGCCGGTCAATGAAGATGACAGGGGTACTTATATTTTTAATTCCAAAGATCTTTGTATGATTGAGCATATTCCGGAAATGATCGATGCCGGAATTGACAGCTTTAAGATTGAGGGAAGAATGAAAACGGCACTATATGTTGCAACGGTAGCAAGAACCTATCGTAAAGCAATTGATGACTATATGGAATCTCCGGAGCTGTACCGGTCAAATATGGAATATTATAAATCAGAAATTGCAAAATGCACATACCGTCAGTTTACAACTGGATTTTATTTTGGAAAAACAGATCAGGATTCTCAGATCTATGATAATAACACATATATTAAAAACTGTACTTATATAGGCAATGTACAGGAGGTTACAGAGGACGGACTGGTTGCATTTGAACAGAAAAACAAATTCTCGGTCGGAGAAGAGATAGAATGTATGAACTTTGATGGAACCAATACGGTCTGCCGGGTTGAGGAGATCTACAATGACCGGATGGAACCGATGGAATCAGCACCGCATCCCAAGATGCAGTTGTATGTAAAGCTGGACCGCCCGGTATCAGCGGGAATGATACTCAGACGGCAGGAGCTTTCGGAATAGGTCAGGCTTCAAGCTGCCTGCGGATCTTCTGTAATGCCCGTTTTTCGATCCTAGAGACATAGGAACGGGAAATCCCCATCTGGCTGGCAATCTCTTTCTGTGTGCGTGGAGGGTGACCGTATAGACCATAACGACGGATGATAAGGCTGGCTTCCTGCTCGGACAGACAGTGCTTCAGACAGTATGGAAGACGGTTTATGTGGTAAGTATGCACCATAGAATCCAGAATGGTTGCTTCATCCTGACTGATGATGTCGATCAGATTGATCTCATTTCCTTCTTTGTCGGTACCGATCGGTTCAAACAGGGAGACTTCGCGGGCGTATTTTCTGGAGTGACGGAGCATCATGAGCAGCTCGTTGTCGATACACCTGGAAGCGTATGTGACCAGACGGTTGCCTTTGGCATGGTCGTAGGAATCGATCGCCTTGATAAGACCGATGGTTCCGACAGAGAGCAGATCATCATTGTCGGCGGTTCCAATGTATTTTTTTGCAATATGGGCGACCAGACGCATATTGGATTCAATCAGAATCCGGCGTGCATCGGCATCCCCTGCCCTGCATAATTTCAGATAATATTCTTCCTGATCCGGTAAAAGGGGTTTTTTAAATGCCTGCATAGAAAATAGACCCCTAGCGATTTGTATATATTTTATGATTAAAATGTGGAAAAAGTGCATATCCCAAAAAATAAAATTGGTAAAATGTGAAAAAAATTAAAAAAAATTGACTAAATTCTGTTCAAAATGTTTAATTTTTTATTAGATTGTGCTATACTCTGTAAGTGATGCTTGTATATTTCAGAAATGTAGGAGGGACAGACCGGTATGCGATTAGGAATGGGTCGTAAAAAGATTAGAATAGGTGATATTCTCGTAGCGGCAGGAGCTATTACAGAAGAACAGTTACAGGAGGCTCTGGCATATCAGAAAGAGAATGGCGGAAAACTCGGAAATGTTCTTGTTGATCTTGGTATGATCAGTAATGAGATTCTGATAACGCTTCTGACACAGCAGCTTGGCATTGATTACATAGAATTAAAGGGAGCAAAGATAGAAGAAAAGGTGCTTCATCTGGTTCCGGAGAATATGGTAGCAAAATATAAAGTTATTCCTATCGAGATCGATCCGGATAACCCGAATATTTTAAAACTTGCCATGTCAGATCCGATGGATATCAATGCGATCGATGATATTGGGCTTGTAACCAATATGCAGGTGGAGCCTATGCTTGCAACAGAGGATCAGATCAATGATGCCATCGGCAAGTACTACGGAAGCTCCAAAGCAATGGAAGCGGCTGAGATGTATCGTCAGGAACAGGCGGATGCACTTGGCGGCGGAGATGAAGATGAAGTAAATGAAGATATAGATAATTCTCCTATCGTTCTGCTTGTAAAACAGATCATAGAAGGCGGAGTTCGACAGAGGGCGTCCGATATTCATATTGAGGCATTGGAAAGCAGTGTTCGTGTCCGTTACAGGATCGATGGTGCATTAAAACAGGTTATGTCCTACGACTTAAGTATTCTTGCGGGTATCACAGCCCGAATCAAGATCATCGGTGGTATGGATATTGCAGAAAAGAGAAAACCACAGGATGGTCGTATCACGATCTTTGTAGATCGTAGAGAGTTTGATGTCCGTGTATCTATCCTTCCGACTGTATATGGAGAGAAGACGGTTATGCGACTTACCTCCAAGGACGGACTTACAAAACCGAAGAGCGGACTTGGCCTGGATGAGGATGAGATCAAGGTATTTGATGGAATCCTGAGTAATCCACACGGAATCATCCTTGTAACAGGACCTACCGGTTCCGGTAAATCAACGACACTGTACACATCCTTAAGTGAGCTGAACAAAGAGGATGTAAACATTATCACAGTAGAAGACCCTGTCGAGGCGAATATCAATGGTATTAACCAGGTACAGGTAAATAATAAAGCAGATATGACATTCGCAGCAGCCTTAAGATCCATTCTTCGTCAGGATCCGGATATCATAATGATCGGAGAAATTCGAGATGGTGAGACTGCTCAGATCGCGGTTCAGGCCGCTATCACAGGACACTTGGTTGTATCAACACTCCATACAAACTCAGCAGCAAGTACGATCACCCGTCTGGAAGATATGGGAATCGAACCTTATGTTGTAGGTGATGCGGTTGTAGGTGTTATTGCCCAGCGACTTGTAAGAAGACTGTGCCCAACCTGCAAACAGCCTCGTCTCGTAGAAGATGAAGAGAGAATAGTACTCGGTGTGCCGGAGGATGAAGAAGATGTTATCATCTATGAGCCGTCTGGCTGTCCGTTGTGTAATGATACAGGATATTCAGGACGAATCGGTGTATATGAGATGATGCCGGTATCCAAAGCACTGCAGGCGGTTATCTCGACCGGAGCGACAGCGGATAAGATTGAAAAACAGGCACTTGCAGAAGGTATGCTTACTCTGAAGATGGGTGCTGCCAAACATGTGCTGAATGGAATCACCTCCATGTCAGAGATGAAGAAGATCGTATATACAACAGGTGATGAATATTAAAAGATCCGGTCCGGTGATAAACCGGCATGGATGAAAAAGATTTTTAGCAGAGAAGAATATGTGATCAGGCTCTGTAAAAATAAAATTGAAATTATGAATGCAACAAAGAAAGGAAGGAAACAGTATGCTGGATATGAAAGAGCTCCTGGCATTCTCGGTTGAGGCAAAAGCGTCGGATGTACATATTGCCGTAGGCATACCACCGAAACTCAGAATCAATGGACGACTGACAGAAGTTGAAGTTCCTCCGCTTACACCGGCTGATGCGGCTGAAGCAATCGGAGCAACGATGAAAGAGAGACATGTAGCAATTTTAAAAGATAGAGGTGAAGTCGATTTCTCATTCGATTCACCAGAAACCGGTCGTTTCCGTGTAAACGTATATATGGATCGTGGTAATATGGCTGCGGCATACAGACGAGTAGAAACACAGATCCCAAGACCGGATCAGCTCGGTATTCCGAGAGAGGTTGTTGAATTATACAAGAGAAAAAGGGGTCTGGTACTTGTAACAGGACCTACCGGTTCCGGTAAATCAACAACACTTGCTTCTATTATTAATAAGGCAAATGAAAACCTGACCGATCATATCATTACACTGGAGGATCCTATCGAGTATATTCACCATCACAACAAGGCAATCGTTAATCAACGAGAAGTTGGTATGGATACACTCAGTTATGCGAATGCTCTTCGTGCAGCGCTCCGTGAAGATCCTGATATTATTCTTGTAGGAGAGATGCGAGATCTTGAAACGATTTCAACAGCGATCACTGCAGCCGAGACCGGACACCTGGTATTCTCGACTCTGCATACGATCGGTGCGGCAAGTACGATCGATCGTATTATCGATATCTTCCCGACAAACCAGCAGCAACAGGTACGAGTACAGCTTGCAATGGTACTGGAAGGTGTTATTTCCCAGTCACTGCTTCCGACAGCGAACGGACAGGGACGAGTTGCAGCATTTGAAGTAATGCTTGCATCACCGGCGATTCGGAGCCTGATACGAGAAGCGAAGACACATCAGATCCAGTCGACGATCCAGACCAGCAGACAGCTCGGAATGATCACAATGGATGATGCATTGTATGATCTGTTCTCGTCCGGCACGATCACCAGAGAGATGGCTATGACATATGCACAGGATCAGCAGTATCTCAGAAAGAAGATCAACGGACAATAAGATGTACAATCCTTTTGTGCAATTCTTACAAAAAAAACTGCAATCATAAGAAATTATTGAATGTGGTTGAGAAATATAGTAATATAACAAGTATAGTATATGTAAAAGTCCGTGAATTTACGTGCACTTTTAGCTGGTAATAGTAGAAAACTATTACAAAAAAGAAGAAATATGACAGGGTCGGAGGAGAAACAATGGCAGTATTTAACTACAAGGTTGTTGACAAAAATGGTAAGAATAAAAAAGGTACCATTGAGGCCCCGAACAGAGATGGAGCGGAGAAGAAGCTGAAGGCAGATGGTTATGCGATCATGAGCCTGACAGAGCAGAACAGTCCATTTTCAGGGGGTTTGATTAAGAAGAAGGTAAAATCAAAAGATTTGGCAGTCTTCTGTAAACAGTTTTCAGCAGTTATAAGAGCTGGTGTTACGATTATATCAGCACTGGAACTGATGGGAGACCAGATAGAAAACAAAACACTGCAGAGAGCAGTTATGGATGCAAAGACATATGTTGAAAAGGGTGGAACGCTTGCAGATGCACTTCGTGTAAACTCAGAGGTATTTCCACCGATCATGATCAACATGGTCGCAGCCGGAGAGTTATCCGGTAACTTGGAGGTCTGCCTCGACAGACTGACAGAGCACTTTGAAAAAGATAATGCGTTATCGGCGAAGATCAAGGGTGCGATGACATATCCTATCGTAGTGTTCATCGTTATGATCATCGTAGTAATCGTGGTAATGGTAATGGTTATCCCTAACTTCTCAAGTATGTTTGCGGAGATGGGAACACAGCTTCCGCTGGCAACACGAATTATGGTAGCGGCAAGTAATTTCATTATACATAAGTGGTGGCTGCTGATCATCATCGTTGCAGCTATCGTTGTTGGCTGCAAGGCATTCAAGAGAAGTTCTGTTGGCGAACAGCTTTTCGCGAATATGGCGATCAAGATGCCGATTTTTGGTAACCTGACGATCAAGTCAGCATGTTCCAGATTTGCAAGAACAATGAGTACACTGATGGCATCCGGTATTTCCATGATCGATGCTGTTGAACAGGTGGCAAAGATGATGGATAACAAGATCATCCGCGATGGTCTGTTAGATGCCAAGACGCAGGTAGCAAAAGGTATTCCACTTTCCAAGCCATTAAAGGATATGGAAATGCTTCCCCCAATGCTTTCTGCCATGACAAAGATCGGTGAAGAAACCGGTGATATTGAGGAGATGCTCAGTAAGGTTGCTGACTACTACGATGAAGAAGTAGAAGAGGCAACAAACAAGCTGACAGCAGCGATGGAACCATTGATTATGGTAGTCCTTGCATGTATCGTAGGAATGATCGTTGCGGCTGTATACGGTCCTATCATGAGTATGTACAGTGCACTTGACCAGTACTAATACAAGTCCTATTACATATTATAGTATTGATTAGATCCGGCAGTACGAGGATGCTGGTTTTAATATAGCATCGAAAGATGCATCAACAAACAACAAAGAATATCAATTTAAAAGGAGAGAACAATTATGAAGAAGAACAACAAAGGTTTCTCATTAGTAGAGTTAATTATCGTAATCGCTATTATGGCAATTCTTGCAGGTGCTCTTGCACCAGCCCTTATCAAGTACATCAACAAGTCAAGAAGAAGTGCTGATATTTCAAATGCTGATACAATCCGTACAGCATGTCAGACAGCTATGTCAGATGAAGATGCAATGGTTGCAATCGGAACAGGCGTTACAGGCGCAAGCGTTTCAGACCTGAAGTCAAGCTACGGTGCATTCAGCACAGAGATCAGCAGCATTCTTGGTAACAGCACAATTACTTCAAAGTACTTCGACAAAGGAAATGAATTCACAGTTGATATCAATGTAGCTGGTAACACAGTTATCGTTAAAGCTGGTTCTCAGCAGGTTTCACCTCAGCCATAATAAAAGGCGGGCATAGTGAACAGATGTAAGGATCTGATGTTAAACAGATAATCATTACATCAGTCAGACATCAGAAGGGTGATGAATAAGTTGGTAAGAATCCTCGTTTTTCGATCTTGTTTGTCGCCCTTCAAAATTGTCTAACAACATGGAACGTCAACATGTATGAAAAATATGCATGTTGGCATCTCTTTCATGGTCACACGTTTTATATAAGCTTTATATAATAAGAAGAGATTTATATAACATACGAGTGACTATTTTGCAGTCAGCGGTTTTATATTGTTTGTGTCTGAAACGAATAAATGTAGAAAGAAGAAACGCGAATGACAACGGCATTGAACTAATGGCGGCAGCCGGCTTACAAAAAAGCTGGAAACTGAAAAATAGGCATGAAAGATGAACGGGTCAATCATCCGTGTGCTTATGATTAAAGGTGACAGATTGTTTACCTTTCAGCCTGTACATACAGGCATATTGTATTTTATTTTAAGTGGGGTGAACAGCTTGTAGGCTGGTACTCAGGCAATTGGAATATACATATTCCACAAAAAACTACTGATTAGCGAGGGAGGCTATTTAAAATGGCGAGTAATAACAAAGTCTTAACAATCGACATCACAAATGAAAGTATTACTATTACAGAAGTAACAGCTTCTGAAAAAAAGACTTCCACAGTTCATAATGCCATCATCTTCGAGACACCGGAAGATGCTTATGAAGATGGTTTCATTAGAGACAAGGAAAGAATTGCAGAGGCGATCAAATCACAGCTTGCTGCAAACGGAATCACTAACAAGAACGCAATATTCGTTCTTACCTCTACAAAGATCGTTAACAGAGAGGTTCTTGTACCTTTCGTTAAGGAAAACAAAATTAAAGGAATTATTAATGCGAACTCATCAGAGTATTTCCCTGTTAATATAGAGGATTACACAGTATCCCATTCTGTATTAGAGACAGTTACTGATGAAGAAAATAACAAACAGTTAAGAGTTCTTGCAGTTGCAGCACCAACCAGTATGGTTCGTTCATATTATGAAGTTGCAGCACTTGCAGGACTGAAGGTAGTTGCTCTTGATTACATTGGAAATGCCATGTTGCAGTTGATCAAAACACAGACCAGCGAGAACATGACGACTATGGTAATCCAGTTAGGTAGCGAATCTACTGTACTTAATATCGTAAAAGGAGATATCCTTCTGTTACAGAGAACTGTACCATATGGTACCAATGTTGTTGTAAATGAAGTAATGGATGCAAAGGGTGTTGATGCTACAACAGCAATGACATTACTCCAGAATGAAAGACTGATCACGGTTGATTTTGATGATAATGCGATCACAGGATCTTTCCGTTACCTGATCAACAACATTGGCCGTGTAATGGATTTCTTTGCATCAAAGAATCCTGATAAGCCGATCGATGATGTATTCCTGACAGGCGATGGCGCCCTGATCAAGGGAATTGATGGTCTTTTCAAGGTACAGCTCAATGTTTCAACAAGAGTTATGGACAGTTTATTCAATATCAAATTTGACCCAAAGATTGATTTGAAGATATATAATCCTGTATACCTTATGGTTCCAATCGGTGCTGCTTTTGCACCTATGGGATTCACAATTTCAGAAGGCGGAGCTTCCGGCAAGAAGGAAGGTCAGATGGATACAACTCCACTGGTAGTTGCATTCCTGATCCTGGCTGTGTTAGTGGCAGGCGGATTAACGGCTGTGTCATTTGTATTAAAGAATCAGGCACAGACAGAGCTGGATGATGTAAATAAGAAGATCGCTTCTATTCAGGATATTGAGACGATCGTAAAGGATTATGAAAATGCAGAAAGCGTTTATGTTGATGCCATGAGCATGTACAGCTACACAAAGAACTTGAATGAGAATGTTGTAACATTTATCACGGCTTTGGAAGAGAAGATGCCAAAGGGAACTGATATCACAGCATTTGAATCCGATTCAACAGGTGTTTCAATTTCAGGAACAGCAACAGAATATGATGATATTGCAGGACTTGCGATCAGCTTAAAAGAAATTGACTGTATTGATAACTCATTCATTGGAAGTATCACAGAAAATGTAGATGAAGACACAGGTAAAATAACATATGATTTCACAGTAACGTGTATCTATGTTGACGCATCAGCGGCAGATGCTGATACAACTGAAACAGATGCTACATTAGCTGAGTAAGGGAGGGCATAGAACATGGATGCAATGACAAAAGGACAAAGAAATTTATTATTATTTTTACTCGGTGTTGTTATTTTATTTGTGCCGATCAGATTTGTGGCATTAAGCAATTTTGATGACCGTAAAGAGCTTGTTTCAAAGAAGGATGAACAGCAGGTTTATTATAACAGCCTGAAAGCAAAAGATGTAAACAGAGATCAGTACATCAAGGATACAGAGAACTATAAGAAAGAATATGAAGCAATCCTTGCAGAATTCCCATCAGAGATCTATCAGGAAAATACAATCATGTATTTACAGGGGATCAAGGACGAATATAAGTTCCGTTTCACAGATGTATCAATGGGAGAGGAACAGCTCTTCTATACACTTGGAACCGGTGCTGTTGGTGATGCTACATTAGATGGTGCAGCAACAGGAACAGCTTCTACAGATGCAAATACTACAGCAGCTACAACAGCAGCTACAACAGAGACTGCAGCCGCTGGCACAGATGCTACTGCAGCAGTAGCAGGAGAAAATAATTTCAACTGCTATTCAGCAAGCTTCCCGGTTACATATTCAGGTTCTTATCAGTCTGTTAAAGATGTTGTTGATTACATCGAGAAGAGCGATTTCCGTATGACAGTTGACTCTATCTCAATCGCATTTGATGAGGAGACTGGTGATTACACAGGAGATATGTCATTCTCTGAATATGCTGTTACAGGTGGAGACAGAACCACAGATCAGGTTAACGTAAATGTTCAGACCGGTAAAGATAATATTTTCGGAAATCCAACCGTAAAGAGTAGTACGACAACTACAACTACAGATAGCAATCAGTAGGATGTAGACTTGCAACCCGTAGATTCGATTTGAACGGAGTGAGAAGTAAGAATGGCAAAGAATAATAACAAAGGCTTTAGCTTGATTGAAGTAATCATAGCTGTAGCAGTATTTGCTATATTAATTGCTCCCCTTACCGCCCAGTTGATTTCAGCGATCAATGTCAATACGAAGTCAACAAAGAAACAATATGCGATTGAAAAAGCTGAAGAGATCATGGAAAGCTTTAAAACTGCAAATATGAAAGGAAGTGCCATCAGTATCCCTGATGGCAATTCTACAGGTAATTATGAGTTTGGTCTGGATGATTCCCAGACACAGACTTATACCCTCCCGGAAAGTGCGGGAACTGTAGATTATCACATTAATACATATTCATGCAGTGGAATATCGCTCGGGGGAGAATACGAGAAGTATGATTGCACAGTAACTGTAAATGATATTGCGCATGCAGTTGCAACAAAGGGATATGTATGGGATGCCAATACAAATGACCTGAAGAAAGACGGTTCTGAGTATGTTCGCCTTACATCAGGTGTTGGTACAGTACGTAATCTTGATAACAAGCAGTCAGCGATCATTGCTGGGGCAACCTATATGGGAGCAACCAGTGGTATAGAAGGAAACAGTCTGGATAATCAGGCAGCGGCATATTTTAAAGATGTGAAAGTGGATATCTTAAAGGGAAATTCCGTTTTATATAATCAGTATCTGTCCGGTGCTACCTATCTGGATAATGATTCGTTCCAGAAAACAACCACGATTAAGGTTTCAAAGACTTTATCCGGTTATATGGTACAGTGTTTTGTAGAATATCAGGATAAACCATCGTTTAATCCTATCATTAAGGCATACACGAATGGAATTGCAAGCGATACCTATAAACCGGATGGAAAATACGGAGAAGGAATTGTATATCAGAAGGAATACAAGATACTTCCTCCAATCTATCTGTTATATGCACCTGCAGTATGTAATGGTGTATATTGTAATAATGATTATATCAGAGTTGAGACATCAGGACTTGATGATGATGAAAAAGCAAAGATCTACTTATTTGAAACAATTGCTTCAATTGATCCGAAATATGAGGAGATTATTTGCGATACACTTGGCGTAAGCAGTATTGACAGTCTGGTTTACCAGAGCACCAGTCATACAAGTTCGCCTTCTTCTGTTAAGGTATATGTGAACCGCACTGGTGATGATACCAAGGGAAAGATTGAGGCATATTCAAACTTCGGAACTGAGTATGATGAAACAGATACAACTGCTATTAAAGTTAAGAACACATCAGATGATACAAGTGATGAAACATACCTGTATGATATTCATGTTACATTGACAGACAGTAATGGCAATAAGACAGAAATATCAGGAACAAGGGGGAAATAAGAGATGCTGAAAAAGTTAAAAAACAAGCTTAAATTAGCGGATAACCGCGGCTCGAGTTTTGTCCTTGTTATTGTATCAGCAACTTTCTTAAGCATACTGGTGTCAGCATTGTTAATGGGAACTCTTTTGGCATATAAACTTCGTTTTTATAAGCTGAATTCCCTGAATAACTTTTACAGTGTTGAAAAAGCCATGGATGAGATATATGCCGGAATTGGTGCAGCGACAAATGAGCATTTGTATTCCGCGTATACGACAACGGCTGAGATTGTTGTGTATTACAAGGATGGTCAGTATAACAATCTGACAGAAGATGAAGCGAATGATCTGTTTAAGCAGTTCTTTATGCAGGGTATCAAATCAGATAAGACATTCAGCAATATGCCAACTCTGATCGAAACCTTAAAGGGCTATATTACAGATCCGGATGTATCACTTGCCTGTGACAATCTGAGAATTGTATTCAAGGATAAAGAAGGTCGTGAAAAGTACATCAAATATGTAGCTGGAAAGAATGGAAAAGTTACAGGTGTAGCAAGCGCCAATACGATCGATGAGAATAATATCGAAGAGATTACATTCAGAAATATTGGTGTAAAGCGTACGATTACATTAAGCAGCACAGATTCCGCAAGCGGAGCAATGGCACCTGGAACCTATGTACAGACGATCACAACCGATCTTGTATTAAAGAAACCGGAATATAATGTTTCTTTTGATATGGCAGGTGCAAACAGTGACAGCTTATATAATTATGCATTGCTTGCTGATATGGGACTTCAGGTATCCGGAACAGCAGCAGATACAGAAGTAAATATAAAGGGTAATATTTATACTGCTTCTGACTATTACAATAAAGATTATAACGGAAAAACAGATACAAAGGTAACAAATGAATACAGCCGTACAGTCGAAACCAAATGGGGATCAACAGATGAGAGTGCATATTCCGGTATCTTTGTACAGGGTGACAGAGCGAATCTGACACTGAACTCCGATATTATCGTTAACTCAGGATCTCTCGCAGCTTTTGATGGTGCGAAGATTAATCTTTCAGGACGTACATCCCTGTTATCAGAACTCTGGACCGATAACATCATCATCGGAGGTGATGAGGGCGGACAGATCAAAGCGGCAGCAAATGCTTATGTATATGATGATACAGAGCTGAATGCAGAGAAATCTGAGCTTACATTTACAAGAGGAACTTATTTTGGATACAGCTATACAGCAGATGACGTAAGAAGCATTAACCTTCTTCGTACATCCGGTAACCTTGCAACAGGATTCAAATTAAAATCACACTTCAGTGACAGTGCGATCATTGTCAATGGAAAGAATTCAACTCTGGATCTTTCAAGTCTGGAATCTCTGTATATTGCAGGTAAGTCCTATATCGAATTCTCCAAGATCGCAGCAAATACGATCACAGATGAGAAAGAAAGAAAAAACTTTGGTCTTACGAAAGATTCTGATTATGCATTCACAGCATTAAACGATTATTCAACCGGTCAGTCTCTTGATGTTAAGTCCAATCAGTTGATCTTCCTGACACAGTGGGATCTGTATGATAATACTGAGGTTGTGGATGAGAACGGTTATACACATGTAACATTAAAGTTCCCTAAGACATTTTCAAATGATGTCCAAATTAACAAGCTGTATACTGATTTCGTAAAACAGCTCACATCTAATAATTATATTGTAGAAGCAATCAAGGAGACAGTTTCCGGACATGATTATTATTATCTGTACATTCAGGATGGCGATAAAGATAAGGATGGAGTAAACGATGCTGAGGAGTTTGTAGAGAAGTATTATGATCTCTTAAACACAGGCATCGATGAAACGAAAAAGAAATTGTACAATGTTGCTAACTATGAAAATTTTGAAGTTAAATTACTTCTGCCAAGCAAAGATGGTGATGTGGATGGAAGCAAGATCAAAACAAGTGGAGCTGTAACTGCTCAGAACAGTGACAATTCATTATTTGTTAAGGCATCTGCAGATACATCTCTGCAGGTTGATACAGCATTAAAAAATGCAACAGGATCAAAGACATTCTCAGTGTTACTTGGTAATAAGGGTATTACAGAGAATAATAATACATTTGCAGATATTAAAAAGAATTCAGAGGCACTTGGTGATCAGACCACTCTTAGCAAAGAGGAGAAGGTCAGCAATCAGATCAATTATATGTATATCAATATGAAAGATCATCTGTCTGTAGTAGATAAAAAGGATGATACAGATACAGATGTTTCTGCATGGGAAGTGGCCGGATATACAAAGAACGGAAGTACATACACATACGCTCCGATCAAAGGATCTGACGGAAAGAACCTTGATACATTTGATTACAACTACAGTCTGACACCTCTTACCAAATATGTTGATTATGATAAGATCTTCTCCAAAAATCTTAGTATCAACAAGGTAGAGCCAGAGACAAATGCAGTTGTTATCATCAATGCAAATGATGTAACATTAAAATCCACAGCCGCTGATGGTGCTTTACAGGGTATCGTTATCTGTGGTGGTAATGTAACATTTGATAAGAGTGTAAAGTCATTCCGAGGAATGATCATATCAGGTGCAAAGATTATCTGTAACAGCAGCGTAGATATCTCAGCAGACGCATCCTTTACAGCAACTGTACTGGAAGAGTGTTCCAAGAGTGATGTAGAAGATCTGAGTCTGATCACAAGAGAGATCTTAAAGAACTATGTTAAAGTAGACGATAAAAACAATTCAGAGGTTTCTGGTTCAAGCTTATCAGACATCTCTTATAGCGACATTCTTGCATTCCAGAACTGGAAGAAGAATGTAGAGTAGGAGGGGTGAATATGATAAGAAAAATAAAAAATGATTCCGGATATTCCCTTGTTGAATTGATTATTGTTCTTGCTATCATCGCAGTTATGTCAGGACTTGCGGCAGTGTCGATTTCTTCGATACGGACAGCTCGTGCGACTTCATCAAAGGAGTCGTTCAATCAGGAATTGTCAACTCTGCAGTCCCTGACAAAAACACAGGAAAGCGATTGGGCAATGAAACTGGAAAAAGTAGATGGAAAATATAACCTGGTATATGGTAAGAGCAAGAATGGATCGGATTTCACAGAAGATACTTCAAAGGATCGTGAGATTCTGGATCGTGTAACGATTTACTATTCAAATAATGGTTCTTCCGCAGGAAGTGAAGTTTCATCTATGATCATTAAGTTTAATAAGTCAGATGGTTCTGTAAAAACCGGAAGTGGTGTATATACCTTTTATAAGGACGGATCCAATGATGCCGTTGGAAAGGTAACACTGAATCAGGCAACAGGCAGCCATTACACAGGATCATGAGGAGGGGTGAAGCGTGAAGAAAAATAATAATAAAGGTTTCACTTTCATTGAATTAGTACTGTACATTGGAATTTTAAGTGTGTTCATGGTTGCGGTAACCTCACTTGTTGGTACAGTGGTATCCTCCAATAGAAAGATGACAAATAGAAAGAAAATACAGAACGAAGCCGGTGAAACATATGATACCATATCAGATATGATCATGGGTGCGACTGATGTGAAGATATTGGGAAGCGCATATGTGGCTACTACATCAGCGGGCGTCACATCTTACAGCCCGGTTTCCGGAGTATTTATTGTTCCGGATGATACAGATACAAAGGGCAGCGGAGGTGAATTAATGTCTGCTGGTGGTATTGGAAGACGTACTGTTTATATCGAGAAAGCGGGTGGAGCTGGTCTTACACCAAAGGGTCCATGTTATGATATTGCAGATATGAAGTCGTTTGGTGATGTCACATCACCATCGACAGATGACACGACATATATTATTCCGGATGATTCCGGGAAGTTATATCTGAAAGTAGATTATGCATCTGCATTACAGAGTAACGGTGACAGTGTTATCACGACCTGTACGATCACATATGATAAGACCGAAAAAAAGCTTTATGTGTTTAAAACACCGCAATCAGATAGAATCACTGATGCAAGTGAAGCAGATGGCACTGTTCTTTGTAAGGATGTAAAGGATTTCAAATTACAGATCAATCCGGACGAGGACAGTATTGCAATTACACTGGAACTTGAAGATTCAACAACGGCGGCATCTTATAAGATAAATGGTGTTGTTGGCATTCGAAATTCATATGTGCTTAAAAAGCATACATGGGATTAAGGAGGAAAGAAATAGTGTTTAAGAACAGAAAAGTAGTATTATCATCTGTAGCGATAATATTTACACTTATAGTATGTGCTATATTCGTAAACTTTACGTTGGCTAATTCTGGAACTCCTGTTGAAAAAAGTGAAGCGGACACAAGTGGCAGTTCAACATTGGTGGGCAGCTCAAACATTGATCAGGCGATTCTTAACTCAAACGATTCCAGTCTGAAGAAGACAGGCGAGGATAAGTATCACATTGTTCAGATCCTTCCGGATGGTTTGGGATCTTATGCAACAGCAGATACATCAATGACAGAGATTGTGACTGCTTCCGGTTACTCAGGAAAGATCAGTGATGAAGCAGGATATAAAGGCACATCTGATCTGTGGAAATATGTATATGATGGAGAATACTTCAGATATGCAGTTTTCAATGGTTATAAGAATATTAAAGATGATATGGCACCGGGTGCAGTTCAATTGACGACTAAAACAGTCAGTGATCTGAACGGCATGGGTACAGAGGCACAGGAAATACTTGCAAATGCGGATTTTATCTATATCGTTGCAACAACAGCAAATGATTATGCTGCAGGCGGTACAGATATCAGCGAGAGCTTATATAACTGGTTGGATATATATGCAGGAAAGCATCCGATCATCTTTGATCGATATGCGTTATGTACAGCAGAGCCTGAAACGATCACAGGTAATAATGACCAGTATCGTATGGGATCTCTGGCATACAAATATGTAACAAAGACATTAAAGGGAAGAACAGATAATGTTCTCTGTGTAGAACCTGGTTTCTTCAATGTCCTTTATAAAGAAGCAAGTGGTAACAAGTCAGATCCAATGACAAATACCACAAAGACAATATCGGATTTCATTCTGACTGCTGAACGTTCTGCAACAGAAGGCGGAAAGGATTATATCAACAAGAACAGATATTATAAATGGTATACAGATGATAAGATGGAAAACTTCTTAAATAATAAGACCGATAAGGTTGATTCTGCATACGCAAAGATATCTGGAAATACGCAGGGTATATCAGGTTCCAGACATGAATGGAAATTTGATAATGCAAATGTTCTGGTGATCACAGACGGTACATCAAACAGTATGTTCTCAGAACTGGCATCAAAGAATGATGCACCGCAGTGCTCTGCAGAAAATTATGTATATAATAGTAAAACAAAGAAGTGGGAGTCTGTTGTAAAAGCTCCAAACAGCGACTTTACAAGTGATGCTTATGCCGGTAAGGGTTATAAGTTTGTTCCAAGTGGAGCAAATATCTATCAGATTCAGAGTAAGGATCTGTTAAATGCGGTTGACAGCTCAAAGGGAGCAAAGTATACAGCAAATGATCTTGCTAAGACTTATTTCCAGGATGTTGCTGCAAAGCAGATTACCGGTACGATCAAGTCTAAGGGAGATCTTGCAGGCTCTGTTGTTTATCTGGTTGTAACTCCAAAGGGAGAAGCAAGCAAACTGGCTGGTAATACAGATGGTACAGTTCTGGCATGTGAACTTACAACCGGTGAAGATGGAAATGGATCATATGATGAAGAGACAGGTATCTATACATATGAATATGGATTTCCTAAAGTAAATGCTGATTATGATTACAGTGTTCTTTTGGAGGCAACAGTGGATCCATCTTCATATGAAGACAATGGAGATGATTCTGATACATCAGGCGATAACGCAGGCACAGGCGATAACGCAGGTACAGGCGATAATTCCGGTACAGGTGATAATTCCGGCACAGGAGATAACGCAGGTACAGGAGATAACGCAGGCACAGGAGATAATTCCGGTACAGGCGATAACGCAGGTACAGGCGATAATTCCGGCACAGGAGATAACGCAGGCACAGGCGATAATTCCGGCACAGGCGATAACACCGGCACAGGTGATAATGCAGGTACAGGCGATAATTCCGGCACAGGCGATAACACCGGCACAGGCGATGGCTCTGATCCGGCAACGAATCCGGATGCAATTACCGAGGATTATGTGATCGGAAGCAATGGCTATGATTTCATCGTTTCTGTAAAGGGAGAAAGCAAAGATGGTGCTTACGACTACACAAATGACTGCGATGAATATAAAGAATATGCAGACAAGTGTACAGCAGATCCGACAAACTATACAACAGATGTATATACAGATGATCTTATCTTTGAGACATCAGAACAGGTATATGCTTATGTAGATGCTCAGTATAAAAAGTATAAAAATGATGTCCTGTTGCCAAAAGTTACAGGAACGAATGTAATTGATTTTACAGAGTATGATTTTATCTTTATTGAATCAGGTGATTATAAAGATGAGATCGGTGATTCAGCATACCAGAAGTTATGTTCAGCAGTAGAAGAGGGTGTGTATGTAATCGCAAGCAGTGAAGCCGGAGACGGTATTGGATCCGGAAACAATAATGGTGGTGGATCAGGTGATCCAGATAAGATTATTATCAACAGTCCATCAGCAAAGGTGATCGCAGATATTATCAATGCCGGTGTATACCGAAGAGGCAGTGATAATAAATTCAGAGTTCTGGAAATTCAGCCGGATTATCCAATTGATGAAGAACTCGCAAGATCTTCATCGGTTAAGAATGGATCCGGTGCATGGACAAATGGTACCAATACACACGGAGAAAAAATCTATGGTAATTATTATACCGTTCCATCGGATGTAGCTGAGGGCTATGCAGTGGAGGAGCTTTCACCGGGCAGTGAGTATTATGATTTTGATCTGACGAAGGCAAAGATTGCATATGCGATCGATGGTATCTCATATTCAGATATTGAGCTTACACAGGTTTCATCAGAGGCACTGATCGGTATGACAGATGATATCGCTGCTACATATGACCTTGTATATATCGGTGGAGATATCAGCGCTCTGGACAGAGATCTGAGTAAGATATACGATTCCAGTGTATTTGCTTATATCGGACCAAGCGCAGAACAGTTAGTATCCGCAATTCCTACATTTGTTATGTATTACCATACAGGTGTTCTGAAGGAGATGGGTGGTACCGGTTCTTACAAGATGACAAGATCAATCACAGGTTCTGAGCTTATGGCAACACCGGTGATTGGCTCAACAAAGTATAAGACAACATATGTTGTTGAAAATGGTAATGACCTGACAAAGAATAAGTATGATGAGCTTGTATCTTACGTTAATCTTGGAAGACCGATCATGGTTGGCAATGAACTGACTTCGGTATTTGAAAAGGTAAATGGAACAGATGCAGACGGCAATGGTCTTACAGATGCGCAGAAGAGTCAGGGCTACTGGTATAATGCAGGCAAGCTGGAAAGAAAGAACTTCTATCTGGATCCATCATCCAGAATGTATGACCTTTTGAATGTGATCAATAACAGAAGATCCAAAGGAACAAATGTATTATGGGGCGTAGATGCAACCGATACACAGAAGATTGATAATTCAAATAAGCAGTATGGTGATACACTGTACACTTATAAGATTGCTGAAAAGCAGACAATGCTTGATTCAGAGGCACAGCAGAAGACATGGTATAAGGATGCAACAGATGAGACGGCTATCAAGTCGTATGCAACAGTATTCTCAGAGGATACAAATGCAGCGATTAACAATCTTGTTAAACAGTCTACATCAAGAGCGCGTCTTACAGTTACAAGTGCACCGGTTGAATATTCAGAGGGTATTACAAGCACATATCTGAAGACAACCAATTTATCATTTACCTTCTCTGTAGCAGGATCGGAAAAGAGTTATAAATATTCAATCTGTATTGACAAGAATAAGAATACACAGTTTGATCATGATAAGACGATTGACTATTATGTAACAGGTGATATAGATACATCAACAGGAACATCCGGTTCTGCAGTAAAGAATAAGACAGTAAATATTGCACTGGATCAGGATTTCTTCGGTTCTGCATACTGGCAGATCCTTATTATGGATAGTAAGGATAATATCATTGCAGAAGAGCGTGGTATCTGCAAGATCGTAAACAACACAGACGGAATCAGTGATATCAATGTTTTACAGGTTCAGACCATGTCAGAAGGACAGGGAGCAACATCCTGGGGAGCAACAGATACATTGTACTTTGATATTCAGTCACAGACAGCACATAAGATTCTGAAGTATAACACCTATGCAAATCAGACAGCACTTGATACAGCAGATGTTGCACAGTATAAATGTCTGGGACGTCATGAGAATCGTTTTGGTATCGTTCCATATGACACAGATCTGTTCTATGGTTCACAGAAGGGTAATGATGATTATCTTTCAAATTTTGCAGATACCTTAGCAGAGGATTACGATATCAGTCTTGATATGGTAGTAGCTTCAGCTGATAAAGCTGCTTTTACAACAAAGGATAATCAGGCAGACACATATGACTGTCTGGATACTTGGGTAGAAGAGGCAGATAAGCTGGAGAATGGCGGTACAGTAGAAGGTAGAAACAAGAAGCAGTATGCAACAGATGCAACAATTGCTTTGGCAGCTTATAACAAATATGTATCTGAGACCGTTAAGCCAAAAGAAGACCTGGATAGCTACATCAAGGGTGCTATTCAGTCCTTACAGGGCACATATACAGGTTCTACAAATTATGGAGCAAGAGGTACTTATAATACGTTCCTTGGTGGTTTCAAGTCATCTGTTTCAAACAGTGACCTGATCGATCTCCTTAATTATACGATCGATACCGGTGAGTACTATATGGTATTCTGGCCTGTATACAGTACAAATACAGATATTACATTTGCCAGCGGAAAGATTTCATCTACAATGTTCGGCAGTGAATTTGTAGAACTGTATGAGAAGTACAGAGATGCAAAGGATAAAGAATTAGATGCATTAGATGTGTATAAGAAAGATTTAAGACGTTCTTATGGTAAAAATTTCATGAAGAAGCAGTATTCAATTCTGGTTCTTGGTCCATCTGATTCTTTTGGTGGATTCAAGGTAGACTTGAAGCAGCGTACTTGTGAATACATTCTGGATTATGTATCAAATGGTGGAGATTTATTCTTCTTCCATGACACAATGACACCGTATGCAGATGCAGGTGCTGTTAATCTGACAAAGTCATTACTTGATATTGTTGGAATGAACAGATTCCATGTAGATCTTACAAATAATGCCAACACATATGAGGTCGTAAATGACGGATATGTTACAGGTGTTACACGGGAAGGCCTTGTAAAGGGAACATTGACAGAAGATGGATATATCTATACAAAGCAGAATTCATCTGGTTCACCAGCCGGAATGATAAAGGGAACTTTGGCAGAAGATGGATATATTTATGAGCCGGAATCATATGGAACAACACATGATTGGAAGGGTCCGTTGAATGGATGGGAAAAAGATAATGCTTACATGGATTTAACAGCAAATTATACCCGTACATTCTATAAAAAGAAAGCTACAGCAGGAACGTCCGGATACATTTATCAGGATGCAGTAACATATGACCAGTATTCATATATCAACGACTGGGGCGGTGTAGATACCGGATATTTTACAAAGACAGAAGCAAAGGCTGGAACCTCAGGATACATTTATCAGGAGGGCGGCAAGCCAACGTATTCAGACAAGAATACATCACTGGCATACAAGTCGGAGGACGCTGACCTGTATTATCTTACACCATATGTAAATAATTCAATCGCAGGAAAGAGTCTTGTAAACAGTATTAATGCTAATATGACACAGATCGCATCCAGCTATAACAAGGTTGGAAACATTGGAATGTATGTAAGTGCATTGTCAATGACCAGTTTGTACTATGATAAGAATGGTGGCGGTGGTGCAACATACACCTTACCATATGTATATGCACAGAGTGATTTCCAGAGTGCGACAGCATGGTCAGCATCATCAACAGCTGATCAGTCAGCAAATTCACAGACTGTAAAGGCAAAACAGTTAAATGAAGGTCTGATCACATTGTATCCATACAAGATTGGTGATTCCCTGAATATTTCAGGTACACATCAGCAGGTATATGCACTTGATCTGGAAGCAGGCGATGTAACTGTATGGTATACACTGGCAGGTTCTAACAACTCAAGTGATGCGAAGAAGAGATCATCCCTGTATGCAGCAGATCCATATGATGGAATGGAGAACTACTACATCTACACAACATCTTATGGTAACGGAGCAATTACATACTGTGGAGCCGGTCATGGATCGGTTACAGGTCCTACAACAAGAAATAATGATGAAAGAAAGCTCTTCATCAACGTTATTGTAAACAGTGCAGAAGCAGTAAAGGAAAAACCTACATTATATGTTTATGATCCTGATACAGATTTCAAGAAAGAAATGGCAAAGGACGAAGAGATATCTGAGTCAATTGGTAAGACCGTATATTTGGATGAAGTAGCAGATAAGACAACATCACCGGAATTCGACTTCAAGATCAATGTTCCAAATGATGTAACAGTGGATGCAATTAACGTATACTATGATCTGGATTATGATGATACAGATATGGCAAACAATCGTCCAGCATATGCAGAGGGTACAGATCGTATGATCTGGAATACACCGGCATCCGATAAGGAAAAAGCAGGCATTGTGGAAGATAGTGCATCGACAAAGAAGATACAGATTAAGGATAAGTTTACAGATTCCAATAACCTGAAGCCAACAGATGAACTGTTCGCACCATATGGTGGAAACTACACCTACATAGTTGTAGAAGTATACTACAATGGTAAGACAAAACCGATCTATACAATGATCAAGGTAAAAGCATCTGATCCATTGTTCAATCTGACACAATCAGATAGTGCAATTCAGGTTGCAGCAAATGATGTAGCTTATACGAAAAAATTTGTATTGGCTTAACAAATATAAGAATTGACAAACAATCTTATATATTACAAGGCGGGCAGTAATGTCCGCCTTATTTCTGTATATTTGGAATAATTCTTGTAAGAACAAACAGAAGATGCTACTATGTTAATGTTTCCTTTTTATTACATAATGCGGTGAGAGGACATATGTATATGAGCGGAAGAAAGAGAAAAAAATAAGCCATTTTGGTTAAGACAGATCATAAGGAGAAGAGGTAAATGATGATAGATGGAAAGACAAGAACGCTTGGTCTGTTAGGAGATCCGGTAGAGCATACAATGTCGCCGCTGATCCACAATACATTAAGTGAAACACTTGGACTAAATAATGTGTATGTACCATTTCACACAAAAGCAGAAGACCTTGGAGAGGCAGTGAAAGGAGCTTATGCACTGAATATTCTGGGCTTAAATGTGACTGTACCGCATAAGAATGAGGTTATGAAATATTTGTCAGAGCTGGATGAAGGGGCACAGGCGATCGGTGCTGCTAATACCCTGGTGCGGACAGAAAATGGATATAAAGGCTATAATACGGATATGCTGGGGCTTCTTCGTGAGGTGAGATCTTATGGAGTAGAACTTGATGCGCATGATGTCATTATTTTAGGAGCCGGCGGAGCTGCAAAGGCTGTAGCCTATATGTGTGGGGCAAATGGAGCAGGACATGTATATATCTTAAACCGTACGGTATCGAAAGCACAGGCAATCGCAGATCATATGAATGATTTCTTTGGAAAGCAGAATATGACTGCTATGAGCATTCAAGACTATCACAAACTTCCGGAGAAAAAATATATTGTATTCCAGTCAACTTCAAAGGGTCTGTATCCGCATAGTGATGAGGTAATAATTGAAGATTCGGCATTTTACCAGATGGTATCAGTGGGAATTGATCTGATCTATAAACCATTCTGTACCAGATTTATGTCTTTGTGCAGACAGGCAGGAGCAAAGAGTTATAATGGTCTGAAGATGCTGTTATATCAAGGAATAATTGCATATGAACTGTGGAATGATATATCGGTGGATGAGAAAACAGCAGATATGATCTATCAGAAACTGTTGAAAAAAACACGGGATAATATTATTTTGACAGGATTTATGGGATCCGGAAAGACAACAGTTGGACAGCTTTTATCTGAAAAATATGGATATACATTTATAGATACTGACCAGTATATAGAAGAAAAATGTGGCTGTACGATCGCAGAATTATTCAGTAAAAAGGGCGAAGCATATTTCAGACAATTGGAGACAGATACATTAAAAGAATTAAATACGTCATTGACACACGCGGTACTTTCGACCGGCGGAGGACTTCCGCTTCGAGAGGAGAATGCTGTAGAGCTTGCAACTCTTGGAACAGTCGTTTATTTACAGATCACTCCGGAAGAAGTCATATCACGATTATCCGGTGACAACACCAGACCACTTCTGGCAGGCGGCAATCCGGAACAAAAGGTACGAGATCTCTTAACCTACCGCACCCCGTTATATGAACGTGCGGCAGATCTGACAATCCCTGTCACAGAATTGACTCCTGAGCATATAGTGGAAGAAATAATAAGCAAAATATAGTATAAACTATGTACTTAATTAAAAGCAAAAACTAATACGCAATGTTTTGTTTTTAAAATAATAGAGCGTAAGCGACTTATGAAAGAGACATATCACGGCCACCAATCGTCCGGGAATCCGTGAATTGGTAAAAAGTAGTTGAAATATTCTGTAGAATATTATAAAATGTCACAAGAAGTTCATATCTTAAGGAGGAAAAGAAAATTATGGCAGAGATGATCTCAGCAGGTGATTTCAGAAATGGTGTTACGATTGAATTTGAAGGAAATATTTATCAGATTATAGAGTTCCAGCATGTAAAGCCTGGTAAAGGTGCTGCATTTGTAAGAACAAAGCTTAAGAATATCAAGAGTGGTGGTGTTGTAGAAAAGACATTCCGTCCAACAGAGAAGTGCGAGAAGGCTCATATCGAAAGAAAAGATATGCAGTATCTGTACAATGATGGTGATCTTTACTACTTCATGGATCCGGAGACATACGATCAGATTCCATTGAATAAAGCAGCAATCGGAGATGCATTAAAGTTCGTTAAGGAGAACGAGATCTGTAAGCTTGTTTCCCATAATGGTTCTGTATTTGGTGTAGAGCCACCATTATTTGTAGAATTACTGATCACAGAGTGCGAGCCTGGTGTAAAGGGTGATACAGCTACAGGTGCTACAAAGCCTTGTGTAGTTGAGACAGGAGCAACACTCTATGTTCCTTTATTTGTAAATGAAGGAGATACGATCAAGATCGATACACGTACAGGCGAGTATCTTTCAAGAGTTTAATTCGATCAGAATATAAGAGAGATAGTAGGAGCTGGTCATATATGATTAGGCTCCTATTACACTTTACAAACATTTTTCAGGAGGAAATGACATGGCAACAGCATATAATCATAAAGTTGTTGAGAAGAAGTGGCAGAAGGTCTGGGATGATAACAAGGCTTTTGCTGCAACAGATGATTACAGTAAACCAAAATATTACGCATTAGTTGAGTTCCCATATCCATCCGGACAGGGACTTCATGTTGGTCATCCAAGGCCATATACAGCACTCGATATTGTAGCCAGAAAGAGAAGAATGCAGGGCTATAATGTTCTTTATCCAATGGGTTGGGATGCATTTGGACTTCCGACCGAGAATTATGCGATCAAGAACAAGATCCATCCAAAGGAAGTAACAAAGAATAACGTAGCAAGATTTAAGGCACAGCTTCATTCCCTTGGATATTCATTTGACTGGGATCGTGAGATCAATACAACGGATCCGGAATATTACAAATGGACACAGTGGATCTTCCTGAAGTTATTCAAGGCAGGTCTGGCATATAAGAAAGAAATGCCGATCAACTGGTGTACATCCTGTAAGGTTGGTCTTGCAAATGAGGAAGTTGTAAATGGTGTCTGTGAGCGTTGTGGTGCACCGGTTGTCCGTAAGGTCAAATCTGAATGGATGTTAAAGATCACAGAATATGCAGATAAGCTGATCGAAGGTCTCGATACTGTTGATTATATTGAGCGTGTGAAGGTATCACAGAAGAACTGGATCGGACGTTCTACAGGTGCAGAAGTGGATTTCCAGATCAAAGGAAAAGAAGATAAGCTTCGTATCTACACAACCAGATGTGATACATTATTTGGAGCAACCTATATGGTTGTATCACCGGAGCATCCATTGCTTGATAAATATAAAGATGAGATCAAGAACTGGTCTGAGATCGAAAGCTACAGAGAGCAGGCTGCCAGAAAGTCTGATTTTGAGCGTTCTGAGCTTGCAAAGGATAAGACCGGTGTAGCTATTGATGGTCTGGTAGCAATCAATCCTGTAAATGAGAAAGAGATCCCGATCTGGGTATCCGATTATGTACTGATGTCATATGGTACAGGTGCGATCATGGCGGTTCCTGCACATGACGAAAGAGACTGGGAATTTGCAAAGAAATTCAATCTGCCGCTGATTCAGGTTGTAGCAAAGGATGGAGAAGAAGTAGATATCAATGAAGCAGCATTTACAGATGTTGCAACAGGTGTTCTGATCAATTCCGGCTTCTTAAATGGTTTACAGGTAAAAGATGCAAAAGAGAAGATGATCGAGTTCCTGGAAGAAAAGAAAATCGGTAAGGCAAAAGTTAATTATAAGCTCCGTGACTGGGTTTTCTCCCGTCAGAGATACTGGGGCGAGCCAATTCCGATCATTCATTGTGATAAATGTGGCTATGTACCTCTTGATGAAAGTGAACTTCCGCTGATGCTTCCGGAGGTAGAGAGCTATATGCCGACGGATAATGGAGAATCTCCACTTGCAGCTATGACGGATTGGGTAAATGTGAAGTGCCCATGTTGTGGAGGTCCTGCAAAGCGTGAGACAGATACCATGCCTCAGTGGGCTGGTTCATCGTGGTATTTCTTGAGATACACGGATCCAAAGAATACAGAGGCACTTGCAAGCAAGGAAGCATTAAAATACTGGCTGCCGGTTGACTGGTACAATGGTGGTATGGAGCATACAACACTTCATCTGCTTTATTCCAGATTCTGGCATAAATTCCTGTATGATCAGGGCGTTGTTCCTACACCGGAACCATATCAGAAGCGTACTTCCCATGGTATGATCCTTGGTGAGAATGGCGAGAAGATGAGTAAGTCCAGAGGAAATGTTGTAAATCCGGATGATATTGTAAATGCATATGGTGCAGATACATTAAGAACATATGAGATGTTCATTGGAGCCTTTGATCTTGCTGCATCATGGTCAGATGATGGTGTAAAGGGATGTCGTCGTTTCCTTGAGAGAGTATGGAAACTGCAGGATATCGTAGTAGATGGTGATGCTTACTCTAAGGATATGGAGACAAAGATGCATCAGACGATCAAGAAGGTTTCAACTGACTTTGAGAATCTGAAGTATAATACAGCTATTGCTGCTATGATGGCACTTGTAAATGATTTCTATAAGAAGAATGCAGTGACAAAGGGTGAGATGAAGACACTCCTTACATTATTGAATCCGGTTGCACCACATATCACAGAGGAAATGTGGAGTATTCTTGGTTACGATGGATATCTTTATCAGGCATCATGGCCAACATTTGATGAGGCAAAGACTGTTGAGTCTACAGTAGAGATTGCAGTCCAGATCAATGGTAAGATGAAAGCAACTCTTTCAATCAATAAGGCTGATCCAAAGGATGATGTTATTGCAAAGGCAAAAGAAGCTATCGCAGACAAGCTGACTGGCAATATCGTAAAAGAAATTTATGTACCGGGAAGAATTGTAAACATTGTGATGAAATAAATCTGTCAAGCAAATAAGCAGTGTGCCTGCAAGGCAGGCAAAGCTGCTTATTTATTTGACGGAAAAAACAACATAAGCATGTAGAGCGGATGCTCGGAATGCGCATGTTGTGGGATGATTTCGGGAGTTCGAAGAACGTAGAAATCATATTATTTCATAAATATAAATACAAAATAAGCAGTGAGCCTGCAAGGCAGGCAAAGCTGCTTATTTATATTTTACAGGAAATTACGAAACATGGCGATCTTCTGGCGTTCAGCAGGGGAAGCCTGTTCCATCATAATATCCATGATGAGATTGGATTCCTCTTTTGAGAAAGAAAGATTACGTTTTTGAAGCTCCCGGTTTAACTGCATGATCTGAGGAAACATCTGTTCCATAGTAGCATTGTGGGAACCGTTTGCAAGTTCCAGAATAATCTGACGTTTCAGGGGCATAAGGTTTTTCAGACGGGGATCGTTTTCAAATTGATTCATGGCAATGGATCGTCCTTTCTGTTTTATAGGATTTATTTTGATTCCGGTTATATGTATTTATAATCTATAATGACCGGTCAGGTTGCAGACCGGGTGTTCGTGTCGTATTCCTGTAACAACTGCATGATGTGATCTATGGAATTGTCGCTATGTTGGGATAATGATTGATCAGTCGTACTGGTATTTTTCGTGTTTTCATGTGTGGAGGAATCGTGAATTTTCTCATCTGTTCTGTTCCCCTGTATGGACGGATTATTATTTGTATATTCTGTATCTGTGGATATAGATGTGTTATCCGGTTCAGCTTGAACGGTTTGGTCATAAGCCTGGAAAATGCTTTGAAAATCCGGAAACTCAGAATCGGTCCGGTTCATGGCATTCATAACCTGCATCATATTCATTGCCTGCTGCATATTTTTCATCTGATCGGCGATATCCGGAAAGCCACACTGGGCCAGCGATGCCAGAATATCATTTTGATTATGAAGATCACGGTTGAAATCACACTGACGGATATAGGACTGATTGTTGATCACACGCATGATCTGTTGGAGTTCCATCATTTTCAGATAGATAACGAGTGGCATGCGCATAGGTCCTTCCACAAAGGGTAGGATTGCTTCCAGAAGAAACAGACGGTCATCCGATATTAATTTGTCAAGTGGATGGGAGTGCGGAATCTGATTCATGGAAACCTCCTTATGAGTACTGTGATACGGATGTTTCCGGATGGTTAGCCGGTTACCCGTTTTCTGTTATAAGTTTCATAGTGTTATTTATGAATAGTCAGGTGTAATTATGCATAATAAACAGAAAATGGATGCTGCAAGAATAACCGGAACTGCCAGCGGTAAGGCATGGGACAATTCCGGTAGCATGCTTGTTATATTGGTGAAATGGTCACTGATCGCATTTCATATGTTCCCGCATCATTTTGAAATGAAAGGGAATGGTTGCTGTTAGCATCCACAGCCACAACCGCAGTCATTTCCATTGCCGCATCCACCACAGCAGCAAAGGAGAATCAGGATGATCCAGATGCAGTCACAGCCATTACTTCCGCCGCCACAGCCACAGTCATTTCCAAAACCATTTCCGCAGCAGGAGAAGAGAAGAAGAAGGATGATGATGCAAGAGCAGCTGCTGCCTCCACCAAAACCAAACATTCCATTTTTTCCACAACCGCACTGTGTTGCTGATAAATCACTCATGGTAAATACCTCCAATTTTCTTTATGCTATAGAGTATTCCGGGGAAAGACAAATGTGACAAAAATACAAAAACAATATACGAAAAAACCATAGATATGATATAATGGTGAAAAATCGCTTGCTTGTAAGGACGATTTTTCGAATGCATTGAGTGAGTTATGCTCACGAAATAATGAACGCAAAAGCGCTTATAAAGGGGTAAAAACAGGAGAAGATAACAGTATGATTTATAAATGTGTAAACTGTGGTGGAAATGTTGTATTTGATCCACAAAGTGGACATATGAAATGCCTGAGCTGTGGTGGAAGTGACTGTGAGCAGAGTATACCGTCGGAGACACCGATGATCTGTCCGTCCTGCGGATCACAGATCACATATCGGAATGAATATGGTTCAGCAGGAAAATGTCCAGCCTGTGGTACATTTCTGATCAGAGATGACTTTGTGGTGTATCCGTATGGACCGGATATGATCCTGCCATTTAAGTTTTCAAAACATCTGGCAGAAGAGAAGCTAAAGGAAGAATTTGGAAAAAAGTTATTCCTGCCAGCGGACTTTTTATCGACAAAGACACTGGAAAAGCTTCGGGGAGTATATGTTCCATTCTGGATATATGATTTTGATTCCAATGTTGATTATACCGCAATTGGTACGAAGGTGCGGACATGGACATCCGGAGACAGGAGATACACGGAGACATCTTATTTTGATGTATACCGGAAATTGCATATCAAATACAACGGAATTCCGGTTGATGCATCAGTCGAGATGCCGGATGGAATTATGGACCTGATGGAGCCTTATGGATATGATGCGCTGTTAAAGCATGATAATAAGTTCATGTCAGGCTTTGAGGCAGAGGTTTATAATTATACCCCAGATCAGTTATCCGGACGTGCGGTTAAAAAGATCAACGATACATCCATGGAGTGGGCAAAAAGTGAAGCCAGTGGATATAATTCGTTGTTGACTAAAAACATGAATGCCAATAATCAGTTGCTTGGAAATAAATTTGCTTTGATGCCGGTGTGGATTTATGAATATCGGTATCAAGGACAGAATTATATGTTTTATGTAAATGGCCAGACTGGAAAGTGTGTTGGAACTCCGCCAAGAAGTGTCAGCCGTGCAATCGGACTGACAGCAGCATTTGCTGCATCGGTTGCGGCTTGTGCCAGTGGAATTGCTATGCTTCTGGAGGTGTTGTAAATGAAAAAATTCAGGATAACAGTTCTTATATTATTTGCGATCGGTATTGTATTTATGATCATGGGACTGATCGTTTCAAACAGCAATCTGAAGCATGATGCACGGAGTAATACGGAATGCAGGACAGATCAGCGTGTGTTTGATTATGCAGATAAACTGACAGGCAATGAGGAACAGTCACTGGAAAAAAAGATTGCAAAATGGGAAGACAAAACAGGCATGGATATCGTTGTAATGACGATCGATAATGCACAGGCACAGAGTATGTTCGGTACTTATATGGACGATACTTATTATGAAGAATTTGAGGCAATCAAGACAGTTGCCAAGAGCTTCAGTGAGCAGGAACGCTTTGGTTGGGAAAACTGGGAATACAACCCACAAAGTAACCGGAGCACCAGCGATGGCTATGTACCAAGCGACAGCATCATTATAGCTGCAAATTATGAAGCTGGTGATGTATGGATGAGCACAACAGGAACAAGAGTCAGAGCAAGGATCAGTGATTCCAAAGCATCCAGCCTAACAGAGAAAGGTGGCAAGTACCTGAGAGAGGATGCAGAGAAGGGGTTTGCAACTATGATCCAGGGGGCGGTACAGTGTATGAAGAGCTCCAGTGGTGGCGGCCTGAAGATTCCCCCATTTTATATTGTGATTCTGGTGTTGATCTGTGGAGCTATATTCTTTATAACGAATATGTCAAAGAAGGCAGGCGAAACGACAACTAATCTGAATACATATGTAAATGGAAATGCGCAGGTACTGGACAGAAGGGATATATTTGTCCGCAAGGAAGTTACCAGTGTTAAGATCGAATCATCCAGCAGCGGCGGAGGCGGCAGCAGCGGTGGAGGAGGCGGCAGCCACGGTGGTGGCGGAAGCCATTTTTAAAACGAAATGCTAGAGAACAAGAAGTTAAATATATTATTATTAAAGAATACAGGAATGTCATTACTGCCTACGATCGTGATCATGTTGCTGATCGTTGGCGGTATGCGGCATTTTCATCTGTTGAATAATCTGGATTTTTATCATGTGGATGATCCGCAGCAATTAGGAGTCTTATATGATGCAGGCACCACTAATGTAGAAATGCGGTTTCAGAAGCTGACCTATATGGGATACGATTATGAGATAGATGGAGAACGGGTAGGCGGTTATTATTATGTCTGGGTAAATGGTAAATTTATGGTTGTTCTGCTTGACAGTGATGAGACGATCATCTGTGATTATCTGGTGCAGGGACAGTTGAAGAAGGATCCTGCGGCATATAATTATATATTGTCAGAATGTGCGGAGAGTGTAGGAATCGAACAGCAGCAGTTAGAGACTATCACATACGATTATCTGATCAGTGAGGTGGATTATCCAAAGACATTTTATATGATCGTAAAGGCTGCGTTGATCATTGCATTTGCAGTGATTATATTATCGATCATTGAGGGAATTGTATACTGGTTTTATCCATGGAAGCATCCACAGATTCGTCAGATGAAAGGATATCGTGACAAGAAGCTGTTAACAGGAGATATTAACCGTCAGTTGCATGATGCACTGGTTTATGAAACAGGAAATTGTTATGTGACCAGAAAATATCTGGTAATCTGGACCCCATTCCGGACGGATATCATTGTGCTGCGGGATATCGATGTGGTTTCCAGACATAAGGAAACAAAGAAAATACTGCCATGGATGCCGCCGCGGGATGTGTACAAGCTGATCATTTCAAATGCAAATGGTGCAATATTTGAGCATGATTTTCATGATGAGAAGATCCTGGATACAATATTGCCATATATACAAAAGAAAAAACGGGACAGATAGGATAACACAGTGGAGTGTTACTGGGTCTGCCCCGTTTTTTAATAGCTATACTGCAAAGCAATCATTTGGTGATGTGCTTATACATCCAGTTTGTCCTGTTCTTCGATCACATCGAGATCCTCTGATACATCGGATAAGCCTTCATTTTCATAAAGAATCGGGCTTTCAATTTCTTCTGTAACAGTGGCTGCTTCTTCAGTGGAATGTTCTGTTTCCTCCGGTTTGGCATTATCTGCCGAAATGTCAGAGGTGTTTTCTGACTGCTGATCGATTGTTCCTTCCACAGGAGCATCATCTAAAGAGAAATAATTACGCTCCGGTTCTTCCTTTGCAGGCATTTTTTCTTTAATCGTATTTTTTACTTTCTCTACCTTGTCATCCATATCCAATGACTGGTATACAGTAGAATTTTTAATCTTATCCCGGAATACATAGCAAACACCGCCGATCGCAGCGATCGTAGCAGCGGCTTTGAATAATTTACCTTTTCCCATAATACATAATCTCCTTTATATATGATGTAAAGTCGTTATAAATAACGTTTCCATAATTTTAATATGTATACACGGAAAAAGCAAGAAAACAATGATAAACAAAAAGGGAATGCAGGCAGATTTCACGAACTTTTAACATTTGCCTGATAAGATGAAGTATGCTATAGTTTTGAAAGATATATGATCGTATATTGATCAGCGTGAGGATTTTCCTGGAAGAGGATTGAAAGGACATATATGAAGATAAAATTAAGAACAAATAAAAATAGCAGAGATCAGAGGGGGAAGAAAAATGGGTCGATTTAAGACAGAGTTAGAAGATTTAAAAAAGAGACAGAAGGAGCTGGAACATAGTTATTCCAATATTGGTACAATCCGGTTCCTGATGTTCCTTGTGATGCTGGGCGGACTGATCGTCGGACTATATGATTCCAATATACCGTTTCTTGCAGTAGGTATCGTGGCTGTCGTTATTTTTGTACTGCTGGTGTTCCGGCATGGTAAGCTGAATGAGGAACTGGAATATACGAAAGCAAAGGTGATCGTATATGAGCGGTATATGAAACGTTATGATGATAGTTGGAAGGAGTTCGCAGAAGATGGCTCCGAGTATCTGACCGATGATGATCTTGTAGCAAAGGATCTGGATATTATGGGAAAGAATTCCATCTATCAGTTTATCTGTGTGGCAGGAACAGAGGATGGCAGGCAGATGCTTGCTGAAACGTTAAGACAGCCTGAATTTGCGGCAGAGGACAGAACGAAACGTCAGATCGCGATACAGGAGCTTGCAGAGAAGCATGACTTCTCCATGGACTTTGAGACATTGTGTGTGAAGTCAGAAACCGGAAAGAAGAAAAAATATTCATCCGATGAATTTGTTGCCTATTGTACCAGTGATGATCATATACCGGAGATTTTCCAAGTGCTTCGTTTTCTGCTTCCGTTGATAACGATCGTGCTTCTGATTCTGGGTATTATGGGAAAAGTCAATCTGGGATATTCCCTGATCTCCTTTTTTGTAGTTTTGCTGTTTGCATGGATCACATCAGGTGTTGCAGGACAGGCGGTTATGCCGATGATCTCATTTGGATATGTGATCAATGACTATATCCGGATGTTTGAACTGGTCTCCGGTGAAACATTTGATTCAGAGTTGTTGAATGATATCAAGAATACAATCTCTACAGATTCCGGAGCACTGAATGCTGTAAAGAAGCTGGAGCGTATCAGCGCAGCATTCAATATCCGTTATAATCCAATCGTACATCAGGTATTATGTGGATTGTTTTTATGGGATTTTCATCTTGGAATTATGATGGATAAGTGGAGAGACCAGTATGGCAGTCAGGTGAAGGACTGGATCCATGCGATTTCAAGAATGGAGGAATTGTTATCCTTTGCAGTACTTGCCCGTACCAGAGAGGTGTCCTATCCGGAGGTGACAAGACATGAGAAAGTAGAAGTATCAGCAGAAAATTTGCGTCACCCGTTGATCAATCCGTCGAAGGTAGTTCCAAATGATGCAGCCTTTAAAGGGGGAGCTACGATCATTACCGGTTCTAACATGTCCGGCAAGACAACATTTTTACGAACCCTTGGCATCAACCTGATCCTTGCATATGCCGGAGCTCCGGTATGCGCAGAGAAAATGCATGCAGATTACATGAAGATATTTACATCCATGCGCGTGACGGATGATGTCAGTAATGGTATATCAACCTTTTATGCAGAGATACTCCGGATCAAGTCGATGGTTGAATATAAGAAGAATGAAATGCCGATGTTATGTCTGATCGATGAGATATTTAAAGGTACAAATTCGGCAGACCGTATTGTAGGAGCAACCCAGGTGATCCGAAAGCTGTCGGATGATCATTCCATGACACTTGTATCTACGCACGATTTTGAACTGTGTGAGCTGAAGAGTGAGAGCGGAGTGCCGGCAGCAAATTATCATTTTGAGGAGTACTATGAAGGTGATCAGTTAAAGTTTGATTATAAGAAGAAGGATGGCAGATGTACAACGACAAATGCGATGGCAATCCTTCATATGGCAGGACTTGATTAGTAAATACTGACAAAACGATTTTCAATTCATAGGATTTGTATTTTCAGCAATTATGCACAATGACGATTTGTAGAAATTACCAAAAACTGATTGAAGAGTAAAATGTTTTGTGATATAGTTATAAATATGAAGGAAATTTTATCGAAAGCATACAAAGAATAGACAAAAAAGGAGGAATAGAATATGCTACCAGCTAACATTGCATCAGACAATGATAATAATGTTCTATCCATAGCAGCATCCAATAACAAAGGATTACTGATCAGATTTTTGAACGAGCAGGTTGAGGACGGTTTTTATGCACTTGTTATTGATTATCTGAAAGACAGTAATTTTGATTTATCATCCATGATGGTTGATGATGAAGTAAAGGCTCAGTGTACAAAGTTATATGAGCTTGCTGAATTCGTTGATTTTAATATTAAGGCAACCGGACGTTATGAGATTGAAGAGTGGATAGAGCCATTATTTAAATTTATTTATGGTGATATTGATCCATCAGACATCGATGCACCTATCAGTGCAACTGGTATTTACAGATACAGCATCTGGTTGATCTATCTGTATCAGACAGAGAAGTTCCCGGAGGCTATGCGGCTGATCGGCGAGCGTATCGCACCATTACTTATCAATGTAAGTTATCAGATCTTAGAGGATGACGACAGACCAAAGAACTTTGATAAGGCAGTGATGGGATATCTGGATCTGATCAATGTTGTAATGGAGATGGGACTCCCACTTTCATCAGCAAAATCAGATGCATACATCAACAATCTGGAAGTTCTCTTTGACTATGTAGTGGAAGATCCACATGTTGGAAATGATTATAAGATTCAGTTCAGCATTGGCTTGTTTAATGCATATATCAATGACAAGAATTATGGAAAAGCATTTGAATTCTACGGATTAAATGCAGAATACATTCCAATTGACAATCTTGCGGTATATGAGAATTTCAAGGAGCTGATTCGTAACTGTAACAGTGCACAGAGTACAAGTGTGCTGTCCAGAAGCGTTGTATCTGCTATCTCCAAGCAGGAGATTTACAACAAGAGGATCGATACTCTTCTTGCTGAGGTTTCAGGATTTATCAAGAAGGTATACAAATATATCGAGGATGAACCGGAGATGAAGAAGAATCTTCAGACACTTGGAACCGGTTCTCAGTTGAATGGCAAGACAAATATCTTTGAAGGTCTGTATGAATATAACCTTGTATTCTACGAATGTGGTATCAAGGCAATCGTAAATCAGGATATGTCAACACGTTCATGGGAAGAAAAGTATGAGATGCTTGAACTTCTCTATACAACATTAAATGTTGTATTTGACGGATACAATGTATATGAGATTTCAAATAAGATCGAGCATCAGTACATTGAATTAACATGGATCAATAATTATGTAAATGCAAATCCAAATCTTCTGAAGCAGTTCTTCAGTGTAAAGGAAAAGATCAAGGCATTTAAGGTTCGTAAGAATTCAATCCTTGAGAAGAGCAAGACCAACTATGAGATCAAGAAGATGATCGACGACAGACAGAAGCACCTGTTATTTATGGCTGCTGAAGATATGATCGTTAATGGACTTGGCGGTGGTAAGCTGCAGATCATCAGCTCAGGATATGATCTGAATACAGCAAAGAAGTATTTACAGGAAACTTATGCAAAGATTGTATTGCCTGCAAAGTACGGTCAGGAGACACAGACATCCGGTGGTGGTTTCTTCGGAAAGAACAAAAGCTCAGCGGCTGATGCAGACCTTGCAAGATTACTACGTGATGCATCTGTAGAAGAAATGTTGTGTAAGTCTGAGTGGTTATGGAATCAGCATAATGACAAGGGGCTTGAGAAGCCAACTGCAGAAGAAGCAACTTATGCTGTTGCATGTCTTGTAAAAGTAATTCACAGAATGCTTGACAAGAAGGGAACTTCAAAGGCTGCAAGCTCTCCGAATAAGAAGGTAATCATTACCAAGACAGGTAAGGTTATCGAGTTATCTGATGAATCAGGTCAGGCACCTGTAAAGCAGCAGGAGTCCGGTGTGATTGAAGCAATTGATAACATCGTAGTTCTTCTGAAAGACAAGTCGGAAGAAAATGTAAAATATGTAAAGGCGTATATCGAAGATCTGTTAAATGCACTGATGAAGACAAAGTGGGACAAAGATACCATGCTGTCACAGTTTGATGCAGAAGAGCTTCGTGCAAAATCCTTCCAGGTAATCAAACGTCTGAATATGGATATGTTAGTTTAGTATAAAAGCTTAGACAATAAGAGCAAATAAAAAGAGGTATACATTCCAGATGAAAAACTTAGATCTGAAATGTATACCTCTTTATTGTTAGAAAAATGAGAACTGATACTATTTTTATGGAACATGCCTGCCTGATTTACCGTACAATCTGATGTTTTTTCAGGTAGGAATGCAAAATCCATTTTTCAGGGATCCGCTTCAGGACAATCTGGATCTCTTCTTTTTTGTCGATGGGCATCACTAACAGTGAAGTGATACCGGTGTTATTTGCGCCCCAGAGATCTGTAAACAACTGATCGCCGACAAAGAGGGTATTTGCTGTATCAGTACCAAGAAGCTGCATGGCCTTCTGGTAACCGGTGCGTTTTGGCTTTCCGGCTTTATAGATGTACTTTACATCCAAAGGCTTGTTGAATTCCGCAACTCTGGGCTCTTTGTTATTGGATACCAGACAGATACCAAATCCGATCTCTTTTAACTTCTGGATAAGTCTGATTGCTTCTTCTGTTGCCGGAGCATTATGGGGAACAAGGGTATTGTCGATGTCAAATAAGATGCCGCGATAGCCCTTTTTATAATATTCGGCAAAATCAATGACATAGGTTGATGTATAATATTCTGATGGATAAAATTTCTGAAACATGTTAAACTCCAATAGTATAAGATAGTAAAATTATAAATAGTGTAAAACGGATTTGTCAAGAAATATACAGGAAGTATATAAGAAACAGATAATTGTCAGATAGGAAATACGAGGTTAGACAGTATGCAGGAAACATATATGAGGAGAGCCATTGAATTGGCAAAAAAAGGAATCGGAGCGGTAAATCCGAATCCGCTGGTTGGAGCAGTGATCGTAAAGAATGGGCGGATTATTGGTGAGGGATATCACAGAAGATACGGAGAGCTTCATGCGGAGAGGGATGCATTTGCACATTTGACAGAGGACGCAGCGGGCGCGGAAATGTATGTGACGCTGGAGCCCTGCTGCCACTATGGCAAACAGCCTCCGTGCGTGAATGCGATCATCGAGCATAAGATCAGCAGAGTCTATGTCGGATCAGATGACCCGAATGCGCTTGTATCTGGAAAGGGATATCAGATACTACGGGATGCAGGAATTGAAGTTATCACACATGTATTAAAAGAAGAATGTGACAGCCTGAATCCGGTATTTTTCCATTATATTGTAAATAAGACACCATATGTCGTAATGAAATATGCAATGACTATGGATGGGAAGATTGCAACATACAGTGGAAAGAGTAAATGGATCACCGGCGAAGAAGCAAGAGCCCATGTAATGGAGCAGAGAAATGCACTTACAGGTATCATGGTCGGAAGCGAGACGGTGATAAAAGATGATCCGTCGCTTACCTGCAGGATAGAGGGAGGAAGAAATCCGGTTCGAATTATCTGCGACAGCAGACTTCGGATTTCAATGGATTCCCAGATCGTTAGAACAGCATCGAAAGTACCGACGATTCTTGCAACCATACAGTCAGAGGATCAGGCAGATAAGAAGCAGAAGCTGATCGGGGCAGGTGTTGAGATCATCGAGACGGAGAGTGTGGATGGTCATGTGGATCTGCAGGAACTGATGAAACAGCTCGGAGCAAGAAATATAGACGGAATTCTGCTTGAAGGTGGAGGCACTTTAAATGAAAGTGCATTAAAAGCAGGCATTGTAAAAGAGGTCGATGTCTATATAGCACCGAAGATTTTTGGTGGAAGTGCAGGCTATACGCCGGTCGGTGGTGTGGGAGTAGAATCACCGGCAGAATCCTATCCGTTTGAGCTTGGTTCCATTCAGAGGTTTGGAGCAGATATTATGCTTCAGTATTTTCAGATAACAGCTTGACAAACATAACAAACTGTGCCAATATAACCATGTTGAAGTCTTCAGGGCGGGGCTCATTTCCCCACCGGCGGTATACATAGTAATCTATGTGAGCCCGCGAGCCGTAAGGCATGATTTGGTGAGAATCCAAAGCCGACAGTAAAGTCTGGATGAAAGAAGAATGCAGAGAGAATTTCAATAGCAAATTGAAATTAAAACATGAATACGGACATGATGGAATGTGTAGTTGAATGTTTTACAATATGCTGTTGTATGAAAAAATATTAAAGAAATCTGCAACAACATTTCATAACAAACAACCCGCCGGAGACATAGTTCTCTGGCTTTTTTTATGTTAAGTTATATAGGAACTTAACATGTTAAAAGAAGTAATTCAGCGAGTAAGTTGTTAATTAATTAGGTTGACAGTTTTTTTGTAAATAGTCAGTTTGTTACTCCATTGATCTTGTGTAGTAAACCTTTTTTCATGTCGGTCCTTAACGAACTGCAAAGGGCAGTGAGTTTAGTACCGTTACATGAAAATAGAGCGCAAGCGTTTTACGGAACAAGAGTCAATGGGGTGACGAAATGACTGTTTGCAAAAAAACGTCCCCGAAAAGGAGGCAGTCATGTTCACAGGCATTGTGGAAGAGACAGGCACGATTAAGAAGATAGAAAAAGGCACATCATCCGGTCGCCTGACCGTAGAGGCAGATAAGGTTCTGCAGGGAAGCGAGATCGGTGACAGCATAGCTGTCAATGGGGTATGCCTGACGATCACAGGAATGTCGGGGCATTTGTTTACGGCAGATGTGATGGCAGAGACGATAAGAAGAAGCAATCTCGGAACCTTAAGCTCCGGCAGCAGGGTAAATCTGGAACGGGCGATGGCGGCAGATGGAAGATTTGGTGGACATATCGTATCCGGACATATCGACGGAACCGGGGTGATCACAGAGTACACTAGAGAAGAAAATGCAATCTGGGTGACAATAACATGTGATAAAAAGCTATTAAAGTATATCATCGAGAAGGGATCGATTACGATCGATGGAATCAGCCTGACGGTTGCTTATGTCGATGATCGCTGCTTCAAGGTTTCGATCATCCCACATACGGCGGAGGAGACAACGTTGATCCGCAGGCAGACCGGAGCAGTGGTCAATCTGGAAAACGATGTGATTGGCAAATATGTAGATAAGCTGCTCCATTTTAAAGACAAAGAAGAACCGGATGCAGGGAAAAAAGTAGATATGAATTTTCTGGCAGAAAATGGATTCTTATAAAATAAATGTTCCTATGGAGGTAAAGACAGATGGAATTAAACAGTATAGAAGAAGTATTAGTAGATCTGGCAGCCGGTAAGGTGGTCGTTATGCTCGATAACGAAGACAGAGAGAACGAAGGAGATGTCATTTGCGCATCTGAATTCGCGACCACGGAGAATGTGAACTTTATGGCAAAATATGCAAGAGGTCTGATCTGTATGCCGATGGATGATTCTTATGTGGAGAAATTAAATCTTCCGCAGATGTGCATCACAAATACAGATAATCATTGTACTGCATTTACAGTTTCTGTTGATCATGTAAGCACTACAACCGGAATCTCAGCGTATGAGCGTGGCATTACAGCCAGAAAGTTCGTAGAAGAAGCTGCAAAGCCGGAGGATTTCCGCAGACCGGGTCATATGTTCCCATTACGTGCTGTTCCGGGCGGAGTGATTGAACGAGGCGGACATACAGAGGCAACGGTTGATCTGTGCAGACTTGCAGGCTTGAAGCCATGTGGTCTGTGCTGTGAGATCATGAAGGATGATGGTACAATGGCAAGAAAAGATGATCTGCTTGCATTTGCCAAGGAGCACAACCTGAAGATCTCCACGATCGAAAAGTTAGTTCAGTATCGTAAGGAACATGAAGTATTTGTAGAATGTGTAGCAAAGGCAAAGATGCCAACCAGATATGGGGAGTTCACGATCTATGGATATATCAATAAATTAAATGGCGAGCATCATGTGGCACTGGTAAAGGGTGATATCACGGATGGCGAGCCGGTATTATGCAGAGTTCATTCCGAATGTCTGACCGGAGATGCACTTGGTTCAGCCCGTTGTGACTGTGGCCAGCAGTATGATGCAGCGATGAAGATGATCGCAAAGGAAGGCAGAGGCGTGCTTCTGTACATGAGACAGGAAGGACGTGGGATTGGTCTGATCAATAAGATCAAAGCATATCAGTTACAGGATCAGGGTTTAGATACCGTAGAGGCAAATCTGAAGCTTGGCTTCCCTGAGGATGCAAGAGATTACACGATTGGAACACAGATCTTAGTAGACCTTGGTGTCAGAAAGATGAGACTGCTTACGAACAATCCATTAAAGGTATATGGTTTGTCAGGATACAATCTTGAGATTGTGGAACGAGTACCGATCCAGATGCAGCCGGGCAAATTTGATGCATTTTATCTGAAGACAAAGAAAGAAAAGATGGGTCATATACTTGATCTGTAAAGCCATATGGACTGGGAATTATATGCATAATGATTTAGTGGTAACAGAGAATAAGCAATTGTAAATATTGAGATCGAATCAATAACAGGAGGATAATAAAATGAAGAAGATTGAAGGAATGATCGTAGCAAATGGTGCCAAGATCGGTATTGTAGCAGCAAGATTTAATGAATTTATCGTATCAAAACTGGTAAGCGGTGCAGAGGATGCATTATTACGTCACAGCGTAAATCCGGATGACATATCTGTTGCATGGGTCCCGGGAGCATTTGAGATTCCGGTTGTAGCCAAGAAGATGGCGATGTCAGGAAAATATGATGCAGTGATCTGCCTTGGAGCAGTTATCCGTGGAGCAACCAGTCATTATGATTATGTATGTAATGAAGTGTCCAAGGGAATCGCATCTGTTTCACTTGAATCCGGTATTCCTGTTATGTTCGGTGTTGTAACAACAGAGAATATTGAGCAGGCAATCGAGCGTGCCGGAACAAAGGCAGGTAACAAGGGTTACGATTGTGCAATGGGCGCACTTGAGATGATTGACCTGATGAAGCAGTTATAAAAATTGCATAGTATAAACGAAGGTTCAGGGTTTTATGATGCAAAGGTCATAGAACCCTGAATGTATTCATACTGCGTGGAGCGTTTTTGTTCTTATGCGATAATAAACGGAGGAAATAGATATGAATAAGACAAGAAAGATTCTCTTTTTTGATATCGACGGAACTCTGATCACGGATGATGGAAAACGGTATTTTCCGGACAGTGCAAAAGAGGCAATACAAAAGGCAAGAGAGAACGGGCACCTGGCATTTATCAATACGGGAAGAGTATTCTGCAATGTGACAGAAGAGATCAGAAGCGCAGGCTTTGATGGCTTTGTCTGCGGCTGTGGAACGCATATTGTTTATAATGGAGAGACATTGTTTCATCATGATACACCATATGTGGTCTGTGCAGGCGTTGTTCAGAAATGTAAGGAATATAGAATGGATGCCGTATTTGAACACGCGGACAAGGTATTTACCAGCTCTGCTTTTTCCGATAATGAGCATTTAAAAGAACTGATCAGTTATTTTAAAGCGACCAGCACCTATATGGAGAATGATGATCCGGCAAATGATCATATCTTTGATAAATTTTGTGCATGGTATGATGCTGACACTCCGTATCTGGAAGAGTTTAAGACATATCTGGAAAAAGATTATATGTATATCCAGAGAGAGGGAAATTTTTGTGAGGTCGTACCAAAGGGATATACGAAGGCAACCGGTATCCGGTATCTGCTTGATTATTTTGACCTGCCATTAGAAAATGCCTATGCGTTTGGAGACGGAAGTAATGATGAACCGATGTTGGCATATGTGCCAAATAGTATTATAATGAAAAAAGGTCCGGAGTATCTGAAGAAGAAAGTCCGTCTTGTAGCGGATGATGTCAGAGAAGACGGAATCTATAAAGCTATGAAAAAAATGGAGATTATCTAATGGACGAAGAATATTCAAAAGTAACGATGGTCGATCAGTTAGCCATCGCAGTATCCAGCCCGAAAAATTATAAGCATCTGACGAAGTTAAAAGCGAGCAAGACGGCAGGATTTATGATTCTGATTGCTTTTATCCTGACCTTTATCGAGTTTGGAATCGGTGTCATTACCTTTATCATGCATGTGGGAGGGTTAAATAACCTGATCACGAATAAGGTTCCGCAGTTTGTGATCGAGGATGGTAAGCTTACGGCAGAATCAGAGATGTCACTGGATATTGGAAATGCAACGATATATATGAATACGGATTATGACAGAATTACACTTGATGATATCAAGACAAATGGCGTGTATATTGCATTTGGCAAAGAGAATGTAGTTATGGGAATGATAAACGGCGGACAGACGTATGAATATTCAACGATGGATCTCGACAAATTATTCTATGATGGGTTTAACAATGATCAGCTTGCATCCGCAGTGCCGGCGTTCTATGTGGCTATTGTCATTATGTACATTGTAATGATGTTCGGAAGTGTAATAAAGATGATCTTCCTTGCACTTGTATTTTCGATCGTTGCACGGACACTTGCGAAAGGTCTTCATACAGGGCTGTCCTATGGAAATGTATTCCGGGTATGTCTTTACGGACTGACTTTACCGATGCTGTTGACATCCGTGAATACCTGTCTGGACTTCCTGATTCCATCATCGATCATGTTTGTGATCACTCTGATCCTGGCATTTTCCATGATAAACAGAGGTATCGCAAGTCATGTGGGAACAACGGCACCACCGGAGGATTGGTTATAAAGGGCGATATAAAAGGAGGCTTTTATGGAGATCGAAAGAAAATATCTGATAAAAGAGATACCGTTTTCACTGGAAGCGTATCCATATAAGAAACTGGAGCAGGGGTATATCTCGACCAGCCCCGTCATCCGTATCCGAAAGGCAGATGAACAATATATTCTTACAGTAAAGTCAAGCGGATTACTGGAACGACAGGAATTCGAGCTTCCGATGAATGAGACGGATTATAAACGGTTGCTTGGTAAGGTTGATGGAAATCTGGTGACGAAACGTCGGTATATCATCCCGCTTACGGATACAGAGGGAACAACCGGCGATAAGGAAAAAGATGCAGGACTTAAGATTGAACTGGATGTCTTTGAGGGGCTGTATCAGGGGCTGATCTATGCAGAAGTCGAATTTGAGACAAAGGAAGATGCAGATAATTTCGCAGCACCGGCTTGGTTTACCAGAGATGTATCTATGGATGGAGCGTATCATAACAGCGCATTAAGCAGTATGAATGAAGAACAGAGACTTGCATTTATGGCAAGAGTTTTCGGACATTAAGAATGGAGGCAGAAGCATGAAAGTCAGAATGTTATTTGAAACAGGATATGAAGAAGTAGAAGCATTGACCGTTGTAGATCTGTTAAGACGTGCAAAGGTTGACTGCCTTATGGTGGCAGCAGACGATCAGGATACGGTTACAGGTTCACATGGAATCACAGTAAAGATGGATGAGAAAATCAGTGAACTTGCAGATGATGCAGATATGATCGTACTTCCGGGTGGTATGCCCGGTGTGACGAATCTGATCGCAAATGAGAAGGTAAGGAATCTTGTATGCGGACAGTATGAAGCAGGAAGATATGTTGCAGCAATCTGTGCAGCACCTACTGCTTTTGGAGCATTTGGCATCTTAAAGGATAAGAAGGCTACCTGCTATCCGGGAATGGAGGCGGGACTTCATTGTGCGGAAGTATTATATGACAGTGTAGTAACAGACGGTAAGGTAATTACAAGCCGAGGTATGGGAACAGCTATTGATTTTGGTCTGAAGCTGGTTGAGATCCTGACAGATCAGGATACATCAGAGAAGCTGGCAGCAGCTATTGTTTACAAATAAGAATTATGGAATTTAAAGTTTCGGTCAGGCATATGGTAGAATTTATATACAGATGCGGCGATATTACAAGCAGCAGTAATGGGACTCTGTCAAAGGAAGCAATGAATGCAGGAAGTAAGATGCATCGGAAGCTTCAGAAAATGGCAGGGTCTTATTATGATGCAGAAGTTCCTTTAAAGATCACGATGAAGAAAGGAATTCATGATCTGGATGTTACGGTAGAGGGCAGAGCAGATGGGATCATAGATCTGAGAGGTGAAAAGAACCGAAGCAGGAAGAAGAAGGAAATTGAGCGGCAGGTGATTCGGGTAGAGGGTAGATATTGGAGCCGGCTGCTGCTCAAAAAAACGGAGAGTCTGGATCTGGAAGTCGGTGAAGACTTCATGGAACAAAATTCTGCCGGAACAATCGGTCAGATGCAGGAAATGAATGAGCCTGCGGATGTTACGATCGACGAGATCAAAGGTGTATACAGAAAACTTGCTGATATCGAAGTGCCGGAAACAGTTCATGTAGCACAGGCAATGTGCTATGCCTATATTTATGCAAAAGAGCAGTCTTTGGATCGGATCAATGTACAGATCACATATGTGAATCTGGAAAGTGAAGAAGTAAAACATTTTTTTTATGTGTTTTCTTGTTCATTTCTTGAGAAATGGTTTCATGATACAGTGGATGAGATGATGAAATGGGTTGATCATGCTGTATCACATGCAAGAAGCAGAGATGCGTCAATTACAGAATTGGAATTTCCATATGAATATCGGAAAGGACAAAAGCAGATGGCTGCCTGTGTGTATAAGGCGATTGAAGGGGAGCGCAGATTGTTTGTGCAGGCTCCAACCGGAATCGGGAAAACGATGGCAGCGATGTTTCCTTCCGTTAAGGCATTTGCAACCGGGCTGGTATCGAAAATCTTTTATCTGACCGCAAAGACGATCGCCGGAACCGTGCCGGATCAGGCACTTACATTGCTGCGGGAACGTGGAGTGAAGTTTTCTTCCGTTATGTTGACTGCCAAAGAGAAGATATGTCTGAATGAGACGATGGAATGTGATGCAGAGCACTGCCCTTATGCGAAAGGACATTTTGACCGGGTTAATGATGCATTATTTGAATTGATCACTCAGGAGGAAAAAATGGATCGGGAGATCATCCGGGCTTATGCGAAAAGGTATCAGGTCTGTCCTTTTGAGCTGGGACTGGATGCAAGCCTGTTTGCAGATGCTATTATTGGAGATTATAACTATGTGTTTGATCCGAGAGTGAATCTGAAGCGGTTCTTTTCACAGACAGCATATGATACAGGACGGTATGTATTTCTGGTAGATGAAGCACACAATCTGGTGGACCGGGCATCGTCCATGTACAGTGCCACGCTGTATAAAGAAGATTTCCTTGCTGTAAAGAGGCTGGTAATGCCGTACAGCAAAAAACTGGCACGGAGTCTGGAATCCTGCAACCGGGAGCTCCTGGAATTGAAGAAAAAATGTCCGGAGCATGGATATCAGATTTTAAATGATATTGGGGTTCTATATCTGAAGCTGCTGCATCTTCATACGACGATGGAGGCTTTTTTAGAAGATTACAAACAGATCCCGGAACGTAAGGAGATACTGGAGTTTTATTTTGCACTTACGACATTTTTAAATATTGCGGATCTGATCGATGACAGCTATGTGATCTATGATGAGCTTAAGTCGGATGGCAGATTTATGGTTCGGTTATATTGCGTCCATCCGGCGAATAATCTGAAGCTTTGCCTGGATAAGGGTGTATCGACTGTTTTCTTTTCGGCAACGATCCTGCCGGTAAAATATTACATGGAGATGCTGTCCGATACGGTGACCGATCAGGCTATCTATATTCCTTCTCCGTTTGATCCGGAGAAACGACAGATCATGGTTGGTGTGGATGTATCTACGAAATATACCAGACGGTCTGTAAAGGAGTATAAGCGCGTGGCTGAATATATCAGGCAGTTGTTTAACGCACATTCCGGAAATTATATGGTGTTTCTGCCATCCTATAAGATGCTTCAGGAGGTCTATGAGCAGATGATAGAGGGTGATTGTTCTGGCATGGAACTGCTCTGTCAGGAACAGAACATGAAGGAGGCAGACCGGGAAGCATTTTTGGATCATTTTTCAGCGAAAAGAAATGTGGTTGCCTTTTGTATCATGGGCGGGATCTTCTCTGAGGGGATTGATCTGACCGGAGAACGGCTGATCGGATCGGTTGTAGTAGGTCCGGGACTTCCGCAGGTGTGCAATGAGAGAAAGATCATGATGGACTATTTTAATGCCAGAAAGAGTATGGAGGCATATGCTGGCTCATCGGTTGATGGTTTTAAATATGCATACCTGTATCCGGGCATTAATAAAGTATTTCAGTCAGCCGGACGCGTGATCCGGACAGAAGCGGATGCCGGAGTGATCCTGTTGCTAGATGAACGATTTGGAACCGGGGAATATAATTCGTTATTTCCGGTGGAGTGGCAGGATGCGGTCTTTGGAAATTTTGATCAGATTTCGCAGAGCATAGAACAGTTCTGGTCGAATCTTAATCTTTCCTGAAAACGGGAATATATATACAAGAATACTGGAAATTCGCATATACATGTGATAGAATGGACGCAGGCATTTTTTACAGCCTGCATGCAGTGCATGCTTTTATATAAAATTATGAAACTGTTCTGGAAAGGCAGATAGGGGAAAAATGAAAAATATTACAGTAAAAGATATTGTGAAAGCAACAGGAGGTTTCCTGCTTTGCGGCGATGAAGATACACCGATCACAGGCCTGTGTATTGATTCCAGAAAAGCACAGCCGGGAGATTTGTTTATTCCTCTGTTGGGTAATAAAGTTGATGGACATCGTTTTATTGAATCCGCTATGGAGAAAGCGTCTGCAACTCTGACATCGGAGCATGATAATGTTGTTATTTCAGAGAAGCCGTTTATCCGTGTTGATGACACGATGAAAGCACTTCAGGCAATTGGAATGGATATCCGTGACCGGTATGATATTCCGTATATTGGAGTGACAGGAAGTGTAGGAAAGACAACGACCAGAGAGATGATTGCAGCGGCTGTCAGCACAGCAAAACGCTGTTTTCAGACAAATGGAAATGAAAATTCACAGATCGGTGTACCGATGACACTTTCCAGAATGACAGATGGATATGATGCTGCGGTGATCGAGATGGGGATCAGTGAACCTGGTCAGATGGAGATATTGTCTGAGATTGTAAAGCCATCGATCTGTGTGGTGACGATTATCGGTGTTGCACATATTGAATTTATGAAAACCCAGGAGAATATCAGAAAAGAGAAGCTGTCTATTATCAATCATATGAATAAGGACGGCCTGTTGCTGTTAAATGGAGATGATCCATTACTGCGTGAGATAAAAGCGGATATGCCATGTCGGACACTTACTTTTGGTATAGATGAAATTTGTGATTTTCAGGGATCCAATGTAAAATGTGGAGAGCAGGGCATGGAATTTGATTGTACTCATAATGGTGAGACCGTTCATGTTACCATGGATATCCTCGGAAAACATAACGTGAGAAATGCACTGGCAGGTATTGCAGTTGCATATCAGATGGGAATTCCGATAACAATTTCAGCAAAAGCCTTTGAACATTTTGAAGGACAGAGACAGAGACTCATCCATATGGAGAATCGATATACGATCCTCGATGATACCTATAATGCAAGCCCGGATTCCATGAAGGCAAGCATTGATGTGCTTTGTGATATGGACTGCGAGGGAAAAAAGATCGCAGTACTGGGAGATATGTTTGAGCTGGGAGCTGACAGTGCCAGCTATCACTATCAGATCGGAGAATACCTGCGGGACAAGAAGATCGATGAGGTTGTGGTAATCGGAAAGGAAGCTTTGGAGATTAAAAAGGCACTGGATGTCTGCGACACAAAGTATGCAAAAACATTTTCATTTATGGATAATGAAGAAGTGGCACTTTATCTGATGGCTATTATGAGACCAGAGGATGTTGTTTTGATCAAGGGATCACACGGCATGAAAATGGACGAAATTGTCAAAATTCTTACGAATTAATTATGCAAATTATACAAAACAACCATATAAACTACCAAATTTCATAAAATTTGGTAGTTTTGTTTGTCTAAAATGACTTTGATTTTCATGAAAAAAAACACTCTGTGGTACAAAACGGAGAAAAAACAGTACTTGTATTGAAAAAAAAAGGAAAATGGAGTAATATCAATCCTAGCTTGAATAAAGAATACATACATGAATTGTTACATAAGTAAAGTGATAGAAATTAGTTTTAAAACGGAGGGTGTTAATCATGGCTACTAAGAAGACTGAAGATGCAAAAAAGGTTGTTGCAAAAAAGGCAACAGTAGAAAGCGTTGTTGCTAAAGCTGAAGCTGTAAAGAAAGCTGAAGCTGCTAAAGAAGTAAAAGCAGCAGTAAAGGCTGAGCCAGTAAAGGCAGAAGTAAAAGAAGAGAAAAAGCCAGCAGCTAAAAAGCCGGCAGCAAAGAAGCCAGCAGCTAAGACAACAGAGACAGTTTTTGTTGAATATAACAATGGACAGATCAATGTTTCTGACATTGTAGCAAAAGCAAAAGAAGCACTTGGCAATAAGGCAGTTAAGGAATTGAACGTATATTACCAGCCAGAAACAGGTATGGTATACTATACAGCTGATGGAGAATCAGGTTCTTACAGTCTTTAATCTATAAATAGTTGGAAGGGCAGCGTTCTTAACATAAGGATGCTGCTTTTTCTGTATAATTAGAAAGGAAGAAGTGAAATATGAAGATTGGTTTTATTGGCTGTGGCAATATGGCAACATCGATCATAAAGGGAATTATCAGAAAGCAGATCATAGATGCAGAGAATATCATAGCATCTGCAAAGACGAAAGCGACACTTGACAGAGTTCAGAAAGAGCTTGGAGTAAAGGTATCAACCGATAATCTGGAGGTAACAGAAAACAGTGATATTCTGGTTCTGGCGGTAAAACCACAGTATTATCCGGAGGTGATCGCTCAGATAAAGGACGTAGTCCGTAAAGAGCAGATTGTGATCAGTATAGCACCGGGAAAAACATTAGACTGGTTACAGGAACAGTTTGGAGGAGCTGTGAGGCTTGTCCGGACAATGCCAAATACACCGGCACTGGTTGGTGAGGGTATGACAGGAGCATGTCGGAATGAATATGTTACCGATGAAGATTATGCAACAGTTCTTCAGATTCTTGGAAGCTTTGGTGAAGTAGAGACAATACCGGAAAATCTGATGGATGTATGTGTATCGGTCAGCGGAAGTTCTCCGGCATATATTTATATATTGATCGAAGCTATGGCAGATGGAGCAGTGGCAGATGGTATGCCAAGAGCACAGGCATATAAATTTGCAGCACAGTCCGTGCTTGGAAGTGCAAAGATGGTACTTGAAACGGGAAAACATCCGGGTGAATTAAAGGATCAGGTCTGCTCACCTGGCGGAACAACGATAGAAGCTGTTCGCGTTTTAGAAGAAAAAGGCTTCCGTTCCTCCGTGATCGAAGCAATGAAAGCCTGTGTCCGCAAAGCTCGCGGAATATAACAGCCGCTATAAAAGCCTGTGCTTGTGGTAGCTATAACTTTATTTCGCAGAACACTTGCATTTGATTCTTACGTAGCTGTCATACAAACAAATCCGCTGTGCTATATTACACTGTTATGAAGCAAACCTTGTCCGAGACCGGTACTTAAGTTGCGTCTTTTGCAGCTTTATGTACCGTTGCTCGAGGACTAGAACGGAAGTGTTTTGCGGAATAACAGGTGTGGTATAGCACAGCGGATTTATTTGTATGACAGGTAGATGTTATAAGGCGGTGTCACCGTGTTCGCCGGTACGGATACGGATGACATCGGCAACATCATAGACGAAGATCTTGCCGTCGCCGACTTTTCCGGTTGATATCTTTTCACATACCTTAAAGATGATGTTATCGGCAACATCATCCTTGACGATGGTTTCAATCTTGATCTTCGGAATCAGGTTAACCACATATTCACTTCCACGGTATGTTGTTTTATAACCCTTCTGATTACCATATCCCATAATATTTGATACAGTAGCACCGGTGGATCCGCATTCGTCCAGAATGGCTTTTACATCATCCAGTTTTTCAGAACGGACAATAATTGATAATTTCTTCATGTATAACCCTCCATTCTATACATATATAACTAAAGATATGATACCATATTCTCGGTTTCATTTCTACAAGTGGAACAGAATGGGAGATTTTGTATATTATCTGAAGAAAGAACAGGAAAACAGGGAGGAATGAGAGTAGCTGTACTTAATTTAATTAATCGAGGGTGGCAATAAGAAAATTATTTAGAAAAATTTAACCGTTTTACCAGAAATAATACTGTTTTCATATGGGTGGAATCTGTGGTATCATGTAGCAGAGTTATATCATTTAATATAGATAGCTGTTTTAGACAGGAAACAAAAGTATGGAGGATGAAAATGTCTGATTATAGAAATGATGATGAAAATAAAGAACTGACCAGTCAGACGGTGACTGATGATCATAAAACAGAAGACAAGCATGAGGACGAATACGAGAAATATTGTTATCTCTGCAGAAGACCGGAAAGTGTTGCCGGAAAGCTGATCGATATGCCGGGCAATATACATATCTGTGCAGACTGTATGCAGAAGACCTTTGATAATCTGAATCAGGGCGGATTTGGCGGAATGCAGTTCCTGGATCTCTCCAATCTTTCCAATATGGGAAATATTGACATGAGCAGACTGATGGGAATGAATGATATACCGGATAAACAGAAGGTGAAGAAGAAAGCGGCAAAGCCGAAGAAAAAAGAGCAGGAAATGACACTTGCAACGATCCCTGCACCGCATAAGATCAAAGCAATGTTAGATGAATATGTGATCGGTCAGGAATATGCCAAGAAGGTAATGTCTGTTGCAGTATATAACCATTATAAGCGTGTACTGACAGATTCCATGGATGATATCGAGATTGAGAAATCCAATATGCTGATGGTAGGGCCGACAGGCTGTGGTAAGACTTATATTGTAAAAACGATCGCAAAGCTGTTGAATGTACCGCTTGCGATCACAGATGCGACCACACTTACGGAAGCCGGTTATATCGGTGATGACGTAGAAAGCGTATTGTCAAAGCTGTTGGCAGCCGCTGATAATGATGTTGAAAAAGCAGAAAAGGGAATCGTATTTATCGATGAGATCGATAAGATCGCAAAGAAGCAGAACAGCAACAGCCGTGATGTGAGTGGAGAATCCGTTCAGCAGGGCTTGTTAAAGCTGTTGGAGGGCGCAGATGTTGAGGTTCCGGTTGGTTCCGGAAGCAAGAATGCAATGGTTCCTATGACAACGGTCAATACAAAGAATATTTTATTTATTTGTGGCGGGGCATTCCCGGCAATCGAAGATATCATTAAAGCAAGATTGAATAAACAGTCCTCGATCGGTTTCCGCGCAGATCTGAAGGACAAATACGACAAGGATCCGAATATCTTAAAGAAGGTGACCAACGAGGATCTCAGGGAATTCGGTATGATACCGGAATTTCTTGGAAGACTGCCTGTCTTATTCACATTGGATGCGTTAGATAAGGATATGTATATCAAGATCTTAAAGGAACCGAAGAATGCAATCCTGAAACAGTATAAGAAGCTGCTGGCACTGGATGAGGTAGATCTTCAGTTTGATGATTCTGCATATGAAGCGATCGCAGAAAAAGCACTTGAAAAGAATACAGGAGCAAGAGCGCTTCGGGCGATCATTGAGGAATTCATGCTGGATATCATGTATCAGATCCCAAGAGATGATAGCATTGGCAGGGTGATCATAACCGGAGATTATGTAAATGGCAAGGGCAATCCGATCATCGAGCTTCGTGGTGTAGAGCCGATGCAGATCGAAGCCTGTGCGACAAAACAATCATAATAATTGATGCAATAAGAAAAAATACTGTAATTAATAAGGTTTAAAGATTGTATACAGAAAATATACGGTCTTTAAGCCTTTATTATATTGGATCATAATTTTTAGATCGTGAGATGGTATTGCAGAGCAGAAATGGAACATTACCGGAATTTTTGAATGTGTTGTATTGCAGCGGCACCAGTATGTAAATGGTTATCTCTGGGTAAGATAAAAGAAAAATACAGATGTATTGCAGAAAGATGATCAGGGACTCTTCCGATGCTGATACCGCAGTCTTGTATCAAGGTAGTCCTTGATGGTCGCAGAATCCTGTGATACTATGAAAAAAAGCGAAAAGGAGCAGGGCATGTTTAAAAAGAGATTATTACGAACCTGTAAAAATGTAATGGCTGCAGCTATCTGCATTTCTCTTGCGGTTGGATTATCTGCCTGTGGAGAGACGCAGGGAGAGCGCAGACATCTGAATGACAAAAACGATACAACTGAAAATACAGAGAGGGCGCAGGAGTCTTTCTCCGAGGATGCGCTGAAGGAGCAGCAGGAATTTGAACAGTATCTGGATGATTATTTTAAGGATGTTGTTACGGACGACACGTTGACGTATAATTATACGATCAAGGATGGTGCGGATTACGGTCTGGAAGAACCGGAGGTCACACTGGGAGACCCGGGAATGACAGCAGAGGAGATCGGACAGGATAAGGAAGAGTTTGAAGGCTGGGTAAAGAAGCTGGATGCTATTGACCGTTCCTGCCTGACAGAGGATCAGAAGCTGACCTATGATGTGCTGGATGAGTATTTTGAAGTGTCTGCGGGAATTTTTGATAATGTATATCTGTATGAGCCGTTTTCCCCGATGCGTGGACTTCAGGCCAATATTGCAACGAATTTCACAGATTACCGATTTGATGATAAGGGAGATGTGGAACGTTATATTGAACTGCTTGGTCAGATTCCGGATTATTTTGCAGAGTATCTGGATTTTGAACAGGAAAAGTCAGAAAAAGGTTATTTTATGAGTGATGCAGTCTGCGATAAAGTCATCAGTCAGTGCAAGGATTTTGTTGCAGATAAAGAAAATCATTTTATGGTAACAACATTTAATGATAATATTGACGCACTTGATTTTCTGACGGATGAGGAAAAGGCAGAATACAAGGAGGCTAATAAGCAGGCAGTTGAGAATTCCCTGCTTCCGGCATTTGAGAATGTTGCAGCGGTGCTTTCCGGTCTGAAGGGAACCGGAACCAATGATGGTGGTATCTGCAACTATGATGGTGGCAAGGAATATTATGAATATCTGCTGAAAAATTTTGCAGGAACAGCCAAGTCGCCGGAAGAGGTAATCGATATGCTGGATACAGAGCTTCAAAAACTCATGGTATCGTTATATCAGTATTATTTGGGAAATCAGGCGGCATATGAATATTTTGCTTCCAATTATGATTCAATGTTTGCGGAAACCGATCAGATGACAGCTTCGGAAATGGTCGATAAAATGATGGAAACGGCATCAGAGCATTATCCGGATGCAGGAACGATAAACTATAAGGCAGAGGCGCTGGATAAGAACCTCGAAACGATCATGGATGATGTACTGGCTTATTATATGGCGCCGGCAATCGATGATCCGGATAATAATCTGATCCGGGTGAATGGTCTGCATACGGATGGCATGTGGACGACACTGGCACATGAGGGATATCCGGGTCATATGCTGCAAAATGCTTATTATATGTCAACGGATCCGGAGCCGGTCCGGACTTTGATGAACTTCTTAGGATATAAAGAAGGATGGGCGATGTATGCATGTTATGATTCTTTATATTACTATGAGTATGAGGAACCGGAATATGGAGACACCATTGCAGCCCTTTATCAGTTGAATGATGAGATGAGTTATCTTATGATGGGAAGAGTGGATCTGGGAATCAATTATGAGGGATGGACGTTGCAGGATACAGCCGATTATCTGACAAAGAATGGAATGGATGGCAGTGCTGCACAGGAGCTGTACACGACAATGGTCGGAGATCCGGCAGTATATCAGAGTTATTCGACCGGATATTATGAAATGAAAGAACTGCGGGATTATGCAGAAGAGAAAATGGGAGATGACTTTGACCTGAAAACATTTAACACGATTATTCTGGAAACAGGTCCATGTCAGTTTGATATACTGAAGGAACAAGTGGATAAGAAGCTGCAGGGGCCGATCATATAACAGGTGCAAAAAAAGGTATAGAAAGAAATCAGACGGAATAGACTGTATACGAAAAGCATACGATGGGAATCGAAATGGAATGTGAAAATGTAGCGTACAGGGAAGATTATGCAGACTATCTGATTGAATACAACGAAGAGCGGGAAGCTGTTTTGGATATTTACAGAGAAAACGGCTGCCTGCTCTTTATTGATGAGCGGTTTGCTGTTTTATACAGGGAGAAGCCGGAGGATTATATGCAGATCTTTTCCAGACTGGAATATACACTTTTCCCCAAATTGTATGGGCTGATGGATACCAGTAGTGTAGAAGCAGTCGGAGCTGTGAATATACAGCAGGAATCGATCCTTGGACTTACCGGAAAGGGAATTCTGATCGGAATTATCGATACCGGGATTGATATTCGGAATGATCTGTTTCTGGATGTTGCCGGAAATACAAGAATTATTGCAGCATGGGATCAGTCCGTGCCGGGACCGTCAGATCAGGAAGAAAATCCCGGATATGGAACGGTATATCAGCAGGAGGATATTAATGAAGCCATACGAAATGAAGCGGATATCCTGACAGATGCAAATGGACATGGAACCTTTCTTGCAGGGATTGCAGCAGGAAAACGGACAGCTGATTTCACAGGAGTGGCGCCGGAAGCAGAATATGTGATTGTAAAATTAAAGCAGGCAAAGAATAATCTGCGAGGATTATATGGTGTGCCGGAGGACGTAGAAGCATATCAGGAAAATGATATTATGATGGGGGTAGCATTTCTGCGGAGACAGGCAAGCAGACTTCGGAAAAATATATCGATCCTGATTGGAGTTGGTTCGAACAGTGGGAGCCATACTGGTTCTTCTGCATTAGAAGCACTGCTTTCAAATGTTGGTATCATGACCGGAGTCGCTGTGTCCGTTCCGGCAGGAAATGAGGGAATTGCGGGGCATCATTTCAGAGGCAGGATCGAAGGGGGAAGCACTTATACGGAAATGGAGATTAATGTTACGGGAAATAACAGCTTTACACTTGAAATCTGGGGAGCGGTTCCCAATACATATTCTGTGGCATTTGAGATTCCGGGTGGGGAGTTTGTAAGTCAGATTACTCCCCGCTTTGATAAAAGTGAAGTCATACGTCCGGTTTTTGGTGGTGGGATCATATATATCGATTATTTTCTTGTGGAGGATCAGTCGGGAGAAGAACTGATCATGATGCGCTTTTTTGATCCGCCAAATGGTCTGTGGCGGATCCGGGTATATGGAAGCGGTGATACCGAGAAGACCTTTCATGCATGGCTGCCGATCACGGCATTTCTTTCCCCGGATACCCGGTTTATAAGACCAACGCCTGAAACAACGCTTGTGAATCCGGCTACAGGAGTAGTTCCGATGGGAGTGGGGGCATATGATCATTATTCGGATACACTGTTTCTGGATGGAAGCAGGGGATATACGGCGGCAGATGATATCAAGCCGGATTTTGTTGCTCCGGGTGTTGATGTATATGGTCCGGGCAGAGCAGGAACATTTGTCAGGAAAACAGGTACTTCTGTTGCAGCAGCGCATTGTGCCGGGTGTGCGGCATTAATCCTGCAATGGGCAAGAGACCGGGATCTGGCACGGTTTGTAAATGGAAATCAGATCCGTAATTATTTTATTCGGGGAGCAGTTCGTCCGGGAACGGCAGGAAGTCCGTTTTCATATGTCATGAACGATACAGAGGGATATCTGTTTGCAAGGGAATATCCGAACCCGGAGTGGGGCTATGGAATCCTGAATGTGTATAATACCTTTGATTCGCTCCGGACCTGACACTGTAAATGTAACAAAAATGTAAAAGATTTATAATTTTTCGTAAAATGATTTTACAGATTTTGTGCGGTGTATTATACTATAAGACGTGTTTGTAACCAACAGGTAAAGGGCATGTATAAAATGTGCCAGAATGGATAATAATAGTCGGAGGTACATATGGATAAAAAGATTCATACGGATAACTCAGAAATATTTGAAACAGAAGATATAGATGAAGTAAGTGAGATCATAGAGACAGAAGATATAGATGAAACCGAGCCGGAAGAGACACATCAGACAGATGTTCCGGAAACGGATGAAGTTCCTGCAAAGAAACGGTTCTGGAGGAAGGATAATATACTGAAGATCATAGTTGCAGTGCTTGCTGTACTTATCATATGTGAATATACCTTCTTTGGTGTGTTCTTTCAGACAAATAAAGCAAAATATGAAAAGGCAAAGCAGGAGACGCAACAGGAAGAGAGTTCTACTGAGGAGAAGAAAGTAAATATTGTTACAGAAGAGCCTTTGCCAACTACAAATATTAATGACGATTCCGAGAATGAAGAAGAAATAGAAGTAACATCGGAATATAATACCTATGATTCACACACATCTTACTCTACGGAAGCCTCTACGACGTATGAGGTAACAACGGCAGCGGGAACCGAAGATGAACTTCCGGTTGTAACGACCGAGGAACAGAAGCCGATCGTAACCGAAGAGCCGTCAACGGAAGAAAAGACGACAGAAGAGAAGACAACCGAGGAGGAGACAACCGAAGAGAAGACGACTGAGGAAAAGACGACGGAAGAACGTACGACCGAGGAAAAGACAACCGAAGAAAAGACGACAGAAGAGCGTACAACGGAAGAGAAAACGACGGAAGAGAAGACAACGGAGGCTACGACAGAAGCTACAACGGATCCATCCACAAAAGCAGATCAACCGATCGACCTTCCATTTATTCCGGCAGAATAAGAATATAAATAAAAAGCAGTCCAGTCTGGATGGTGAAGAACAGATCACCGGAGACTGAACTGCTTTTTTAATTGGTATGCTGTTCCAGATATTCCTCTAAACAAAGATGCTTCTGGTACATTTCTGTAGCAGCTTCAACACCAACATAGCGGTAATGCCAGGGTTCATAAGAGATTTCTGTTATATCGGATTTATCTGCCGGATAACGTAGGATGAAGCCGTATTTATAACAGTTTGCCATCAGCCATTGCTGGGTGGCGGTATCTTCCTGGGAGGAATCCAGCTCCTGGTTGCCAATGGAACAGATATCAACGGTAAGGCCGAGCTGGTGTTCGCTGGTACCGGGATAGGCAACCCAGGTAGCAGCAAGGGCTGTAGCATCATCTTCGCTGTAACCCTGCTCCAGATAAGAATTCTTTTTATTTGTATAGAGCCGTTCCTGTGTTTCATTTGTACGGTAGGAAGAGCAGATCAGAGGGTCAAGACCTTCGGCTCTTGCATCGTCCATCATTTTTTGAAGCCCGTCATAAGCACGGCGGTCGATCGACTGATCGTTTCGCAGTTCGACCAGATCAACGGTCCAGTCGGCTGGCAGGGTATGAGACATATTGACCAGTGTCAGCAGCCCGTTGTTTTTTGCTTCTGTTGCGGAGGCAAGCGTTTGTAAAACGGATGCAGTATCAAAGGAAGAATAGCTGCCGGAGGATGCTTTGGTTTTCTCGGTGGAATCTTCGGAGACAGAAACCTGTTCTGTTGTGATGGGCCTGGAGTCTGACTGGGAGACCTGTTCCTGAAGTTTCATTTTTTTTGCCTTTCCTGCAAGGATTACAAGTATCAGTAACAGTATATAGATGATCCCCAGAATTATGACCTTCTTTTTCTTAATTACAGTTCCAAATATATGCAACATGATGTTGGCTCCTTTGTCTTTTGTTTATGTACAGAAGGATACGCCATAGAAGCATACAAAAATTCTCAAAAAAGCATCGTTTTTGCATATTTATCATCTTTCTTTTTTATTTTGCAATGGTATAATGGGGAAGATACATTAGAAAATGATGAGGAATAACTGTGAAGAAAATAGAACATTTAATTACGGTAGTCTATCCGGGCTCCATTGCAGAAGAGATGGAAATAGAACCGGGTGATTATCTGCTTGCAATCAACGATAAAGAAATAAAAGATGTATTTGATTATCGTTATATGATCAAAGATGAATATATAGAGGTGTTGATCCGTAAATCATATGGAGAAGAATGGCTGCTTGAGATCGAGAAGGATTATGATGATGATCTTGGGATGGAGTTTGAAAACGGTCTTATGAGCGATTATCGTTCCTGTACCAATAAATGCATGTTCTGTTTTATTGATCAGATGCCGCCGGGGATGAGAGAGACACTTTATTTTAAGGATGATGATTCCCGGTTGTCTTTTTTGCAGGGCAATTATATCACGCTTACAAATATGACAGATGAGGATGTGGATCGTATCATCAAGATGCAGCTTGCACCGATCAATATATCGGTTCAGACGACCAATCCGGAGCTTCGCTGCAAGATGTTGCATAATCGTTTTGCAGGTGACCGGCTGAAATATCTGGATCGTCTTTTTGAAGGGCATGTAGAGATGAATGGGCAGATCGTTCTCTGCAAGCGTGTAAATGACGGGGCAGAGTTGGAACGGAGTATCCGGGATCTTGGAAAGTATCTGCCATTTATGCGGAGTGTATCCGTTGTTCCTGCCGGACTTACGAAATTCCGAAAAGGTTTGTACCCATTAGAATTATTTACGAAGGAAGAAGCGGGACAGGTTATCGATCTGATCGAGAGTTATCAGAAAAAATTCTATGAAAGGTATTCGCTTCATTTTATTCATGCAAGTGATGAGTGGTATATAACGGCCGGACGGGAATTTCCGGAAGCAGAACGCTATGATGGTTATATCCAGCTTGAAAATGGCGTTGGAATGATGCGATTGTTTTTAGAGGAATTTGATGAAGCCTATCAGGAGCTGCTGGCTTCACCGGAATATCAGGAACAGAAAGAAACATTCCGCCGTACGATCTGTATGGCAACCGGAAAACTGACATATAGTACGATTGTAGACTTTGCAGCAAGGCTGATGCAGGCATATCCAAGACTTACGATCCGTGTATATTGCATCCGGAATGACTTCTTTGGAGAAACAATCACAGTATCCGGACTGATTACAGGCATTGATCTGACGACCCAGTTAAAAGAGCGGCAGGCAGCAGGAGATGATCTGGGAGAAGCGCTGCTCATTCCATCGAATATGCTGCGAATGGGAGAACAGGTATTTTTAGATGATATGACAGTTGCACAGGTAGAGAAGCAGTTGGGCTTAAAGGTGGTACCGATCGAATCCGGAGGTGCAGATTTTATACAGGCAGTCATCGATCCTTCCTATTCGATGGATCGAAACAATGAAACCGTTGGATATATTCAGGCATTTGATAATACAGAAGAGTAAAAAAGATGCTCTTTTTGGGTAATTGTAATTTCATTCTATAGTGGTACAATGTGAGCAAAAATTTTGGTACAGAAATATCAGAGAAAATGAATGGAGGATACGTATGAAACAGTTAATGCTCAAACCAACGATTTATAAGTATGACACATGTAAGAAATTTGCTGATGAATTCCATATCGAAAAAGGTGATCTGGTAATTACAAATGAATATATCTATGAACCGTTTTTTGGAAAGATGGATCTGGAATGTGATGTTATCTTTCAGGAAAAATATGGTGCAGGTGAGCCTTCAGATGATATGGCGGAGGCAATTTATAAGGATATAAAGGGTGAACATAAAAGAATTATAGCAATCGGTGGAGGAACGGTAATTGATATTTCAAAGCTGTTTGCATTAAAGTATGTATCCCCGATTCTTGATCTGTATGATGGCAAGCTTCCGATAGAAAAAGATAAAGAACTGGTACTGGTCCCAACTACCTGTGGAACCGGTTCAGAGGTAACAAATATAGCGATCCTTGCATTAAACAGCAGGGGAACGAAAAAGGGACTGGCAGTCGATGAGATGTATGGAGATTCTGCGGTCCTGATACCGGAGCTGTTAAAGGGGCTTCCGTTCCGCTTCTTTGCAACCAGTTCGATCGATGCACTTGTCCATGCAGTAGAGTCCAGTTTGTCTCCGAAAGGAAATGAATATACACGTATGTTTGGCTATAAGGCGATCGATATGATCCTTCATGGATATATGGAGATCCGTGAGAAAGGACCGGAGGCCAGAATTCCATTGTTAGACCGTTTCCTTGTAGCTTCAAACTACGCCGGAATCGCATTTGGCAATGCTGGCTGTGCGGCAGTACATGCCTTAAGCTATCCACTTGGAGCAACCTATCATGTTGCACATGGAGAATCGAACTATGCCATGTTTACCAGAGTCATGAAGAATTATATGGAGATCAGGCAGGATGGAGAAATTGCAAAATTAAATGCATTTATTGCAGATATCCTTGGCTGCGATGTTGAAAATGTCTATGAATCTCTGGAGGATCTTTTAAATATTCTGATTCCAAAGAAAGCATTGCATGAATATGGGGTAACGGAGCAGGATCTTGTCGAATTTACCGATTCCGTTATGACGAATCAGGGTCGTCTGATGGCGAATAACTTCGTGGAACTTGACCGGGACAGAGTTTACAAGATATATAAAGAACTCTTTTAATCCGGACGGAGCCTTTTCGGATATAGAAAAAAAGAAAGATGGAACATCATCTTCTTTTTATTACCCAGATCAGACATAATTCTACGGAGTTTTGCTTGTAAAATGTCGAGACGGTACAAAATTGTTCCTCAGAGGCGAAAAGCTGTCGCAACTTGCGGAGAGAAGCATATTCCAAAGCAGGTATCATAGAGATATAATGTTGTCCAAGGCAGAAGAGCAGGAGGGACATTATGAATTATGTAAAAATAATGATAGTAAAGCGCGACAAAAGAGAAGTGGAACAGCTTGTATCTATCGTGAAGTCGATTCCGGGGTATGAGATTTCGGGGATATGTGACAGTGGACAGGAAGCCGTGAAGAAGATTCTGGAACGGGAACCGGATGTTGTGATCATGGATGAGGTTTTGCCGGGCAAAGATATCCTGGAGATAACAGAAGAGATCATGCACTATAAGAATCTGAAGAATACAAGGATTCTTCTGTGTGGATCGAAAACACATAAAGAATATCTTGACTTCATCTACTATAAGATTGCAGACCGCCTTGTATTGCGAATTCTTGATGTGCCATATGATGAACGAAAGATCCGGGAGATCATTGAGGATGTTATGAAGGCTAAAAGAAATGATAATTATCAGAAATTGGTGGAAACAGGTTCGGATGGAACCATGCTGGAAGCCGTAGTGACTGATATCATACATGAGATTGGCGTTCCTGCACATATAAAAGGATATCAGTATCTTCGCAGTGCGATCCTGATGGCAGTTCACGATATGGACATCCTGAATTCAATTACAAAGCAGTTGTACCCATCGATTGCAGAGGAATATGGAACGACAGCCTCCAGAGTGGAACGTGCGATCCGTCATGCAATCGAGGTTGCCTGGGGCAGAGGCAGTATGGATACGATCAATGAATTATTTGGATATACGATCCATGCGGGAAAGGGCAAACCGACAAATTCGGAATTTATTGCATTGATTGCAGACAAAATTCGACTGGATAATCGCAGTATGCTTCAGAAAACGGAGTATTCCCTGCAAAGTATTTCTTAGAAATATGGTGCATTCCATCAGGTGACGACGAAATATGTCGAAAAATGGATAAAAATTCACTTATCAGAGGGGGTTCTGTGAACCTGGTAAGTTCTTGACATTTGTCGAAATCACAAATATACTTTAGAAACAGTCGATTTTTCAAACAAAAAAGATTAAGGGGGATTGAATAATGAACAATCAAGAAATCAGTATTATTATTGCTGATAGCGACTGTGAATTAATAGCACGTCAGCTTACAGCAGCGAACACAAGAACAGGGATGAGGGTTCTTGATAAGGTAAGTGATGGGGAGAGTGCGATCGAATCAATAAAAAAATATCAGCCAGATGTTGTACTTTTAGATATCTGTCTTCCGGTTCTGGATGGATTAGGGGTAATGGAACAGATCCGGGAATCAGGCGAATGCCCAGATACATTATTTGTCATTGTAACATCGGTTGGTTCGCAGAGACTGATACGGTGCGCGTTCGAACTGGGGGCATCTTTTTATGTATTGAAACCATATAATTCTGAGCAGCTCATTGCAAGAATTCATCAGATTTACAACAGAAGAAAAGAGGTACAGACTGAGATCTCAAAAGATCTGATCTGCATCCAGAATAGAGAGGAATTGTCTGGTGCAGCGAATAATATTGAGAGTGATGTAACGGATATTATCAGGGATATAGGAATTCCGGCTAATATAAAGGGTTATCAATATATTCGTGAAGGAATCATTATGGCAGTAAACGATGTCAATATGTTGAATTACATAACGAAGCTTTTATATCCGACGATTGCAAAGAAATATAAAACGACATCATCCAGCGTAGAACGTGCGATTCGTCATGCGATCGAGGTTGCATGGAGCAGAGGACAGATCGATGTGATCAATGATATTTTTGGATATACGGTGAATGCTGGTAAAGGAAAACCAACGAATTCAGAATTTATTGCACTGATCGCAGATAAGCTCCGAATCGAATATCGAAAAAGAGCATGATGTGTATAAAAAGTTCCTTGTTTGTTGACGTATAATGAGAGAAACGTGTATAATAGATAAGGTGCTGAAATAAAAGATGGAAATCCCGTATAAGACAGGGATCCTAATAAATAAAAAACAAAACAGAGCGCCATGGGGGCTCTGTTTTTTGCTGTAAAGGAAGAAGAAATGATAGAAACAGTAGCGTCAGCAGATATGCTGATCGATGAGGTAATGCGGGTAAAGAAAAATCGTCTGGCTCCCGATTTTGCCACAGGAAAAGAAAAAAGATTAAGTATTGTATCCGGTGTACATGGAGATGAAGTGGCAGGACAGTATATCTGCTATGAGGTGATCCGACGGATCAAAAAGGATTTTGATAAATTAAAAGGAATCGTGGACATATATCCGTTTATTAATCCAATGGGCTTAGAAGCACAGGTGAGAGATGTTCCCGTGTTTGATATTGATATGAACACATTGTTTCCGGGTTCTACAGAAGGAACGGTCGGGGAGTATACGGCGGCACTTGTGCTGCAGGATATTAAAGGTTCGGATATCTGCGTCGATCTGCATTCCAGCAGCGTATATTTGAAAGAATTACCACAGGTACGGGTGAATTCGGATATTGCCGATGATATTCTTCCGTATGCTGCCAGAATGAATACGGATGTTGTATGGGTGCATCCATCCTCTACCGTTATGGAAGGAAGCCTTGCATACTCGTTAAATGAGATTGGAGTAAAGAGTATGGTCGTAGAATCAGGTGTTGCACTTATGATCGATTATGACTATGCGGATCAGATCGTTGAAGGATTATTTTCATTGATGGAATATATGGGGATCTGGGACGGCTGCGCATATAATACACATATGCCGAAGATTGCCCGAGATACGGATGTTTCTTTTGTGAATGCAGAGAGCAGTGGTATCTTTATACCAAAGGTAAAGCACTCAGGCGTAGTCGAAAAGGGAGATGTGATCGGACAGATCGTAAATGTACTGACCGGTTCTGTCGAAGAGACGATCCTGTCACCAAGAAGAGGCGTGGTATTCTCACTTCGTGCTTATCCGGTGATCGAGGAAGGCTCGCTGGTTGCCAGAATATTTGGAGGTGTGACAAATAATGCGTAAAGAGATCATATATACGATGAACACCGCCTATCGTGGAGAATATTCCATTAAAGGCTTCAGCTTCGGAACAGGAGAAAAGGCGGCATGTATCATGGGCGCTATGCGCGGAAATGAATTCCAGCAGTTATACATCTGCTCCCTGCTGTCAAAAAAATTAAGTGAACTTGAGACAAGAGGAGCAATCGTATCGGGAAAACAGATACTGCTGATTCCATCCTTAAATTACAGTTCCTTTAATGTCGGTAAGAAATACTGGATCTCTGATAATTCTGATGTGAACCGTGCTTTTCCGGGAAATCCGGAAGGACAGGCGACCAGCAGGATAGCGGCAGCGGTTATGGATCATGTAAAAGATTATGCGTATGGAATACAGTTTGCAAGCTTTTATATGGATGGAGAATTTATCCCGCATGTCAGAATGATGGAGACGGGAAAGCAGAGTACCAGTCTGGCCAATCTGTTTGGTCTTCCTTATGTTCTGACAGCAGAACCGAGGGCATATGATAAGGCAACTTTAAATTATAACTGGCAGATCGGAGGAACCGAGGCGTTTTCCGTGTATTCCGGTGTGACGGAGAAGATTGACGGTGAGAGTGCAGCACATGCGGTTTCAGCGGTACTCCGATTCCTGACCAGAATGGGAATCATCCGGTACAACTGTCATGCAGGTTATATATCGACTGTTCTTGATGAGGAGGAACTGCTGTCTGTAAAGTCAGATAAATCCGGTGGTTTTTTAAAGCGGTTTGTAAGTCCGGGAGATGAAGTGGTTCGGGGAAATGTTATTGCAAATGTTATAAATCCGATGACCGGAGAGATCGCAGCCGATATTTACGCACCGACAGATGGAATTATTTTCTATGCGCAGAATGCACCGATGATCTATCAGAATTCAGTGGTATTCAAGCTTATCCGCAGACTGCACAATTAAAGATGGCTGTTTTGAGGTTTATTCGGTAAACAGCAACAATTTAAAAAGAAAAGCTGAAAAAAGCTATTCAATGAATTTCAAAAGTGGTATCATAGGCGTTGTGAAACGCTTGTAATAATATGAATTCCCGAAATATGGGAAAAAACATATGATAAAAATGGAGGTTTTTATGAGCACAGTTAAGAGAGTTTATGTTGAAAAGAAGCCTGACTATGCAGTTAAGGCAAAGGAACTTCATGACGAGATCAAGAACTATCTGAATATCGATGCCGAGTATGTAAGAGTACTGGTTCGTTACGATATTGAGAATCTGTCTGAAGAAACATACAAAAAAGCACTGGTTACAGTATTTTCAGAGCCACCGATCGATATGATCTACGAGGGAGATAATCTTCCAATGGCAGATACAGATAAGGTATTTTCTGTTGAGTTCCTTCCGGGACAGTTCGATCAGAGAGCAGATTCAGCAGAACAGTGTGTTAAGCTTTTAAATGAAGATGAAGATCCTATCATAAAGACAGCCACAACATATATTTTATCCGGTAATGTAACGGATGAGCAGTTAAAAGCAGTTATGGAATACTGTATCAACCCGGTAGATTCCAGAGCCTGTGGTATGGAGATCCCTGAGACACTCGTTACCGAGTATGATGAACCGGCCGATGTTATTATCTTTGATGGTTTTAAGGATATGGCTGAGGACAAGTTAAAGGAGTTATATGATTCCCTCGGACTTGCGATGACATTTAAGGATTTCCTTCATATCCAGAAGTATTTCAAGGGTGAAGAGAAGCGTGATCCATCTATGACAGAGATCCGTGTGCTGGATACATACTGGTCTGATCATTGCCGTCATACCACATTCTCAACAGAGCTTACAAATGTTGAATTTGATGATGGTGATTATAAGGATATGCTTGAGAAGACATTTGATGCTTACCGGGCAGAGATGAAAGAAATGTATAAGGACAGAGATGATAAGTTCATCTGTCTGATGGATATAGCCCTTATGGGTATGAAGCAGTTAAAGGCAGCAGGCAAATTAGACGATATGGAAGTATCCGATGAGATCAATGCCTGCAGTATCATCGTTCCTGTAGAAGTAGACGGTGAGACAGAGGAATGGCTCGTATTCTTCAAGAATGAGACACATAACCACCCAACTGAGATCGAACCGTTTGGTGGTGCTGCTACTTGTCTTGGTGGTGCGATCCGTGATCCGTTGTCAGGTAGAGGATATGTATATCAGGCTATGCGAGTAACCGGAGCAGCAGATCCTACAAAGTCTTTAAAGGATACTCTTCCTGGAAAGCTTCCACAGAGAAAGATCGTTACGACCGCAGCAGCAGGTTACAGCTCATATGGTAACCAGATCGGTCTTGCAACAGGACTTGTAAATGAAATATATCATCCGGATTATGTAGCAAAGAGAATGGAGATCGGAGCAGTTATGGGTGCAGCTCCAAGACGTGCGGTAAAACGTCTGAATTCTGATCCGGGAGATAAGATCATCCTTCTCGGCGGACGTACCGGTCGTGACGGTTGTGGTGGAGCAACCGGATCATCCAAGGCACATAACAGCCAGTCTCTTGAGACCTGTGGTGCAGAAGTACAGAAGGGTAATCCTCCAACAGAGAGAAAGATCCAGCGACTGTTCAGAAGAGAAGAAGTTGCTTCTATCATAAAGAAATGTAATGACTTTGGTGCCGGCGGTGTATCCGTAGCGATCGGAGAACTTGCACCTGGTCTGGTTGTAGATCTGGACAAGGTTCCAAAGAAATATGCAGGTCTGGATGGAACAGAGCTTGCTATTTCAGAATCTCAGGAGCGTATGGCTATCGTAGTAGATCCAAAAGATGTAGATACGATGCTTAAGTATGCGGATGAAGAGAATCTGGAAGCCGTTGTTGTAGCAGAAGTAACAGAAGAACCAAGACTGGTTCTGACATGGAGAGGAAAAGAGATCGTAAATATCTCCCGTGCATTCCTTGATACAAACGGCGCACATCAGGAAACAGATGTTAAGGTAGAGATTCCTGCAAAGGCAGATAATTATTTCGATTCTGTAAAAGAACCGGAAGATGTAAAGAAAGCATGGATCGACACATTATCAGATCTGAATGTATGTTCACAGAAGGGTCTTGTTGAGATGTTCGACAGCTCAATCGGAGCAGGCACAGTAACGATGCCATATGGTGGAAAGTATCAGCTTACACCGACACAGACAATGATCGCAAAGCTTCCTGTTATGAAGGGTAAGACCGATACGATCACAATGATGAGTTATGGATTTGATCCATATCTGTCAAGCTGGAGCCCATATCATGGTTCTGTATATGCAGTTGTAACATCTGCAGCAAAGATCGCAGCAGCTGGTGGTGATGTTTCAAAGATCCGTCTGACCTTCCAGGAGTATTTCAAGAGACTCGGAACAGATCCATACAGATGGGGTCAGCCATTTGCAGCCCTGCTTGGTGCATATGATGTTCAGGTCGGACTTGGACTTCCATCTATCGGGGGTAAAGACAGTATGTCAGGAACCTTCAATGATATCGATGTTCCTCCGACACTGGTTTCCTTTGCAGTTGATGTTGCAAGTTACATGAACGTAGTAACACCGGAGCTTAAGAAAGCAGGCAATGTGCTTGTTAAGCTTGATATAGAAAAAGATGAAAATGATATCCCGGTATATCAGAATGTACTTGCCATGTACGATCTGTTACATCAGGCAATCCTTGCAGACAAGGTAGAATCTGCTTACGCTGTAGGATTTGGTGGTATGATCGAAGCTGTCAGCAAGATGGCATTTGGTAATAAACTGGGTGTAGATATTGATACCTGTATTACAAAGAGAGAACTGGTTTCCAAGGATTATGGTTCAATCATCCTTGAAGTGAAGCCGGAGAATGTAAATACACTTGGTATTCCGGTTAAGAAGATCGGTACTGTAAATAACAGTGCAGCATTCACCTATGGTGATGTAACAGTTACAATGGATGAAGCACTTGCTGCATGGACAAAGACACTGGAGAAGGTATTCCCGACAGAGTCAGGTGTAGAACAGAAGAAGATCGAGACCGGTCTTTTTGATGCAAAGACCGTATATACAGCAAAGAATAAGGTTGCAAAGCCAAAGGTATTCATTCCTGTATTCCCGGGTACAAACTGTGAATATGATTCTGCAAAGGCATTTGAACGTGCAGGTGCAGAGGTTGAGACGATCGTATTCCGCAACATGACAGCACAGGGCATTCGTGATTCTGTAGATGCATTTACAAAGGCAATCAGCCAGTCACAGATCATCATGTTCCCGGGTGGATTCTCCGCAGGTGATGAACCGGATGGTTCCGGTAAGTTCATCGCAACAGCATTCCGTAATGCGAAGATCGCAGATGAGGTTATGAAGCTGTTACAGCAGAGAGATGGTCTTGCACTTGGTATCTGTAACGGATTCCAGGCACTGATCAAGCTCGGACTGGTTCCTTACGGTGAGATCCGTCCACAGACAGATGATTCACCTACATTGACGATCAACAGCATCGGCCGTCATCAGTCCAAGATGGTTTATACCAAGGTGGTAACAAACAAGTCCCCATGGTTAAAGGAAGCTGAACTTGGTGGTGTATACACAATCCCAATCTCACATGGTGAGGGAAGATTTGTTGCAAGCAAGGAATGGTGCGAGAAGCTGTTTGAAAATGGTCAGGTTGCAACACAGTATGTTGATATGAATGGTAACCCGACAATGGATGAGTACTACAATGTCAATGGTTCTTACTATGCGATCGAAGGTATCACAAGCCCAGATGGTCGTGTACTTGGTAAGATGGGACATTCAGAGCGTACCGGTCGTGCGGTTGCAGTCAATATCTATGGCGACCAGAACCAGAAGATTTTTGAAAGTGGTGTAGATTACTTCAAGTAAGAGAATAATAGATCATAAATAAAAGCCCGCATGATAGGATTGAGGCATAACCGTTTGGTGGCTGAGAGAGGATTATGCGGGCTTTATTATTTATCAAAGCCCATATAAGCGGATGATTTTGACAAGTGCTATGGCAATTCGGAAAATGGGAAAAGGTTTCTCATGGGTTCTGAGATAAATATAAAGGAGTCAGGGACTATGGATTTAAAAGAGAAAGGGTACAACAGAAGAGAACGAATGGAATGGCTGGTTATAATGCTGGTTGTCAGTCTGCTGTGCATGATACCATGTATGGGGAAACTGCTTCCGCAGGGAGACGATATGACTTTTCATATTCTGAGAATAGAAAGTGTTTATCATGCAATAAAGACCGGACAGGGTTTCCCTGCATATATTTATGATAAACTGCTGGAGGGGTATGGTTATGGAGCAGGAATCTTTTATCCGGATATCCTGCTGCTTCCTGCAATCCTGCTTCGTTTTATGGGACTGTCACCGGCAGGAGCCATGAAGGGATATATTTTCCTGTTGCTGTTACTGACCTGTTATACATCATACCGGGCAGGAAAAGTAATTGGAAAAAGTCATTTTGTGGGGCTTGTTACGATGGTATTGTATACAATGGGACATTATCATTTGGAAGATATATACAGACGGTCGGCAATGGGAGAAGTTGTCGCTATGGCATTCATTCCTCTGGTATTTCTGGCATTGTATGATTATACAGAACGGGAAGAACGGAGAAAAGGGTTGTTATGTCTGGTATTTTCCGGTTTGCTGCTCTGTCACACGATCAGCTTCGTGTTATGTGTTGGAATCGCTGTGGTATGGGTGCTGATCCGTATCCGAAAGGTATGGGATAAAAAGCATATTCTGGGCGTGCTGGCTGAGATTTTAGGTTGTGTACTGCTGACTGCATTTTACTGGATTCCGGTATTGGAACAATTTGCGGATGGAACATTTTATGTCAGTACGAATCCGGCATTTGAGACACAGGATGAGATGATGACGATGCTTGGTATTGTAAGTGGAAGACTGTCAGTTTCCTTTGCAGAGCTTGGTATTTTCCTGTTACTGGTAATGCTTGGACTACGGTCACAGATAAAAAATAAAAAGGCAATTCTGTGCCTTTGCCTCGCAGTTGGTTTGTTACTCATAGAAACACGGTTGTTCCCATGGAAATTATTAGATAAAACACCGCTTATCAGTCTGCAGTTTCCATGGAGACTGAATATGTTCACAGAATTTTTTGTAGCATTTGGAATCGGAAACCAGTTATATGTATTATACAGACACAGTCTTTTATCCGAGAAAAACTGCAAACTGTGTTTTGTGCTCTGCGTATTGGCCGGTGTCTTTAATCTGAGTGTCGTATGGCAGGTGGAGATCCTTCGGCACATGGATTATTCATATGACTATATCGAGACACCAGCAAATACAAATGAGATCGGCTTTTGTGAATGGCTGCCATCAGAAGCGGACAGAGGACAGACAGTGTTCAGTGATAACAGTGGAACGATATGGTTGTATGGAGAGAATGAGAAGACGGAGACAGGTGAATATCATTCAGATGGAAGCTATTCCTTTGATGTAAATGGTACTTATGACAGTTGTGTTGTTCCGAAATATTACTACAAAGGATATGAAGCAACTGTAGCCGATCCGGCCGGCAGTCAGGAACTGCTTCCGGTTTCCAAAGATCCGGATACCGGACTGGTCAGACTGGAACTGAATGGGAAAAGCGGAACGATTTGTGTCTGGTACGGAAAAACCACAATGCAGACAGTATCGAAATGGATATCTCTGCTTAGTCTGTTGCTTATCGTTGCTTTTGGTGTGATCCAGTTCCTTACAAAGTATAAAAGTGGACGGGAAAATACAGACACACAATACATCTGATTTTGTGGAATGCATTAAGTGATGAAATCACGAAATATTACAATAATCTAAAAAAGTACATAACGCTTTTGACTGGTGTCGGTTTTGCAGATAGGCGAAGCCGACACTTCTTTTTGGAATAGGTGTTGGAAGGGGGATTTCTACGATACGTCCATCCTTCAGGTAGCTTTCAGAGAATTCCCGGACAACACTGGCGATTCCCATACCGATCGCTGCGAAGTCAAGCAGGAGATCCATGTTATTGATCTCAAGAAGCTGGTTACAGTGGAATGAATGTTTATTCAGATAGTTATCGACATGGGTTCTGGTTACATTTGCCTCCTCTAACATCATAAGTGTAGAGTGGCGGAAGATATCCCGGATATGATCTTCGGTCAGGACTTCAGAATCCGAAACGGACTGCTGTACATTCATAAGCGGGATCAGGTTCCCTATGATCGAGCCGGAAAATATCGGATAGCTGGCAGCTTCCGGTTGTGTATCGGCGGTTTCTTCGCCTGCTTCCAGACCGGCTTCTGTTTCCCGGTATGGAAAATTATCGATATAATCACTATTTGCCACGAAAATATCATGGATGGAGCGTATATGGGAATAAGTGATATTTTTAGGTAGTTCCGTTTCGCAGATCAGACCGATGTCGATTTCTTCATTTTTTAAGAGTCGGATCGTATTTTTGGTAGAGTGGCAGTCGATGCTGACCTTGATATTCGGGTTATCTTTGATGAAGGGCTTCAAGTAGTCCAAAAGGATATGCTTGCAGAGAGAGGTGCTGACACCGATACGGATATGACCAATCCCAAGTTCGTTGTATTTTTTCAGACTTTCTTCTCCCTTTACAATGTTATCCAGAGCACGTTCGATATAGTCATACAGGATCGTTCCTTCTTCGGTCAGGGCAACGCCCCTGGAATTGCGGACAAAGAGTGCAATCCCTATGCTTTCTTCCAGATTGCTGATCGCCTTGCTGACTGCGGGCTGGCTGATATAAAGCTGGTTTGCGGCACGGCTGATGCTGCCAGTCTTTGCAACCATGTAAAACACATTATAATAATTCAGATTATTGATCATGGCGTCCCTCCGATATATAAATACAAGTTATACAATGTATTACTATTATATATTGTAATTATACCAGCCGGTGTGGTAAAATCAATAAAAATATTCAATAACAAAATGCGTGAAATAGCGACAGTTATTTACAAAATAAGATTTAGGATCAGGAGGACAAAGCACATGGGTATGACAATGACTCAGAAGATTTTAGCTGCACATGCAGGACTTGACAGCGTGGAAGCCGGACAGTTGATTGAGGCAGATTTGGACCTTGTACTTGGAAATGATGTTACAACACCTGTAGCAATTCATGAGATGGACAAATTCAATAAGAAAGAAGTATTTGATAAGAATAAGATTGCACTTGTAATGGATCACTTTACACCGAATAAGGATATTAAGAGTGCAGAGCATTGTAAATGTGTCAGAGAATTCTCGGCAGAGAACCAGATCAAGAATTTCTTTGATGTAGGTTCTATGGGTATTGAGCACGCTCTGTTACCGGAGCAGGGACTGATCGTTGCAGGCGAGACCTGTATCGGTGCAGATTCTCATACATGTACATATGGTGCACTTGGTGCATTTTCAACCGGTGTTGGAAGTACTGATATGGCAGCCGGTATGGTGACAGGCAAAGCATGGTTTAAGGTACCATCTGCGATCAAGTTTAATATTGTAGGAGAGAAAGCACCTTGGGTCAGCGGTAAGGATGTTATCCTTCACATCATTGGTATGATCGGTGTAGACGGCGCATTATACAAATCTATGGAATTTGTTGGTGACGGTATTAAGAACCTGACCATGGATGATCGTTTTACTATCGCAAATATGGCAATCGAAGCAGGTGCCAAGAACGGAATCTTTCCGGTGGATGAATTAACAGAAGCATACATGAAGGAACATTCCACAAAGGCTTACAAGAAGTATGAAGCAGATGCAGATGCAGTTTATGATGAAGAGTATACGATTGATCTTTCTACACTTCGTCCAACAGTTGCATTTCCACATCTGCCGGAGAATACAAAGACAATTGATGAAGTTGGCGATATCAAGATCGATCAGGTTGTGATCGGATCCTGTACAAATGGACGTATTTCCGATATGCGTATTGCAGCAGATATCATCAAGGGCAGACAGGTAGCACAGGGTGTTCGTGTCATCGTGATCCCCGGAACACAGGAAGTATACTTACAGTGTATCGAAGAAGGACTCATGACGATATTTGTAAAGGCAGGCGCTGTAGTTTCCACTCCTACCTGTGGACCATGTCTTGGTGGACATATGGGTGTTATGGCAGCAGGAGAAAAAGCCGTATCCACAACCAACCGTAACTTTGTAGGACGTATGGGTCATGTTGATTCAGAAGTATATCTGGCAAGCCCGGCTGTTGCAGCAGCATCAGCGATCACAGGCAAGATCAGCAGTCCGGAAGAACTTGGATTATAATTAAGGAGGGTACGCAGAATGAAAGCATATGGTACAGTACACAAATATGGTGACAACGTAGATACAGATGTTATTATCCCTGCAAGATATCTGAATTCATCAGATCCTGCGGAGCTTGCAAAACACTGTATGGAAGACATAGATAAGGAATTTGTAAACAACGTAAAAGCAGGAGATATCATTGTGGCAAAGAAGAACTTTGGCTGTGGTTCCTCCAGAGAGCATGCACCGATCGCGATTAAAGCATCCGGTGTAAGCTGTGTTATCGCAGATACATTTGCAAGAATTTTCTATCGTAACTCGATCAATATCGGACTTCCGATCATTGAGTGCCCGGAAGCAGCAGAAGGTATCGAGGACGGTGATGAAGTAGAGATCAATTTTGACAGTGGTATCATCTACGATAAGACAAAGGATACCCGGTATAAGGGGCAGGCATTTCCTCCATTCATGCAGGAGATCATTAAGAATGAAGGCCTGATTAACTACATTAACAACAAGTAATGCACATTTGAATAACTCTATGCTATGCAAGCTTGCTTGCATACAGCATAGGAGTTATTCAAATGTATAGTGCGCAGCACAAACCGAGCCGAAAGGCGAGGTTGCATTACTTGGTAAAGAAAAGGCATATGCCAATAACTCTATGCTATGCAAGCTTGCTTACATATAGCATAGAAGTTATTCAAATGTATAGTGCGCAGCACAAACCGAGCCGAAAGGCGAGGTTGCATTACTTGGTAAAGAAAGGCAGGAATAAAAGATGAAATTTAATTTAGCAGTGATCAAGGGTGACGGTATTGGCCCTGAGATCGTAACAGAAGCAATGAAGGTTCTGGATAAAGTTGGTGAAGTATATGGTCATACATTTGATTATGAGCAGATCCTGATGGGTGGATGCTCGATCGACGCAACCGGAGTGCCGCTTACAGATGAGGCAGTAGCAGTAGCAAAATCAAAGGATGCCGTATTGTTAGGTTCCATTGGTGGAAATACTTCTACCTCGCCATGGTATAAGCTTCCTCCAAATTTAAGACCGGAAGCAGGACTTCTTAAGATCCGTAAGGAGCTTGGATTATTTGCAAACTTAAGACCGGCAAATCTTTATGAGGAGTTAAAGAGTGCCTGTCCGTTAAAGGAAGAGATCGCAGATCGTGGATTTGACATGATGATCATGCGTGAACTGACAGGTGGCCTGTATTTTGGAGCAAGAAGTACAGAGGAGATCGATGGTGTGTTAACTGCACATGATAACCTTGTATATAATGAGAATGAGATCCGTCGTATTGCGATTAAGGGTTTTGATATCGCAATGAAGAGAAGAAAGAAAGTTACATCTGTAGATAAGGCAAATGTTCTGGATTCTTCCAGATTATGGAGAAAGATCGTAGAAGAAGTGGCAAAGGATTATCCGGAAGTAAGCTACGAGCATATGTTAGTTGATAACTGTGCAATGCAGCTTGTAAAGGATCCTGCACAGTTTGATGTTGTATTAACAGAGAATATGTTCGGTGACATCCTTTCCGATGAGGCATCCATGATCACAGGTTCGATCGGTATGCTTCCGTCTGCATCCTTAAATGAGACGAAGTTTGGTATGTATGAGCCAAGCGGCGGATCAGCACCGGATATTGCAGGACAGAACAAGGCCAATCCTATCGCAACGATCCTGTCGGCAGCTATGATGCTTCGCTTCACATTTGACTTGGATAAGGAAGCAGATGCAGTAGAGCAGGCTGTAAAACAGGTACTGGTAGATGGTTACAGAACATGTGATATCATTTCGGAAGGAATGACACCGGTAAGCTGTTCTGAAATGGGAGATTTAATTGCAGAACGCATAAAATAAAGGAGAGTATAGAGATGAAGAGTGATAATGTAAAAGTCGGAATGCAGCAGGCGCCACATCGTTCCCTGTTTAATGCACTCGGTATGACAAAGGAAGAAATGGAACGTCCGCTGGTAGGTATCGTATGTTCTTACAATGAGATCGTTCCGGGACATATGAATCTGGATAAGATCGCACAGGCAGTTAAGATGGGAGTTGCTATGGCTGGTGGTACACCTGTCATGTTCCCGGCAATTGCAGTCTGTGATGGTATCGCTATGGGACATATCGGTATGAAATATTCATTAGTAACCAGAGATCTGATCGCTGATTCTACAGAAGCAATGGCAACTGCACATCAGTTTGATGCACTGGTTATGATCCCGAACTGTGATAAGAATGTACCTGGTCTGTTAATGGCTGCAGCAAGAGTAAATGTACCTACCGTATTTGTATCCGGTGGCCCAATGCTTGCAGGTCATGTAAAAGGTCATAAGACCAGTCTTTCCAGTATGTTTGAGGCTGTTGGTTCTTATTCGGCAGGAACCATGACAGCAGAAGATGTAAATGAATTTGAATGTAAGGCATGTCCTACCTGCGGTTCCTGTTCCGGTATGTATACAGCGAATTCCATGAACTGCTTAACAGAAGCACTTGGTATGGGACTTCCTGGAAACGGAACGATACCTGCGGTGTATTCTGAGCGTCTGAAGCTTGCAAAGCATGCAGGTATGGCTGTTATGGATATGTACAGAAAGAATATCAGACCAAGAGATATCATTACAAAAGAAGCGATCATCAATGCATTAACCGTTGATATGGCGCTTGGATGTTCTACCAACTCCATGCTTCATATTCCGGCTATCGCACATGAGATCGGGTTTGACTTTGATATTTCCTATGCAAATGAGATCAGTGCCAAGACACCAAACTTATGTCATCTGGCTCCTGCAGGTCCTACTTATATGGAAGATCTGAATGAAGCCGGTGGCGTATACGCTGTTATGAATGAATTAAAATCCGCAGGTCTGTTAAATGAAGACTGTATGACAGTAACCGGTAAGACGATCGGTGAAGCTGTTGACGGCGTAGCAAATAAGAATCCGGAAGTTATCCGTACACTGGATAATCCATATAGTAAGACCGGTGGTCTTGCAGTATTAAAGGGAAATCTTGCACCGGACGGTTCTGTTGTAAAGCGTTCCGCTGTTGTACCTGAGATGATGGTGCATGAAGGACCTGCAAGAGTATTTGACTGTGAAGAAGATGCGATTGCAGCGATCAAGGGCGGTAAGATCGTACCCGGTGATGTCGTTGTTATCCGTTATGAAGGACCGAAAGGAGGCCCTGGTATGCGTGAGATGTTAAATCCAACATCAGCGATCGCAGGTATGGGACTTGGATCATCAGTAGCCTTGATCACAGACGGAAGATTCTCAGGAGCCAGCCGTGGTGCATCCATCGGACATGTTTCACCGGAAGCAGCAGTTGGTGGTCCGATCGCACTCGTAGAAGAGGGAGATATCATCAAGATTGATATTAACAATACTACGATCACGTTAGATGTACCGGATGATGTGCTTGCACAGAGAAAGGCTGCATGGAAGCCAAGAACACCGAAGGTAACAACCGGTTATCTTGCAAGATATGCCGCTATGGTAACATCAGGAAATCGTGGAGCGATCTTAGAGGTACCAAAGGCTGATAAGTAGAGAGTATTAAAGGAGCAAAAGGAAAATGGCAAAGAAGATATCAGGTTCTGAGATAGTAATTGAATGTTTAAAAGAACAGGGTGTTGATATTGTGTTCGGGTATCCGGGGGGCGCAATCTTAAATGTCTATGATGCCTTATATAAGCATCAGGAAGAGATCACGCATGTACTTACATCACATGAGCAGGGGGCAGCACATGCCGCTGACGGATATGCAAGAGCAACAGGTAAGGTCGGTGTCTGTATGGCTACATCCGGTCCCGGTGCAACAAACCTTGTAACGGGAATTGCAACTGCATATATGGATTCCGTTCCGATGGTTGCGATCACCGCAAATGTCGGAGTAAATATGCTTGGTAAGGACAGCTTTCAGGAGATCGACATTGCAGGTGTTGTAATGCCGATCACAAAGCATAGCTTTATCGTAAAAAATGTAGAAGATCTGGCACCGACGATCCGACGTGCATTTAAGATCGCAAAGAGTGGAAGACCAGGTCCTGTCCTTGTTGATATTACAAAGGATGTTACGGCTGCAGAGGCAGAGTATACATATGAAGAACCGGCAGTGATCGAGCGTAAGACAGATACAATCCGGGAAGAAGATATAAATAAAGTGATCGAGATGATCAAAGTATCCAGAAGACCATATATCATGGCAGGTGGCGGAGTGATCATTTCAGGAGCTTCCGAAGAATTAAAAGAATTTGCCGAGAAGGTAGATGCACCTGTATGTGATACACTTATGGGAAAGGGCGCATATGATGGTACAAGCGAGCGTTATACCGGCATGATCGGAATGCACGGAACCAAGGTATCGAATCTTGGAGTATCCAGATCCGACCTTGTGATCGTGGTAGGAGCACGTTTCTCCGACCGTGTCATTGGAAATGCTTCCAAGTTCGCACCAAATGCAAAGATCATTCATATTGATATCGATGCAGCCGAGATTGATAAGAATATTCCGGCAAATGCAAGCATTGTGGGTGATGCTAAAGAAGTTCTGACGATATTAAACAGTAAACTTCCAACTCAGTCAAATCGTTCCTGGATGGCAGAAATCAAGGATTTAACAGAGAAAAATCCGGTCACATACGACATGGATCACTTAAATGGACCGGCAACTATCAAAAAAATCTATGAAATTACCGAAGGAAATGCTATAATCACTACTGATGTAGGTCAGCACCAGATGTGGGCGGCACAGAATTACACTTATAAGGAGCCAAGAACTTTCCTTTCATCAGGCGGACTTGGTACTATGGGATACGGTGTCGGTGCAGCTATCGGCGCAAAATATGGCAGACCGGATAAGACTGTAGTAAATATCGCAGGAGACGGATGCTTCCGTATGAATATGAACGAGATTGCGACAGCAGCCCGTTATAAAGTACCTATCATTCAGGTGGTATTAAATAATCACGTTCTCGGAATGGTAAGACAGTGGCAGAATCTGTTCTACGGACAGCGGTATTCGAATACAGTATTAGATGATTCTGTTGATTTTGTAGCAGTATCAAAAGCACTTGGGGCAAATGCAAGTAAGATCACATCGATCGAAGAGTTTGAAACAGAGTTTAAGAAGGCATTGACAGCAGATGGTCCGACCGTACTGGATGTTATGATCGATTCCGATGATAAGGTATGGCCTATGGTAGCTCCGGGTGCTGCAATCGACACCTGTTTCACAGACAAAGATCTTGATAATTAAAAATAACAATAATAAAAAAGAAGGAGATAAAAAATGGCAAGAGTATTTAACTTTTCAGCAGGTCCATCCATGCTTCCTGAATCTGTATTAAGAGAAGCAGCAGAAGAAATGCTTGACTACAGAGGAACAGGCATGAGTGTTATGGAGATGAGTCATCGATCGAAAGCATTCGATACGATCATCAAAGAGGCAGAACAGGATCTTCGAGATATCATGGAAATCCCTGATAATTACAAAGTATTATTCTTACAGGGCGGTGCTTCCCAGCAGTTCGCTGCGATACCTATGAACCTTATGAAGAATGGTGTAGCGGATTACATCATCACAGGTCAGTGGGCAAAGAAAGCGTACGAAGAAGCTAAAAAATATGGAAAGGTAAATGCTGTTGCTTCATCAGCAGATAAGACATTCTCCTATATCCCGGATTGTTCTGATCTTCCGATTGATGAGGATGCAGATTATGTATATATCTGTCACAACAATACAATCTATGGAACTACATATCACAAGCTTCCAAATACAAAGGGTAAGATTCTGGTAGCAGATATGTCATCCGACATTCTGTCTCAGCCGGTCAATGTATCTGACTATGGTATGATCTACTTTGGCGTACAGAAGAACGTAGGTCCGGCCGGTGTAGTAGTTGCGATCATCCGTGAAGATCTGATCCGTGATGACGTTATGCCATTTACACCAACCATGTTAAAGTATAAGACACAGGCAGATGCAGATTCTCTTTACAATACACCACCATGCTACGGTATTTATATTTGTGGCAAGGTATTCAAATGGGTAAAAGAGATGGGTGGTCTTGCAGCTATGAAGGAGCACAATGAGAAGAAGGCAGCAATCCTTTACAATTTCTTAGACAGCTCCAAGATGTTTAAGGGAACTGTAGTAAAAGAGGATCGTTCTTTAATGAATGTTCCATTTGTTACAGGTGATGAAGAATTAGATGCCAAGTTCGTAAAGGCTGCAACAGAAGCTGGTTTTGTAAATCTGAAGGGACACAGAACGGTTGGCGGCATGAGAGCATCGATCTACAATGCAATGCCGATCGAAGGTGTTGAGAAGTTAGTAGAATTCATGAAGGATTTCGAAGAGAAGAATTCATAATAAGAGCATTCTGCATGCAGTCCTTTGGGATTGCATGCGGAGGCGGATATAAAGGAGAGTTAAATAAAAATGGCAGTTAAAGTGAATTGTTTAAATCCGATCGCTGCATGTGGCATGAAGCTGTTACCGGATACATATGAAATAACGGATAATTATGCAGACGCAGATGCGGTCCTGGTAAGAAGTGCATCCATGCATGATCTGGAACTTTCAGACAAACTCCTGTGTGTTGCAAGAGCAGGTGCAGGTGTAAATAATATTCCACTTGATAAATGCGCAGAAAAGGGCGTTGTAGTATTCAATACTCCAGGTGCAAATGCAAATGGTGTTAAGGAACTGGTTGTAGCAGGTCTGCTTCTTGCTTCCCGTGATCTGATGGGCGGATACAACTGGGTAAAGGACAATGCTTCTGACGAGAACCTTGCAAAAGCAGTTGAGAAGCAGAAAAAGCAGTATGCAGGTAATGAGATCGCCGGCAAGAAGCTCGGCGTTATCGGTCTTGGTGCGATCGGTGCCAAGGTAGCAAATATCGCAGTCAGACTTGGAATGGAAGTATATGGTTATGATCCGTTTGTATCCGTTGATGCAGCATGGGGCTTATCCAAATACATCAAACATATTACAAATGTAGAAGATATCTATAAGGAATGTGATTATATCACGATCCATGTTCCAGCACTTCCTGCAACAAAGGGAATGTTGAATGCAGATGCATTTGCCATGATGAAGGATGGTGTCAGAATCCTGAACTTTGCAAGAGATGTTCTTGTAAATGATGAAGATATCAAGGCAGCACTTGCAAGCGGCAAGGTAGCAAAATATGTAACAGATTTCCCTAATCCGGCAATCGCAGGTACAGAAAATGTAATTGCATTACCACATCTTGGTGCCTCCACAGAAGAATCTGAAGATAACTGTGCGATCATGGCATGTAAAGAAATCACAGACTTTATGGAGAATGGTAATATCAAGAACTCCGTAAATTATCCAAATGTAAATATGGGCGTATGTGGTGATACTGCCAGAGTTACAATCTGCCATAAGAATATTCCTAACATGCTGACACAGTTTACAGGCGTATTTGCAAAGCAGGGCGGAAATGTATCGGGAATGATCAGTCAGGCAAAGGGTGAATATGCATACTCAATCCTTGACATTGATAAGGTTCCTACAGAAGACGATATCAATGCATTGCTTGCAATTGATGGTGTTATCAAGGTTCGCGCGATCTAAGAAAAAAGATTAGGAGATTAGTAAAAATGAGTGATAAACTGAAAGTTGGTATTCTTGGTGCTACCGGTATGGTAGGACAGAGATTTATAGCATTATTAGAGAATCATCCATGGTTTGAGGTTGTAACAGTGGCTGCAAGCCCAAGAAGTGCCGGAAAGACATATGAAGAGGCAGTCGGCGATAGATGGAAGATGGATACTCCGATGCCGGAGGGCGTTAAGAAGCTCATCGTTCATAATGTAAATGAAGTAGAACAGGTTGCTGCAACTGTAGATTTTGTATTCAGTGCAGTTGATATGTCAAAGGAAGAGATCAAGGCGATTGAAGAAGCATATGCAAAGACAGAGACTCCTGTAGTATCCAACAACTCAGCACATCGCTGGACACCGGATGTTCCTATGGTAGTACCTGAGATCAATCCGGAGCATATGAAGGTCATTGATTTCCAGAAGAAGAGACTTGGAACAACCAGAGGCTTTGTAGCAGTAAAACCAAACTGCTCCATCCAGTCTTATGCACCGGTTCTTACAGCATGGAAAGAGTTTGAGCCATATGAGGTGGTTGCTACCACATATCAGGCAATCTCAGGTGCAGGTAAGACCTTTAAGGACTGGCCGGAAATGGTTGGAAATATCATTCCATATATCGGTGGAGAAGAAGAAAAGTCAGAGAAGGAACCACTTCGTATCTGGGGTAAGATCGAGGATGGAGTGATCGTTCCTGCAACAACACCGGTTATCACATGTCAGTGTATCCGTGTTCCTGTATTAAACGGACATACAGCAGCTGTATTTGTTAAGTTCAAGAAGAATCCTACAAAGGAACAGTTGATCGAAAAGTTGGTATCATATAAGGGCGTTCCTCAGGAGCTTGAGCTTCCAAGCGCACCAAAGCAGTTCATCCAGTATCTGGAAGAAGACAATCGCCCACAGGTATCAATGGATGTTGACTTTGAACATGGTATGGGAATCAGCGTTGGTCGTCTTCGTGAAGACACTGTATATGACTGGAAGTTTGTTGGTTTATCCCATAATACAGTCAGAGGTGCAGCAGGTGGTGCTGTCCTTTGCGCAGAGTTATTAAAAGCACAGGGATATATCACAAAGAAATAAATGTTCATAAAGCAATAAGTTGAAAAAAGGAGGTTCTTTTAGAATATACAAAAAGAGCCTCTTTTCTTTCATAACATAATGCAAGATTTGTATGAGGAGGATAAAATGCTGGGGGTCTGGTTTATTATATGTGTTATTTTTCTTACAGTGTTTCGTTATATATGGAAAAGAAAGGAAAATAATCCATGTATGTTATTTTCGTATTTTTTATATTTGTATGATGTGACTGGATTGTTTTACTATGTGCTTGTTGGTAAATGCCGTGTAAAAATACTGTATCTGCTAATTGTTCTTTTCATGGTTATTCTTCAAATAGGATTACCATTCCTTTTCAATCATATTGGAAGAGATAATCGGGTAATTAAAGTGCTGAAGAACTGGCATGAACAAGTGATGAGTTCGTTTATGTTTTGGGGAATGTTGATCCTGTTATATCTTCCAAATGGCGAATGGGGGATCAGCGGGGGATTCTTTATTATGTCATATCTGGTAAATGCTTTCTTTATGGTGATGAAAAAGCTGCGGGAATCCATTTGGGAAATGCATATGCTTCAGAATATTGCAGGCTTCTTTGCCTTTATTATATGTATGATCGTTGCAAGATCAGATGATTTTCAATATTTTTCAAATTGGCTGTTTGCTTTATTATTGATCATCTGGCTTGTTTTATTATGTTTGTTTACCTTTGGAGCAGTTGATAAAAATCCGGGAATGTTATACTGGCTGTTTACAGAAACAGCAGAAAACCGAAAAGTACAGGTTGTTCGATATAAAAGAATTATAAAAAGATTTTTTAATATCTTCCTTTCCCTGTTTTTGTTGATGTTTTGGGTATTTATAGAGAATACACTGGAATTTTATTATACCAATCGAAAGACCTTGGAATTTAACTTATCTGATTTCTGGGGTAGTATGATCGTGCAGTCTTTTTTCTTATCCGTTATCATATCTGTTCTGGTCAGTTTATTGAAAACGAATGTAACAAAGATTATCAGTTGTTGTTTATGGGGATTAGCGGTAGCTTCCTATATTCAGGTTATGATATTTGATCGTGACCTTGGTATTACGGATGCTTATGCAATTAAATGGAGTGATTATTCCGGCAAGATGATCATGACCGGAATTGTATGGGGAATCTGTATTGTAGTTCCGGTTATTTTGTTTGCAAAATTTAAAAATAAATTCTTTAGTATTTTGAAATATGTAGCAGTGTGTTTATTATGTATTCAGATATCGGCAACTGTATATCTGGTTATAAAATCCGGAGGTTATAGGAATACTTCAGAAGCAGAGATTACAAATTACTATGTTTCAGGCAAAAATGAATATACAGTATCGGAAGAAAAAAATATTTTTGTATTTGTTCTTGATACATACAGCAATGATTTTATTGACGAAATGACAGAGCAATATCCGGATGCGTTAGAGCCGCTGCATGATTTTACATATTATGATAATTATGACAGCAAATATGACGGAACAGCGCTGGCAATGAATTATCTGTTAACGGGACAGGAATTTGATAATACGATTCCTTGTCGGGAATATTCTAAAGAAGCATTTCATTCAGAAAAGGCTGTCGAATTTTATAATACACTAAAAGAACAACAGTATTCTTGTAATATATATACGGATAAAGCAACAGTTAGTTTTCTTAATGCAAAGAATCTATATGAATATTATGATAATGTACAGGAAAATGCAGATGGTGAGATCTTAGTCGATTACCACGCAGTCCGGAAAAATATTATAAAGGGGGCAATGTATAAAGTATTGCCGCTGGCATTAAAGAGATTTTCTTTAGTTGTTACCAGTGATTTTGATGGTGCGGTCAGTTCTTCCGGCGGAGGGGAAGATTCGCCGGACCTGGATGATGATTTTTATTTAAAATTACAGACACAGGGACTAGAATATAACAGCAGTTCTGGAACATTTGCAATTTACCATTTTAGCGGAATGCATGATTATGGGGATGGAAAGGGAAAAAATCTGCCAGAAGCGGCTTACGATAATCTAAATGATGTGTACGTTTTTCTTGATGAATTGAAAAATATGGGAGTTTATGATAATTCAACGATCATAATAACGGCAGATCATGGAAAAATCATGACGGTAGATGGTATTCAGCCTATTTTCTTTATCAAAGAACCCTATAAAAAGAATGACAGGCTTGCAGTTTGCAGTTCTCCGGTAAGTGCGGAAGAGTTTATGCCAACGATCATGAAGCTTATTACAGGTGAAAGCAAAGATAAAACCATTTATGATTATGAAGCGGATGAAAATCGGTCAAGAAGTGTATATATACGACAGTACAAGGAAAATATATCCGATCTTCTGAAAAATGATTCAGCAAATTATGCTTGTTTGTATAAGTATACATATCAGGGAGACAAGGATGAATTAAGGAAATATGCAGGTGCAAAACCGAAGCAGAAGATACCGTTGATCGATTTCTGGTATTAAAAAACAAGAAAAGGAGATAGTATGATGTTTAATGAAATGAATTTATTAGTACAGGAATTTCCAACAATGAAATTATATATTGATCCGGCGACGACAAGTTATCTGATCCAGATAATTGCCGGAGTAGTGATCGCAGCAGGTGCGGTAGCAGGAATTGCATTCAGTAAAATAAAAAGAGCATTAAAAAAAGGAAAAACAGAAGAACAGCCCGTAAAAAAGACAAGAAATGAAGAAAAGAAAATTGTTACTGCAGATGATTTGTTAGATGATGAGGAATAGAAGTGAATCAGATAATTAATTATGTTTCGGATTTTTTCGGGATCATAATGAGATGGTGCTATGTTTTTGTAAATAATTATGGATTGTCAATTATTGTGTTTACGATTTTTACAAAATTTGTATTATTTCCTATTTCATTGATTACACAGAAAAATTCGATAAAAATGGCACAGATGCGTCCGGAACTTGATGCTTTAAAAGTAAAATATGTGGATGATAAAGATCGGTATGCAGATGCACAACTGGAATTATATAAAAAAATGCAATATCATCCATTACTGGATATGATACCACTGCTGATCCAGATTCTGATCGTTCTTGGATTGGTGGGTGTTATGTATTGCCCGCTTTCATATATCCTGCGGATGCAGGATCCCGATATCGCTATGCTGCAAAAATGGTTTGAGGGGCTTGGATGGACATTGCAGGATAATTCTTACCAGTTGACAATGATCCATGAAATACAGAATGGTATTAGCGGTGTGCCTGAAAACCTTATGGGACTGATAGAAAAGATATCAGATTTTGATATGAATTTTATCGGATTTAATTTATCAGAGAAACCACAATTATCATTACATAATAAACTGGTTTTGATTCCTGTTTTATCGGGTGTGAGCGCATGGCTCATGTGTGTTGTTCAAAATAAAATAAATGTGCTGCAGTTATATGCCGGAAAATGGAATAAAATAGGAATGACGGTATTTATGATAGCATTTTCCACATATTTTGCGTTCCTTGTTCCGGCTGGAGTCGGGGTATATTGGATCTTTGGAAATTTGTTCGCAATTCCTTCCATGTATCTGGTAAATATTGTGATGCCGCCTGAAAAATATATTGATATGGATTACATACGGATCTTGAATGAAACAGCAGAGGAAAAAGAAAAGATACGAAAAAAGTATGGGAGAACAGAGAAACAGGATTATCATCGGTTTGAGAAGACTGAAAAGAGAATTGTATTTTATGCAGAGGGCCGGGGCTTTTATAAATATTATCAGCCGATCATAGAGTATCTGGCTGAACGGTCTGATTATAAAATGGATTATGTTACCAGTGATCCGGAGGATCCGATCCTGAAGCAGGAGCAGTCGGCAGTCCGGGCATATTATATAGCACAGGACAAGTATCTGATTCCTTTGTTTATGAAATTGGATTGTGATATCTGTCTGATGACGATGCCAGATCTGGAAAAATATCATATCAAGCGTTCCAAGGTAAGATCAGATATTGAATATATTTATGTAGCACATGGGATGGGAAGTAATGCACTTACATTACGGAAAGGTGCATTAGATTATTATGACACGGTTTTTTGTGTAGGAATCGATTCGGTACGTGAAATACAGCAAATGGAAGCGCTGTATGTGACACAGCCTAAAACTCTGGTTGAGACAGGATATGCGTTATTGGATCAGATGATCGAGCAGTATCAGATTGAAAACAGAAAAGAAAATGAAAAGAAAAAAATACTGATCGCACCATCGTGGCAGCCGGAAAATATTATTGATCTGTGTATTGAGCAGATATTAGATAAATATAAGAATACACCATATGAGGTCATTGTACGGCCGCATCCGCAGCAGGTGAGACATCAGATGGAACGGTTTGTGGAAATGCAGGAGCGATATGCAAAGGATGATAATATAACTATACAGACGGACTTTTCTTCTAACAGTACGGTTATGGATGCTGATCTGCTGATAACAGACTGGTCAGATATATCATTTGAATATGCATTTACAACATTGAAACCAGTGCTGTTTATTGATACGCCAATGAAAATCATGAATCCTGAATATGATAAGATTGAGCAGAAGCCAATTAATGTGACATTGCGAAATGTGCTTGGGAAGGCGATATCTGTAAATGATATTGATAATATACTTGAAATATCTACAGATATGTTAAAGCAAAAGGACATGTATAGAAAGCAGATTGCGGATGCCAGAGAGAAACATATTTTTAATATCGGAAAGAGCCGGATATTAAGTGGAAAATATATTATGAAACGGCTTATGGAATAGAGAGGGGTAGGAGAATGCAGGGTATAATATTAGCAGCAGGAATGGGGAAACGATTAAAGAATATTACAAAGAATAAGACTAAATGTATGGTTGAAGTAAATGGAATATCTCTGATTGAAAGAATGCTGAAGATCCTTGACAGAAAAGACCTGTCAAGGATCGTTATAGTGACAGGGTATCAGGAAGAGACATTAAAGGAATATATTGTGTCATTAACAATACATACACCGATCATATTTGTGGAAAATCCAATATATGATAAAACAAATAATATTTATTCCCTGTCTTTAACGGCCACTTTTCTGGAGGAAGAAGACACCCTCTTGCTGGAATCAGATCTGATTTTTGATGAAACGGTAATAGATCTGATATTATGTGATCCAAGAGAGAACCTTGCACTTGTTGATCGGTTTGAAAGCTGGATGGATGGTACATGTATGCTTTTGGATGAGAATGACTGTATTGTGGATATGGTCGCAAAAAAAAATCTTCATTTTGTAAATGCGGATCAATACTATAAGACAGTGAATATATATAAATTCAGCAGGCATTTTTCCAAGTATACATATGTGCCTTTTCTAAAGGCGTATGCAATGGCAATGGGAAATAATGAATATTATGAGTCTGTTATCCGCTTGATCGCAATGCTTGACACGAAAGAGCTGCAGGCCAGACGGCTTAACGGTCAGCGCTGGTATGAGATTGATGATATTCAGGATCTGGATATTGCAGAAAGCCTGTTTACAGATAATACAGAGGAACAGTATAAAAAAATAACTGCCAGATATGGTGGCTTTTGGAGATATCCTAAATTGGTCGATTATTGCTATCTTGTAAATCCGTATTTCCCAACAGAACACATGTTGGAAGAAATTCGTGCCAACAGTGACCGGCTGATCATGCAGTATCCCTCTGGTGCAAGAGTGATACGGTTATTGGCAGGCAAACTGTTTGGCATATCAGATAAGAAAATTATAGTTGGTAATGGAGCAGCGGAATTAATTCGTGAAATGATGCAGGAAACGAATGGAAAAATAGGTTTTGTGACTCCGACATTTGAGGAATATATAAATTGCTGTAAGCAGGAACAAAGAGTTATTATGGATACCAGAAAAATGGATTTTTCATATTCTGGACAGGACATTCAGGATTATTTTGAACAGAAGCATATTCAAATGCTTGTGCTGATAAATCCGGATAATCCTAGTGGGAATTATATTGATTCCAGAGAAATATATGAATTGATCCATTGGTGTAAGAAGAAAAAGATATGTCTTATATTAGATGAGAGTTTTTCGGATTTTTCGGATGAGGCAGAATCTTGTATAGCTGATTCGTATCTGGAACTGTATGATGAGTTTTATGTAATAAAAAGTATTTCAAAATCATATGGGGTTCCGGGCTGCAGACTGGGAATATTAGCTGGAAGAAACAGTGAAAAACTTGATCAGATCCAGCGCAAACTGCCAATCTGGAATATTAATTCTTATGCAGAATTCTTTTTACAGATCATAGAAAAGTACAAGGAGGATTACAGACTGTCACTGGATCGTCTTAGAAAGTCCCGTGAGATTTTCATGAAAGAGCTGGAAAAACTCCCATATATGAAGGTATATCCATCGCAAGCAAATTATGTTATGTGTGAACTTTCAGATGGAGTGAAAAGCAGGAAACTTGCATCATTTTTACTGGAAAATAATATTTTGATCAAAGTGCTGAATGAGAAATTAAATAACCAAAAGGAAATGATCAGACTTGCAGTTCGGACGGATGAAGAGAATCTGCATCTGGTTGAATTGTTGAAAAAATTTGGAGGTGAATATATTGAATAACTGGAAAGCAATCTGGAATAGAAGAGAAGCGGATGAATGTTTTTTGCAGTCGCTTGAAGATCCTAAAGCAATCTGGCGGGAGCTGAAACGAATTGATGGATTTGATGTGGATCTGGGAGATTCAGCGGATGCATATTATAATGCATTTTATAAAAGCTGGGAAGAAGAATGTGCACTTTTAAATACACATATTGGTCCGTGGAACAGCATTTATGAAGTAGGATGCGGCGCAGGAGCGACCTTATATTTATTTTCCAGGCAGAATAAAAAGATTGGTGGAATTGATTATTCCAGACAGAGTACAGATATTGCAAAAATTGTATTAAAAGAAGCGGAGATAGCATGTATGGAAGCGGACCATATTTCAACAGATGAAAAATTTGATGTTGTGATGGCTGATTCTGTATTTGCATATTTTCCAGATGAAGCCTATGTATCTGATGTTCTGGAGAAGATGTATGAAAAAGCGCATAAGGCTGTGCTGATCACAGAGATATTTGATAAAGAGCTGGAAGATGCCTGTATGCAGTATAGAAGAGCTAAAATACAGAATTATGATGAAAAATATAAAAATCTTGATAAGTTATTTATTTCAAAATCCATGTTTGAAATGTTTTCACAAAAGCATGGTTGTGAATTGGTATTTACATCTGTTGAAAATCCATATTACTGGAATAGTCAATTTATGTACAATGTATTAATTATTAAGAAATAAGAAATAACACCAAATTCGCTAACAAATTCTTGCTACCATCATACAATTGTGCTAAAATCAAACAGGATTGAGATAATGAGAAAAATGGAGGCACACACATGAAGAAATTAATTTTAGTTACATCACCACCAGCCTGTGGAAAGACATTTATTTCCAAACAGGTGGCAAAGGCACTGCCAAATTGTGTATATCTGGATAAGGATACATTAATTGTTCTTTCAAAGCAGATCTTTGTAGTGGCTGGTGAGGAATATAACCGTTCATCCGATTTCTTCCAGAAAAATATCCGCGACTACGAATATTATTGTGTACTGGATCTTGCATTTGAAGCACTGGAATACAATGATACAGTTCTTATAAATGCACCATTCACAGATGAGATCAGAGATGACGAATATCTTGACAATCTCCGTGCAAAGCTTGCAGAAAAAGGTGCAGAGCTCTTTGTGATCTGGGTAAATACCAGAAAAGATGTCTGCCACGAAAGAATGATCAAGCGTGCATCAGACAGAGATACCTGGAAATTGGAGCACTGGGATGAATATATCAACAGTCAGAACTTCAATCCGCCAACAAATATCAAAGAGCTCTTTATATTTGAGAATTCTTCCGATGAAGAATTTAAGGCATCTATAGAAAAGGTTGTTAAGGCAATCAGAGGTTGATAGTGATTTTGAGTATTGCAACAGGAATCAGCAATGTTTTCTGTTGCAATATTTATATAGACAAACAGAGATCAGGAGGAACAGAACATGGCAGCAATCAGATGCTTTAAAGCATTCAGACCAAGACCGGATATCTGCGACAGAGTGGCAGCATTACCATATGATGTGTATAGCAGAAAAGAAGCCTGTGAAGAAGTACGTCGGGAACCGATGTCATTTTTAAAGGTAGATCGTGCAGAGACATCATTTGATGACAGTGTGGATACCTATGCACCGGAAGTGTATAAGAAGGCAGGAGATCTTCTGCATGAGATGATGGAGGATGGTACTTATATTGAGGAAGAAAAGCCGGTATACTACATATATGAATTGATCATGGATGGACGTCATCAGACAGGTCTGGTTGCCTGTGCTTCGATTGATGACTATGTGAATGGTGTGATCAAGAAACACGAGAATACCAGAGAAGACAAAGAACAGGATCGTATCCGCCATGTAGAAGCCTGTGGTGCGCAGACCGGACCAATCTTCCTTGCCTATCGTTCGATTGATATTGTAAATCAGATCATTGACCGGGTAAAGACAGGAGAAAAGTTATATGGCTTTACTTCACCGGATGGTATCATACATAATGTATGGATCATTGATGAAGCAGATGATATTCAGATAATTCAGGAAGCATTTGCAGGTATCAACGAGATTTACATAGCAGACGGACATCATCGTTCTGCTTCTGCTGTAAAAGCAGGCCTCCATATGAGAGAACAGCATCCGGATTATACCGGAGAGGAAGAATTTAATTATTTTCTGTCCGTTCTGTTTCCGCATGATCAGTTGATGATCCTTCCATATAACCGTGTTGTAAATGATCTGAATGGTATGACTGATGATGAATTTTTAAAGAAACTGGAAGACAAATTTGAAGTAAAAGCATGTGATGCGGCTGTTTCACCGGAGAAGAAAGGTAGCTTTGGCATGTATATGGATGGCAGATGGTATCAGTTAACGGTAAAGGACGGAGTTGTTCCGGAGGATGTTGTCGGCTGTCTGGATGTATCTGTGCTTCAGGAAAATGTTCTGGCACCGATGCTTGGCATTGGAGATCCGAGAACGGACAAACGGATCCAGTTTGTCGGTGGTATCCGTGGACTTTCCGAGCTGGAACGACTGGTGGATGGAGGAAAGAAGGTAGCATTTTCCATGTATCCGACTTCCATTACAGAATTATTTGATATTGCGGATGCAGGCAAATTGATGCCGCCGAAGTCTACATGGTTTGAACCAAAGCTTCGAAGCGGAATCTTTATCCACAAGATAAACGAATAAAGATGAACAGTCATATGCAAATGAGAAAATTGAACAGGGAAACGGTGCAGTTATTTCGTATTTTGCATATAGAAAAGAATACACATGAGGAGAATGGGTTATGACAAAGAACACAGAGATTTTCGTTCTGAATCAGGATGAGGTTATGGCGATCACGGGGGCGAGACATGGCAATCCACATCACATACTTGGTATGCATGCCTGTCTGGCTGATGTATATGTAAATGCATTTCTGCCGGATGCAGCAGAAGTTTATGTAGTGGATGAAAAGGATCAGACAGAATATCCGATGCATGTAGAATACGCCGATGGATTTTTTACAGTAAAGATTGAGAACCGGCAGCCATTTGCATATCTGCTAAAGATTGTCCGAAAGGTATGGGATGCAGACGGAGAAGAAGCAGATGAAGTCAGTCTGATAAAGGATGCATACAGCTTTTACTATTCTGCGGATCTTGAAAAAGTAATGCAGGTGGTAAATGGAGAAGATGACGTGGAATCAGGCTTCCGGATCAAAGAATTGTTTGGAGCCAGAAAGCTGAACTTTGATGGCACAGAAGGAGTGGCATTCTGTATTCAGGTTCCGGGCTGCGTCAGAGCCAGCGTGGTCGGAGATTTCAATAACTGGGACGGCAGAGTGAACCAGATGCGGAAGATTGAGTATACCGATCTGTTTGAACTGTTTATACCATATGACATTAACCAGACCAGATATAAATTTGAAGTATTATATGAAAATGGAGAAACCGATATTTTCTCCGATCCATATGCAACAGCATTTGAACCGGTTCCGGGCAATGCGTCCTTATTTACAGAGCTGACATATGACTGGATGGATGCGGCATATATGACAGACCGAAAAAAGAAGAATATCAGCATGGAACCTGTGAATATCTATGAGGTACATATGCAGACATTTAAGACCGACAAAGATGGAGAACGGCTTTCCTATCAGTCATTTGCAAAAGAAGTCGCAGCTTATGTAAAGAGCATGAAGTATAATTACATCGAGCTTATGCCAATCATGGAATATTCCGGTGAGGATACATGGGGATATGATACGACGGGTATCTATGCACCAACGTCCAGATTTGGTTCTCCAACTGATTTTATGGCAATGGTTGATTATCTGCATGCAAAAGGTATTGGTGTGATCCTTGATATGGTGCCTGTGATGGATATTGACTGTATGACTTACTGGTTGGAAGCGTATCATCTGGATGGCATCCGTCTGGATAATAAAGAGCTGATCCGTTCCTTCCGAAAGGTGACCGGAGACAGATATGCGGATGTTATGGTGGATCTTACATGGAACACAACGGGCGTTTCAAAGCTTACAGAGTATATGAAGACTGCGCCGGATCGCAGAGAGAACTTTGTAGACTATGTATCTTCTGTAACCGGATTTATATCCGAGTATCAGGAGGTAAGTGCATTATCACATGATCAAGTGGCATATGGTCAGGGAAGCTTTATAGAGAAGATGCCGGGTGGCTATGAAGACAAATATGCAGATCTTCGTATATTTTATGGCTTGAATATGTTCCTTCCTGGTAAAAAACTGATGTTTATGGGACAGGAGATTGGAATGTTTGGCGGTTTTGATGGCTATCATGTTATTGATTGGAGCGTTCTGGAGTTTGAAGCAAATAAATATCTTCAGAAGTATGTAAAGGATCTGAATGCTTTATATCTTGCAGAACCGGCATTTTATGAAGCAGACAAACTTCCATTTATATTTGCAGGAGAGCAGGAGCCACATACTGTATGCTTCACAAGAACAGACAGTAAGGGTTCTGTCTGTTATGTAGCTGCGAACTTTGGAACTTCAGATCAGAAGAGCCATGTATTACAGACCGGAGCTCCGGGAACTTATAAAGAGATCTTCTCCAGTGATGCGGCAAAGTATGGTGGAGAAGGTAATAACAATAAACAGCAGAAGGTGACGAAGGACGGTGATATCGAGATTGTTCTCCCGGCACTTTCAATCACAGTATTTAAGAAGGTGAAATAATTAAGTGATAGGTATAGCATTGACGGAGAGGCTGGCAGATACTACAGAGTCAGCATCAGAAACGGCATCGGAGATCGTACAGGATGCTGAACAAAAAGCTGGATTGCTCAGACAGTATATGACAGATCTGCTGGATTGGTGCATGTCAAAGGTTGGAAGCCTGGTAGTGGCGGTTATCTTTATGGTGATCGGATTTCGGGTTGTGAAATGGATCATCAAGCTGATAAAGAGAACCTTTGACCGTTCCAATATGGATGTCAGTGTCGTAGGATTTTTACTGTCTGCCATCCGTATTCTGATGAATTTTATAATATTGATAACAGCGGCATCCATTGTCGGTTTTCAGGTTACTTCATTTGTCACATTGCTTGGAACGGCGGGTGTGACGATCGGTCTTGCGTTGCAGGGCAGCCTGTCCAATCTTGCCGGTGGTGTGCTGATCCTGATATTGAAACCATTTCATGTAGGTGACTATATTATCGAGAATAATACCAAATGTGAAGGCGAGGTTGTATCGATCGATATATTCTATACAAAGCTTAAGACGATCGATAATCGTTCCGTAGTCATACCAAATGGAAGCATATCGAATACATCACTGGTGAATGTTACTTTACATGATAAGAGGCGGGCAGAGATCAAGCTCGGTGTCGGTTACGATGAAGATCTGGATAAGGTAAAGCGTGTGGTACTGGATGCGGTAAAGACAGTTCCGGGATATCTGGAGGATGAAGTCGTGGATTTCTTCATTGATGAATTCGCAGATAGTAGCATTGTGGTCAGTGTTCGGTTCTATGCGAAGATCGACCAGTACTGGGATGCACTCTGGTCGGCAAGATGGAATATCAAGAAAGCATTTGATGAAAATGGAATCGTTATCCCATACAATAAACTGGATGTCAACCTCGATTCTTGCAAAAAAACAGATAATCGAGTATAATAATCGGTTGTGATATGAAAACTAGATAATTGTGTGATGAGTTTACTATCACACAATTATCCGTACATTTAATAGATTAGGAGTGATTTAGAAATGACAAAGATTGATATTATTTCCGGTTTCTTAGGTGCCGGAAAAACAACTCTGATCAAGAAGCTGATCGAAGAAGGTTTTAAGGGCGAGAAGCTTGTGCTGATTGAGAATGAATTTGGCGAGATCGGTATTGATGGCGGATTCTTAAAGGATGCCGGTGTACAGATCACTGAGATGAATTCCGGTTGTATCTGCTGCTCCTTAGTTGGAGATTTTGGTACGGCTTTAAAGAAGGTTATTACAGAATATGCACCGGACAGAATCATCATCGAGCCATCCGGTGTTGGTAAGCTTTCAGATGTTATCAAGGCTGTAAAGGATGTTGCAGAAGAAGTTGAAGTACAGCTTGACAGCTATACAACAGTTGCAGATGTATCCAAATGCAAGATTTACATGAAGAACTTTGGTGAATTCTTCAATAATCAGATCGAAAGTGCAAATACGATCGTACTGAGCAGAACACAGACAGCTTCCCAGGATAAGATCGAAAAGGCAGTTGCCATGATCCGTGAGCACAATGCAGATGCTACGATCATCACGACTCCATGGGATGATATTGACGGTTCTAAGATCAAAGAAGCTATGCAGAATCATAAAACCGTTAAGGACGCTTTATTTGAGGATGAAGATGAGCATGAGCATCACCACCTTCATCACGGCCATGACGATGAATGTGGCTGTGGCGATCATGACCACGATCATGAACATCATCATCACGACCATGACGATGAATGTGGCTGTGGCGATCATGACCACGATCATGAACATCATCATCACGACCATGACGACGAATGTGGCTGTCATGATCACGATCATGAACATCATCATCATGACCATGATGACGAATGTAGTTGTGGCTGTCATGATCACGATCATCACCATCACCACCATGCAGATGAGGTATTTACAAGCTGGGGTAAGGAAACTCCACATAAGTTTAATGAAGATAAGTTAAAAGAGACTCTGGATGAGCTTGCTAACACAGAGGAATATGGTATTATCCTTCGTGCAAAGGGTATCGTTCCAAGTGATGGTACAGACTGGTTATACTTTGATCTTGTACCGGGTGAGTATGAGATCCGTAAGGGAAATCCGGATATCACAGGTAAGTTATGTGTGATCGGAAGCAAACTGGCAGAAGACAAGCTTGCAGAGCTGTTTGAGGTATAGGAGAAAATGATGGCAAGACAACAGGAAACAGAGATTCCGGTTTATGTATTTATGGGCTTCCTTGACAGTGGTAAAACTACATTTGTGAAGGAGACATTATTAGACCGGGAATTCACCGGAGGCGCCAAGACACTGCTTCTTGTATGCGAAGACGGTGAAGAAGAGTACGATGAGAAAGACCTGAAAAAGAAAAATATTTTTCTGGAATTCATAGAAGAAGATCAGTTGAACACAGAGCATCTGTTAGATCTGCAGGACAAATATCAGCCGGAGCAGGTTATGATCGAATACAATGGTATGTGGAAGCTGGACAAGATCTTTGATATCCGTGTGCCGAAGGGATGGACCGTTGTCCAGGTATTATCCTTTGTAAATGCTGAGACATATGATGTATATCAGCAGAATATGAAAGCAACAATGATGGATCAGGTTAACAGTGCGGATATGGTTGTATTTAACCGTTGTGATGAGAAGTCCAAGCGCGCAGAATGGCGCAGAGGAATCAAAGCAGTCAACCGACGGGCACAGATCATCTTTGAGATGAAGGATGGTTCGATTGCACCGGATGAGAATGACGAAGAAGATCTGCCATACGATGTAAAGGCTGACGTGATCGAGCTGAACGATGAGGATTTCGGTATCTGGTATGTGGATGCCTCCGATCAGCCGGATCGTTATGTCGGTAAGAAGATTCATTTCCGTGGCATGGTATTCAAGCCGAAACAGTATGGTAAGAATGCATTTGTACCGGGACGTTTTGCGATGACCTGCTGTGTAGAGGATATTACATTTGTAGGCTTCAAATGCTATTACGATGGCTCTAAGAATCTGATTGACAGACAGTGGGTAGATGTAACAGCAACTATCAAGAAAGAATATTATCCTGATTTTGAGGGAGATGGTCCGGTTCTCTATGCAGAGAAGGTTGTGCTGACCGGTCCGCCGGAAGAAGAGGTTGTATACTTCAGTTAATATAAAAATGCATTTGACTTTTTGTATGGATACAGGTAGTATAAATGCAGGCGTATAAAAAGCTGCCAGGTGGCAGCTTTTTGTTTTCGCTGATTCTGTTCAGGCATGCTCCATGGAGAGACGGCAGAAATGTCGAAAGGAGCAGATACAGATGTACAGTAAAGTAACAAGTGGAGGAGTCCTTGGAGTAGAGGGACTTCTGATTCAGGTGGAAACAGATATCAATGACGGACTGCCAATGTTTCATATGGTAGGCTTTTTGTCTGCATGCGTAAAGGAAGCCGGAGAGCGGGTGAGAACAGCGCTCAAAAACTCTGGATTTCAGATACCACCGAAAAAGATCACGATCAATTTATCACCGGCAGATATCCGGAAGGAAGGAACTGCCTACGATCTTCCCATTGCCATAGGAATTATGGTATCTATGGGGCTTATTCCAAACGATAAAATAGAAAATACCTTGATTATGGGTGAACTGGGGCTGGATGGCAGGATCAATGCTGTATCAGGAATACTCCCGGTTGTTCATCATGCAGTAAAACAAGGAATCACACGCTGTCTTGTTCCGGCGGAAAATGCAGAGGAGGCGGCACTGATCCAAAATATAGAAGTGATCCCGCTCCGGACGTTGTCAGAAGCGGAATCTTATCTGAATGAAAAAGCGGTGATCGAGCCTGCATTTGTAGATGTGGAGGATCTGCTCGACCAGGGGGATATGGGGGAACTGGGAGATTTTGCAGATATTAAAGGGCAGGAAATATTGAAGCGCGGAATGGAGATCGCAGCAGCCGGAATGCACAATATTCTGATGACAGGAGCAGCAGGTTCAGGAAAGTCCATGATTGCAAAATGCCTGCCAACGATCCTTCCACGTCTGACATTTGAGGAGAGTATTGATATTACCAAGATATACAGTGTGGCAGGTCTGCTGAAAAAAGGACAGGCGATGATAACAAAGCGTCCGTTCCGGGCACCGCATCATACCGTATCTGCCATTGCTCTGACCGGTGGCGGAGCAATACCGAAGCCGGGAGAGATCAGTCTCAGTCATAATGGGGTGTTGTTTCTGGATGAGCTTCCGGAATTTGGCAGAAATGTTCTTGAAGTAATGCGGCAGCCGTTAGAAGATCGGGAAGTAACGATCGCAAGGATCCAGGGTAAATATATATATCCGGCAGGATTTATGCTGGTTGCGGCACGAAATCCCTGTCCCTGCGGCATGTATCCGGATCTGAATAAATGTACCTGTACCTGTAGGCAGATCCGACAATACAATGCAAGGCTTAGCAGACCGCTACTCGATCGTATTGATATCAACGTAAATGTCCGCAGGATTGACTGTTCTGACCTGTTAGAGGATAAACGGGCAGAAACTTCGGCTGAGATCCGGGAAAGGGTGCTTGCGGCGCAGAACATACAGAAGGAGCGTTACCGTTCAGAGTCGATAAATTTTAATTCCCAACTGGATGGAAAGAGAACAAAGCAATATATTTCCCTGGGAAGGGCAGAGCAGGAGCTGGTGCGGGAAGCGTTTGAACATACAGAACTTTCTGCCAGAGGCTATAACCGGGTACTTAAGATCGCAAGGACGATCGCTGATCTGGCAGGAAGTATCGGGATCCATGAGGAACATTTAAAAGAGGCATTGTTTTTCCGGTATCAGAATCTTACAGAAGAGGCAGAGGGAAATATGCAGTACAAAGGAATGAAAGGGGGGGACAGATATGGAGTATGATCTTATAAGGCTGTGGCTGGGGATGATATCGGATATGGGGAATGCAGCACTTGGCAGGATCCTTGATTATTTTGGAGGACCTGAAGAACTGTGGAATGTTCCAGAACATGTGCTTCGGGAAACGTTGACAGAAAAACAGAGTGAACGGATCCTGTGCACACGGGATGAAAAGAAAATAATCGTCTATAAAAACAGACTAAAGGAGCGGAATATTACATATATATATCCAGGACATCCTTATTTCCCGGAAGTCCTGCGGGAAATTCCGGATTGTCCGTTTCTGCTGTATGCAAAGGGGTGTGTGGAGACGCTTAAAACAGACAGAACCGGTATAGCGATCGTAGGTGCAAGAAAGGCCTCCGCATATGGGAAAGAGATGGCGGAGCAGTTTGCTTCTGTGCTTGCAGGATATCGGACTGGTATTATCAGCGGACTTGCAGCAGGAATCGACGGCGCCGCCCAGCGTGCGGCAATCAATGTAGAAAATGGATTTACAGTTGCAGTACTAGGTTGTGGGATCAATATCTGTTATCCGAAGGAAAATTACAATTTGTTTGAACGGATTGGGCATCAGGGTGTGATCCTGTCAGAATATGGGTTGGATATAGAGCCTGCGGCATGGAGATTTCCACTTAGGAACCGGATCATCAGTGGACTTGCAAAAGGGGTGCTGGTTGTAGAAGCACAGAAGAAAAGCGGATCTCTGATCACCGCCGATCAGGCGCTGGAACAGGGGCGTGAGGTGTATGCAGTTCCGGGACGGATTGGAGACAGAAACAGTGAGGGCTGCAATCATCTGATCCGGCAGGGGGCTATGCTTGTGACGGATCCTGAGGATATTGTGGAGGATTTAAAACTTGAACGGAGGATCCTTGCAGCAGGGAAAGCAGAATTTCGCGAGGACAGCCGGCTTACCGCTCTGGAACAGAAGATATGTGCCTGTATGGGGCGGGAAGTGCTGCATATAGAGGAAATCTGTGCCCGCGTGGATCAGCCTCCTGCAAGAATCCTGACAGCGTTATTTGATATGGAAAGAAAAGGAATAATTCGGCAGCCGGTACGGTATTATTTTGCTGTTACACAGGGATGAAAACAGAATCCGGGGCATTTTTTCAGAAAATTGTAATAAAATATTCACTTGCATGGCAGGAAAAAATGGTGTATAGTTTGTGTCGTTTAAACGAACAGGAAAGGAAAGAGTACATGGCTAAATATCTTGTTATTGTAGAGTCTCCGGCGAAAGCCAAGACGATTAAAAAGTTTTTGGGCAGTAATTATGAAGTGATTGCGTCGAATGGTCATGTGCGTGATCTGCCTAAAAGCCAGATGGGCATTGATGTTGATAATGATTTTGAACCGAAATATATAACGATCAGAGGAAAAGGAGATATACTTGCACAGCTTCGAAAAGAAGTAAAGAAAGCTGACAAAGTGTACCTCGCAACTGACCCCGACCGTGAGGGAGAAGCAATCTCCTATCATTTATCAAAAGCACTGAAACTGGATGATAAGAAGTACAAGCGAATTACCTTCAATGAAATTACGAAAAATGCAGTAAAGAATTCAATTAAGCAGGCACGCGATATCGATATGGCACTTGTGGATGCACAGCAAGCGAGACGTGTATTGGACAGACTGGTTGGTTATAAGATCAGTCCGCTTCTCTGGGCAAAGATTAAGAGAGGTTTAAGTGCCGGACGTGTACAGTCTGTAGCATTAAAGCTGATCTGTGACAGAGAAAAAGAGATCAATGAATTTATTCCAAAGGAATACTGGACACTTTCTGCTATGCTGGCACCGGAAAAGGCCAAGAAAAGCATTGAATTCAAATACATGGGAAATGGGAGCGATAAGGAAGAAATATCTTCCAGAGCGGAACTGGATCATATCATAGAAACAATCGGAAAGCAGTCTTTTCAGATCGCATCGATCAAGGACAGTGAGCGTCATAAGAAAGCGCCACTTCCATTTACAACCAGTACGTTGCAGCAGGAAGCTTCCTCCAAGCTGAACTTTGCGACATCCAAAACGATGCGTATCGCACAACAGTTATATGAAGGTGTGGAGATCAAGGGCAGAGGTTCCATCGGTCTGATCTCTTATCTGAGAACGGATTCTACCAGAATATCGGATGAAGCGGCAGCAGCAGCTAAGGATTATATCATAAAGAATTTTGGAGAAGATTATACAGCGGGAATACCTCGGGCAGACAAACCGGGTAAGAAGATCCAGGACGCGCATGAAGCAATCCGTCCGACGGATATCACACTGTCACCGGCAGCTATCAAGGATCAGTTAAGCAGAGAACAGTTCCGTCTGTATCAGCTGATCTATAACCGCTTCCTTGCAAGCCAGATGGCAGAGGCAGTATACAGCATTAAGACCGTAAAGGCAGAAGTAGCAGGCTATCGGTTCCAGACCTCAGTATCAAAGATTGCATTTGCAGGATTTACAACGGTTTATAATGTGGACAACGAGAAGAGTGAGCATATTGCGGGAATTAAGGATCTGAATGAAGGGGATCTGTTAAAATTAGAAGATTTTGACGAGAAGCAGCATTTTACACAGCCGCCGGCAAGATATACAGAAGCACTTCTGGTAAGAACCTTAGAGGAGCTTGGCATTGGAAGACCAAGTACTTATGCACCGACGATCTCAACAATATTGAATCGTCGTTATATCACAAAAGAGAATAAGAAATTATACGTAACAGAACTGGGAGAAGCCGTGAATCAGATTATGGAACAGGCATTTCCGGTTATTATCGACGTGAATTTTACAGCGAATCTGGAGTCCCTTCTCGATAAGATCGGTGAGGGTGCTATCGAATGGAAAGTTGTAGTAAGAAACTTCTATCCAGATCTCGATGCGGCGGTTAAGAAAGCCGAGAGTGAGTTGCAGTCCATTAAGATTGAGGATGAAGTAACGGATGAGGTGTGTGACGAGTGCGGACGCAATATGGTCGTAAAGTATGGTCCACACGGTAAATTCCTTGCATGTCCGGGCTTCCCTGACTGTAAATTTACGAAGCCGTTCTTTGAAAAGACAGGAGTTCCTTGTCCAAAGTGTGGAGGTGACATAGTAATAAAGAAGACCAGAAAGGGCAGAAGATACTATGGATGTATCAATGCTCCTGAATGTGATTTTATGTCATGGGCGAAACCATCAAGGGAAAAATGTCCGGTATGTGGCAGTTATATGGTTGAAAAGGGTAATAAGTTACTTTGTTCAGCAGAAAACTGTGGATATTCCAGAGATAATACCGAAAAGGAAAAACAGGCATAAGTGATCGGATGAAGTTGTCCGGCCTGCCATATAAAAAAAGTTGTTTTTAAATATTAAATCTCTCGTTTGACAGGAAAGGCTATTGTTATCTCATGACCATTGTGATAGAATGTCAAATAGTGTAGATTTTTTATGCAAAAACAACTTTTTTGTATTTTACATACGGAGGAACAGAAATGAGTGTTCAATTATTAGATAAAACACGAAAAATCAACAAATTATTGCACAATAACAACTCGCATAAGGTTGTTTTTAATGATATTTGTGATGTTTTGAGTGATATTTTAAAATCAAATGTACTGGTTATCAGTAAAAAAGGTAAGGTTCTGGGAATTAAGAACCGTGAAGATATACCTGAGATCCATGAACTGATCGAGGATAAGGTCGGTCTGCTGATCGACAGTATGCTGAATGAGAGACTTCTCCTTGTATTGTCAACAAAGGAAAATGTAAATCTGACTACGCTCGGATTTGACAGTGATAACATAGAGAAATATCAGGGACTTCTACTTCCAATTGATATAGCAGGAGAACGGCTTGGAACGTTATTTCTGTATAAGCTGGATGCACAGTATGATATTGATGATATTATTCTCGGGGAATACGGAACGACGGTTGTAGGACTTGAGATGATGCGGGCTTTAAATGAAGAAAATGCAGAAGAAGATCGTAAGATCGCAATCGTGCGTTCGGCAATCAGTACTTTATCATTTTCAGAATTACAGGCGATCAAGCACATTTTTTCGGAACTGGATGGAAATGAGGGAATCCTTGTTGCAAGTAAGGTTGCAGACCGGGTCGGAATTACCCGTTCCGTAATCGTGAATGCACTTCGAAAGTTTGAGAGTGCGGGTGTTATAGAAGCAAGATCCTCAGGCATGAAGGGAACTTATATTAAGGTTCTGAATGATGTTGTATTTGACGAATTAAAAGCCGTATAAAATTTTGCAAAGGAGAGTAAAGAAATGATATTACCAATCATAACATTATTAGTTGGCGTAGCAGTTGTAGGTGTAAGCTTTTTTATTCTGGATAGTCATGATTTTAAAGAGGAAGATGAGATATATAATGAAAGCTCAGAAGAATTAAAACGAAAGATTACGGAATTATGTGATTCTCTTCTTGAGCAGAGCAAGACATCGTTAGATGAATACAGCGAAGATGTCCGCAAGAAGACAGAAAAGGAACTGAAGGAACAGATTGAAAAATGGGCATCCAAGTTGTCTGAAAAGGCAAAGAAGGAGATGATCGATTATATCAATCAGAGCCTTGCAGAAGCCTATGAAGAATATAATCCGGATGCAGAGAAAAAACCGGAAGCGGTTACTTATGAAGAACTTCTTGAAATGGAAGTAAAGGAAACCGAAGAAGAGATCGCAAAAGAAAAAGAACAACAGGCTGAAGAAGCTGTTTCGGAAGAGAAGCAGACAGAAGAAGCTCCCAAAGAAAATGAGCAGACAGAAGAAATCGAAGAAGAGCCGGATGAGAATTCTCTCGGAGCATTAGAGGCAAGTGAGACGGAGACAGTTATTTCCGGTGATGCAGTTGCAAATGGTGATATAACCGAAACTGTACCGGAACAGGATGTTGAAGAGAACACGGCAGAAGATGATGCGGAGGAACCAAAGGAAGAAGTAGAGGAAGCTGTTGCAGAAGAAGCTGTTGCTGAGGAAGCCGAGAAAGAAGCGGCAGAAGAAAAATCCAATGTTGTTGCCTTTAAGAAAGCAGAAGAGCCTGCTGTTGAGCCAGAAGCAACCGAAATTACAGAAGAAACAACAGTCGCAGAAGCAACCGGTACTGAGCCTGTACAGAAGACAGAACAGCCGGCGGGAGGCAACCGTTCCAGAAAGAAGAATCGCAAGAAGAACAGAACAAACAGAAATCAGAATCGTGCACAGGAGGCAAAGAAAGAAGCTCCTGCACCGGAAGAAATCTGGGATGATGAGAAAAATATCGATGAAGAAGTGGCAGAGCTTTACAAGCAGGGATTTGGAATTATGGAGATCGCGAACCAGCTTGGAATCGGTGTTGGTGAAACCAAGGTGATCATTAAAAATATTGAGAATCAGAAGCAGTAAATTGAAATTGTTTTATACGATAGGAGAAACGGCAGTATGAAGAAAAAATATTTTTTCAGAGGATTAGGCTTTGGACTTATCATTGGTGCGCTCGTTATGATGGTTGGAATTAAGTCCGGAAGCTTTGCAGATACAAAGAAGAATGATCCGTCAAAAGGAGATGCGGTAGAAGTTGTTGCATCAGAAGAAACTACTGAATCAGCGAAAACGACAGAGACTGCAACGGAAACGACAAAAGAGGATGCAGCTAAGGCAACGACGGAAGTGACGACAGAAGCTACAACAGAGGCGACGACAGAAGCAACTACGGAGGCTACGACAGAGACAACTACGGAGGCTACGACAGAGACAACTACAGAAGAAAAGAAAAAGGGTGGTTCGATTACGATCAAGCCGGGTATGTATGCAGAGGCAATCTCTCAGGCATTATATGATATCGGAATGGTAGACAGTGTACAGGATTTCTATGATTACCTTGTAAGCTCCGGTAATTCCATGAAACTGATGTGTGGAACTTTCACATTCAAGGGTGATGAAACCTACGATGAGATGATCACCATTATGAGAGATGGACGATAGTTATAGCATGAATTAAAACAAAATATGAGATAATGAGCATTGCGCTGGAATGTGCTCGCACATACCAGCATAATGCGAAAAAGACATGGAACTGTTAAGTGACATGAGATTATAAAAAGAAAGTGCTTGCATGCACTTTCTTTTTGTGTTATTATCAATTTCGTGTGTGGGCTTGTATATAGCAGGCTCATAAAAATAATATACATGCTGGTTGATTCCTGAAGTGGTGCCTATAGCTCGGGTGACTCGGTGAAAGAGAGATCAGCAGAAGAATATAACCATGGAGGTAGAAAAAATGAGCGTTATTTCAATGAAACAGTTATTAGAAGCAGGTGTACATTTCGGACACCAGACAAGAAGATGGAACCCTAAGATGAAGCCATACATCTACACAGAGCGTAATGGTATCTACATCATCGACCTTCAGAAGTCAGTAGGAATGGTTGACGATGCTTACAATGCAATCGGTGACTGCGTAGCAAATGGTGGAAAGATTCTTTTCGTTGGTACAAAGAAGCAGGCTCAGGACTCAATCAAGAGTGAAGCAGAGCGTTGCGGTATGTACTATGTAAACGAGAGATGGTTAGGTGGTATGCTTACAAACTTCAGCACAATCCAGACAAGAATCGCTACTCTTAAGAAGTACGAAGCTATGGAAGCTGACGGAACATTTGATGTTCTTCCTAAGAAGGAAGTTATCCAGATCAAGAAGGAGATGGAGAAGCTTCAGAAGAACCTTGGCGGTATCAAGGAAATGAAGGAAATTCCTGACATGATCTTCGTTGTAGATCCTAAGAAGGAAAGAATCTGTATCCAGGAAGCTCATTCACTTGGAATCAAGCTTGTAGGTATTGCTGATACGAACTGTGATCCGGAAGAATTAGATTATGTTATTCCTGGTAACGATGATGCTATCAGAGCTGTAAAGCTTATTGTTTCAAAGATGGCAGATGCAGTTATCGAAGCTCAGCAGGGTGCTGATGCAACAGATGCTGAAGAAGTTGCAGATGAGGATGCAGCAGTAGAAGAGTAATATTTTAGAATATAAATACTAGAATTTTGGAGGTTATTACGATGGCTATTACAGCAAGCATGGTAAAAGAGTTAAGAGAACTCACAGGTGCTGGTATGATGGATTGTAAGAAAGCACTTACAGAGACAAACGGCGATATGGATGCCGCTGTGGAAGTACTCAAAAAGAGTGGTGCAGCTAAGGCTGAGAAGAAAGCAGCAAGAATTGCAGCAGAAGGTATCGCTAAGGTTGCAATTGATGGTAATACAGCAGTAGTTGTTGAAGTTAACTCAGAGACAGACTTCGTTGCAAAGAATGCAATTTTCCAGGAATTTGTACAGGCAGTTGCAGATAAGGCACTTACAGTAGATACAGAAAAGGCTGGAGATGGCGAAGACGTTGTTTCAATCCTTGATATGAAGGCTGATCTTGATGATAAGATTCTCAAGATTGGTGAGAAAATCTCCATCAGAAGATTTGAGAAGGTTACAGCAGATGTTGTTGCTTCTTATATCCATGGTGGCGGAAGAATCGGTGTTCTTGTAGCCGGTAACGGTGCTTCAGATGATGCAGCTAAGGAAGCACTTACAAACATTGCAATGCAGATCGCAGCTATGAACCCACAGTACATCTCAAGAGACGAGATTTCAGCAGATGAGCTTGCTAAGATGAAAGAGATCACAATTGACAGTGCATTAAATGATCCGTTCTCACTTCCAAAGCCGGTTCTTTCCAAGTTGATCGAGAAGGCTGTAGCCAGTGTATGGAGCGCAGAAGATGTAGCTATCTACGAAGAGAAGAAGTCAAATATGAACTTCTTACCTAACTTCCTTTCAAAGGAAGCTAAGGCTCAGTTAGCAGAGATCGCTTGTGCTGATAAGGAAGAGATCTCAGGCAACAAGATCTTCTCAGGACTTGTTGAAGGACGTATCTCCAAGCAGATGAAGGAAATCTGTCTTCTTGATCAGGTATATGTTAAGGCTGAAGATGGCAAGCAGACAGTTGCAGCATACCTGAAGTCTGTAAATCCTGCTCTTAAGATCGCTAAGTTCGTTCGTTTCGAAGTTGGTGAAGGTATGGAGAAGAAGAATGAAGACTTCGCAGCAGAAGTTGCTAAGCAGATGAATGTATAATTTTATTTGTTGAATGATAATAAAGTATTTCAAGCCCTTGAAAACATTATGTTTTCAAGGGCTGTTTTACAAATACGCGAAAAAGAAGCGGAGAAGATAACGATTATGAATGATACAGGGAATAAGCAGAAAATATTAAGATTACTGGAAATAACAGCCGGTGCATTTGGTCTGTTTGTTGCATTTGGTTGGTCTTTCTTTGATATGCTTGTTCGTTGCAAAGGGAAAAAACGACAGAAAAAAAAGAAATGGTTTCAACTGTCTCATATAAAGAAAAATCATCCAAGAGACAAATATGAAAAAGAATATGAAGAAGGAAAACTGTGGTGTGCTGAACAGCAGATGAAGGATTGCTTTATCAGAAGCAGAGATGGACTGTATCTGCATGCTTATTATCTTCCGACAAAAGAAGCGAAACGTTTTGTTTTGTTAAGTCATGGATATAAAGGTAGCGGCTTTGGCGATTTTGCATATACAGCACGTTTCCTTCATGAGAATGCGTGTAATTTATTGTTTATTGATCAGAGATGCTGCGGTTTGAGCGAGGGTGAATATATTACATTTGGTGCAAAAGAGCAATGGGATGTACAGCAATGGAGTTATTATATTGCTGCAAGAAACAGAGAGAAGCTCCCAATCTATCTTTATGGAGAATCCATGGGAGCTGCGGCAGTGCTTATGGCTTCCGGACATAAACTGCCGGAAGAAGTGAAAGGCTTGATTGCAGATTGTGGATTTTGCTCGATGAAACGGCAGCTTCAGGATATCGCAGCTAACTGGTTTCATTTGGGTTGGGTAGAGCTGCTTTTGTTCCGTGTAGATCTGTTTTGCAGGATGTTTGGAAGATTTCGTATGAGTGATGCTGACACGATAGATGCAATGAAGAAAAATAAACGTCCGGTTTTGTTTTTTCATGGGGAAGCAGATACCTATGTAGTTCCGGAGAATTCTGTATATAATTATGCATTATGCAGTGCTCCCAAAGAACTGGTCATTATACCGGAAGCACGGCATCTATGCGCGCCATATGCAGCTCCAGAGCTTTATCGACAAAAGCTGCTTGATTTTTTTGAAAAATATGATAATTAAAATAGAATCATCAGAAGTAACAGGATCCCTCTTAAGCAGATAAGGTAAATGCCGAATCTGTTTAAGGGGGATTTTTATATTGGGATAATTCTGATCCATAGATTACTTTTAAAGTTTCGGTCAATTTCATGTAAAGTGTTTGTTAAGTTGTACAAGGGGTGGAATTCAAAAATGAAATGTGATAAGTTCACAAAAGAATAAAGAATACAGGAGGTTATCCATGATGATGAAACAGTATCCCTTAACAGCAGCACAAAAAATGCATGATGACTGGATAAAAAAATATAAAACACAGCAGGTGTCCGGTGTCAGTGTTGTGGCATCTTTAAAAGCAGAACTGGATTTCGGACTTTTAAAAAAATGTATTCAGTTGGAATATGAGAGATATGGATGTATGCGTATTCGTTTTACGAAACGTGATAAAAATGGTGATGTGAAGCAATATCTTACTGAAAAAGAAACCCGTGATATTCCTTTAAAAGACTTATCAGGAATGCATATGGAAGAAGCAGACTATCTAATGCAGCAGTGGGCATATGAGACATTTGACGGAGATGATATTCCGCTTTGCGATGTAGTGATGGTTAAACTGCCAGATGGATATAATGGTTTCTTCATCCATATGGATCATAGATTGATTGATTCCTGTGGACTGGTTGTGATGATCAATGACCTGATGCAGTTATATACGCATTATAAATTCAATACACCATATCCGCAGAAGTTAGCTGATTTTGAGGAAGTGCTGGTTAAAGATCTGAATCGTGCAAATAATGAAAAACGTTTTGCCAAAGATAAAAAGTTCTGGGATGATCAGCTGGATGCATGGGGGGAACCCCTTTATTCTGATATCCAGGGTTTAGATGTACTGGAAGCATCAAGAAAGTTACATAGGAATAAAACACTCAGGGCTGCCGATATAGAATTAGATCAGTTGTTTGTGGCAGTAAAGGATTATCAACTGGAGCCGGAGCCAACGAAAAATCTGATAGATTTTTGTATGAACCATCAGCTTTCAATGACAAATCTGTTGTTGCTTGGTATTCGTACATATCTGTCAAAGATGAATCATGGACAGGAAGATATTACGATAGAAAACTTCATTTCAAGACGGTCTACTCATGATGAATGGACCTCCGGTGGTAGTCGGACTATTATGTTTCCATGTAGAACTGTGATTTCGGCAGATACTGATTTCCTGTCGGCAGCATATGAGATCCAGAATATGCAGAATCGGATCTATATGCACAGTAACTATGATCCGGCGTTGATCAGAGAGGAGATGCAGAAACGATATCATACACCGAAGAATACAGCCTATGAAAGCTGTTACCTTACTTATCAGCCGATGCCGGTAAAATTGGATAATCCTCATCTGGTACAAATTCCACAGCATGCAAAATGGTTTGCAAATGGTGCAGCTACAAAGAAAATGTATCTGACAGTATCTCATACAGATAATGGAGGTATGAATTTTTCATATCATTACCAGACCGCACATTTGGCAGAACATGATATGGAATTGTTATATTACTATATGATGCGGATATTGTTTAAAGGAATCGCGGAACCTGATATGAGTATCGGAGAAATCATGGAACAGGTATAAAATAAAACATATAAAGGAGAAATTATTATGACACAGGAAATGCAATTTAAGAAAATCATAGCACAGTATTGTGATGTTAAGCCGGAGGAGATGACAAACGATATGAAGTTCAGAGAAGATCTGGGCTTTAGTTCGCTTGATTTTATGTCTTTCTTGGGAGAAATCGAAGACACATTTGACATTGAACTGGAGGAAGACGATGCACTGCATGTATTCACAATTGTAGAAGCACTTGATCTGTTAGAGCGATTACAGCAGGAAACTGTATAATCAGAGAATATAAGTATATGATCGCAGTAAGTATGTGCGGAGGTATAATAAGATATGTTGATTCGTGATATTTTGGAAGAAAGCGAAAAAAAGTTTTCAGAAATAAAGGCAGTGCAATGGTTGAAGAAAAAGGAAATCTGTGATAGAAGCTACCGGGAGCTGATGGAGAATGCCAAGTCTGTCAGAAAAGGATTGTGTGAGGAAAGCTTTCAGGGAAAGCATATAGCATTGATCGGTAGTAGTTCTGTGGAATGGATAGAAGCTTATCTGGGAATTATAACAGGTCAGGCAGTAGCCGTTCCTCTTGATGCAGGACTTCCGGTAGAGGATTTGATAGATCTTCTGAATCGTTCAGATGCGGAAGCACTCTTTTTAAGTCCTAAAATTCAGACCTTGTCGGAACGGATACTGGAGAAATGTCCAAAACTGAAAAAAATCTGGATATTACAGGAAGAAAAAATCGAAACAAATCAGAAAAAGGTTGCATCTGTAGCAGAATTAATGACGTCAGGTATAAACGGTACAGATGATTTTGCAGCACCGGATCCGGAAGATATTGCTACGATTATTTTCACCTCCGGAACTACAGGAAAGAGTAAAGGTGTTATGCTGACACAGAGAAATCTGGCAGAAAATGTAAAATCTGTTAATTATACTGCAGAGCCCGGAACCATAGTATTAAGTGTTTTACCGATTCATCATGCATTTTGCCTTGTTATGGATTGGCTCAAAGGTTTTTCCTTTGGAGCAACGGTATGTATTAATGATTCTCTGTTGCATATGGTAAAAAATATGGGCGTCTTTCATCCTGATATTATGCTGATGGTACCTTTGATGGTAGAAACAATCTACAAACGTCTTTCGGCAATGAACCCGTTGATCCCAAAGAAAATAGTTGCAGCCAAGGCATTTGGGGGAAAGCTGAAAACAATATTTACAGGTGGAGCACATCTGGATCCGTTTTATATTGAGAAATTTGCAGAATATGGTGTAAATATTTATGAGGGATATGGAATGTCGGAATGTTCGCCTGTTATCAGCAGCAATGTACCGGAAGATCATAAGACCGGTTCTATAGGACGACCGCTTTCCAATGTTGAGATTTCTTTTGAGGATGGCGAGATTCTGGTACGGGGCAGCAGCGTTATGAAGGGTTATTATCAGATGCCGGAAGAGACTGCAGAGACCTTAAAAGGTGGATGGCTGCATACGGGAGATAAAGGATATCTGGATAAAGACGGATTCTTATTTATCAATGGAAGAATAAAAAATCTGATCATTCTTTCAAACGGAGAAAATATATCACCGGAGGAAATAGAAAATAAACTTGCTCTTGGAAAACTGGTGGGAGAGGTGATTGTGACAGGAGAGAACAATGGCCTAATTGCAAGAATCTATCCGGATCAGGATGCTGTCTCGGCAAAACGGATGAACGAGGAAACAATCAGATCAGAGCTTCAGGCATTTATTGACAGTTATAATAATACGCAGCCGACCTATCGTCGGATTACGGGGTTGATTATTCGTAAATATCCATTTATCAAGAGTGCAACTAAGAAGATAAAAAGGCAGGAAGTTCTGATTGATGAAGCACTTTAAGACAGATAAGGAAGTATACCTGTGAGAAATGACTGTGTCAGTATCCCGGCAATGATTTCTTCGGAACTCTCAAAATTTTCTCTTGTCCATTTATGGAGAACACCCAAGGTACTGCCAATGCTGCATGCGATCATATAGGAGACCTCTTCCTTGGAGTGCATGGAAGGCGTTGTTTTCCGGGTGGCATCTGTTACATAACGATGGAACATAGTTAAAGCCTTTTCAAAGAATTCATCGCCTCTTGGACTCCGGAGAATATTTGCCAGAAACGGATTCGTTTTGGTATAATTACAAATTGTCAGAAAGAAAGATTTGCATATATCCTGATTGTTTTCAGGATGAAAGTCTTCCATGAGGGTGAAAATATCCTGGATAGTTTTATCTTCAACAGCAGTTATAAGAGCTGGAATATTTTCGTAGTGGTTATAGAATGTACTGCGAACAATTCCGGCTCTTTTTATGATGTCGGTCACGGTAATTTTTTCTATTCCTTTTTCTTTCAATACCAATAAAAATGCATCACAAATGGTATCTTCAATAAAGCAGTAGCGTTCATCGGATATTTCATGCAACATAGTGGTCTCCTTTCTGATGTGTATTTATTTTATCACAGTTTTTATACAACCGGGTAAAAATGTAATGAAAATAGCTCCTTTTTCTGTATTTATGTAAAAAAGTTTATAATATCTTTATTTCCCTTACGAAATATGGTAACATATGAAAGTAAATTCGAAAACAGAGGAAAAGCATATGAAGTACAGATGCGTGGTTTCAGATTTGGACAGAACGATTTTAAGACGGGATGGGATTTCCCATAGAACAAAGGAAGTTCTTGAAAAACTGGCAGACAGCCACGTTATTTTTATTCCGGCAAGTGGAAGATCTGTTTATTCCATTCCAGAATGCATCCGGGAGATTCGGGGTGTCCGGTATGCGATCACATCCAATGGGGCAGCAATCTATGATTTATCAGATGATCATTCAGTATATAATTTAAAATTACGACCGGAAGTACCGGAGCAGATATTTGATCTGGTTACGGATAAAGATGTATTCTTTGAATGTTTTATAGACGGTAGAGGATATACATCTGAGATATATTATGAGAATCCAATGAATTTTGGAGAGTCAGAGGATATCAGTGCTTATGTAAGAAGCACCAGAACGCCGGTGCCTGATATAAGGCAGTTTATTTTACAGCATAATACGGAGTTGGATTCGATCTCAATTGTAGGACCGACAGAGAAAAAATACCGTATCATGCATGAATTAACGCAAAATATCCATACTGTTTATGTAACATCCGGAGCGCCGCGATTGATTGAGATATCTGATCGTCATTCCGGCAAACATAATGGGTTAAAGGAAGTTTTACGATTCCTTGGAATATCAATGGAAGAAACAATTGCTTTCGGCGATGGAGATAATGACAGTGAGATGTTAGCAGAAGCCGGACTTGGAGTTGCGGTTTTAAATGCGACAGAGCGTTGCAAGGAAGCGGCGGATCTTGTGATCGGTGATTATCTGGATGACAGTGTAGCCGAATTTCTGGAAGAAACAGTGCGGTAACGGCACACAGAATTTTGATTATAAAGCATGGCATATATCTGTAGTGAGGGACAGGTAGACAACCAATGCTTTTAATAAGAATAAACAAAAGAAAGGAAGGGAAATATGGATAAATTTTTCCACATTTCAGAGCGCGGTTCTAATGTTCGTACAGAGATTATGGCCGGACTCACAACATTTTTTGCCATGGCATACATTGTCCTGGTAAACCCAAATCAGGTAGCAGCAGATGGTAAGGCTGGATGGCTTGTTGCAGAAGGCGCAAGCGCAGCAGAAGTAGGCAGGGTTTGGAATGCAGTATTTATCGCATCCGTTCTTGTGGCTGTTATCGGTACACTTCTTATGGCATTCCTTGCCAGAATGCCGTATGCACAGGCATGTGGTATGGGACTGAATTCATTCTTCTGTACCTCATTTGTGTCCGGTGCATTCTTTGCAGGCTGCAGCGTGATTGAAGGTTATCAGTCAGGTCTTGTTATCATCCTGTTATCAGGTATCGTATTTCTGATCCTGTCTGTAACCGGACTTCGTAAGTACATTGCGACAGCCATGCCGGAATGCCTGAAGAAATCAATACCGGCCGGTATCGGTTTGTTCATCGCATTGGTTGGTTTAAAGGGTTCAGGTCTTGTACAGGCGAATAAGTATACACTGGTACAGATCTTTGATTTCCATGGAGCAATTTCAGGCGCAGAGACACCGGCAGCTGCATGGAAAGCAGTTATTCCACCGGTTGTAACTATCATCGGTATTATCCTGATCGCAGTTCTTGCAAAGTTAAATGTAAAGGGAAATATCGTAATCGGTATCATTGTTTCCACAGTCCTTTATTATGTATTTAATCTGGAGACACCATCTTTTGATGTATCCAGCATCGGTCAGTCTTTCAAAGACTTTGGCGAGATCGGTTTCCTTGGATGCTTCAAGGCGGATGCATGGAGAAATGCATTTGAAAGCCCATATGTTGGTGGCGTATTCTCAGGTATCATGCTGATCGTTGCATTCTGTCTGGTAGATATGTTTGATACGATCGGAACCTTATACGGAACCGCATCACAGGCAAATATGTTAGATGAGAATGGTGACCCGATCAACTTAGATAAGAGTATGATGTGCGACTCTATCGGTACAGCAGCAGGTGCTATTCTTGGTACATCGACATGTACAACCTTCGTTGAGTCAGCATCCGGTATCGCAGCAGGTGGTAGAACAGGTCTTGCAAGTTTAGTTACAGCAGCCTGCTTCGCAGTATGTCTGTTCTTAAGCCCGATCGCAGGTGTGATCCCAACATGTGCAACAGCTCCGGCACTGATCTTTGTAGGTGTATTAATGGCTAAGAACTTTGCCAAGATCGATATGGATGATATGCGTTCAGCAGTTCCTGCGTTCCTTACCTTCCTTATGATCCCATTAACCTATTCTATCTCAAATGGTATCGGTGTAGGATCAATTTCATACGTTCTGATTACCTTATTCACAGGTAACTACAAGAAGAAAGATATCGTTGTAACGATCATCGCAGCGTTATTCGTTGTAAAGTTCATCTTTGTTACAATGTAAAAATATCATCATTTTATTAAAAGAAAATACCGGCAGCCACATTCCTTTTAAGTGGCTGCCGGTATTTTTATGCATAAAAAATATGCACCAGAGTGGAATCGAACCACCGCACACGGCTCCGGAGGCCGTTGCTCTATCCACTGAGCTACTGGTGCATGACTTATATATAATACAATATTTCGCTGAAATAATCAAATATTTTCTTATATTTCTTCGCTGAATTATGAATACTTCCTGGATGAACTTGCAAAATACAGAACAGAATGGTAGAATTTTGTCGATATAAAATATGAAAAGGAGCATAGGAAAATTGAATCATAAAAAAAACAGTTTTCTTGGTGATACATATATAAAGACAAAAGAAGGAGAGATCGTGATCCGGGCTGGAATGAAGCTTGCGATTGGCTGGGTGATATTTGCATTATTGTGTTCCTGTTATGTGTACGCATTTTTTATCAGAAAACCCAAAATTGTGCCGGGAGAAAATAATACGGTTGAGCTGACGATTCCGGAGAATGCATCATATAAGAAAAGTGATGTTTCAGAGATCAATGATCTGGTTAGTAAGTATCTTACGGCAAAAGCAGCCTGTGATCAGGCAACGTTACAGTCACTGGTGACGGATCCAACCGAGTTTGATGATATGTCAGTATTGGAAAACTCTGCAAAATACCTAAAAGGTTTTGAAGATACGACCTGTTATCTGGCAGATGGTTATGCAGAAGGAGAATATGTTGTGGTTGAATTGTCCTATATGGACATTGCGGACGTAGAATCAAAGCCGCTTGATATCGTGACCTTCTATATTATAACAGACCAGGACGGTTCGTATAAGATCGCTAATGGGGAGCTGTCAAATGCACAGCTTTCTTATCTGAACAGCTTTAAGGCATCAAAGGATATTCAGGATATCTATGTTCATGTAAAAGAGAATACAGAATATCTTCTGGATACAGATAAAACATTCCGGGCATTTTATGATTTGATCAGCAAACCGGCTACAACAGAGAATACTGCAGCTACACCGGAAGATGCACAATAGGAAGGATATTTTAGCTGATTCTGCAAATGTGTGAACCAGTTAGCAGTAGGTTTGTAAGCAGATATCAAGACATAAAAAAGTTCCATAAAAGAATTCTTCGGATATGACAGAATTCTGATACGGAACTTTTTTGTTTTATTATTTGCCTTATATAATATAGAAGTTACAGACGACCGTCCGCAGACATACTAGATAGCATTTTCTTCATTTACAGGAGATACAATACCGATGTCGATTCCACGAGTTTGAACAGGAGTGGAGAATACGATCTGTGTTTCTGTATTTCCGAATCGCTGTAGCTGGCCAATGAAAGAATCCAGTTCCATTGTGCTTGGAAAACAAACCTTCATCAACATAGAGTAGGCACCGGTCACACAATTACATTCTAGTACATTGGGGCAGGCATCGATAAAGGGATAAAAGGTTGGTTTCTGTTTTGGATCGAGTGCCATGTGTATAAATGCGGTAATGTGATACCCCAGAGCTTCCGGGTTGATGCCTGCATGGTATCCGGTGATCACACCTGCCTTTTCCAGCCGGTCGATTCTTGCAGATACCGCAGGAGAGGAGAGAAATACTTTATTTGCCAGATACTTTAAAGGGGTTCTGGCATTGTGCTGTAATAAATGTAATATTTTCTTATCGATATTATCCATATATTCACGTCCTTTATAAAATGTTATAACTTCAGCTTCTAAATTTAAATACAAAAAAAGGTGCGTTTCCGTAGAAACACACCTTTGCGTTTGCCTTATTATACGTCGGAAAAAGAGAAAAAACAAGCCCCGAAATTGAAAAGTTGTAATTGTTTACTTTTAATGATCAGAATGGTATGATTAAAAAGATATGGTTATAAAGAAAACAGATAAAAAGAGCGGCAAAACAGTCGCAGCAGAGAGACAGAACAGGAAGGGTCATGATATGGCAGAAGGCATTCGAATTAATAAATATCTGAGCGAAGCTGGCATTTGTTCCAGACGTGCGGCAGATGAATATATATTAAAAGGCAGGATCACAATAAATGGGAAGCCTGCGGAAATGGGACAGAAGATAGAGGCAAATGACAGGGTAATGGTCGATGGAAAGCCTGTAAGAAAGCGTGAAGAGACAGTTATTCTTGCATACAATAAACCACTGGGACTGACCTGCACGGCAAGTCATGATGATCCGGATAACATCTTTGATCATATTAAGTATCCGATCCGATTGCAGTATGTAGGAAGATTAGATAAGGATTCACAGGGATTACTGCTTTTGACAAACGATGGAGACCTGTCAAACAGTATCCAGAAGTCAGTCAATAATCATGAGAAGGAATATCGTGTCCGTGTGAATAAGCCGATCACGGACGAATTTTTAACACAGATGGCGGCAGGTGTTCCGATTCTTGATACGGTGACAAAAAAATGTCGTCTGTATAAGATCGATAATTATTCCTTTAAGATCATAATTACACAGGGGCTGAATCGCCAGATCCGCCGAATGTGCGAATATTTTGGATATAAGGTCGTAAATCTGAAACGGCTTCGAGTGATCAATATTCGTCTGGGGAATCTGAGACCGGGTGAGTACCGCCATTTGACAAAGGAAGAAGAAACAGAACTCAGACGTTTAGTGGAACGAAAAGAAGAAGTAAAAACAAAGCGGGAAGAAGCACAGCCGGATAATAAAAATGAACAGAATGTTGTTGGAAATAAGAGGTATGTCAGTTGGAAAAGAGAGACAGAATCAAAGAATTAGTTGAAAAACTGAATGAGGCATCAAAGAAATATTATCAGGAAGATACCGAGATCATGAGCAATCTGGAATATGATGCCTTGTATGATGAACTGGTAGAACTTGAAAAAGAGACAGGAATTGTAATGTCGAACAGTCCGACGGTTCATGTCGGATATGAGATTGTAAGTGAGCTTCCGAAAGAGGCTCATGAGCATCCAATGCTTTCTCTTGATAAGACCAAGAGTGTGGAAGCACTGGCAGCATGGCTTGGCACACATCAGGGTGTGATCTCATGGAAGTTAGATGGTCTTACCGTTGTCCTTACCTATGAGAATGGCACGCTTGTAAAAGCAGTAACCAGAGGAAATGGCTTAGAGGGCGAGGTTATAACGAACAACGCAAGAGTATTTGCAAATATTCCGAAAGAGATTCCATATAAGGGTAAGCTGACGATCCGTGGAGAGGCAGTTATCAAGTATTCAGATTTTGAGAAGATAAATGAGCAGATCACAGATGCAGATGCAAAATATAAAAACCCGAGAAACTTATGCAGCGGCTCTGTCAGACAGTTGAATAACCGCATTACAAAAGAGAGAAACGTACATTTCTTTGCCTTTAATCTGGTGGATGGAGAAGATGTGGACTTTAAGAATTCCTTTTCCTATGAATTAGACTGGCTGGAGCAGCAGGGCTTTGATGTCGTAGAGCATTATTTGATCGATGCTGATAAGCTGCCGGAGCGTGTAGCAAAGTTTGCAGAACAGATTGAGCAGAACGATTTTCCTTCGGATGGTCTGGTACTGGTGTTAGAAGATCTTGCATATGGAAAGAGTCTCGGTAGAACAGCGAAGTTCCCAAGAGACAGTATGGCATTCAAATGGGCGGATGAACAGGCAGTGACCCATCTGCAGTATGTGGAGTGGAGCCCTTCCAGAACGGGACTTATCAATCCGGTTGCGGTATTTGATCCGGTGTCCCTTGAAGGAACAACAGTCAGCCGTGCAAGTATCCATAATGTCAGTATCCTTCGGTCGTTGCAGCTTGGGATCGGAGATGAGATCTCGGTCTATAAGGCAAATATGATCATTCCGCAGATTGCCGAAAATCATACCAGAAGTGGAAATGTATCGATTCCGGAATCCTGTCCTGCCTGTGGTGGTCTGACAAAGATCGTGACGGAGGGAGAGGGTGTAGATCAGGTAGAGACCCTTTATTGTACCAATGAATTCTGCCCTGCAAAGAAGTTAAAATCATTTGCTCATTTTGTATCCAGAAATGCTATGAATATTGACGGTCTCTCAGAAGCCACGATAGACAAATTTATTGAACAGGGATATCTGGATCATCTGGATGATCTCTATCACCTGAATCGTCATGAAGAAGAGATCGTTGAGTTGGAAGGCTTTGGAGAGAAGTCTTATGCGAAGCTGATTCAGGCTGTTGATACATCCAGACACACAACGATGAACCGTTTTGTCTATGGCCTTGGAATTCCTGGGGTCGGAGATGCAACAGCGAAGCTGATCTGCAAACATTTTAAAAATAACCTGGATCAGATCATGCATGCGGATGTAGAAGCATATACAGAGATTGATGGAATTGGAACAGTGATTGCAGAGGAAATTGTAAGATATTTTAAAAATCCGTCGAATTGTGCTATTATAGATAGGTTGCTTCGTGAATTAGAGTTTGAAGCAGAGACTGAAACGGTACCACAGACGCTTGCAGGTATTACCTTTGTAATAACCGGAAGTCTGGTACAATTTGCAAACCGGGATGAGATGAAGCAGTATATCGAAGACCGGGGCGGAAAGGTAGCAGGTTCTGTATCTTCAAAGACCGGATATCTGGTCAATAACGATGTGACATCCACATCTTCGAAGAATAAAAAAGCACAGAGTCTGGGAATACCGATCATTTCAGAAGCGCAGTTTCTGGAACAGTTTTCCTGATAATATAGAAACAGAAAAATGGCAGTTGAAACAGAAAGGACTTGATAGAAAATGCCAATTAGAGTTGACGATGATTTACCGGTAAAGAAAATACTGGAGGATGAGAATATCTTTGTGATGGGTTCAGACAGAGCCATCCGTCAGGATATCCGTCCGCTTGATATATTGATATTGAACCTGATGCCTTTAAAGCAGGATGCAGAATTACAGCTTATGAGAAGTCTGTCAAATACGCCGCTTCAAGTGAATATTTCCCTGATCCGTACGATGACATATGAATCCAAGCATGCACCAAAAGGCCATCTGGAACGGTTCTACACCGATTTTTCCAGCATCAAAGATCGGAAATGGGATGGATTCATTATCACAGGAGCACCGATCGAGAAGATGGAATTTGAAGATGTAGAATACTGGGATGAATTAAAAGAAATCATGGACTGGTCGGAGAAAAATGTAACCTCCACGATCCATATCTGCTGGGGCGCACAGGCAGGTCTGTATTATCGGTATGGGGTGCAGAAGCATGAGCTGGATAAGAAATTATCAGGAATCTATATGCATCATACCTTCCACAGAAAGACACCGCTTGTTCGTGGGTTTGATGATATCTTTTATGTACCGCATTCCAGATATACAGGTGTAGACAAAGATGAGATCGTAAAAAATCCGCATCTGGAGATCGTAGCGGAGTCCGATGAGGCAGGTCCTTATCTGATCATTGGCGATGAAGGAAAGAATATATTCGTAACCGGACATCCGGAATATGATATTCTGACGCTTGATAAAGAATATAAGCGTGATCTTGCAAAGGGACTGAATCCGGATATTCCGGTAAATTATTATCCGGACAACGATCCAAGCAAGACACCGATCAAATCTTGGCGTTGCCATGCTAATACATTATATGCCAATTGGCTGAATTATTACGTCTACCAGATAACCCCATATTTATGGACAGAAAAGCAAGGAAAACCTTGAAAAATCTTGTGTTATCAAATGTTTAAGGCAAAATCGTAAAATCGAGAAAACTTGAATAAGTTGTTATATCTTGATATAAATTGGTATATTTTGATGTATTAATGGAGACAAAATGGAGACTCTTCAAAATGCGTGGAGACAAAATAATAAAGAACTAGAGACAAAGAATCTTTGCAAATCGTAAAAAATAGGGTATACAGAAATTAATCTGTATACCCTATAATTTTATGCTAACATATTGTCGTCAAGCTCAATGACGCATTTACCATAGCCTGTCTGATCATCACATGCCATATATTTTTTGCCATCGATACTGAACACATATCTATCTGTCTGATTCTTATTGATCAAGCACCGATACAAGCCATTTATAACAGTATTTTTTCCAGACAATGGAATCACTGTCATAACTACATAGTCATCCGCATATCCATATGTTTCCTCTCCATACAAATTGTATGTTTCGCCACCATCGATCCAGAATTTGTAATTAGATCCTATATATCCGTATACTCCGATATTTGACTTGTCCTGCAATGTCGCTGTGCTTATCAAAAACGATAACTGTGTTCCTGATGCCATCGTGTCTGAAATAAATACAAAGAATGTCGCTCCATTTTTTCCATTTGCATATCTTAATCTGAAATTCTTTGCATTATTCCCATTCATGTTCTGGTTAACGACCATTGCTGGTTTGTTTGTTCCTGTCTGTTCTACACCGTTTATGTACTGCCGAATCGTAAAATTAATGTCGGATATAGAACAAATAAATCCATCTTTTGTAGATTCTCCGCTATACAGAATCCACTTGCTGCCGCTTGTGACTGTACTTAACTTACATCTGAGTGCATCAGCAACCTGCTGCATCACTTCATCCGTGATTGTTACAATATAGTTGTTGTCAACCAGGCTTGACAACATCAACTCCTTATATCCTTTCATTATTCACCCTCCTGTTCTATCGTGCATGTTCCATATATATATCTTACCGTTCCGTTACTCGCAATAGTCGTATCAACTTTCCCGTACATACCATATCCGACTGACTGGATTTGCTTAATCTTTTCAGCCATCAATTTAAAAGTATCGTCACTTGCGGTTTGTATACCTTTCTCAGTGATCGCATCCGCAAGCAAATCTTTGCCATCACTGACAGATTTTTTTAACGTTTCAATATCGGTATTACATTTTTCAACTTGTTGAGATAAATCGCCTACATCTACAGCACCATGTTCTTCATAATAATCCTTATCCCAATAGGTAATCATAGGCAATCCACTTGCCTTACATCTAACCATACATGTTCCACCTTTCCCAAAAGTAGGAAAGATATCATTTATTTCATCTTTATAATAATTAAAATAAATATATTTAGCATTGTAAGGAATACAATATGTCATTGTTACAATGTTTCCTTTTACTGCATGTTCATTATGTTCTACATGAATAATTTCATCTTCATCACTCATTACAACAAATGGATATTCAAGATCAGATTTTAATTCTATAGCTCCTGCATCAGCATTTAATACAACGCAACTGATAGAATCATCATAATTATTATCTGTATTTAAAACTTTTTCACCTGTGGCATAATTGAAACCATCGCAAGTTCTTGTACTTAACAATCCTTGCTTTGCGATACCATCCTTATAAAAATCTTTTACAATGAGATTAATCGGGTAGACAGCATTATCCAAGAAATATTGATATATTTTTTCATATATAGCTTTATTTTTTACAGGATTTTCGGATTCAGATGATAATTCATCATCTATATTACCAAAGCCGCCGTCCTTGATACATTTAACAATCTGATTACTTGACCATGTTGTATTTTCGGAGATGTTATCATCGGCAATTTCAGGTATATGAGTTACCTTTTCTAATGCATCAACTAATGTATTAAACTCATTTGAACTTTTAATATCTCCGTCCTGAATAACTTTTTTAGCAACTATCATTTTACCTGTCACGGTAGAGATAGCAGTACCTTGCTCAGTTAATAAGATGTCATATTCAATTTCACCTGGCTTAACCGTTGCATTTTTACCGAAAGAAAAGACAAGAAGATTATTCCTCTTGTCTTTATCTAAATTCGATATAATAACGGTCTTATCTGGCTTTTTAATATTGATAACAGCATCTAGTTTTGATATATCTACTGGTTTTCCAGCATTTACGATTTTAAACTTGACAATACGATTGATGTCACCTTGCTTGGCATATATAGTGCCAACAGCGACATGATTCATAACGTCAAGTATTATATATTGTGTTTCATTTATTTTAGCCATTTCGTCCTCCTAACCCTTATATCCATATGCAATCATAGCAATAGGGGCATATGTAATTTTAATTGTACACGGGCGATTAACCACAATTCGATTTTTAACTGTTTCGTCTACATTTTGATATGTATTGATTAATCTAGGCAATAAGAAATTACAGTCCTTTCCTAATTGCCTACCATTTATGTTACTTGTCACAAGCTGAGATGCCCCATTAATAGTAATAATCTCCCCCATACTGCAATTATCAATCTTAAATTGTCTGTCAATAATCAATAATTTATTCTCTTGGTCTACATAATAGCTAGAAACAGTTAAGTCGCCAGCTTCTTTACATGTAATAATATAGTCAGCGTTTATATAACCATATTTATCGCTGTTGATTTCAAATTCTGTTTCTCGAATATTTGCTGATAAATCACAATTAATAAGCAAATCATCTTGTAAAGCATATGGTGTATTGGCTGTAAAAGTCAAATTAAAACCAATAATTTGATCATTTATCATCACTTGTTTTGCAGAAAAATTACCAATCCAGTAGATATTCTCATAACCAGAACAATTGATTCTGAATTTCTTGTTTTTGAGAGAAAGCCACTTTTGAATTTTTCTCGCTTGTGCAACAGTCAGATAATCTATATCTGAATTACACATGTTTACGCATATAGAGAGTGGAAGAGTAAATGGTTCATCATATGTCGCAGAGTATAAATTGAACCAATCCGATCCAGATGATTTTTCTTGGTTTAGTTTTAACTCTACGCCGACCTCTACTATTCCTGAGTTACTATCAAAATTACAACATATACAGTTAAAATCTGCTAATGTTTTATCAGCAAAGGTAAAATCATTAATTAACATATTTTCACCTCACTATAATAATGCTACCCATCCAACACTCATCGCATTAGAATCACTACGAGTTACATAAATATCGAATCCTTTGGTCGTTACATTTGACACAGATACACCTTTAACGATTGTGCCTGGCACAGTAGATACTGGTGTTAATACAACAGTAGGAACTACATCAAATGCGCTACTAAACGTCACTGATGTTTTAGTTGGTGTATTCGCCGTTGATTTACATGTGACTATACCTTTTTGGCAAAAACCAGTGCTAGACCTTGCATATAATTTACCTTGTAATGTTACACCAAAATACGGATGACCAGTAGAACCTGTTTGTTCCATAATTAATCCATAATTAGTCGTAGAATTATTAACATTAATTGTTATCCCCATATTAGTAATTAGGGTAGATGCCCTACCTTTTGTATCATCATCTGCACCTACATTTACTTCTGTACTAAACACATGCCCATCTTTGCTTACTCTAAATGGGCAGTCAGAATAATTAGTGTGAGAAGTTCCTCCTGTTGCAAATGTCCATGTTGTGTTTGCAGTTGGAATTTGCATTACTGAAACCTTTTCGCCACTATTAGTAGGATCTCCACTATATATTTTACCATCTGTTATAGTCCAACCTGCAAGACTTGCCCATGAAGCTCTCATTTTACCATCTTTGCTTACTCTAAAAGGACAGTCACTATAATTACTATGAGATGTGCCACCAACTGCAAATGTCCATAGATTATTTTTTTGTGGCATCTGCATAACCGCTACAGGATTATCTTCCGATCCATCACCAGCATATAACTTACCATTCTCAATGTTCCAACCACCGACCAAACCTTTAATAGAATAGATACTACCATCATATCCAACATGAAATGGTGCATTATTGCTATCATTACTGCCAGCCCAAAAAGCTTGGTTTTCACCCATTCCTGTACATGTATCATCACTTCCTGTTATGAGATATGTATCTGTAATATTAAATCTACCAATCGTACCTTTCGAAGCATTTATCGTACCACTTATATTTGCATTGCTCGCATATAAATCGCCACTTGTTGTAACGCCAAACTTCGAACCAGCGGTGAAACACCAACCAGAAATAGCGGATGAACCACCAATTGCTTTATTCTCTGTAGTTCCTATTGACATTAATACTGATTTATCTGTACCCCAAGTTCCATTACTGAGATTGTTTGCGCCAATTTTGAATCCACCAAGTTGTCCAGAATTACTTATAATAGTACCGTTCAGATATACATTATCCGCATATAAACCATAACCGACACAATCATAAGTACCACATTTTAATCCGTCAAGATACCCCAATCTTACACTCGGAATAGTATATACCGTATCAGGATCCGAGCTTGATTTACTGCCCCAAATATCTACATAAGGTGCAGAATTTGCACTACCCGTAGCAGACATTCTAATACCGACAGGGGAATATACATTCTCAGTAGTTGAACCAATCTTTTTACCATATCTCTGATAGAGCATTACACTAATATCACTGTACGATGCGCTATTTTTAGCTGTAGAAAAATGATTGGCTATTGAAGATTCAACAGTAAGTGTTAATGACATAGTATTAGCAGTTGCATTCAATTTAGCAGCCATAACACCGCTACATCTAATATTTAATCCATCAATTTTACCTTGAAATTTAATTTTAGAATTTTCTGCCCAACGAACTCCTTGAATAGAATCAGAAGTAATTGCTGTTTTATCTAAGATAGAAACAGTAATAGTTGTAGCACTTGCTTTAGATACATTAACTGTTGCACCTGATTGAATATATATTATAGGAGCAACACAGAATTCACCACCTAAGTCTTGAATAGTATTTAACTCATACTTGAATGCTTTGAGGGTATCATTAACTGTTACATTGGTTGCTGTGATATTATTAGCAGCGAGAGAGTTATTAATTGTGACTGGTACGTTGAATTTTGCAGAAGATGTATTTAATACAATCTTGCCACTGCCGCCTACTTGAAAGCCACCGTCTGTTCTTATTACACTAGAACCAAAATAAACTCCACTTGTCCAAGCACCCGTATCATTTATACCAAGCCAACCATTATTAGCATAATCTCTAATAGACACTTTCCCATTAATAGATATCTTTCCATTCGCTTGTGAATTACCAACATTCAATGTACCAGTTGTCGTAGCATTACCATTAACAGTCAATCCACTTGTTGTTATATTTGTTGACGTAAAATTCGTGGCACTCAATGTCTTAACCGTCAATGAATTTCCAACGCTTATATCTTCACAAAAAAGCTTGCCAAGTAATCTACTCGATCCTGTGACAAGCAAATTTCCTAATTGTGCCAAGTAAAATCACCCCTTTCTAAAGAGAGCAATTTACTTGCCCTCCGCAACTGTATTTTCTTTAATTTCTTCGTCTTTCTGAATCTTATCCATAAAGGACAACATATCAATATCACGGATATTTAATCTGCAATCATCAGGAAGAGTATCATATACTGCATCCATATCGAATACAGAAAGCGTCACTTCAGTTCGATCATTCAATACTTCATCAAATTTCTTCTGACATTCAGCCGCTTCAGTCTGGTATTCCTCTGCAAATTCTTTCTTAATTTCAATCTGCTTTGCTCCATTTACTTCAATTTCCTCAGTTTTGCCAGCTTCGATGTATTTATTCCATAACGACTGTACTAATTCGTTTCTTATTTCTATTAAACTTTGAGCAGTCTTATTTACTTCCTGCATATTTGTACGAAGTGCCAACTGTATTCTGAATGGCAGAACATTAAACTTTTCCTTGTCTTCCTGTCTACTCTGTGCATACCATTCTGCAACATTTACCAGTTCAATGTTGTAAAATTCCTTTGTTGCAATCTTCTTATTAAATGACATAATAAATTCTCCTTTTTCTCAACTAAAATTAGGGCATATAACAGCCCATTAACTTATTCTCCATACGGTCTGAATATATGTCCGAACACGACATAGTAAGGTTTATTCTCATCATGAAGCACCTTATATTCAAACCAGTCCAATATAAAAATTGATATACATACAATCACAAACCAAGCACAACAGAAGAGGATATTAAGTTGATTCTGTGCAAATGTTCCCCAAAGTCCTCTATAGTCCCATATGGTAAAATCTTGATTAAATGTAATACCAAATAAATATTCCAACATGATAGAAGTCAAACCACCAAATAATACTTGCCATGCTAAATCCATATCATATGTGAACATATTGTTATACTGTGAAATGATAATTCCTACAATAAAAGCGAGTATGAACATCGTCCAATGTGTCCAACCTCGCCATAAAATTTCTAAACCACAATATATAAAACCAGATACTATGCCAATGCTAGTGAGCTGTAGTATCTTCTGTAGTAGTTTCTGTATTTCCGCCATCTGAATCACCACTTTCTGATGTAGATGTATCCGTGTCAGGTGTATTATCTGAGCCATCTGTAGTTCCTGAACCGCCCATAAATCCAATAATAAGTCCCTGTATGATCTCAAGAGTATTAGCTATAATCTCGTTGTACTGTGCCTGATATGATTCATTAAGAGGTGTGTCATATGTATAAGACATAATTGTATCTCTGTCTGTCTCTCCGTCTAACTGTACACGAAGCAGATTACATTTAGTAGTTTCCTGAGTAATCTTTAACTGCATCTGAAGATAGAGAGATATAATTACTTTAGCAGGAAACATACGACATTCGTTACCATTTGAGTGATACGGCAAATATGCAACTGCTGGATTCTGCATTGCAGTCAAACAGAGAGAAGAGATATTATTCTGATCATGTTGTTCAAGACTGAATGTTTCTGTACCACGATCTGTTTCTATCTGTATACCCTTTGATATTTCTGCCGTACAGGTATCATTGAGTACACTTTTCTTATATGTCTTAATTTCCTCATCAGACATTGTATTAAAATCTATAACAGGATTTACAATATCCTGTAAACTCTGAACTTGTTCAGCAAGATTACTCTTTGTTAGTCTAACCGCCAAGCAATCTACAAACTGGTTCACATCTTCATTGTACTGTGCACCACAGTCTGTAATGTCAGAGTATGTATCGTATATTTCATATAAGCCAACGGATATATCATTCTGGAATACCTGTATGGCTGTTATTTTCTTGAAATTTTCTTTAACTCCATGTAAGTAATCTGTCTGCAAATAGAGCACAGGATCATTCGCAAAATCCTGTGCAGAGAACTTCACAAGAGTATAGGTTTCTTGATTATTAACTAGAACGTAACTTCGCATTTAACGCTCCTTTCTGCATAATAAAAGAGCCTACCGAAGTAGACTCTATGTATATAAATTATTCTATTTTAAATTTCCCATATTTCATTACAAACGACAAAATCATTCGCAATTCTGATTTTGATGTTATCATTGATTGCGTATTTTAATAGATTCTCATCTTTAACAACCGCATCTGTTTCATATATTTCAGTAGTAATCAGATTACCTTGTTTTGTTATATTACTCATTCTTCAATTACCTCGCCAGTTAACATTAAGTTTCCATTATTATCCACTGAAGCAGAGGATTGATATAATTCAAGAATATTAAAATCGGAAAGGGCAGTAGCGTAGATGCGGAAGTCAGAAAGTTGCCCATTAAGGTAATTTGAAATACCATCTCCACTTTGAGAGGATGCACCAATTGTACCTACGTTTGAAATTAATTTCATATCTCCAACTGTATTTATTGTTTGTTTTAATACTCCATTAATATACAAATTTTTATAGGATGATGACCTAGTTACAACTACATGTGTCCATTCGTTTGCTGATATTGTATAGTCTGAAAAAGTAAACTGTGCATTATCGTCAAATCTAATCTTATTGCCAATTTTAAATAAAGCAATTCCATTTCCAACGGCAGTTCTCATAGTGCATATAGTTGAAGTACCAGTTGTGTCATCAAATTTTACCCAACAAGATATTGTAAAATCTGTTGAAGAAGATGTTATAGGATTTTGAAATTTTATATATTGGTTGTTTCCATTAAATACATAGCTTCCTTTGTATCTAGGTGTATCACTTGACCAAGTAGGACATGTAGAATCTGCTACACTACCATTGTTATTATAGCCACTTGTATCGTAGATTGCATTATCATAAAAAGATGTATTGTCTTCGGGGGCTGGTGTCCAAGGCGTAGTAGTAGAAGATTTTTCGAGTTTAAGATTTCTAACATATAAATTTGATTCGTAATTACCATGAATAGCAAGCCACATAGTTTTACTTGTCCACTTATCACTAGGTATCGTATATGTCACAGATATCCTTTTCCAATTATCATTTGATGGCGTAAAATAAACAGGTTTGCTATTAGCTATGTTATTTCCCCACCAATTACCACTATTAGCTTGAAAACGAATTATTATGTTTGGCTTATGTGAATCAGATGTACCTTTTATATCACAACTAAAAGTGATAGTATCTCCTTGTTTAATGTTCAAGGAGGTAAAATCATTATACATAAATCCTATTCCATTATTTTGATTACCCTCAGATGGAGTAATAATATGATATCCTTCTTCTTCATACTGCCTTAATGTTACACTATTCATTACAGTAATACCATTGCACATCAATTGTTCTCCAACTAAGGATGAATACTGTAATAGATTCCTACCACCAATTTTTCCGTCAATTTCTCCGAGAGGATAGTGGCAGACTAATCCTTTTGATATTTCCTTGATTTGGCGTGGAGATATACACTCATTATAAATGCGAAAGTCGTTTAATTTTCTATAAGCATTTTGCCAAACAACTCTTGTCTGATATTCAAAAGATGATGAATTACTTACGCCGCTATATGTATATTTTTTGATACCATTAATATAAACTGTCATAGTTGGATTATGATATGTTACGGTAACATGTGTCCATTGATAAGATGGCAATACTCCCTTGTAAATTGGAGTCATTATAAATACTTTTGCAGCATCGTTCATCCAACTTAGATGTAAATCATTACATGTAGGATATTGAAAAATAGAAAACTTCCGATTATTAAATTCTACATTAGTATTAATATTTCCAAATATTGTGCCACCTTTTGACCCTTCTTCTGCATTTACGTATATCCAAAAACAAATTGTCAATGCTTGGTTATTTAAAATTTTAGATGTCATTGCAGCACTCATATCAAACTGCCCTTGTTCAAGACATTTTCCTAACTTACCATCATTAGAAAATGTTGGGTCAATACTGGTAATAAATTCATCATTAATCAAGCCTTGATTTTTTATCACCCCATCTGTAAATGGTAGCCATAAACATAACAATCTATCACACTCCTTCCTTTAAAAATGGGAGAGTAGTACCGTTCTCTACTCTCCTTAAAATATTATCTATATGCCTATGCAAAAACAAAGTTTAAGCACTGTAATTCGGTGTTATATTCTAACGTAACGGCATCTCCAATCATTGCCTTATCTGCGCTTATTTGTCCCTCAGAAGCGATTCCTCCCTTTACTTTCAGTGCACCAGTAGTCTTGTTGGTTGAAGCTGTGGCAGATGAAATCGTTGTTTCCTTCGAGAAGGTTTTTGCTCCTGATATGGTTTGTGTTGTATCTATTGTAACATATTTAGATGTTATAACATTTCCTGCACCATCTTGGGTTGCTTTAGTAGCGGAAGAAACCGATTGAGAACCAATATTTGCAGATGTAATTATAATATTACCATTATGAGTAAATCTATTTGAGCTTGTTGTTGTAAAATTAATACCCCAATAATTAGATATATTTAACCAATTATACCCATCATCAGCTCTATATGTACCAAGTCCGTACCAACTACAACCTGTAGAATTGACACTAGTAGCCGAAGAAGTCCATCTGAGAACTTGAGCCGCAGATGATGAGACGATTGTACCAGTCATGCTTCCACCAGTAAGAGGAAGATACGTTGAACTAATCACATTACCATTTCCGTCTTGAGTAGCTTTAGTAGCCGAATCAGCAGAGGTAGCCTTAGTTGCGGTAGCAGCATTACCTGTAATATCAATACCCCATGTACCGCTTGCACCTGTACCATCTTTCTTTACTGTATAAGATGTATAATTTGTACTGTCTAATAATGTCTTCCAATCACCATAAGTATTAGCTTGTCCATTCATTCCTCGCACATATACAGTTGGTGAACTATCTGCCGAGATGCACATTTGGCTATCCCAGTTATTCTTGATATCCCAATAGAAGTGCAAAATATGACCTTCTTTCGGTGGCTTATGTGAAGTCATAGAACTTGATGCTTTAAAAGTAGCTACTCCGCCACTGCCAGTAACAGTAACATTTGCATCGGTAAGACGACCTAAATTAGCTAATAAATTAGCCTTTAAAGCATTGCCACCAACACTGTCACTCAGAGCATACTTCGTGCTTGAACTCAAAGCGTCAGTAATACCATAGCCACTTAGCGTAGTAGGATTAGTACCAGCCGTTACATGACCATAAGTGTCAACAGTAACAGATTTATATGTACCAGCTTTCACACCACTTACATTGTGTGTAATCGCAACTGTCTTATCGTCACCTACCGTAGCAGCTAATGCACCACTTGCAGTTACACCTGAGAAGTCGATTGTACCACCACTTGAAACTTTAATTGAATTCAGTTTGCTACGTTCAGCTTCGGTCATAAGTCCAAGACCTGTTGAGCCGATTGCGGATTGTAAATTTGCCTTCGTAATTGTAATAGCATTGCTTACACAACTATAGTCCGTTCCTGCAAGTGTTACCTTGGATGTATAATTATGTGTATGACCCGATGCAGACGCTCCAATTTGTGCAAGAGTAATATCAGCACTACCATCAAATGATGCGTTGCCAATTTTTCTTGCAGTTGTCAGTTTCGTAGCAGATAATACATTCTTTGTCGAATCAGCCGTATTATCTACATTTCCAAGACCAACCTTACTCTTTGAAAGAGCAGGGATATCTGCCTCGACTAGACTTCTAAATGTTGCCTTTCCATCTGACCCATTAGGAGCTGCGAGTACAGTATTTTTTGTTCGAGTACCTTGAGCATTATAAACATAAGTTTCCCAATCAGATATATTAGCCATGGTATGTGTGTGTGCAGATGGCGTAAATGTACTTGGTTTATCTGTGATTCCACTCCAAGGAACATTAGATGCAGTTCCTTTTAAGTTACCAATCAAACCATTGGCGAACCTAGCGATGCCACTAACAAGAAGTGTTCCCGCTGTAAGATCATCTACATCTACCGAACCACCAAATGACACGTTCTGACTAACTGAATCAAAATCTTTTCTGAGATATGTATCTGAAATTATATTGCCGTTTCCATCCTGAGTAGCTTTTGTTGCGCTTGCTACATTAAGAGTAGACGGATTTACCCATGATGGAGCAGAAGTACCTCCACTTTGTAATATATAACCAGCAGTTCCAAGAGATAACTGCGACAATGTACCGCTTGCACTTGCATATATAATACCGTTAGCAGTCCAAGATGATTTACCCGTACCGCCATAAGCAACGCCCATAGTTCCAACTGTCAAATCAGCCGAACCATTCCATGACTTACCATTGATACTCAATGTATGAGTGAGTTGGTTAGCCTTACTAGCTGTAGCAGTGAGAGTACCATTAACAGTTAAATTACCTGTGACTGTACCACCTGAGATTGGGAGATATGTACTACCTACAGCATCCTTACGAGCATATTTATCTGAAAGCTTTGTACCATTTTCATAAATAGTACCATCTTTATCTACCTTGAATAGATATTCCCAAGTAGACTGAGAAGAAGACGGATCTTTAACTCTACGAATATACAAGAATTTATTATCCCATTCGTTCTTAGAGCCGAATATAGGTTCAACCATACCCATATCATAGTATTTCTGTGTTTCTTTATCGAATACATAATTGCCACCATTGATAGTTGTCCATCCCGATTGAATACCGAGACTACCATCTTGAGACATAAGATACCAATGACCAGCCGTAAGAGCAGCGTTACCCTTAGAAATCAATGCACTATATTCTACACCGTTCACAAGTGCATCATCTTTATTTCTTATATTATCAAACTCAGCAGAGCCAATATACCAGTTATTATTGGCATCACCAAAGTAACCTGCATCAGCATTGACTGTACCTTGGTAAAAAGCATTGCCAACTGAATCCAAATAAAATCCAGGTGTGTGAATTTCTCCATTAGACAAATCAAGGAACGTACCAAGTGAACTATATGTTCCATCGTTACCAGCTACATAATTGTTTGACTTTAATGCATCTGTTTTAAGTTTTCCACCTTCAATAATCGTTGCTGAACCATCAGGAGATTTGATGATGAACTGTTTTGTGATTGCCGCAACAGCAGAATCTGTAAGAGTAAGAGAGGTGGAAGATGAGCCTGATTTTACGAGCCATAAGAACTGATCCAAGGACTGTTGTGCCTTTGTTTCGGCTTCTTTTGCAGTTGTATTAGCTGAAGTAGCAGTGGTCAATGCATTAGACGCATTTGTATTAGCTGTATTAGCCTGTTTTCTTGCGACAGTAGAAATAGAAAGAGCACTATTTAATCCATTAGATACGATAGGAGTAGTTGTCTCTTGTGTATTGTCGTCATAAATAACAAGTGTTCTTGTCCATATATATTTTCCCTCTGACCATTCTGGTTCTTTATCCGACCAACCTTCATTTGGTTGTAAAACGTTGCTATCAGAAATAGCATACTGAGGAGTAATAGATTTTACACCTTTACCCTTTACACCATTTTCACCTGGTTTACCATCTTGACCATTAGCACCTGATATACAAATAGCTTTTGCTGTTTGAGAATTATCTGTTCTGTCCTTGTAGTATGTGATAACTTTCTGCCACACATATTTTCCGCTTATCCATGTAACACTATTTGTTGTCCATTCGCCACCAACTAATTCTGTAGCAGAATCAGATTGGTAGAAATAGGTTATTACATGATCAACACCTTTTTCGGCAAGTTCACGAATTTCATTTGTTTCAACCTTTAAATCTTCTGTAGCTTTGTTAGCTTTATCAGCAGATGCTTGTGCTTTATCGGCTGATTCCTGTGCTTTGTCTGCTGCTTGTTGAGCAAGTGCTACTAACTTCTGAGCTGTGTCAAGATCAATAATGACCTCTGATATAGTCTTTCCATCAGAGCCAACTTCCTCACCTGTAATTTTCAAATACCCACCGTTGATAGTCAGACCATTCTCATCTATAACAATAGATTTGTCTTCATTGTAGATTTGAAGTTCCTTACCTATTATAAGATTACCAACTACAGTCTTAGCAATAATGCCATAATCTTCAACAAGATTACCATCGATATCCCTATATGTAAAGCGTCCAACACCTGTTTCAATTGTCTCCCAACCGTCTTTGGTGAGATATAGTCCGTTGTTTACAATCTTTAACTGCTTTAACGAAAATTCATTATACACATCATCCCAAGATCGAGCTAATAAACCATTTTTGGTAAGTGTTACTGTTTGCTCTTTAGAATTACTGAATGATATATTATCACCAAGTAATCCATTATTTGTCCAATCTGAAACTGTTTTTGTCGTACCTTTTGACTTATCTACTTGATCTTTAACAGAAGAATAAGATGTAGACATAGATTTTGCTGACTGTAATACAGACGGTACATCTGAATAACCAGAATAGATTTTTTCTACAGTAGAAAATTCTACAGGTATTTCTGACAGATTATCGTAATCAACCTGATAAGAGAGCAGACGAAGCGAGTATACCTTCTCGTCAATTCCGACCTTGATAAAATTACCAACTTCAAATTTATCTACAATTGGTTTGAATTCTGGCAGAGCAAGTAGATTACCCATTGTTGTGTTAATGGAATACTGTAAGTTTCCTGCCTTATATAATTCTCTCTGCGCTGCCTTAAATAATTCGGTGGCTCTCTTGATAAGTTCCGTATTATTTAATCCAGTAGAAGAGTAGTTTGAATTATTATAATCATCTTCACGCCGATAAGAATAGAATAAATTCCATAAGTCAGTGCCGAGATATTTCTGTAAATCTAACTCTTTTTGGATTGACTGTTTTAAAGTTTGCAGAACACCAGTTGACTTGACTGGATCAAATATAGCTTTAACACTATTTAATTCGCTAGTTCTTGTTTTGATCTCATTATTGATCCACGTTAATCTGTTTGCGTAGAATTTTTGATACTTCTTTTTAAGCTCGCTGTTATTATATTGTACATCTACAGAATCTTCTGTAAATCCATTTGTTACTATATCTTGGCAAGCTTGGAATTCTGTATACATATTAGTAAGCTCAGTCAATGAATAATATGTCAATTCCTTTTTAAAATCTGTATCTGATAAATCAAAACTTGTAATCTGCTTATCTTTTAGCTTCTTTGATTCAGCAGTCATACGCTTAATCTTTTGCTCAATATATTTCTCGTTATTTTCTAGTACAGAACATGTAACATCAACAGATCCTGTCAGATATTCTTCATTTTCGTCCTGTTGAGTTAAACTTGTAATTGTAACAGTACAGGAATATGTTTTAGTTTTCGTGGAAGAGTTGTAAGCAGACAGCGATTTCGTTTCAACCGAAATATCATAATATGCTGTGCTGCAAAATACTTGACATAATTTTTCCAATGTATTTCTTACTACACTGGATTCAATTGATGATACCTTCGTGACCGCAACTCCACCCAATGCTTTGATGCCATTTTTTATTGATGTTAAACTATCCTGAACCCCTAGTCCATCTATATCAATTACTGGCATCATACTATCATTGATGTAGTAATATAAATCAGTAGCATCATACCGAGCAGCGATGAGAGATGAATGACCAACAAGGGGATTAGCCAACTTATTAAAAGTAGCTTTATCTTTATCATCATCTGCAACATTAGCAAATTTCTTGGTTATGGAAGTAACGACATTATTGTAGTTTGCAACTTTCGTAGAATCTAAAGCCATTTTTCTTGTTGTCTGAATTTCGTTATACAGTGTATCATATGACTTTAATTTATTTTTGAGATTGTCAGGCATATCTGATAAAACATCGTCAGAAAAGTAATAAATATACTGTGATCCATTTGGATTAATATTACGAATAGTAGCATTCATTAAATCATCTGCACCAGTCACATAAAAGCAGTTCTTTAAAGAGTCTTGATTTGACTCCAAAGTAATACTTTTTGTTAAATTGGTACTGTTGATTAGTACATTTGTATCTTCGCCATATTTATTAATTACTTTTGTTGATCCGCACTCAGGACATGTATCAAGAAAATCTCCTCTGTATTTACATGCAGTACATGTGCTATATAAATCATATACTGAAATAGTTCTTTGTTCAGAATTAAAAGAGAATAAACAATGATACGCTTCGGCAATATCATTTTTTAGTGCTGATAAGGTATCTGTTCCATCAAATGTGAATTCGTGTACTGTTGATAATTCTCTAAGCGTAGAATCTACATGAGCAATTGAGTAATGTGGTGCTTTTTCTAGTACACGATGCAGAAGAGAAGCATGGGTAAGAATGTATTTCTTTCTGGCAATCACAGAAGCAGTTGTTGGATATGCTATTTTATCTTTAAGATAATCATATTTTGACTTTGCCCATATTTTTAAATTATCTTCTGAATCATAGTCATCAGGATCTCGATATAATACAGTTGGGAAGTTCTCATCGTACAAATCATTTGTCATGTCAGTTTCCGTATTAATCTGTACTCCATGTAGATTAATATTCGATAATTCGGATTCACACAATGCTGTACCTGTAACAGATTTTGATAAATCATCTGGATCTTCTTCATTCACCGAAACAGCAATTTGAAATCGTTCTTTCAGTTCAGGTATATATATAATTCTAAAATCCACTAACTGATCCCATAGTGGATGTTTTATTCCATTGTTAAATTTATGTATTTTAAATGATATTTCATTTGCATCATTAAAATTGTTTTTATATGTTAAGCCAGAGACATTAGTAATTCCTCCATTACCGATTGTTTCAAAATTTTTGTGCTGTAATAGGAGAGTAGGAGTCTCTATTAAACCTTGGCTATTAAATAATACTTTCGCCATTTACAAAATGCCTCCTTATTTTTTTAATTTTATTTATTATCCATTTCTTGATTCATCTGTTCGTGATATTCATTTGTGTCAAGTTGTAATTCATTTATCATGTGTTCGTAGTCAGTCTTGAGCTGTTTACACTCATCTAATAAGTCTTCATATTCTTCCTTCGCTACGAGAGTAGCTTCGATCTGTGTAGCGAATTTTCGCACATTATTTTCCCGTATATACTTACGCAATTCTTCATTTTCTGCCTTTAATTTTTCAATTTTCTTTGTCTTGGATGATTTATATCTCACAAATATCCACCTCCGATTTAATGTGTTTTGATGAGGAAATAAGCATAATAAAAGAGAGGAATTGTTACCTTCCTCTCTTTTACTATGTTCATATTTAATTTTTAGTATTTCCGTATTCCGAGAGAGTTGTGATTTGATGATAAAGATCCTACTGTAGTATCTTTAATCATATTACGAACTCCACCCGTATTATTTTTAATAGCGTCCTTCATAGAACTAGCAAACTGCTGTGGATTCTGTACTCCTTCTAAGTTTACATCTCCAATGGTGATATTGATGTCATTATCCGTCCGATTCGTAACAGGCATATTTGGCATTCTAAATGCATTACCAGTATACATATTACTAAACATCATAGGATTCTTTGCAAAATCCATCAATGTCTTAGCTTGTTCAGCAGTGAATATCATATCATTCTGACCAACAGATTTCAGTACACCCTTAGACACATCATACTGTAACTCTGTACCGTCTTCACCGAGATTAGCAATCATATCATAAGGGATTCCCTCTGAACCACGTCTGAATCCTTTAATACCAGATTTGTGAAGTGTCTGCCAGAATGGCGAAGTAGCTTTATTTGAGAATGCGTAACCAGTCAAGTTGGCAAGATGTTGTAATGCTTCCTTTGACAAAATCTTACCAGTTTTGCCACCATACGATTTCCATATAGCTTGATTAAAAGCATCATAATCAGATATTTTTTTACCCTTGGCAGGATTAATTAAACTGCTATTTATGAAATTCTGAATCTCACGTACCCTGGACTTTGACAACTTTTTACCTGCATCTGTTCCAGAACTTGTCGTTTTTGAAGTAGATTTGTTTTCAGAGCCATTTCCACCACCAGAAGCTGATGTTCCACCAGAAGAATTACCAGATTTATTCCCTTCAAGTTCTTTAATCTGATCTTGTAAATTTTTAATGCGATTCTCAACATCCTGTTTCTGTGCTTTTGATGTTACCTTTTCTTTTCTTAGTGCTTTAATCTGCTGATTTAATGCATCTATCTGTTCTTGTTTCTGTTTTAGTTCTTGTTTCTGTTTTAGTTCTTTTTCTTTTTCACTTGTTGTCTGTGAATCATGAGCCGTTTTATCATACTTTGCCCATGCCTTTTCTAAGAAGATCCTAACTCCATTAACCGCATCCGTTGTATTCTTGGTAATGTCGCCATTAGCATACATTTTAAGTCCATCTTTTGTAGCACTATAACCAATAGTAGATAATGTCTTGTTAATGACATTATTATCACTTGACCAATTCTCGTTGATTGTATCAATAAGACCTTTGAATTTATCATCCAATGTGTCAATGATATTCTGGATACTTTCGTCCAAATCATCCTGGAAGTCTGAGAGCATATCCTGTGTAGCAGAAACATACTGGTCAAACTGCGTATCTTTGAGATTTTTCTCAGCATCTTTGAGTGATACATTTAATTCCTGAACTTTTGCTCTTGCTTCTTCAGAAAGATCACCAGAATATGCCTGAAGTTGCTTACGGATATTAGCAATCTGTTGAGTCTTATCACTAATATTGTTTGCATAATCATAAGCATTCTTTTCAGAACTAATGAGATCATTATATTGGTCGATCAAATCAGAAATATGATTCTTGAGCGAAGCGTAGCCATTTTCAATGAGATCGATCACGGCATACTTTTCATCTTGTGCCCCTGCAATTGCATCCTGATATGATTTAACCAATTCTTCTTTGTGGGCAATCAGTTTTTGATTATACGGGTCGTCCGCAAGTTGTTTATTGATCTTCTCAATTTCACTCTGATACTTTTTAGCTTCCGTCTGGTAGACTTTGTAGTTAGATACATGTAATCCGGCAACAGCGTTACCTTCTTTTGTTAAGCCACCAGTCTTATCGGATGTCAAATCCTTACGAGACAATTCATTGATAACGAAGTCAGTCTCTGTTGTAAGATTCTGTAACTTAGAAACATATTCATCTACACGATCCCAACGTACCTGTAAAATCTGGTTATTATATTCGGCAAGTGCCTTTTTCGCATCATTAATGGAATTGGTTGTATCGTCAATTTGCGACTTCATGTCATGCCATTCCGTACTTCCTTTTTTGATGCTTCCATTAGCTACACTGTCGTCTAATTCTTTAATCTGTTTCTTACGTTTTTCTATAAGAGAATCGTATTCTTTCTGTTCGGTCTTTTGTAAACGAACATACCAATTAGCAGAAGCTCCATTGCCACGCTCCTCATATAAAGACATTTTGGCATTTAACTCTGTAGCAGTTTGTTCATATTTATGACGTTTGTTATCCATCTCTGTTGAGATATTGGAGAACTTCTGCTGTGCCAATTCCGCTTTCTGTGTAATAGCGGTCTGCTTATCTATTTCAGCCTGTTTTCTTGCCTGATCTAATGACTCACGAGCATTATTATAACGGATACAAGATTCATAGAAAGAGCGAGAGATATATCCCTTTTTATAGTATTCTGTGATCTTAGATATTAATGATGCAGAAATTGGTTTCTTAGATTTTGCCTGCGAACGTGCCTTTTCAATTACATTTGATACTGCTTTCTGACCTTTGCTTCCCAACCCTTTATAAGCCGTTGCCGTGGCAGACTTATTCATAGTCTTTCTTGCAGATTTTACAGATGAAGCATATTGATTAATTTCAGCTTGATTATTCTTAGCAATTGTATCATAGCCAGAAGCTTGTTTATTAAGATACTTGTTCTTTATCTTTGCTGTAACAGCATTGTCAGACTTCGAACTATTGAGATCCATAGCATCATTTGTTGCATCGTCTTTGTTACTATACTTCTCTGTAATATTCTTAATCGCATCGGTGTAATTACTAGAGTAAGCTGTTGCGTATTCCATCCTAGCAGTTTCAGCATTATCAAGAGCTACATTGTATGCATATAACCGATTATACACATAAGTAGAATGTGCACTGATTGTAGATAAATCCGCATCAGATACAACAGTCTTGTTCTTAATCGCTTTCTGAGCATTCAACAGAGCAGTGCGATATTTAGCATCTTTCGTTCCTTTAATAGCATTAGTAACTGAGCCATTTGCCGATGCAGCCACCCCATTTGTATCACGGGTTACATTCTGCACATAGTCACGATATACTGCATTCTGTTTGCCAAGCGAAGAGTTAGAAGCATTAAGCTGTGAATTTTTTGCTCTAGTTGAATTAGCCACTGTGCCTATTGCAATATCATTATATCCTGTAATGGAATCGAGTTTAGCGTCACGCTGCTTGTCCCGAACATCCTTCAGATCCTGAATATAGGTGCGGATATTCTTGTGCAGTTCTTCTAATGCGTCAGAGGCATCCTTACCTTTGTTATACCATTCCTGATAAGCGGAGATAACTTCCCGAATATCATCTGAGTATTCTGAAATATTCATGCTACCATCCGCAACACGAGTCGCAATAATATCGGCTGTTTTCTGTGAGATAACTTCACTTGCTACAGCTTTATCCAGAATTTGACTTGCCTGTGCATAGTATTTATCTCTAGCAGTTTCTTCGTAGCCAACCTGTACATTTGTTGCGTCTATAGCATTACTATAATTCTTAGCAGAGGATGAATACTTCTTATCGTTTAACTGGGCTTCAGCCTTTGAGATATATTTACTGATCTTATCCGTCTGACGTTCTAGTTTGATTTCTATCCAGTCGAAGAGAGTAGAGAGCCAATCTTGAAGTTTTTCAAGTGGGGTTTTCTTTTTGGTGGACGAACCTGAACCGCCACCGCCTCCATTTGAACCAGATCCACCAACACTAGGCGTTGTATTAACTTTCTGTTCAATATTGACTTTAGTAAGATTTTTCATTGCAGCAAAAGAGTTATCCAACGCCTCCTGTTTTCGAATGGCTTCTTGAGAATTATTTGCTTTAATATTACCATTGTCGTCTAATACAGAGCTTTTGATGTTTTGGTATGCTCGAATCGCTTGTGTAGCTAGATCTAATCCTTCACATAAAGCAAGAAGATTTTGAATATCTCCATCTGTCGTTAATGTAGGATTGTTTAATTTCTTTAATGCAAGCAAAGCAAGAGCCTGTGCGCTTACACCAGATTGCTGTGCTTCTTTTGCTAATTCAGCTATTTCACTTACTGTAGCATTGGCAAATAAATCTGTTGCATTTTCAGCAGTGATTTTTACACCATTTAAACTTAACCCAGCTTTTATTGCTTCTTCAGTTGCAACTTTTTCTTCACCAAGATTTTTAGCAAGTGCGGCTTCCACTACAGCGGTCGCATTTGTGATTCCCATTTTAGATAATTGTGCTTCATAATAGTCTCTGTTCGAATCATTCAACAAAGAGAGAGTGGCATTCTCATTAACATACTCAGTTGCAAGTTTATTTGCAGCTTCCTGACATTCAGCCATAGAAGAAGAGGAGTCACCAAGTAGTTTTGTGAATTCATCCCATGAATCTAATCCTTTGATCGTAGCATCGAATCCTGTAAAATCATCTACGCTAACGATACCATCAGACAATTTTGTTCCAAGAGCACCAGTAATATCCTGAATGTTCTTACTCATCTGTCCAAGCTGAGAATTTTTGTCGGATAGGCTGTTGATGTATTTAACTGCCTCTTCGGCGGACATACTTAAACCGTCAAAGTAATTCTTTGCTCCATCAGTCTCAGAAAATGTCTTGATCGTAAGTTCTCCCTTATCTGCTAAAGCAGTCAGAGCATCGGCTACTCCTTTTGTAGAATCATCAGTAGAAGCTTTAAGCTGTTTCCATGCCTCTGCCATAGTAGTAATCGTTTTTCCATCAGAAAAATCATTAACTGAATCAGACGCATCTTGTGCTTCAGTCGAAACACTATTAAATGCTAATGCAATACCATCAAGATTGTCTGCTGAGTCAATTACCCCAATTTCAACCAATTTATTTATAAAATCTGTGTATGTAGGATCATCAAGCATTTCTGCTGTAACTTTTCCTTCTTTGCCTAAATCTTGAAGTCCTTGGACGGTATCATTAAACTGCCAGTTGTCTACAACTCTATTAAAAGCATTCTGTTTAGCATTATTTCCATCAAGTTCAATAGCTAATCTATCCTGAAAATCAGATATATAATCCAACCACTCATTAACTTTTTTTTCATCATCAGTTTTTGGATTTTCAATATACGAAATATCTTCAGAATCTTTAGTCCACTCAGAATTTTTATCTTGCAAATACTTGTCGATTTCATCTATTTGTTTTTGTATAGATTCTTCTTCTTTTTTTGTAGAAGCATTAGATAATTGGTCAATTAACTTTTCTCTTTTTGTAAATTGTGCCTCAATATATCCAGTTTCATCAGTTAGATAATTATCATCTATGCCATATTGTCCTGCATTTTTTCCATCTGGATTAACTTCGTATTCGAAAGGATCTTCTGTATCTTTTTCCATAACATGAACAAAAGCTTGATTTGCCTCTTCTTGTTTTTTCTTTTTTTCTAATTCTAGCAAATCAATTTTTCTTTGTAGTTCATTATTTATTTTTACAAGATTATCATATTCATTTTTTTCTGTAAATGTGAGTTTGTCTTTCCCTTCTAACTCTTTCATTCTGTCTTGAGTAGTTTTTAATTCTTCATTTACAGACTGTAATTCTGAAACTACATCATCACATTCTTGCTTTACGTCTTCTAGTTTTTCCCTCGCATTTTCAAGCGTATCTCCATATTTACTATAAGCAGTAGCAATACCAACAACAGCAACCCCGATAGCTGTTAATATAGCACCAATTGGATGTGCTGTAATTATCGCCCATAATTTTGCGAAAGAAGCTGTTAATAAATTTGTAATACCAATACTTGCTGTTTCGGCAGTATTTAAGCCAAGAATGGAAGCGATTTCGGCATCTGTTGCACCTGCTTGTTTTAATGTAGCTACAGTGAGTTGTTTCTTCGATATAACCTGTCCTTCTTCAGTTGCGATTAACCCAAGATTACTAGCAATTTCTTTTGCTCTCTCTACTGTTAAACCTTTTCTTTGTGCTAATTCTATTACTTCTTGACCATTTAAAGCAACAGTAGCAGTTGTAAGTCCAGCTTTTGCTAATGCAGCTTCCACATCGGCAGCCTCAGATTGCTTTGTAATTAAAATCTGCCTGATTTGTTCTTCTGTTGCACCTTTACTTGCTAATGCAAACACTGCTTGTTCTGTACTTAAGCCTTTAATTGCGGATCTAAACGCATCTAAATTCCCAGTATTTACACCAACGGTAGATATATTTAATGCATCTATATTTTTTATTGCAATACCAAGTTTATTTAAGTCCGAAATTATTGTTGGTAATTGTTTGAATGTCATACTTTTTTATTTTTATTTTTTATACTTTGTTTGAGGAAGTATATTGACTTAAATAAATAAATTAGATACAATTAATACAATATATTAAAAAACTTTTAATGGGGAGGTATTTATGTTGACGAATAAAATTATTAATGATTTAATAGAACTTGAAATATATCAATCTAAGTCATTAAGTAAAGAAGAATATGAAAAATTGTCAAATAATAAAAATAACAATAAAATATATTTATCTGGCAGTTATAGCAATGATCCAGATAACGAATTTACAAAATATTATAAAGAAATTAATACTAATGGATTAACGATAGAAGAAATTGAATTACAATTATCAATTGAAAGAACAAAAAATATCAAGTTAATAAAAAATATGATTATATTTTTTGTTATACTTACAGTTATTTCATTTATCTGTTTATTCTTCTTTTGGTCTTCAATATCAAACACATTAAATGATTTATAAAACCGCCCAGGATTTTATTGATTCCGTAAATCCAAATAGAAGAGAGTAGTGAGAAATTGCTACTCTTTTTATTGGCAACGCAAAAGAGACATCATTACGATGTCTCCTGTCAAAATTATTTCACATTAAGAGATATAAAATCTCTTGACCATATTTATCGTATATTATGTTACGCTTCCTTGCGATATTTGTCAAGGCATTTTTAATAAATAACAAATTTTTTTAAAGCCTTGCTTATTTTATCCATATCTTTTCCAGAAATCATACCAATATTTTGCGAAAAGTCAATACGTCTATAATCTATTTTTACCATATTATAAACATTACAATGTCTTGGAATTTTTGGAAAATTATATACATATCTAATAGGGATTAGATAATCTTTATCTTTTTTATCATCTGGAATATTTCCACTGTCTAAAGGTATAACATAGACGGCATTTCCCATTTTTCTTACAACAATAGCAGGATGATGTCCACCAAACTCAAAACCTATATTAAATCCAAAATGAACCCAAATAACATTACAACGTCTTACAACTTCATTAAAATTAGATGGTAAAATAAAATCAGACTCAGAATTGATTATGTCTGTCTTAAATGAATTCCACTCTAAATAGTTTATTGTACGTTTTATATCCTCATTATCTTCTTTATTTGTGTTGTCCGTAAAATCCCTTAAAGAAGATACTGCTTTATTATATGCATTTTCCATATAGTATCCCCAATCATCAGTATTTAATATTACCATTATATACCAATAATCGACACAATACTATCAGAACATTTGTACGCATTCAGAACTCTTAACTATTTCTTTACCATGCGAATGATATAATATTTATATTACTTATTCACAAAAGGGTAGTGGAGGTACATATGATGACAATTTCATATCCCGAAGGGACTACAGTTTCTGGTGAGATTATCAAACTTGATGACTTTGTTGTGATCACACGGACATATTCAAATGGGGTTAAGATTATGCTTCGTGAATCTGAGAATGGAGTGTCAATTAATATCACTGGACTGGAAGAAGAGTAGTACAATAAGGAATACATCGTAAAGAGTGTATTCCTTATATTATATATAAAACATATGTTTGACAAAATATTCCATTAAGAGTAGAATCATTACAGATGCTACCAAAAACGGTAGGACGGTTCTCTCCAATCTGGGAGTACAAGCCCAGTCTATATAGATGGTAATTGTGCCGTAGTTCAGAAAGGAGATTTTGCCAATGATAACTTTGTCATATGAAGCGTTGATTGCACTTATCGGATTATGTGGTGGTGCAGGATATTTGCTTGGTAAAGATATACAGAAAGCGAAAAAGTAATCGTCCAATGCCAATGGAATTACGATTACTTTTTGCTTAGTCAAAAATAGTTTATTAATTTCAGAGCAACCGTCTTGCTTACGGTAGCATCTCTTTCTTTGATATATTATATATTGTAACACATAAAAAATGTCACCAAAACAAGAGAAAATTTTTGTGCAAAATTACTATTTGCTCAACATTTCCTTTAACTCATCAAAACTCAAGCCTTTTTCCTGAATCAGCTCGTCCAACTCAGAAAGTCTTTGCTGATGAATCTGTTCTTCAAGTTCTTTCTTTGCTTTCTTCATTTCTTTTAATGAGTTTTCCATATTCTCAATTTCTGTTGTTATTTTTGTTAATTGCTCATCTAATGTGAGATTTTTGCGTCCTCTTGCCATAATTGACCTCCTGACTAACTTTTTGAAGATAGTATAGTTCAAAAAGCCTTGATTTTCAATGATTTTCGTATGACAAAATTTGCAAGAAATCGAGATTTACTTGGTTTCGTTCCATCTTATCTACCTCTAGGAACTGAGAGGTCAAACTGATTTACACGAGGTATGAGATAAGTTCATATCATTTAACATGTCGTGCCATGAGTACGGAATGCATATTATAGTAGCATCGTTTCATATAACTACTACCAACGGTTGTCACTCTCTGAGGGCTTACCATTTTAAAGGTCTATCCCTGCGAACCAACTGAATTCATGAATTTTTACTGTGCCTATTTAGTTTCCTTATAATAGGGTAGTACCATGAGTTTTACAGCCTTCCTCGCATATTGCGTCTTCGTTTATCGTATGTATAGCATACTTATCATAGTCCAAACTATCGTATCCGATAGAAACCCTATGATGTCGGTACGTTCAAAACAATAACAATGATTTGATTAATACGCCACTAACGTATCAATGCCGACATTTTTAAATGAAAATGCTGCTGCAACTCCTGTGAGAATAGTTGGTAACAATCCAACTGTGTCTACAAAATCAGTAGCACCTTTAAGAAGTGTTGATAATAAATCAATTCCATTCTTGATAGTTTCGGAGTCGATTACTTTAAACCAGAACTCCTGGGCACGATTTTCTAATTGTGCCATTTTGCCATCAATACTATCAAGATAAGAGTTTAATTCTTTTTCTGCTGATCCCTCTGAATTTTGAGCATCTTCATATACAGAACGAAGCATATCTCCATTCTGAAGAATACTTGCGGCAATGTTTGATCTGTTTTTCCCTGCGATTGTCTCCAACAAAAGATTAAGATTATTTGTCCCTAATTCTTTATCTTTTTTTACAATATCGTCATAGAGATCTGCCAATCCTTGCATGATTTCATATGTACTTTTATAATTTCCATTAGAATCAAGAATATCAAAACCTTTTCCATCTGATGATGCGGCTTTAGTTGCATCCATGATTGTATCTCTAAGTTTAGAAACGGTTGTAATCATTCCATCTGTTTCTTCGCCTAAATCTGAAAGCTCCTCCTTGGCTTCCTCTGTACCAACCAATCTAAGAGAAATCGTTCTTAAACCTGCTCCTACCTTAGATGGATCTTGAGTTATAGCATTGCCAGCCGTAGTCAACGAAACAGCTTCATTAAGATCGTTGTTTGCAGTTACTAATGCACTTGCGGAATCTTTAAGAGCAGTTGCTAATCCATCTGTAGAGATACTATAATTGTTGCCAATATTATTGAGAACATCAATTATATCCATTTTATCAAGATCTTTATACGCCTGACTCATTGATACCAGAGACTCCGTTGCTTCGTCTATTCCTTCGAACTCTGATACATTGAAAAGAACATTAGCATCCTTCGCACTTTCAGCAGCTTGATCCATTGACTCTCCGAGACGCATCCAGTCTGCTGTAGAATTTTGTATCTGCTTTGCAGTTGTACCAACTGCATCTGCCGTATCGAAAGTAGTAGCTTGATAATTTTTCAAACTTTGAACAGTCTCATTAGACACTTTCCGCATTTCTGTAAGGGCAGTGTTAAGTTCTCTTACAACATTAAAACCTTTTTTACCAAGGTTAATAACATCATAAAATCCAAACATACCTGCCATCTGAGCAGCTAATTGATGGAATCCACTATTCTTTAATGTATCAAAGAAACTTCTACCAGCACGACCAGCAAGTTCTTCGGCATTAACAATTTTCAGTATTTCGCCATGTATTTTTTCCAAACTGACACTAGGATTCCCAGAAATAAGTTCTTGCTTATATGCTTTAATTTTAGCTTTTGCTTCTGAAGACATTGCTGAATTTTCACGAAGTATTTTATTGATTTTATCAATTTCTTTTTGTCCTGCTAATCGACTATATCCCTTTTCAGAAGCCGACATATTAGTAACAGTAGCGATAGTATCTTTGATTTTCTTTTCATACTCGTCTAAATTCTGAATATCCTCATCAGTAGCGATACCATTTTGATTAGTCTTTATATTGTCGAGAAGAGTTGCGTACTGTTTGACAGCATCACGTACAGCCTGTACATTTTTTAAATATGTATCACTTGTCCAACCACCATCATTAAATCTGTCAATAGTGGCTTGATATTTATCAATCTTACCGTTGTAAGAATCTAACCGTTTATCATACTTATTGAGGTTTGCATTGGCATTCTGTTCTTTAGCCTGTGTATTTTCCTTAACTTTCTGAGTATTCTGCTCTAATACATTATTTTCTTCTTTGATAGCATTGATAACACCAGAGGTATCAAAAGCGTCTGAGTCGCTTTTAAAATTGTTAATTGTATATCCATATTCTTCAAGAAGTTTGGATAATTGACGAACACGTCCATCAGCACCAGTTTCATCTATTCCATCTGTAGTCCATGATAAATGAAAATATTTGCCATTATGTAATGAATCAAGAATATTTTGTAACTCATTTGCATCTGTAAATATTTTTTTAATCTCTTCTTCAAGATTTTCAAGAGATTTCACACTTGAAGATGTATCAATGTCACTGTGAAATGCGTCTTTCATTCCAGATGAAATATTCGTTTCACTAGCAGGAGAAACAGTAGCAGGCGTGACATTCTTGATCTTCGCTAATTCAATTTCAAGTTCCTTAACACGATTAGTAAGATCAATGACCTCTTGAATAGAAGTGTTTACATCAAGTCCATTCTTGAATACATTTGTAAAATTATTTGCAGATGTAGAAATTTCGTCAAGTTTATTAACAATAATTGTCAATTGACTAATTACTTCTGAAAGATCAGTTTTACCAAAAAGATTTTCTATCGAATTATTAGAAGTGCTTTCAGATTTGATTACATTATTCAAAGAACGCTGTGCACCAGAAACTGCTGAATAATAAGATTTTTCTATATCAGAATATAAATAATCTTTACCAAACTGTTGTTTGGACATTTCTCTCATCTCAGTAATGAAATTCTTATATGCAGCAATTTTAGCATTCATGTTATCATACTGATTAATGTCGAAATTATCAAAATAACCTTGCATATTAGAATCAAGAGTACCTGACATTTTTAGCCTGTTAAACAGATTCTCATAAGTATGTAACAATTTTGCAGTCCTTGACTGAACTTCGGCAGTTATTTTATCATCTGAGCCAAAATCTAAATTCATATTCAGACTTAAACTAGATGTTTTCTTAGCTAATTCAGAAATAGAAGAATCTACTTTGTTAATCATAGTTAAAAGAGGCGAGAACTCATCACCATCTCCAACATCAGATATAACTTTCCGCATTGAACCAAGATGAGATTCCATTTTCTCAAATAAATTGATGACTGTCTTAAGTTGTCTTTCATCAACTATTGAATTACCAATACCTTTTCCATTACCTGAACCAGTTCCAAACGCCTTACCAGAAGCAAGAGATTTAACAATCTCTACCAACTTATCCAAACTCTTAACAGTCTCATCTATTCCTTGATCTTTTATCTGCACAACAAATTCTTGTGAAGATAATTGCTTTCTATATTTTTGAATCACCTTTTCAAATTCTGCTTGATTCTTTGAATTAGAAAAGTCAAAATACATTTCAAGTTTATTATTTTGTAACTCTTTTTGTCCTTCGGATAACCCTTTTAATATCTGAGCAAGCAAATCAGATTTATCCAGCACAATACTGGCGGTCATTGAAGCAGCTACATTATCTGGCATATCAAATACCTCCTATCTTTTTACATATTTATTTACAGTGGACTCCCAATCTTTCTTGAAACGATTTCTCGTATAAGATTCAAGACTTTCGCCTTGATTGAAATATGGGTTAGTCCACGAATTCCCACTTCCAATATTTCTATCTCCAAACAGAGGGTTAGGTCTTGACCAAACCAAAGGCAATCCATGTATCCCCTGATTCCACTGTAGATCCAGTAAGAATGAGGCTGGATCAATTGAAGCTCTATATTTGTTTTTCCATCTATATATAGAACTATCATTTTGTGTAGATAACCTTTCAAATTGGTTCATATCGACATATGAAGTAAAATATATGATAGCTTTACCATTTTTCTGTACAAGCTTATGTGTGTAATCTAATGAGTCTACCATTGTGCCTTGACTATTAATAAACCATTCCAAAGTAGACTTTTCTCGAATTTCTCTTTGTGCTTTATTGCCAGCAGAGATATATCTATCCACGTATTTTTCTGTTAATCTATCTGCGAACTTTTTCAATTCTCTATCATTTATCTTTATGCCCGTAGCTCGAACAGCCATTTTGTATCACCTCCGTTTTGGAACATTAAAATAGGAGAGTAGCAATATTACTCTCCATAAGAAAAACCCTATACGCTGTGACACGAATAGAGCCTGTTTATTTTATTTATTATATATGATATAATTATTACACCTGTGGTAAATATAGGTAGATAAGGAATTACTGTAATGGAAACCGCTTGTTCAGTCGTTTCTGCTTGTGTTGCAGTCTTAGGGCTTGTATACACAATATACAGAGACAATAAAAAGAAATAATATAACCTATTATTTTAAGTACAACAGATGCGAGTATCTACTTGATAAGGTTGATGTGATAGAACGGTAGAAGACCAGTCACCTTCTGCTACACAAAACTATAATAACAAAACCTATATTTACATAGTTCTTGAGGGACAACCTAACCAAGTAGAGAAAGTATTTGCTTGACAAGATGATTATAAATGTTATAATCAACAATAGAACAAGCAAAATAATAAAATCCATTACATGTACTAATCCATATCTTCATTGCAATCTGACTAATTGTAGCCGAAGACTAAGAAGTACACTAGGAGGCAGGAGATAGCATCATATTATTCGTAATGTGGTGCTATCTCTCGTTTTAATAAGAAATTTGAATTTCAATTATTTATCCCAATCTCTATGTCCATAATATTCTTCTAAAGATTTACTTGTCATAGTAGCCATTTCACATTTTGTACCTAATAATTCCTCAAGTACAAATGGGAGTTCATCAATTAAAACATGTTCTGGTTTCTTATCAATTTTATCGCACCAAAAATCATCATCTAAAAATTCTGCAACTGTATAAACAGTTATTTTCTTATTTGTGATTTTTTCTGCACGTCTTTCAATATCTCTCTTCATAGTTCTACACAACGTAATAATTGGACAACCTGTTTTAACAGCTTCAATAATAATATTTGTTGTCTTGCCACAACCTCTTGGTAAATTCATAATTTCCATACTTATACCTCTTTAAAATTTGCGGTACTGCTAAGTTTATAATCATCAAGAATCTTTCTCAACTCATCATTGGATAAACTATCAATTTTCTTATTCACAACATCAACAAGTGGTTTGAGAGTAACATTTGCCAAATCAGAAATCCTTCCAATCTGTTTGCTAATAAACGCCTGAGTAGTTGTCTCATTGAACTGAGTATCTGACTGTTTCATTGTTAAAATGGTCTTAAACTCACTCAATTCACTTATAGGAATAAGTGGATCAGTTTTATCAGAACCAACCATTAAAATATCAAGTAAGCCAGATGATTTAAGTGCATCATATCCCTTGATGAATCCTTTATCATCCTCGTCAATCTCAAGATCGGTATATAATTCAATCACAGCACGACAAAACTGTACATACTGAGCAACAGAATTTACTCTAATCTTATCTGTTTTACGATATTTTGTTACTCCATTGTCATCATAAGCTTCCTGCTCAAATGTTGTTTTATCTACAATTAACTGTGCATAGGCATCTTTCTTAATGATTGATACATAAGGGGTGATTTTAACTTCCTCCTTGATAAATCTATCCTTTAACTGCTGAGTTGCCATGTTGTTGTATCTCTCTACAAATTCCAAAATTTTCATAATTCCTTTTTCTCCTTTATTTCTTATTTTTCTTCGCTTCTCTGCGAAGTTTCTTTAAAACGTCATATTCTACCCAACCACCATATTTGAGATTTCTGCAAATAAACGTAAGGTTGGTTTCTGGGTACTTAGCCCACATCATTTTTCTTTTTAAAAGTGACATACTATCTGGATTACCCTTCACGTCAAAAACCTGTAAAGTTCCATCAGACCAGACAACATTAAAATCACTTCTATATTTAATAGGTAGAATTGTTTTACCTTTATATTTAAATTTATCTTGAAGAACATATTCTACTTGGCGTTCATATGATAATATTTCTCCACTTTTCATCTTAGGTTCTATATACTCTTGTAAAAATTTAAGTTCAGTGAGACTGTCATAAGTTACACCTTTATATGTTCGATTTTTCTTACCTTGTTCTGAAATATCTACATGATATTTCGATTTAGCTTTTGCTATTCCCTTTCACTCCTTTACATAACAAAAGAGCAGCTTCCGAAGAAACTGCTCTTTCTAAAACATATTTATTTAATTTTTTACATCGCTAATTGCATAGGATATAATTCCCACTTACCATTAGGATATTTAGTTACATTATCCATGACAACCTTATGTACTTCTTCTAAACTTCCCACATTTTCATCAACATGAATCACTTTACCACCCAAAATTGAAATTTCCTCACAGATTACATTAAAGTAACATCTTTCCATACTTATTCCTCCTCATTTAGATATACAAAATAACTCGTATATATCAACTTTAAGGACACGAGATAATGTGATTGCATTAGTAAGAAGTATATCACTTGTATTATCATTTTCTATTTTGTTAATAGCTGCAACCGATAAACCGGTAAGTCTTGATAGCTCTTGTAATGTGAACCCTCTTTGATTCCTGTAATACCACACTTTGTTCTTCATAATGTTAATATGTACAAATGTATTTTATTTATGTACTATATTATAATATGAGTAATTTTTACTGTGGCAGAAATATTTAATCATCCTTAATTGGCAAGCTTAATACTTCTGGTTTCAATTTTTCGTGGTAAATATCATCGCCCCCGGCGGCTTCGTAAATTTTCCCTAACTCCGTAAAAGTTTTTAATCCAGAATTGTCAACATAACCTTTTTCAGAAAATTTAGCATGTAATCCATATAACTGATTTCTTAATGTCGCAACTGTACGCTCTTTATCAGCTCTTTCTTTTTCAGTTAATTGACATTTTATATCATCTATACCCTTTGACATTTTAGATATTTCTTTGTATTGCCAATTATCATGTTTTTCTAATATTGTCAATCGGTTCTCAATTGACTCCCTATCTTGTTCGGAACCTGTTTTGATTTTGTATCTCTTTTTGAAGTATGTATATACATCTAAACATTCTTTAATAGCAAACAGAAATAAAAATATAGCCAATATAACATTGACATAATTTATCTTCAAAGCAGCTTCTAAATATTCCATTCAAGCCACCTTTCTAAGAACATAGATTCTTGAATGTTGATTTCACTGCTTTAGAAACTCCACAGGCTGCTTTCAATCCGCTACCAAATGTACCAGGATATTCAATACCTTTTGGGTCTTTTCCTTTGAGTGCACATAATATCTCAAGTGCGGTTACTAACCACTGCCTTTCACCTACTTTAACATAGTGTGATCCAAAAGCTTTGTCTGTAGCAGAACCCCAAATTCCGTCAACTGACAGTTTTGCTCCATAATCCTTATTTAAAGCGGTCTGAACAACCTTAATGGCAGCTTTCTTTGTTTTATTTCCCCAGATACCATCAGCAACAATATTACAACCCACAAACTTATTAGCTGCTTTTTGCCCATTTGCCACGATCTTCTTTTTTGCATGATTAGATGCAAAGGTAGAAGATGATGAGGTTGTCGTAGATGCCGATGGTGTTTTCGAAGTAGTATTAGAGGATAATTTATTATAAAACTCTGTTTCCCATAAATTATTTTTTGTTTCATTTCCACACCAATATGCCGGGCATGCTTTGCCTGTACGGTCGAAGTGTCTCAGAACATGGTCTTGTGGGATATGATACTTTTTCATTAATTTCTTCGTAAGTTCAATAGCATTTTTGATAGTAGCTTTTGATGGATAAATAGTTCCATCTCTTTTTGTATCGCACAATTCAATACTAATACTATTACTGTTAGTACAAAGAGTATAATATTTTCCTCCCCCAGTTATATTACAGTTGCTATATCTTGTACCACCAACAGACCATGCAACATAATTATCTGGGACTGATTGTGTTACAGAATCATCATCAACAAAATAATGTGCAGATGCCTCTACATAATTTCTAGAAAAATATCTGGCATTCGATTCATCAGAATCTCCATCATTACCCGTGTAATGTATGACAATATATTTAATTGCAGATGTACTTCTTTTTGCTCCGTAATTTCTTTTATTAGCTAAATTCTTTTTCATTTTGTAGGACATTAAATCACCTCCTACTTGTTCTTTAAGTCAAATAAACTGGATTCAATTAAAGAATCTAAATATTCGTCAAAATCTGCATTTGCCGTTTTAAGACATTCAAAAGCAGAAGTCGATAACGCAAAAATAATCTTACTCTTTGCAATCTGACGAACTTCTTCTTTTTTATCCTCCGTCCATGCATTAGTACCCTTAACTCCCTTAACTTCTGTTTCATATACATCTTTAACTACAGATAAAACATTTTTCTGTAGAATTTCGGTATATTTATCAATCTTTTTTGCCTCTGTATACTTCTTAATTTCGTTTCCAATATAAGTCAGTACAGGCAGTAATATAACTGTCCAAATTGTCACAATTACCTCATCCCAATTTAATGAATTTAATAATTCTTTCATAATTCTTTCTCCTTTCCAAACAAAAAAGAACGGGCTTACCGTTCTCGTCATAATTACTTATTTAATTGTCTTAGTACCTCTACACATCGTTGTAGATTACTGCATAAATAATCCAATTCATCCTTTGTCTCATATCCACTAAATGTCATACGAATACCACTATGTATTAGTTTTTCATCTAATCCAATTGCCGTAAGAGTAGAAGATGGGGTTAAATCACCCGATGTACATGCAGATCCAGTTGATACCTGTATATCTGCCATGTCTAATAATATCATCAATGACTCACCCTCAATGCCTTCGAAACAGACATATAGATTGTGTGGTAAACGATCGTTAATATTCGTACCAATAATATGTGAGTCTGCTATATTATTAATAATGAAATCATAAACATAATCTCTACTATCAGATGTAACAGAAGAGTAGTTATAATTCTCAACTGCTTTCCCCAGTGCAGCAATACCTATTACATTTTCAGTGCCACTAAATAATCCCTGCTCTTGTGAGCCATATATAAGCGGTTCTAATTCAATTGATGATTTCTTATATAGAACACCAGTACCTTTTAATGCTCCAAGTTTATGTGCAGAGAATCCTAAACCATCAACATTCAGTCTCTTTACGTCAACGGGAATTTGACTGATAGATCCTGTGCAATCAACATAAACAATAGCATTGTACAAGTGGCATATATTAATAACCTGTTGTACATCCTGAATTGTTCCTATCTCAGAATTGGCGTATTCTATAATAACAAGTTTTTTCATAGGGTTCATAGACAAACACTCTTTGAGATCTTGAAAATCAATTTTTCCTGTATGATCAACTCTAAGAGGGCATTTATATTTGAGAGAATCTACACATTTTAATACTGATTTGTGAGAAGTAGGAGAGTATAAAACCATACAATGATGTTTATTTGTATAACCTTTAATAAATAACGTGTTATTGGCTGAACCGCCTGATGTAAATATAATATCTTTAGAATCTGCATTGATTAACTTTGCTACATTATTTCTTGCAGTAGTAATAATTTTCTTTGCTTCAACACCCGATTGGTACATTGACGATGGATTCTGATATGTATCCAAAAGAGATACCATATAATCTTTAACTTGTGGGGTTAGTGGGGTAGTGGCTGCGTAATCAAGATACATACAACCACCTACCTAATCTAACTCATAATTACACCACTTTTTATATACTTCGGCGGTGTCTTCTTTTAGAAATACCATTGCCAGAATTACATTATTTGTTTTGTCATCTATACTCGTATACATATCAACTGGATATACATTATTTTTAATATATAGTAGATACTGTTTAGGGTTAACAATCCTAACTGCTTCATGTGGAGAATAATCTCTTGTTTTTAAATTCGTTTCTATCATTTCCCTTTCATTCCTTATCTGTATTACCGTAAAAAAATGGGAATACAACATTTGAATAGTAATGTTATATTCCCATCAGAATTTTCTAAAATCACTATTCAAATTGCATCACCCTTTCTTCTTAGGCGAATACTTAATCTTTTCATACTTATTTATATTTTCCTTGGTTAAATTATCAGTTGTATCCTGAGTAGTAATATCTTCAATCTTGTCTGATTCTACGTTTTCGTTTATATCAGCAATAATGTTCTGATAACTTCCACCAAAATTATTTAGTCCAGATAAATCAAGTTTATCTAATTTGTTTTTTGCTTTATTTGCTGTAAGTTTATGATTTGCATAAGAAGATGTTATAAGATAAATATCATGACAATTTTCACTACAGAATGTAAACATCCATGTAGGTTTATCCTTATCTTTCCCACAGACGGGACAATACTCATATGGCTTATAACAAACAGCACATATCTTTTCCTTGCTCAAGGTAGACCTCCTTTAGAAAAGCAGAGTGGTAGAAAAACTACCACTCTTATAGTTTATTAGATTGATATCAGATTAGGCTTCCTCTGGCTCGTCAATAAAATAGATTTCAACCATCATCTGCTCAGTTGTACATGTATCAGTAAGGATTGAACCCTTGTAATCCATAGTCTGTGAGTCACCACCCTCAAGTGCGATTGTTACCTCTGGACTTGGGATAAATGAAGCGATGTGAATAACAACGGCTCTAAAGCTTTCCTTATCACATGGATCAACCGCAAGTGCCTTAACAAACAGTTCGTGAGCTTTAGGGAACTTGTTACCAGTGATAGATACCTTCGCACCACTCTTAACCTTTTTCTTATACTTAACGAAGAACTCTGTTTCATCATCTGCCTTTGGTGGAGTAAGTACATGTGTTGCAATACCAAACTCAGTCTTTGTAGCGGTTTCAGGGGTAGCAGCAATCTTATATTCCTTACCAAGAGCACCATTTGCAAGACCAGATACAACTACTGAACCATCAACATAATCTTCTGAAAGATCGAGTGTTTCGCCAGCTTTAAGAGTTGTAAGAATCGGCATTTCAATAGCATTATCACTTGTTGCGATTTCTGCATCTGTTGCAGCAATAGTTGAAACGACAGCAAGATTAAGAAATGCGTTTGTTGCAGTAACATCGCCCTTCTTACCTGTATACTTTCTATATACAAGATTACCTCTTGCGTCATTAACGTCTGTTGAATCAGCAGTAATGTCAATATTAAAATTATTAAGCTGAGTAAGAGCATACAGTGGGACACCAGCTTTAGTAGCACCATAACCAAACTGTGCTCTATCAATAATTACGTCACCAATCTTAAATGCCATAATTTTATTTCCTCCTTAAATTATTAAAAATTTGTATAAAAAAAGAACATCCAAATAGATGTTCAAATTAACTATATTTCTCTCATAAAATTAAATTGTTCTTTATCAATTTTACTTGTGTCACAGAATCCAGAATAACTTCCACCCATCAATGCATGGGTTTGCTCATATATTTGAAGTCTTTGAACTGCATCGTAAAATTGATATATTTTTACTTGTTTTAATTCTTCAAGTTTGTATTTAAAACCAGGGTGATTTGTCAATGCTGAAATAATAGGTAGAAGATTAGACTCAGAATTATCATCTGGTTTTTTCATAGATAAGTTCATTTGGTCTTCTTGCCTCATCCAATCTCTAGTAGTTCTTCCTTTTGCTTTTTCTACTTTAGGATGAATATTCATAATGGTTCTGATATACTCAGCAATTTCCATATATTCATTTTCTGACAATAGAATATTAGACTCTGGATTATATAACCCAAATTGTTCTTCTGAATTTTCATCGGTATAAGGAACAATTTTATAGTCTAGGAAATTTACATCATGAAATATCAAATGAAGTGGAGAATAATCTTGTTCTGGAATTTGAGATAATAGATTATATACCTCTATATCTTTTACCTTGCACCAATTTTCTACACCGAGATTAAATAGCATAAGACGAATCGAAGTGGAATTATTAATAAACGGGGAGATAGCAGTATAAAATTTTGATTCACCAATATCTAAAATATCACCTATAGTTGGCTGGGATATTTTAATTCCGTGTACATAATAATCTTCACCAAAGAAAAGTTTTAATTTATCAAAATGATATTTATCATTAGATGATTTTTGTTTCTTTTGGTTGTCTTCAATAGTAGCGGTTTGAATTGTATCCAATGCACCAGATGATATATTAGCCATTAAATCACCGCCTTAACTGATAGTTACCCAAATTTGTTTTTCCATTGGTTGTATTTACAATTCCATTAGTGTCAATAACTTGGAATACGAGAGTACGAACAAGATAATTATTATCTGTTGTGGACTCTTTTGATGAAATAAGATGTGTTTGCATTCCAAATATATTAGACCAATTAAATCGCTCTCTTATAATAGAGGCAATAAGATCATGTCTTGGAATCCTTGTTAATTTATCCATTCTATCGTTTCCATGAACAAATATTGTAAATGTGATAGTTGTATATTTTAATGTGTCTTGATATCTCGGTGTTTCATCAAAAGACACCTGATAACAAATATAATGTTTTACCTCTGTTTGAGTATCTGGAATAAATAAAAAAGGACGGATATTTGAATTACTTCCAAAATATCTATCCCATTCTCCAAGAGGTTCATATTCCTTGGTATCTTCATTCCATTCCCAGTTAATATTACCATCTTCATCGAAAAGTTCAGATTCTAATGATTTCTCGTTAAGTGCATATAAAAGACATGGATTAAGCATAAGTGCTTTCTCAATCTTTTTCTTATACTGAATATTTTCATCATCAGGAGTTGTCTTATACGCACGAAGTTTGTTTAACAAATCATTCTTTGTAACCAATTTTTCTGCCATACAATACCTCCTATTCAGTTAATTCTAACGGCAAAATTTCAGATTCAATCGGCAAATTATCCTTAACAATTTCACACTTAACAGACAGTATTTTGCCGATAACGGAAGTGTCATTTGAAAATTTTATTTTCTTTTGGTTGTACTCTGTACCAACTCTCCATGTTACTTTGTCAGTCCAATCTTCATTATCAATAGAGCAAGCCCATGTAAAGGTTGCATCAGCATATTCAGTTGTAATATCTTCATTGGAATCATTAAATAGATTTACCGTAAGATTTTTATAAGAGCCACCAACTTTGATTGTAGAAGTGGATGCTGAAATTCTTGCTGTAATAGAAGATGGGGGAGTAGTTGGAGTAGATGGATCTGTTGGGACGATTTCTGAATCGAAATATGAAGCCCACATACCAATAATATTACCATCAGAATCTTTCTCGATGTAATCTCGATGTTGGTCAAAGAAATCTTGATATAAAGTTAATTTCTGAACCCCAAGTGGTTGAGCATTTTCAACCTTACTGATCTGCCAGGCTATTGCATTGTCAGTAAAAGAACTAACAAGTACACGCATATTCTTTGACGACTCGTTTGTATACCAAATCTTCTCAGTAATTGGATTTAATGGTAGCCATACTTTATCTTGATTTTCTTGCGAAGTAAATCGTAAATCAGTCCAAAGCCCGCTATTGTAGCTGCTTTGCATTTTTAAAACAGACCACATTCTACGCTTGATTTTTTCTGTTCCGTTATTCTCAATCCACATCAATTCATAATTGCATTTAAGAATTAGATACTTTGGAAATTGATTTGCTGGTTCGGTACGAAGAATCATCCATTTTTCATAGATGTTTTCATCATTTGGTATATCAATGAATAAGCCGATAAAATTATCATTATGATATTTTTTCCGATAATCAGTTTCAAAATAATAGAGTTCGTCACCTTCAGAAAAATGTGTTTTTTGTGTTGGTTTAAACTGGATATAGTAATCTACTTGGTCTTTATCCATAGACTGATATGACTTAACAATAAACTTTGCATCTATGCGTGTTTTAGTTGTATTCTCATATGTCATACCTTCAGCTAATCGTGGCTGATCGTCATGGTAGAAATCATAAATATAACATATTTTACTCTGGATATCATTATCCCAAGTCTGTTCCATCACCCAATCAGACTGTTCCTTATAAATCTGACCAATCGTTTTAGCACCGTTGTTCTTGGCGTTTGCGACACGCCTAGCTGTCTGTAGACTCGGCATCGCAACCCACCTCCTCAAACATCTGCTTAATATATCCATGAGAATCTAAAATTGCTCTACGGAATTTTTTGTAACTAAAATGGTCGCTCTTAAAATTATCCATAGCACCTTGTAAGGTTGCCATAAGAGTCACCATAAGTCCATTATCATTAAATAAGGTTTTTGTACCACCTAATTTAAACATAACGTTTTCAAAGAAAACGAGAAATGCTTCATCATCTTCAAATATTTTCTCTTCAATTGTTTTGTCTTTATAGAGCAGTAGCTTGTGAATGTCGCCATGCATTGCACGAACTGCTTCATTGATTTGCTTGTCTGTGAAGTCGCCATATATATATTGCATATTAGGACTCCGTTGACGAATATGGTTTAAAAGCAAAACCATAATCACGAATAAGTTTTTGCTGTTCAATTTTCATTTCTTTCAGCAATGCCTTATTCAATGAAAAATCGTCCTTCATTTTTTTTTCTTCTTTTCCACCGAAAAATCTCACAGTATTTTCCAATGATTTAACTTTTGGTTCAAGCCATTTTATAGCCATGCCTTTGCTAAACAGTTCAATAACAAATTCTTCATCAGAATACTCATCAACAGAAGTTGTTAATTCAAATTCAAGTTGCTGAATTTCGTCATCAAGTTTTAATGTGGAAAATAATCTACGAATAAATGGACTAGAGATAGCGGAGTGTAATCGCCCTGCTAATATTTCATACAAATCAGACTCTTCTAAAGACAATTCTTTGACATCATCAATTAATCCAAAGTATCTGTCAAATACTTTTTCATAGGAGATATTCATATAACACCTCCAATATATTACTCAGCAAGTAACTTCAAATCAGTACCGCATTCCTCATCAATAATCTTGATTTTATTCATACTGTCAAAAGTTCCTTCTGAAATCATTTCAGAAACCATTGTTGCGATTGTATTTTTGAAACCAGATGGAAGTTTTCTAAACTCTTCACTAAAACGCATAGTAGGAAGATTGATAAGATTTATTAAATCCTCTCTATCATATAAACCATCATATACTTTTTTAACTTCCTGCCAATGTATATTTTCAAGCAGCTCCTCATCCTCAATAATGATATAAGGTGCAAATAAAGACTTCTTACGAACAAGTAAAGCTGAAAGTAAGTCCTGATACTCAATATATCTGAAATCACCCATGTTACTAAACTCATATGTAATCTTTGTCTTATCACCAGTAAATAGAAGAGTACCTGCATACATAGAACGACATGGAATTAAATCATCTGGTTCATACTTCTTAGGTTTCTTAACCTCTGCAACTGTTTCCTTTACTGTATCTTTTTCAACCTTTGCATCTTCTGCCTTTGTTTTTGTGGCAGAAGTAGTTGTAGCTTTCTTCTGATAAGCCATTTATGTTTTCTCCTTTCATTCAATTCAAAAAGGACTGCATATCATTTAGATATACAGTCCCAATATTTCTATGGATTACGCACCGATTGTCCAAGTACCAAATCTTGTGTTAGTCATAGTCTTGATACCAAAACAAGACTTGAACTCGTACTCTTTTGTATCATCGGCATTATCACCAGACTCAGATACTTCCTTAGTCTCATCCATTCCCTCATAGTACATCTTAACAAACTTGTCGATGTTAGATGGGAGAATAAGAAGCTTTGTATCGTCTTCAAGGTAATGCTCTACGTCATTCTCCTTAAATGCCTGTGGAAGCTCGATAATCTGAGTACCCTCAAATGTACCAATTCTACCAGTGTTATAAACATCGTTCTTTGCAGCTTCAGAAACCCACTGAATATCTCCAAGGTTCTTTAATCCTGCAAGAGCAACCTTTGTACCAACGATAGTAGCAACACCACCTGTAGCAAGCTGAACATCAGAAATAAGCTTTACAAACTTATCATGGTTAGCTGCATTTAACTCACCACGGATATTCCACTTAGCAGGAACAGGAAGAGAAGTACCAGCACTCATAACAGCTTCATGAAGAAGAGTATTGATTAATCTTGTGAAAGCTTCTGCAATCTTATTGATTAACTCACTCCAATCCTCAACGCCCTGAAGGAATCTTGACATTTCCATGTAAACCTTTGCACCATAAGACTTAACGCTTACACCAAATTCCTTACCAGCACCAAGTCTCTGTCTCTCAATACTGTGATGACCATCAGCAATCTCAGCAACAGTGATAATGCAAGGATCTTTTGTATAGAACTTGTTTGTCTGTCCAAGAGCGAGAGTCTTAACCTCTACATACTTCTGGAATACAGGTGAACTTGTCCAACCAGATACAAGAGTATCTTCAACAGTCTCCTCGATAACCTCGAATACGGCTTCTCTTACAGACTGTTTCTTAAATGCCTTTCTTACCTCATTAGGAGTCGGAGTCTCAGAAAGACCTGCCATCTCGATAATTGTCTTACGAATCTTATCATTTGCTTCTTCGATAGAATACTGCTTTACAGTACCTTTTGCTGTGTCAACACACAGACGAGAGAAGTTCTTATATTTTGTTTCATCAAACTTTTCAATGATTACATCGCTCATTTCATTAAATCTTAATCTCTGCATAGTATATTAATCCTCCTTTCTACCGAATTACGCATATACCTGGGCATTCTTATCTACCCAAATACGATAATTTCCATTTGCAGCAACCTCGTAGATATGTCCTACAAAACCATACTCAGTCATACTTGGTTTCTCACCAGTTGTAAGCTTGAAGTCTGTACCATCTACGAATACATATTTTCCAACAGCTAATTCTGCATCAGAATTGAAAGCTTCTGTAGAAAGTGTGAATCTATCAGTGTCCTGAATCTCGTAAGCTCTCATAACTTCACCCTTACCGTTGTAGAAGTTAGATTCTTCCTGCATCTTTGTTGTATATTCCTCATAAATCTTTGGAGCAGTTAAAATAAGAACAATTTTGTCTCCCTTTGCAGGAACTTTTGCCTCAAATACATCTGCTTTCTTTCTGTCACCAATTACAGCAACAGAACCATTGTCAATATCCTTAGACTCATTTACTAAGTTGTAGTGATGACCAACTTTTGTAGCCTTAAGTAAAGTTGACTCAGCAACACCGTGCTTAGTATATGAAATGAAATTACTAGCCATAGTTTTATTTCCTCCTTAAAATTTCTAATTTTTGTGCAATAAAAAACACCTATGGATTTTCCATAAGTGCTAATTCATAAAGTTATTTAGTTTTTGATTTAATCAAACAGATCACCATATGGTTTATATGTATCTTCTGTTTCTTTTTCTGCATTAAATGCAACTCTGTTCACATGTTTCTTCTGTGGTATTTCACCTGCAAAAGAGAACGTCTTATTCTTTTTAACAAGTTTTCCAAGAGTGGCATCAGCCTTCTCAGATAACTCTTCCTTAGAATATTTGTTTACAGAATCCTCAGACATAAGTGCTTTAAATTCGTCTGTATCAAGATATTCTGAATATGCTTCGTCATCAAATACAGTCATCTTATCTGCAAATACTTCAGCAGATTTATATGTGTTTAATTCCTCTACAACAGAAGAGTAGTTGGAACGCATATCCTGAATTTCTGTATATTCTGAATCGGTAAGATATTCTTTGTGCAGATTATAGCGTTCACCGTCAAATGATACATTGTCATTATCTTTTGTATATTTCTGACCATAAATTTTACCGCCATCCCAACTTTCATAAACAAAGTAAGAATCATATACACCAGTAATGTAATACCACTCATTATCTGCGTCTTCATAAGAAGATAAGAGATTATATAAAGCATAACGAATGTCATCATGAGAAATTTCAAATGTCTTTGTCATATTCTCAAAATTCTGACCTTCGCCCTCATTATCTCCATCAGTAGTTCCTTCTGGCTCAGTAGTGTTTTCTCCATCACCTTCATTATCATTAGAAGGTTCATTCGCTGTATTATCACCAGAATTGTCACCATCTGTATTGTTGTCTTCACCAAATACTTCTGCAAATTTAGCCTCTAATTCTTCGTCTGATAATTCTGAATAATCAAAGGTTACATTTTCAACTGTTTTATTGTATTTAGCAAGTAACTCTTCAAATTTTGTCATACTTTCTTTATTTCCTCCTTCCTTTGATAATGTGCGAACAGAAGAATTCTGTTCTTTATTGAAACAAGCAGTCTCTAAATTTTCAATTCGTGCTTGTAGTTCAACCATTTTTGACTCATAATCTTCAAATAAACTGTTATTCTTAGAACTGAAATCTGCCAACTTAATATTTGAACCAGTCATTCCAGGCTTTACTTCATTGCCTTGAGGTGTTTTTCCTAGAATTGTCACACCAGAAAACCAAAAATCTTCAATATTTAAGAACTTCTGCTTTGCGTCATAACTGAGTTCTCGGATTGACAATTCGACTGATACAGAGCATTCTTCTTCACGCTGTAAAATTTCAGCAGCTTTAGAATATTCCTCAAAAATATATCCATCGACTTCACAATAAGTTTTCTTTTTTTCTTCATCATAAACTAACTGTGCATTGCAACTTTCAGGTATGATTCCAATAGGATATTCATCATAAACCACATCACCATTCTCGTCTTCATGCATATTATGAGAATAAAATTCCCACTGACCTTCTGGATTTTCATCTGTTGTTACCTTGTGAATGTATCCAAGAATAGGACGATTGCTAAAAGATGGAAGGGCAGCTTCCATGACAGAAGATTCAATATTAGAGCCGTTTACATTTAAATCTGTATGGCATGACTGTAAATGAACTGGAAGAAGCCCATCTTTGTTCTTGTCTGACTCATCAAAATTTATACGTCCATGTACCTGAACAACCAATGGTTCACCAGTTTTTTCAGCACTGAATTTCGTAGAACGTTTGTATTTATTTGAATAGAAATCATACAAATCTTCTATATAAAGAAGTCTTTTCTTAGCCATTTTCTTCTCCTTTCTTTAAAATTTAGGCATAAATAAAACCACTCGAAATAGGAGAGTGGCTAAATGTTCAGCATATTACTACACTGAATCTTTGATTTATCTATATCATCTGAAAACATCAATTTATCAGTATTCAGAAAAGTATAAATACCATTTTGTTCATCAATTTTCTGAAAACCAAGATTTATCATCTTAGAAGCTGTTTCAGGATCTGATGTCTTTATAAAATTTTGTTCCATCCTTTTACTCCTTATTGTCCTGCTTGTGTTCCTTCATCTTTTTCACCGTCTCTAGTAGCAAGTCCTTCATCTGAAAGATCATCATCATTCTTAGTCTGACCACCACCTTGTTTGTTACTTTGTGTATAAGAAGAAGAAAGTGGCGTAAAATATTCTAACAATCCCAATGATTTCACCATAAAAGCATTATTTATTACTCTTAAAGGAGAAGATCCATCAAGCGTTGCATAATCCATAGTGTCAATACCTAATGTAGCTTTGTCTTTTTTGTGCGACATTTTCGAATCGAGGTCAAATACAGATACATAATGAAAATAAAAATCAAAATCCTCTGTGATATTTAATTTGACATATCTCTGGATGTTTGCTTCGATTCTTTTTAATAATTCCATAGGGAGTGTCATATCAACTGTAATAGAATGTTTAAGACCAACAGAACCAGATTTTTGACCATTGAATATCATTTCAGAAATTCCAAGAGAAGAGAATAGATTCTTAATTGCCTGTGAATATACATTTGTATCATCAACCTGATTTTTATTACCAAACTCAATCTTTTCAACTTCACATGGAGTCCATGCCGAACCAACAAGACTTGGTAATACTTCATCAATCGCAGCTTGAGTAGCCTGTACAATCTCAAGGTCTACGGCAAAGTCATTTACTTCGCCTGAGTTTTCATTCATAGGGATTTTTGATAAGAGAAGAACATAATTTTCAAGTTCTGTTTTAGAACGAATAAGAGCTTCGTAGTCAAGCAAGTCTAAGAGTGATACGAATACGGGTAAGAAGTATGGCAGTGGTACAACTGGATCATCACCACATATAATACAGATAGTTTTCTCTGGTGGTAATTCAAACCATTTATAGTCATTACCTTTTGATTTATATGTTTCGTAGCCTTCTACAAAAACATCATCCCATAAGCCTTCTTCTGAATCAGTTTCGCTACCAGTACCATATAAGAAATCCTTGTTGTTACCAGAATCAAAATAAGAGGCATCGAATTTTACAATCCATGTATCTTTTTCTGCACGAGAACCGATTTTGTAATATTTTGGATCAAGTGGATGTATAAAGAACGAATCTCCATCATCGTAACAAAATCCACAATAGATACCATCTCTTAAACAAGTGGCAATCATTTGTGAACCCATTTCTTTCAGATCCATTTTATCTAATCTGGTACAAAGTTCTTGATATCCTTTAATATATTCAGATGCATCCTGTGGGGGATTTGCCCAATCGGGAGTATTATAAGATACGTTATAACTAAAGATAGGAGTGTAAGCATAATATTCTATAATCTTTTTATAGTTATGACTGATACGATATAAGAAAGCAGATATATCACGAAGATTGTCAATATTGGCAAGAGGACTTTTTATGTATGATTTAAGTTTCTCTTTTGTGTATTGAGTATATGTCTTCGATGTACCTTTTGATATATTTTGTTGTAAGATACGTTGTAATTCCTGAAAGTTAATCATCTGTGCATACTTCTGAGTAGAAGTAGTCAGCTCATTTTTACGAGTCGGCGATGGTTCTGCCTGTACTGATTTCTTTGTAGAATTATTTGTTTTCTGTGTTGCCATTTATATTTCTGATTTCCTCCTTTCCTTAGTTATAGAATCCCCATTTTTTAGGGCGTTTTGAGACACCGACCATTTTGGTAATGTCGAAGTCTGTATTTTTTGGTTTTAATTTTACTGCTAAATCTGTACAAATTTTAAAATTATATTCAAGTGCTGAGAAACGGTCTTTACGCATTCCTGGTTTTTCTATAATTTTAATATTTGTTCCTTTTATTTCATGGTCAAGATTTATCAATTCATTAACCATAAATGATGTTTGTATATATGGTAATTTAAGCATGGCTTGTTCTTTTGATGCCATCTTGGAATATCCACGAATCTTTTTTACCAATTCTTCTGCTTCAAATTCAGAAGTAAGAAGATTAATAGAACCATTCTGAAATCCTGCACGTAATGCAATAGCTGCCTTTGTATTAAAATCAGCAGTAGCTTTAATAGACCATACGACCTTATTTGCATTTCTAATTTTACATCTATCAGCCATATTATCATCATTAATACAAGTCATTGCTTCATATGTAATTCCATACTCGGCATCATACTGAGGTTTAATTATAAAATCATAAACGCCAATGCCTTGTCCGTTAGTATCCAATACCAAATCTGTACAATTGAATTGATAAAATAATCTCATAACAAGAATACCTAACTCGTCTGTAGTCATTCCTTCATGTGTTTCTATATAAACAATATTAGATATGTAATCATTTTTTTCTGTTGGAATAGCAGAATTAATTATAAGAGCAGCAGCATCATTATTATGCTTTTTACTTGCAAGCAAAGCTACATCGACAGATAATATCCGTTTTTCATTTGGAGCTAATTCTGGAATTTTGATTTGATGATTTTTATAAATTTCAAGAGGATAGAAAGAATTTCGTATCTTTCTCCTTGGGGATATATCATCGAATTTAAAGAAAGCACCATCAGTGTCACCATACCATTCAGCACCCATTTCCATTTTAAATGCGGTAGGATCAAAGTCTGCCTCAGACATTTCATCCTCGACCTGTTCACGAGATAGCAAGCCTTCTCGTATAGCACATTGATATGGAAGCCCTACGCAAAAGTAACGCTTAGTGTCATCAAGCATATTTGCATAGTAAGCTTTTAATTTCTCGAAGCTCCAATGAGACTTATACCACGCAGATGACATATACATTTCGATGTTACGCTCCTGAAGATGAGCATATTTTGGATTATTAAGATAACCAGGCGAACGTGGAGCTGTTAAGAATTTACGAAGAACTGTATTAATTGTATTCAAATCAACCATCCTGAACTCGTCCACGACTATAAGCGTTGCTCTGTTATGACGAGCCGAGTCATTTGAACTAACGATTTTTATCCAACTACCATTACGAAAATCAACATGAGCATTATTTATTGAAGTAGAAATTTCAGAAATTTCAGAACGAAGATTGGCTGAACCCCAACCATAATTTTTCATAAAGTCATCATTTATCTTTTGAATGACCTCTAATGATTGAGATTTATATCCAGAAGCCACACAGATTTTTGTCCCAGGATACAGGATACAACGCACAACACAGTACAAACTTGTCAACCATGTCTTGCCACTACCACGACTTGCAATATACATAAAGTTTGTACTAACCATCATCATGTATATTAAAATCTTTTGAAATAGCTTTAATTTCACATTTAGATATTCGAGTACAAATCTTTGTGGATTTTTTCTATAGAATGAAGCCCAATAAGCAACTCCTTCTAATACACGCTCAGATTTTTCTTGATATACTTCTTGTAATGACTTTTTCTTTTCTTTCTTCGTGGTAGCCATAATTATTCATCATCCTTGCTGCCAAAAATCTTATCAAATAAAATTTCACTATCCGATTCCTCATCATAAGATGGTGGATTAACAGTATATTTTGCCATTACTCGTTCATATATATTTGAAAATCTGTTTTTCAGACCAAGCATTTTTGATGCGTGACCTCTATAAAAAGCATCTATGTAAGTACCAATTTTATCAACATCTGCAAGTTCTGGATCTATATCAGGGAGAGGGCGTGTTTCCTCATATTTCTGAATTAATGTGCCCATTGTCTGAGCATCTGAAAATGTATCAAGTGTATTTTGTTTTGGCTTTAGATTACCTGTATCAAGCCATTGCTGATAAGAATAATCCAGATCTTTTGTAGAAGCCCCTTTTTTAATTGCATTACGCTTCATCAATTTAAGGATTGATAGATTTTGGAATGTTTCTTCCTGAGCCTTCTGTGAACAGTCATATCTCGAAATCCAGTCTTGGTACTCATTTTCAAGGAACATCAGTTCTTCATTATTATAATCCGTACCAAATCTCTTTTTTGCTGCACGTAATGTTTTTTGTACGATTTTTACATCTTCTTCTAAGTTATTTTCTATATCATCTACCGAGAATATCGAATCTTTATAAGTTTTTTGACTATAATCATTTAGGCTTCTACAAATTACAATCCACTGTTGAACAGCAGTGCTTCTTATTTTTTCTCCTGTTTGTTCAGAGAGTTTTTGTAACTGCTCATTATAAACATTTTCATCAAAATACCAATTAAGTCTTCTAAATATTTCTATGGTTTTCTCACGATTATCAGTTCGTATATTATTTTTTTTGTCATAGTCAGTACATTCATTTAATATACATTCCTTGCAAGCATAATGTTCAATACCATCAGGACTTGTTTTAGAAGAGTAGAATGTCGCTACACTTTTCCATTGTCCACAATGGCTACAATATATTAGCTCATTGTTCATAATGCGCTGATAGAAATTCGCAAGCTTTTTGTATTCATTACGCAAATTCACAACTGTAATTTTCTTCAATTCAGCATCAGAAATTGGCTCTAAAACTTTAGCCATTGTTTCACTTCCTTTCCTTTTTATCCAATAAAAAAGAAGAGTAGTTAAGCAACTGACTCTTCTAAATTTGATAAATATTCTGTTATAATCTTTTTAATATTTTTCTTTTCCCAGTACGGTATTCTCAATAATGGGATATTATTTTTCTTACAATACTCGTTCTTGATATTATCTCGCCTTTGAGTATCGTTAAGTTTTTCTTGAACTTCTTCATCACTCATGTGACAAAATTTAATTGGCATGTAATGTTGCTCACCATCATATTCAATTAAACAAAGCAACTTTCCATCTTTCTTAACACCAAAATCAAACTTTAATAATCCAACATCAACACAATCTGAAAAATTCATTTGTGGAACATATTCATATTTTAACTTTTGGAGTATTTTTGCAATTTTCATTTCATTTTTAGATGACACACATCCACAACTGATTGTATGTCCAGATTTTAAATTACCAGAAGTGACAATTACTTTAGTACCGCAATCACATAAGCAATTCCATTGAACAGAATATCCACCATTGGGATGTGGTAAATTTTCTGCTCTATCAATAACAGTGAGTTTACCAAATCTCTGTCCACTTAAATCCTCAAAGAAGCGTTCAGATGCTTTTTCTCTGAATAGACACCCACATGATTGAGTTGAACCATTTCTTAAATTGGCTTGAGAAACTACTGTCTTGTTTCCGCATTCACACAAACACTCCCATTGAGTATTTTGAAATCCATTTGGGGATATGTAATGTTCAGCCTGACCTAATACAGTCAATCTTCCATATTTATGACCAGTTAAATCTATTAAACATCGTTCTGATGTTTGTTTTCTTCTCACACAACCACAATTCTGTGTATGCCCAGAAGTTAAATTGCAAGTAGGAACAATGTGTTCGTTGCCACAATCGCATTTACATAACCAATAGACACCTTCTTTTTTCAAATGTTCTGGTTTAGGAACTCTTTTTAATACAGTTGTCACACCAAATCGTCTTCCTGTTAAGTCTGTAAAATTTGGCGGTAATGGTTTCTTTACACATTTCCCACAATTTGTTTTTCTTAAATCTCTTAATCTACGACCTTCAACAATAACTTCATTGCCACAGTCACATTTACAATTCCAATAAATTTTTCCATTTGTTCTTTTATTTATTGAAATCGCAGTTAGTTTACCAAACTTTTGATTAGTTAAATCAATAAATTTCATATATTCATTTCTCGCTTTCCACTCGCCAAACCAATTAAAATAGAGTGAGAGAGTAGTGCGAGCATCTACTATACCTAAGATGATCAGTCAAAGGCTTCTCACTCCATAATTCCAACTATCTGCAACCGAAACAGTAACAATCCTCTCATAGTTGACTATATATTTATTCTCTTTTTAAATTTCATCACAACATAAAAATAAACTTGACCAATTCGACATATAGCGATAAAATATGACAAAAATGTATTGGAGGTATTTTGTTATGGTTGAAGTTAAAAACATCAACGGTACATCAAAGGATAGATATTCAAATCCTAAAGGGTATTCTTCGTGGCTAGATTATTGGGAAAACAATTCTATATTTGTTACTCTTGACAAGTGTGCTTGCATAGGATGTTCAAATAAGGCAAAAGTAGGTGCACATGTTAGAAAAACAAACGGAGACAATAAATGGTACATAGTTCCATTATGCTATGAGTGCAATAAGAACACCGAACCATTTAATGTAAATGAAGCTTACTTGGTAGAAGTAAATAAAGAAAATACCGTTGATTTATGGTAATAGTATAATTAAATGGAGAGTTGACAATACTCTCTATTTTTTTGTATATAAAACCGTTTGTACAAACATTTTGAATGTTTTGAAAGTGCAATTCACTTCACTTAGCACACCTTCTACGATTTGAACATAGACATGACGATTTTGGAGATCGTTGCTCTACCAATTAAGCTAAAGGTGTTGAATTATTTATTAATATGTTATATACTTAACAAGTAGCCAATAGTTTGTTTTCAAAAGGAGGTATCATATGAACAGAGAAGGAACTGGGAAGTTTAATACCGATTCAAGTGGACATACTTATAGGTACGACAAAGGTGGCGGATCTGATATTGATACATCAGATAAAACCCAACGTGAAAGCGACATAGGACACATTCCTGGAAGATATCAGTGGGAAGAAACTGTTGATGTTTCGGCAGATGATGAAGATAATGACAATACAGAAGATGATTAAAAATTAATATTATTAAACATCATATAAGAGATTATCAAATATGATAATCTCTTATGTTTTATTTATTTTCTCCTTAAATTCATTAATAAAAAATCAATAACTTGAACCTATGCACCGAATAAACGATGACCTCTGATTAGCAATCAGGTGCAATACCAACTCTGCCAATACTACATAACAAAAAGAGCCATCTCCAAAAGAAATGACTCTTTCTTTACCAATCAGTCGCCAAACTGATTATAACTGTATAGGGCGGTAGTAAGTGGTGAACTTACAAACCTAAGTTTCGTATGCATCCCAAAAAAATAGACTTTCACATCAGGTTTACCGCACGAAAATTATATTACGGTTCGGATGGATCGGTAGTATCTACCTTAATCTCATCCACGGTTATTCCAACATTGTATGTCACATCCTTAATGACACGAATATTTTTATATCCATATTCTCGATCAAGCTCTTTAATTGTATTTTTCAATTCACCCAAATCATCCGTTGAGTATTCGATTAGTTCCGATGGAGAACCTTCAGTCTGAATCTGATACATTTGATAAAATTCTCTTCCAAGCACAGAGTTATATTTAATTAATATTTTATACATATATACATTCCTCCAAAATGATAGAATTAGAAAAGCTGTCGATAGGATTTGAACCTACAACCTTGGCTTTAGAAGAACCATGCTCTATCCATTTGAGCTAAGACAGCAGAATAGAAGAGGAACGACCTCTCCTTATTATATAGATTGATAAGATCTATTGCCAATCGATTATCAGCCGACCGACAAAAGAGAATATTGTAAATTCTCTGAAAATATTATCCAGTTGCAACGCCACAACGGACTCGAACCGAAATCTTCTCTCTATAGGAGAGACGCATGATCCTTTCATGCTGGTGACCTGAATAATATATTATTTGATCATTCCTAACTCGTACTTATAGTACGTCAAATGCATGATATGTGTATGAACAACCGTTTACTTTATCATTCTCCGCATATTTTCAGTCTTCGGAACAAAGACCACTCGATAAGGTTTAATGACTCTTATCCGTCAAAATTCCAATTGTAAAAATCAGAAAAGACAATTTGCCATTTCTTACAAAACTCTGTGGACAGTTTTAATCATAATAATGGTTCTCATTAACGTAGAGAGGCACGAACATCTTCTCATTTCTGAAGGTTGAGAGTAACCGATAATCCTAGATGTTGATAGGGTAGGTATGGGCTTACAATGCTACGTGAATAGCAAAATGCCAAGATATGTATTGCTGTCACACTTATATTTTAGCAGTGACCGCATAGCTTTCTTTTATACTCTGATTCGCTTCCGAGTTTGCAACGCCAATGATCAGTAGCGAAGGTGTTTTTAGAGTAGCAACTAACTCAATATTTTTATCTCGTGCTTTTATATACAGCCTTACGAGTGACTGTTGATCACTTATATATTCTCTGTTTGGTTGCCCATTTAAGGGTTGTTTTATTTGTTTCTACATTGTCGTTACCTTTTTATATATACCTTTCGTGCCTGTTTATAAGGGCTTTATTTGGATAATACAGTGCTATCGGTCTGTTAGTCCGCCTGATTTTCACAGAGCCTTGTTGAGTTCTTATGGTTTCAGAGCATTCGGCTGTAGGTATATGAGTTTGTTACCCTTAATATTATTCAATCACTTTGACATAAATCATCTTAACATGCTATGATGTAAAAAAGAAAATTTTATAAGGAGTATATATTGGACACAATATTTGAAATATTTAAGACCATTTTTCCTGCTATTATTACTGGAATTTTTACATTCCTAGCCACTAAATATACGTATAATAAAAATATACCTTTAGACAAAATGGAGATAGCATATGATAAAATATATAATCCTATATATCATATACTATTACAAAATAATTCTAATAATATATGTACAAATCAAATCAGCTTAGATATATTTATCATTTTAAATAAATATAATGATTATGCAGATCGATCGACACTTCACGCATTTGATTTATATCGTAAAAATAGAGATAAAGATAGTTTTATAAATTTTAAAAATAACATCAATAATAAATACATATATCTTCGCAAAAGACTTGGATATTTAGAACCTAATTTGATACAAGCGTATACATATTCTTCAAAAAATGAAAAATCTGTTTTACGATTAGTGTTAGAGTGTACTGTCGCATACATAACAATGCTCGCATATGCATTGTTGAGTGCATCAGTTCACACAGTTATAACATGGATAGCTTTTAGTTTAATATGTATCATTATAATTGAGTTATTAACTTTATTTTTTAGGAATATTTTAATTTATATCAGGAAAATTATAAAACATATAAAATCCAATAATAAATGTCGTAAAAATTGACATATTTTGACAAGAAGTGTCATACAATATATAATAGAAAGGACAAGCAGTTATTCAAACATCTTTGTTTTGGCTAGATAGAGATGGTTAGGCGGTTAAGTCACGTCAGAGTAGTGATACTCTGTTTATATAGATATCCTCATGACACAATGTAGGAAATACTTACAAAGGAGGATAATACGTGACATTTTGTGAATTACTAATTTTTACATTAGTGACTGGCATAGTAAGTGGTGTAATTGCTACATACTTAGTCAGATTGTTCGATAAACACAAAAATGACCGCCACGGCAAATAGCGATCATTTCCTTTGTGTTGATATTGTTATATTAGCCAAATAGTGTTCAATATTGGCTTAACCGTCTAACGGATAATTGCTTGTTTCTTTTGACTTGTATTGTAACACATAAAATTGTGTGGTGCAAGAGGGAATTAGACAAAGTCTTAGACAAAAGCTTCATCGGGATTGTCTAAATACCTTCTTTTTCAGCTTCTTTCTGTAATTCTTGTTGCTTAAACTTTAGAATTTTTAATTTTTCCCTTAAATCAGCCTTAGAAGCAGGGCGTACATAGCTCTGTGAAGTTACTGAAGTTGATTTGTGGTTCGCCCATTGTGAGGCAAGATTTAAATCACCAGTATCTTCATATATTTTATTGATCGCTGTCTTCCTCATGCAATGACAATGAAAGTCCTCCAAGCCAATAACTTTACCAATTTTTCTCATTCGGTCATGAATCATGCCTTGTGTCCAAGGAATCCATTTGTCCTTATATTTATGAATAAATAGAGCATCGCATTCAAGATGGTCATAATCATTTGTTCTCATAGATAACCATGTTTCAAGCATATCCTTACAGGTGCTGTCAAAGGAAACTTCTACACGGTATCCTTCCTTTTCACGTATTGACTCAAATACCATATTATCTAAATCAAGAGAAGATACAGTAAGTTTTTCCAAAGCACCAATTCTATTAGCGGAGAAGAGTGCGATTTCAAATAATAATTGGTCTTGTATTGTCCATTTGTTATTCTCTGTCTTATATAAATCTGCTCTAATAGCTGCAATCTGCTCATCATTTAAAAAGTAATGATTAAGAATCTGTTCTTCGTTTGCTTTTTTCATTCTATCAAGCTTACCATCAAAAGGATGATATTTAACAAAACCACGTTTCATAGACCAAATATAAAATGAACTTACGGCAGAAATTTTCATGTTGATAATTTTTTTATGATTCATCAATGTTTCCTGACAGAAAAGCATATATGCCTCCATAATATCAACTGCATTTTCCATAAATTCATCAGAATATAAATCTAATTCACCATAATTTTCTCCTAACCACATGAGGAAGTGTCGGAACAATCCTTTATATCTCTTATATGTAGTATCTTTTACATCACGATTTTTGATAATATTAGACTGTAAATATTTTTCATATTTCTTCCAGTTCTCTTCATAAATAAATTTCTCTTTGTCAGGAGTGAAATATTTCACCCTTGTTATTTTCTCTTTTGACAATATTTCAGCCTCCTTTTCTGTAATATAAAAGAAGCAGAGTAGTAATAACTAAACTGCTTCACTATAATCTATAACATTTCTTCCCCATTTTATCTCTTCGCTATATTTTAATTCACCTATTTTAGAAACTTTATCCCAATCTATATTATTCTTGATAAAAGATTCAATATTCTTTCTAAGTTCTATAGAATCATTATTTAAAATGTTATATGTATTATCTTTTGTCAAATCACAAGGGAATAAAATATAATAATGAATATTATTTTCTTTAAACATTTTTTGTTTCTTAGATAAGTCTTTACGATATGTTTCTTTGGATTTACTGCTCGTGATCTGTTTATTTGAAAAGAAATAATTTTTATATGCCTCAATTACACCTGCAATTTCAATATAAATATCATTATCTTTAGTATGAATTAAATAATCACAATTCATATTTCTGTGATAAGATGGAACAAAAGATGAATATTTTACATTTCGAAAATAATCTATTCCATATCTTAATCCAAATTCTCTAAGATATTTTGAAAATATATATTCAAATTGGCTTGTAACATGTTCACCATTACTAAAATCAAATGTGATACCTCGACCTCTCTTGCCTAAAGAAATTCCTTCATTTGCCAATAATGTTTGCAGATTACAATTATAAAATTTTTTAATTGTTCTTTGTAAAGAATCTGCATTCAACCACTCATGAACACTGTCTATTTCAGATGTAGTGATAAAATTTCTATTATCATCTTTTACATGTTTACATATATCTTTTATCATTTGGTCTAATTCATCTTTTGTTAAAGTTCTATCCAACATGGACTCTTGAATTATTTCTAATCCAAGTTCCTTTTTCATATTATTAATAGTTCCCCAATAAGTTTTAATCACTTCTAATGGTGGATGATAACAACCTCTTCCTCTAAAATCATCATACATTAAAGCTCTATCTTTTTCTGACTGTAATTTGTAAATCAGTTTTATCATTTTATCCTTTGACGGTGTTTTACCTTTTGCTACAAAACCACACCAATCAACAAAATCAGCCCAAGTTTTAACTGATTTATCTGGGCAATTATTTATATACCACCTACCATCAGGTAAGTTAAATGGCTCTTTCCGCAATAAATCATATTTTATTGGGTTGCCTAATTCTTCACTTTTTTGAATATATTCCCTTACATAATAGTCGTAATCCTCGATATTAAATTCTCTTTGTTTTGTACTTTTCATAATTTTCACCTATGCCTTCTCCTATGCCAATAACTAAAAAATAGAACAGTAGAAGAGAGGCATAGGTTCTCATATACTTGGTAGCTACTCCAAGTACCTACTGTTCCATAAATCCCACAATCAGCTATGACACCAATCATGAGCACATATATGTATTCTCTGTTTCCATATAAAGTTCGTTGCCGATTTAACATCTCCCAATCCGTATATAAAAACATTGAAAAAGTCCTCCCACTTGGTAATGCTCCAAGCCGATCCGAAGACGACAGATTTACAGTCTGCCCCACATCTTTAGTGGTCTATGAGAGGATACAAAAAGAGTGTGCAGCGTACACCACACACTCCCATATTTCTTATTAGTTAATACCAAAATGATTCATCTAATTTATCCAGATAACATGCATAGTTCATTAACCGCTTGTAAATCTCTGGAAATGCGTCTACTATATCAAGCCAATCATTTAATGAATCATAAGTCTTCTGAATTTCTTTTGTCTTCTTCTCGAACTCTGCCTGAGACACCTGCTTGCCATTGATAGAATAGTAATCTTTATCAATTTCCTTGCAATCACAGTGGTCACAGTCACCATCACAATTATCATCACCAATATTGACTTCATATACTACCTTAGACTGGATACTTGAAATAATTTTTGAATTACAATTATCCATTACATAACAAACTACTCCTGTAGCATATAAGTATCCATTTTCACGTTTAGCAGGTTCACACCAAATACCTTCATGATCTAAAGCAATAAGATACTCATCATTGTAATTATCATGATCTGGTCGAGCGAAATCTGAAATATGAGCCAGATCGTGACCATTCTCTACTAACTCAGCAATGATATTCTTCGCATCTTCATACTTTGCAACAACGTCTACTGAATTATATTCATCATCGGATTTTACTCGCTCATATACGTCTGAAACATCATAAGCAAAATCTTCACAATCTTCAAAATGTAATGTTTTTATAATAATCACATCCTTTCAGATTATGCATTCTTTACAGCATCTTTGAACGCTTTTCCTGCTTTAAATTTTGGCGACTTGGACTCTGGAATAGAGATGTTTTCTCCTGTCTGTGGGTTTCTTCCAACTCTAGCAGCTCTTGTAGCTGTCTCAAATGTACCGAACCCTACGATCTGTACCTTATCGCCATTTACAACTGCATCCTGAATAGCCTTAATAGTAGCATCTACGAATACGGCGGTATCCTTTAATGTTACTCCCTCTAATGTCTCTGATACTGTCTCTTTTACAACTTTTACTAAATCTGTTTTGTTCATAATTTTTATTTTCTCCTTTTATCTCAACTAATTTTGTCTTTTTCGACTATTTTATTTTGTAATTTTTTTCGACATTCTGATATTTGCCGAATAGAAAAAGAGGGTAGCGGCTCGATGAGTCCACTCCCTCACATATGGCTTCGTCAGCCAAAAACCGAAGTTATTCCCATTTATTAATCGCCTGTTGGGTTCAGGTCTGTTTGCATCATAGCAGTGACTCTACGATGTTTATGTAAACCGGACTACCCAAAAGTAGAAGAGTAGTCCTGTTCTCACAGTCACTTGTCTTAATATTAAAAACTATGCATCTCCGTACATAGCCTACTTTGTCGTAAAATAATTAATCAATTTAATTGAATATCATACAAGCAAATCAATCCATTTTCTCCAATAACAGAAACTGTTTGCTCTGGCTTATTTACTTTACGAATTGATATCGCATAATTGTCTGAACCTGAACAACATCCTGACTCAATAACTTTTGTATCATAAACAGTAGTCAATCCATTAGTGTGTCTATGTCCTAGTAACACAATGTTTGGCTTTATATTAAACATCATCGTGAAATTCTGTACAACATTACTTGGTGAATCCTTGTGTCCATGAGCAGCAAACACATTATTTCCACGGATATTAAACATTGCTATTTCAGGTTCAACTGTATTATCACAAATTGTAATATTTTCAACATTCTGCATTCTTGCCTTTAAATAGAAAGGTAAGAGTACATCCATATTTTCACCATCTAAAGCTTCTTCTTTTTTAGGAGAGATCCTAGAGTGATTACCAGGCGTTGTATATACATAGATATGACTGAAGTGATTCGCCATTCTTGATAGCATAGCAGAAATCAATTCTGAAACATATTTAAACTGTTCCATTAAGTCCATATTATTCTGCAAGCGAAGGTTATTATGAATAATTCCACTAAGAATTTCTCCAATTACAAGATAACAATTTTCTGAATCATGTTGTCCACGAATATCTAAGATGTCAGAAGTGAACTTTTCGATTCTTTGTCTCAAAATGTCTGCATTAAAATCATTTTTCCAATTATGTATTTCAATACCTGTATGAATATCAGTTAAATGAACCAAAAGATCCGTTGAACTATTGAATAAAGTATAATGCACTGGAATATTCATTGGTTCAACATTTTCGCAAATTATTCGTTTTACCATATCTACATATGATTCTTTACGAGCTTCTTGTCTAATAAGTCGATTGTACTCAACCCTTGCATCGGAAAGCTTAATCTTTTCCTTACGCATTTTAATTAACTCAGAATTATCTGAATTATTTTCTGTTTCTACTGGTTCATTAACCCATCCAGCATCAATATATTCATAAAGTAATTTACTACCTTTACGTACTGTATCTCTGTGCTCTAAATCACCATTAAATTCAGAACGAAAGTCAGCAACATCTTGCCACTCTAAATTTTCGTCTGTTCTTTTTCTCTTGAGTAAGTCTAATTGTTCTCTAAGAAATTCATTCTTCTCGATGTCGTCCACCGCCTTACTCTTCAGAACCTTCCTCTACAGGAAGTTCAAATGTGATCTTGAAACCAATTGACTCAAATGGAATTGCATCAATTACCTGCTGAGATAAATCTTCACCAGTTTCCACATCTACAAATCTTAAATCCTTTACAGAAATATTGTCTAATTTAATTGTTTTCTTAGGAGCAGTAATTTTCTCCTCTGATTCAGTAATTTTAACCATTATTCCTTTTTCTCCTTATCAACTAAAATAGGAGAGCAGTGTGCTCTCCCTAAAATCCTATTTTATTTTTATGATCTTCTTCATTTTCGTCATCTAAATATTCTTCATTTGATGGTGCTTCAAAACCAATGCAGTGTGTGTCTATTGGTTCTAATGCGAATTGAAGATCCTGTATTTCATTATTCAATTTTAAGACCTTTTTACTTAATTCTCCTTTGGGAATTTTCAAAGCAGTTTGTATTAATTCAGTAATCGAATCTATAATTGGTAATAAACATATACCAGTAAGAAAACCAAAAATATATTTCTTCATAGGCGATCACCTTACATTTCGTTAAATTTTATTTATCACTATCTATAACGGTATAATCATGTCTTTTTCAGAACATTTTACTTTATAACACTTATCATTCTTGGATATTTCTTCTCGTAAATGTTCTTTTAAACAATTTTTTGCTTCTGTAGATCCATGTACTAAAACAAGCTGATTTGTATTCAAATTACTACCGAATTTTAATAAATCGTCAAAATTGGCATGGGAGCTAAACGTGCTCATCGTTATACAATCTGCCCTATTAGGTACAGGAACTTTGTTTATATTGATTGTTTTATGGGTTTTGCCATTTTTTATTCTATATGACAAATAAGAAACATCTGTTCCTACAAATCCAGAGAAACAAATCATAGAATTGATATCACGTAAATATTTATCAAGATAAGATAATATCCTCCCATTTGTGCAAAAACCACTACTTGAGATTACAATTTTAGGTATAGGATCATTTACCCATGCTTTCGATTCTACTTTTTCACGCACATATTTTACATTTTTCCAATTATAAACTTTTGTCCATAATTCACAAAAATCTGAGTCAAGAACATCTTCGTAAGCTTGACATATATCACAGGTTAGCATTGAGTCAACAACTATATCTGTTTTGAAATCTTCATTTTCTCCAAATAGGAGATATAGTGTTGTTAATAATTCCTGAGATCGTGAAAATGAGAACGCAGGAAGAATAATAGAACCTTGCCTTTCTAATACGGTTTCTATGGCAACTCGTAAATGTTCAACATCAAATTCACGAATTTTCTTTGTAGTTCTAGTATTTAAACCATAAGTTGATTCCATAATTGACACGTCAGAAAAGGTAGTTGGGATTTCTGTATTTTCCACATAATGATTTTTAGTATCTAACGCTCCAATGTCAGAAGTATATAGAATTTTCTTTGTTTTTATTCCATCATTTAAAATAAGCTGTAACTGTGCAGCTCCTACACAATGAGAGTTTTTAAACCATTGAAAACTAACCACATTATCTAATTTGTAAACATGATTATACTCATTATATACATGAACGTAGTCCAGTGTTTTATATACATCTTCCTCAGTGTATAATGGTTCGTATTCTCTATTATATCTTTTTGATAAAACTCGTGCCTCATCATTTACAATAAAAGCACAATTAAGTAATAAATATTTCGACATAACCGAAGATGGGTATGTCATAATTATTTTTCCATGAAATCCTTCTTTAATAAGACGGGGTAATAATCCGATATGATCAATGTGCGAATGTCCAACAAACACGTAATCCAATTCATCAGGCTTAAATTTAAATTTTTCTGAATTTGCTTTATAAGCTGCCAAATATGAATTATCCTGTAATAAGCCACATTCAAGTAAAATTTGTTTATTTGCAAATCTTATATAAATCATTGATCCAATAACATCTTTTGCATTATTACCACAAAATAAGATTCCATCATCTTTCAGTTTCGCTTTTCTTGCGATTGTAAAAACCACCTTTCTGTTTTAGTTTCATCCACAAGTGAAGAAAAGTGGAAGAGTAGCGTGACTCTGACTCGAACAGACCCTCTAGTTTATGAGACTAGTGTGCACCTTTACACCTTACCGCAAATTGGAAATGTAGGATTTGAACCCACGACCTCCTGAACCCAAATCAGGCGTTCTACCAAACTGAACTAATTCCCAAAAAAGAGTGCAGTAGTCATACCTTCAGAACGAAAATACAACTACTGCTAAAAGAAGAGTTGTTTTTATGAAATGTATTATCTGTTTGAAAACGCCTTGATTTGCTACCCGTAGGCATGAATCCATATATCTTCCACAGAACGTACATGGTACAGGCTCGCTTGCTGCACTTACCTGGTTTGGCGCACACATATACAAGTTTTTCACATAGCATCACAGCAATGATTTATAGCTATATGTTAGACGAAATATTGTAATGTCTCTCGACAATTATATATTCTCTGTTTTATCAGCTAAGAAAAGCTGATTTCATTATTTTAGCCTTTCGGCACAGCCCTCAATCAAGAGGGCTTCTATTTTGTAGTAAAACGATCGTTGCATATTTTTATTCCGCATTTGCATATTAGCGGAGAGGATAGTTGTGTTGGTATTGTACTAAAGCACACGCAAATTTACACTGTTATACATAGATAAAGTCTCATTGCCCACTTTCTCCTCATAAGTTCACTTAACTACAACTGTTACAACCGTTGATTTTACTAGCTTTTTGATATAGTAAAATAATTAAGTCTGTACAAAAAATGTGCATTTTAACAATTTTTTGAAAAACATTTTAGCAAATTTGCTGAATTTACATTATATAATACTTTTAGCAACAATGATTTATTTTTATTAAGAACAGAAGATATTGTTTTTTGATTGCGAATTGAACCAGGAAGAATTTTGAACGAACGATCAATCATCCAAGAAAATAACCCAAGATAATTCTTCGATATTTTAATTGATTGTATTTCGCAAATTATATCATCAAAATCTTTTCTAAGTAATAAATAATCCTCACTTTCTGCATCATCGTTTATTTCGTATAATTTCAATGAATATTTTGCTATAATTTCTTCAACTTTTCTACAAGTACGAATATTACTTTTCATTTCATATTTAACAAAAAAATGACATATTGGTAAAGTGGTATCTACATTACGAAACTTCATTAAATCCAAATCATATAAGTAATTCATAGGACATTTTAAATCTTTATTTATGTTTTTATCATTAAATCCATGTTTGATTATTTTCCAAAAAGAAGGATAAAGATTTGTCTTAATATCCATGTCATCTTTTATTCTTTTAATCTCACCAGTTAAGTCAATATCAAATCTTCTTTTTGCATTATCAATAGCAACTTGCGCTAAAACACTCAATATGCATACATAGTCAATGTATTTTTTATCATTAAAATTGCAAGCATATGTTTGAGCAATTTGAGCCAAATTACTTGATTCGCCAATATCCAATTGTGATTTTGCTAAATTGTTGTCAATGCCAGCATAATCATCCATTGATTTACCATATATATTTTTTTCCTTTGGAATATTGTTTTTAATTGTAGGATAATTCTGATAACAGTTTCTTGCATGTTCAACAATATCAGACTGATTTGTTGTATATCCGCTATCAGAATCTTGATCGCTTCCATTATTTCTATCCTGAAAATCTGTTCCATTCATATTTACTGCAATGCACTGTTTTCCAAGATTAAAATATTTTTCAAGATTTTTATGGTATACATTGTGAAGATATGTAAGATTATTTTTGCTATTGAAAGGACTTCTAAAGAAAGCTAGATATTCGCCACTATTAAATCTTTCAGTGTAACATTGGATTGTATTGTTTTCTGTAAAAAATGTATTATCATTATCCACATCAGATTCGTTTCCAGTAGCGGCATATAAAAGCATTGCATATGGAGATCCAACTATTACTAGATTTTCTGCATTTTGAATGATACGTCCACTTTTCATATTTGACACGTATCCTTTAATAATAGCTTTTTTTCTGTCACGAAAGTATGAACTTCTTACAAAATCTGGATTTTGATTACACAAAGCAATTAAAACTTCATAATCATTTGAAAAATTTTTATTCTTTTCAAGATATTTCAGAAACTCAGAATTGTCCTGTTTGAGTTTATTAATATACTCAACACTTTCTTTTACAACATTTGGCATTATTTCTTCATCAAGCGAGTTCACCATTTGATAACTCATTCTCTGAACTTCACCAAGCTTACTTTCATGTGCTGTCTTCACAATGCCAAACATACAACCATTTTCATAAACTCTGTCACACCAATATTCATACGACTTATCAAATTTCAACCATTTCATAGCATTGTCAGTTGTGATCAACTCAATATCCTTGACAAAATGCTCCACTCCAAACATATCTTTTACAATGGCAGAGTAGTAGTTTTCTCCAAAATAATCTCTGAAAAACTGTTGAATATTTGTACTGAACGCTGCCATTTTACAAAAATGATGTCTTAATAGGATATATCCATTCCCCCAAGTTGGAAAAATACTAGAATCAATTAGAGCCTGTCCATCAAACATTGTATTCTTCAATTCATAATTATCAATATGTTTTGCGTAGCAATGTTTGTTTTCATCAGTCTCAATACTGACAACTTTAGTAAAAAACGATCTGTCAACATCTTTTAATATTAAAATATTCTTGGGATTAATTTTGACTTTACCAACAATGGCACTTGATATAAGTGGGGCATATGCACTGATTTCGACTGTAGGAGAATTCCTTTTCGGAAGCCGAATACCCATATATAAGAATTTAATTGCTTTTTTATAAAGACGATCACATATAAACATACATGATCCTTTTTTCGCTTTTCCTGTACTTCTATAAAGCATTTTATAATGAATAATTTCTCGTTTTATAATATCACCATTTTTCTTTCTGGTGATATATTCAACATTCACACCATCATTGTAAAATAACTTTCTGATTTCTTCCTTGGTATGTTTATGGTAACGATCTTTATTTTGATTTGCTTCTTGAAATAATTGTGCAAGCTTTTTGCGCTTGTTTCTTTTCTTTTGAATTTGGCTTTTGTAACCATATGATTTTGCTAATTTGTATTCAGTCCTAGCATTTTTTGCAACTTTTTGTAAATGTGCAATTTCTTCTTCATATGAACGAGAACCAAAGTTAAATTCTAAACAAATTATATCTCGTGTAGATTCTTCCTTCCATACCTTTAATCCGTTTTCTTTTAGAAAGTCACTAAAAAGGCTATTTGTAAACATTGCATCTTTATACTCATAATGATCTCTGACACCATTGTTATACTCATAAAGAGTGCTTGCTTCAATGTTTTTAATTTTGATTCCAAATTCACTCATGTATATTATATCACCACCTGTTTATTCATTTAAAATTCCTCCTTGCATTCATCATTTATCGGATTATTCTCTTCATAACACACCCGCAAAGATTCACATCCAGTACAATCAACCACATTACTCATCGGACATTCTGATAGAGGGAGAGTTGTTGCCATATTATATAAATCTTCGCTATTATATTTATTCTCCATAATCGTCCTCCGTCATTTCATAAATCCTATAACCTAGAAAAATAGCCATATCTTCAGTTCTATCAAAACAGTCTATATGGGCATATTGTCCAACATCATTTTGCACATACTTGTCTCCAATGCAAATTTCTTCGCCACATTCGGAGCATATAATATTGCTTTTATATTCTCTATAATTAGGGCATCCTGGAATATGATGAAGTTGTCCACAATACTCACATGTACAGTTCATAATATTCATTTATTTAATTCCTCTCTAGTAACAATTTCCAAACCTCGATCGAAGCATTTTTGTTCAAGATCGTAGCGATCCATATAATATTTGAATGAATCGTGATCATTTAATTTCGATACTTCCTGCAATATATCATTACGGATAGAAGAGGAGTCTGAATCAAATTCGACATCTTTATATTTTTCCATGAGATCAAGCAGCTCTACACTATTTTCTTTTAAATATAATGTAGTCGTATATTTTTCTGTCTCTTTATTCCATTTAGCAATAGCAATTACTGAATAATCCCTATTATGTAAGTCCATTTTTATGCAAATTGTTCCCATATTTTCGTATCTAAGCATTTTTAATACCTCTCTTATATGTATATTGATCGTATACTTTCCCTAAACGGCATGATTTATTGAATCGCATATCTGATTCAATTCTCGCCGCAATATTGTGGGAAGTAGCGTTAGTAGTGTCAAAATCTGATTCGTAGATCAGCCCTCTATATTCTGATGGATCTACATAAATTTTTGGTGTAGTATAATTCATATGTTTTTTGCTTCCTTTCTCTGTTAAATATTTTTTTCATTCACATCACTCCTTTTATAGTGTTGCGTTAATTTGTGTCATATGTTTATTCTCTTATTTACAATTCGTTTTCTAATAACTTAATAATCTTAGTTTTTACGTCATCAGAAAATAAACAATTCTTATCAGACTCTAATAAGTCTAATACTGTTTGATATGAAATATTGGATGATTTTAATGTTTTGATATAATGTTCTTTGTTCTTGAACCATTTTGTGCCAATTTTATATAATTGATTTGAATCACCTATCTCATTTGTTCCTGTAATTTTTACCATTCTTCCCATACTTTTATTCTCCTTTCATTTTTGTTAAATATCTTATTTCACCAGACACGTCATCCTTGTTATATATTCTCTTTCCATAAATTCTTTCTAATTCGATTAAAACAGAATCACCTTCTAATTCCATTGGATCAAGAGCATATACATTCCTTGTAGGAACAAACACTCCTTCTTCTTTTTTATTCTCCACAAACATATCTCTTCTTATATAAATTAGTTTATAAGATTCTAATACAGATAATCCGTTTTCAACTGTTGAGATAGAGGTATCTAATCCTTTCGCAATTTGTGATTTAGATGGAAAAGAAATTTTAGCAGGGGCAATATCTCCTGGATAATCCATGATATATTGCTTTATATAAAGATAAATACCCAATAGAATAGATTTATTAATTTTAGATGAGAGAGAACAGATTTTTTCATATTCAGAAATAGTAATCTGTACAAAGCTATCTTCTGTAAAAAAAAGATTATGTTCATAAGATAATTGAAGATGAAACAAATCATTTGGTTTAACTACAAAAATATCTACACTGCAACTTGCATAACCTTTGTTTATAATTTCTGTTTTTATAATTTCTCGAAAATCAGAGTATATAGATTTATTATTTGTTTTTGTGGAATATCCAATTTCCTGTAGCAAATCATTAAGTGTGAGAGTAACTTGTCCAAATGTTTGTACATGTTTCCTTAGATACAATATGATGAGATAGTATTTTAAACCTGAAATACCTTTATGATTTTTGATTTCTTTTTTTGAAAATCCAACTGATGTTATTTTTTTATCTTTTTCGGATAGATAAATATAGTTGTCGATTTTAATCGCTCCTTTCGTTAAAAGATTCTGTGGGAAAATTTTCCCAAAGATTTAACACTACCTATTAAGTTTGTGTGAAAATTTTCCCAAAGGGGTACTTAATTCTGTGTGAAAATTTTCCCAAAAAGTAGGTATATAGTATAAAAGCATAATTAATAATATAAAAAAGCATAAATATATAAAAAAGTATAATAACTTCGTAAATGGTCTAACGCCCATTTACTCCGTAAAAAATTAATTGATTGTTATTAGTTGATTTAGGTACATGGTGTTTGGGATTGATGGTTTCATTTGGGTACATGTATGATGTACCTATATCATTATTCTCCACTAGACTGATCATTTATTAACTATTCCAAATCAACATACTTCTCTTTAACAACATCCGCTACAAAGAATACTGGCATTTTATTATGATATTTTTCATATAATTCTTCACTTGATATCATCTGATAGCATCTCCCAATAGGAGTCTCAACTATCCGTCTATAATCTTTTACAATAGAATTTTCTTCTTTGAATCTGTCACCAATTTTGCCACAGATAGTGCAATAACTGCCTAATGAAGTTGTTAATGCAGTCGGTTTGCTTATTAATCCTATTTTCATATTGTATTGAATCAAACATTCTTCATATTGATGCTTGTGCTTTGATCTCTTTTTAATCTTAGAGATATTACTGCCTGTATTCTTTTTGTACTTTGGTATTTCCTGATTAAAATTATCCATAATCCTTCCTTTCGATGATAAATTGGTTGTATAATAGATTTTTTATTTAATAATTGCATATGAGTATGGTAGTGGTTAGATTATAATAACTGGATTATCTTCATCTGGTAGGTTAAATATACTAGACTTCATAAAAATAATAAGAGTTATACATCGCTTACACATTGCCTCTGATATAGATACTGACTCTTTCGCATTAAGCACATAATTTTCAAAGTCTGTTGGTTGCAGTAAATACATTGCTAATGATGGTTCTCTTTTAATTATTTCTAATACAACTGGTTTTATGAGCACATTAAATATAAATTCTGTTGTAAGTACCATATTTTCTTTTCCATCATATTCATTGTAATATGCTTTAAGTGCATCTAATGTTGTTTTGTATTTCGATGTGTCATAGTGTTGTTTGCAAATCATAATTATATCTGTCATTGTTTTATTATCCATTTTTATATCCTCCTTAATAATTATTAGTTATTTATTCTCTATTTCTGCACATCTATTAATATAATTATTAAAACCTGCATTAAGAATTGCTTCGGTTTCTTCTATGGTTTGATAAAAGAAACTTGGCTTCTCGTAATAAATTCCTTTTTCTTTATCTATAGGAACATGATCTATTTTAGTCTTTGAGTTTTCTTTTATTAAATGATAGATTGTCATATCTTCATCAGTAATTACACCTTCAATATATCTTCTAGTAAGCCTGTTTATAATATGATCACTGTGGGTTTCAACTATTGTTATCTGTGATCGGTTCATTAATTCAATTATTTTGTCGGCTATCTCTAATTGTAGAATAGGATGTAATGCGCATTCTGGCTGCTCTAATATAATTACACTATTGATCATAATATTATGTTCTATATCTGCCAAAGCAATAGAGCATTCGTTCCATTTAAAATATTGTGCTGAAGAGTATTGTGATCGACATTGCTGTAGAATTGTTGTTTTACCAGTATTGTTACAACCAGTTAATACTGTTAATGGTGTTAAATTTAATGTTTGTGTTTCAAAATATGCAGGTAACTGTGTTTTAAATGTTGACATAGTATTATGTTCCTTTCTGTTGATTAATCTTTCTTATTTTTATTCTCTGTTTGTGTTGACAGATATTTAGTAATTGATATGGTCTATCCTAAAATTATTTTCTTGTTACGCTGCAAAAATACCGTCCCTTATCAAAGGGGCTATTTTTATGCTGGCGTATACCATTACATTCTTTATATGGAGTTATGGGAACTAAATCGATCGTTTTGAGGGTAAATTTTTATTTTTATATCTTTGTTGATAGATTGGTAGGGTAGAAGATAAAATCGATTTTTGTATCAATTTGATACGAATTAGTCAAGTAATTATGTTTTAAATAAAAATAAGACAGTGCAATTACTGTCTTAATAGTTTTGTGTGTAGTTTTATGGTAGCCCCTATATGGGGATTATATGATTTGGAATTTTTACTGGGAAAATCGTTATCGGTAAAAGTGCTTATAAATAAGGAAGATTTTGAATTTGTGGGTGGATTTTTGGTGAGATAGGAGTTTGATTTTGGGTTGTAAAGTGGCTGAAATGCTTGATTTTAATGGGTTTTGACGATATTGGGTACGATATGGGGTTAGGAAGGGAAGATTTGGAGTTTTGGTTGATTTTATTGGAGATTTTGGAAATTAGATTTTTGAGTTGGTGTGTGAAAGAATCAGCTATATGGATTCCAGGAAAGACAAGCTGCTGATCTGGTTTTTGCCACCCCCTACACCCTACAACTACGGTATTTCTATATTTTTCCGTGATCGAACAAATGTTTAATAAAATCATCTTGGACTATCTGAGCAGAACATACTCGAACAAGTGTTTGAATTATAATTTTATCGCAATTTTTGATAAAAACTTGTTGACAACAAGGTACCACTATGTTATTATAAAGCTACAAACAAAACAACAACAAGTTTTCATCCTTGAACTTCTTTTTAAGAAAATGAAAAAAGTTGTTGACAACAAGTAAATAACTTGTTATAATCTATACATCGTCAAGTAAACAACAAGTTTTCAAATGAGAATAACAGTGTTCGGACACTCTGAGAACTTTAAAAAACTACTTGACAACAAGGTAACAACAAGTTACAATATAGTTACCGACAAGGAAAAGTCGTTAAAACCAAACAATTACATATGAAAGGTGGTGTTTTCAATGTCACTTATAATAGTAATTTTAAAAATTGCTTTTGTAACCACACTTTTACGGTGGATTTTCCAGAATAAAAGCAAGTAATTACATATTTAAGCAACATTGACACCACACGGCGGAAGCCGTTTTCACAAAAAATGTGATAGCTTACACCCTAGACAAGTTTATTCTATCACGACTCAGTGAAACTTTCCACAACTTTTTTACCTGTATAACACCCTTTGCCGGGAAGTAGGTTATTGAAACCCACGCACTTACAGGATGGGACATTGATAGTTTAATATAGGACTGTATCTATACCACGCCGGAAGAATTACATTTATTGGTTTAAATGTGAATACCTATACGAAGTGTCAATATAAGTCGGTAGGATGTCTTTAGATAACTTTGAGAGCGTGAGAAAACCACTAGTGGCAAGTGAGGAAGGTTAGGAGGTCTGAAATAATGCTACCTTTGAGCACCAGAACTACGCTCAAAGTCCGTTCCAAGTCGGATTAAAGCAGAGGATTTCACATAAAAATAATATAGCACCTATGCGTAAAATAGGAGAAGGAGTACATTATGTCAAAGAATCAGATTAATTTTTCAAAAATGAGCAAGGAAGCAGCTACACAGTTAAACACTTTTAAAGAATCTGCACACGCAATCGCTACAGAGGATTTACGGTTCAAAGCTGAGATTAAACCACTTAAAGCACAGTTAGAATCTATTCTTGCAAACCGTCAAAATGACATTGATAATGGCATGAATGTTGATGATGTTATTGCAAAATTTCCACGGATTGAAGTGGATAATGCTATTCGCAAGGCTGAGACAGCACACAAAGCTATTGTTGAACCACTCTCAAAGTCTATGAAAGATACTTATACATTCATTCCAGACGGTATGCATGACGCTTACACTAAAAAAATCACTGAGCATAAACGTGGTGACTTTCTTACAGCCATTAAAACATTCCTTGAAAATTTAGGCATTGAAGGATGTTCTCAAGCTCAGATCAGTAAACTGGCAGAAAATATGTCTGATATGTTTGGAGCAAAATATGCTCAGAGTAAGAAGATTGTCAATGATAATATACTTGTAACAGCTATCAGTAAAGCACAGTTTAACAAACTTTTCATGGCTGTATTTTGTGAAATGTATATTAAATAATTGCAGAGTGGAGCGGAGCGATTGACTCCGCTTTAATGCACTTACACAAAATGTAAACGGTCACAAGTCCGTAAATAGTTGACAACAATATAATACAATGTTAATATAAAAAGAAAAATATGGAGGAATATTATGGCAAAAAAACAATGGGGCACAACCTATGATGAAGAAATATTAAAACAATTTCAAACAACTTGTGAGGAATATGGACTAAAGGCAAATACTGTTCTTGAAGCTCTAATGAAATATTTTAATGAAGGTAAATGTAAAATTGTAATAGATAAAACTGGCATATCTATTACAGTAGACGAATAATATATCAATGTAACCACAAGCACCCTAAACTAAAGGGTGCTATTTTTATACCCAAAAAAATAAATAGTATCCAGTCAAAAAGGCATCTACAAAAGTAGGTGTCTTTTTTAGTGCATACTATTAGCACAAAATAAAACAAAAAAGGAGAGTTGATTAAAATGGCAAAGGTAAACGTAGTATGGAAGGGAATGTATGTAGGCACAGAAAAGATGTCTACCGATCAAATCCGCAAGGCAGAATATGCAGGTTTTACAATTACATACGCAGAATAAATCTGTGTACGGATAGTGAGTTCGATTATAACTCACACAACTACGGATGCAGATTTAAAGGCAAATGTAGTTATTACATAGTAAAAGGCAGACTATTTCAGTCTGCCTCAATCCCAAAAACACAAAATGAATTGAATAAAATATATTTGTGTTACACACAAATTATAAACGATTCAAAAGCAAATGACAAGAGTGAATAATAAGGAGGAAGCAATTATGGCAAACTGGGCAAGAGAAATCATGGTGTTAGCAAATGATTTTTGCTTAAACACATCAAAGGCAAAAGAAATTATTAAACAGGTAGACAATTTATCTGTTCCAAGTGGAAAGATAGAAGATTCATGGAAATATGACAGAGCATATTCACGGCTTAAACCAATGATTATGTCTGCATAGAAGTATGTGATGATCCATACAGAATGAAAAATATAAATGTCGAGAAAGTGAAAACTAAAAGGCAAAATTATTTTAAGCGACTGCAATTAAGTAGTCGCTATTTTAATTAAAAGAAAGGTTAAAAAGGTGAATATTATGTGTAAGAGAGTTTATTTAACAGCAAAAGAGGCAGAAATGGAAATGCAGGAATTACGGAATAAAGAAGGTTTTACTGGAAAAATGGAAACCGATTATATTTCACGGATGATTAAGGATGCAAAGCGAAACTCCATGATCGGAGATAAGCTTCAGCTTGTAGTAGATCCAATGTATATCCACATTCCTGAATGGCAGAGAAGATTAAAGCTTGCTAGAGCATACACAATCGGAAACACATATAACAAGTATAAATGGGATGTTCCGAAGGTACTATTCCACAAAGGCAGACTGTATGTTATTGATGGTCAGCACAGAATATATGGCGCATTTAAAGCAAAAATGGATGCTGTTGTCGTAGAAATCATGGAATGTTCACTTGAAGAAGCGATTGATTTGTTTATTAATCAGTCCCAAGATAGAGCAAAAATGCAGCCAATGGACATTTATAAAGCAGCTATTGCAGGCGGTAAAATAGATTATGTTAAATTACAGGAAATTTGTCATAGAAATAATGTTGCAATAAAGGGAGATGATGATAATGAAAACACAGTAGGAACGCTTACATCTATCTCAGATGGTGTTAAATTATCAAAGACAAATCCTGAATTATTTAATGCAATGCTTGTATTACTTGGAAAACTCGGTTGGAATGGATATGCAGATAGTTATAACGGAAAGGCATATACAGCGAAGATAATTCGTGCATTAAAGGCATTATATGCTTATTGCGAAGGTAGAACAGATGAAATGGAACAGGCGTTAATTGAAAGATGTAAAGGAACAGAGTTCTTCGTGGATAATATTATGGATAAAACACAAGCGCAGATATTTGATTATTTATCAGACATTGTGAGATATGAGATGGAGAACCCATTTAAACAGGAAAAACCAAAGCGTAAAACAAGAAAAATACAGGCAATGTAAAAGGAAATAAGAAAACAGAAAGGAGTGATATTTATGGGGTCTATGTATAGAAAGACAAAACAGATGCGTGATTTTGAACCTATTCTTAAACGGAATGGTTTCAGATATTTGCGAAGTCATGGAAGCCATTTTACATACATAAATACAGTTACGCACAAACGAATTACAATCAACAAAGATCTCAATCGGATGGTAGCAGAGCGGTTGATAAGAGAATACGACTTAGTATAGAAAGGAAACAGAAATGGAAAATACAGTACGGTTATATACATATCAGGAAGCAGTACATATATATAAGAAGAAACAGGCTCGTAAAAAGGCAAAAAGAAAGGCAATTATCAAACGAAAATTAATCTGGCTATTACGTGCAAATTGGACATTGCTTACCATCGTGCCAATGATATTTATATCAAAATGGTGTTTTGATGGTGCACCAGATTACATATTATACATGATTGTATATAGTTTCTTATGTATATTATGTTGCTACGGACATGTAAAGGGATATTAAATGAGAAAGAAAGGATGGTTATTTTATGAATCCAGATTATGAACAGGCTAAACGTATGGCATTAGAGAATGTAGTGCAGAAAAAGAACAGAAAAGCAGTATATGATTTTCAGTGTCGCCATGCAGGAAAACATTGCAATAGAAAACGGAACAGAAAATAAAAGAGAATAAATGGATATTTCATAGTGAAAGGTAGGTAAAAGTTATGTATAAATGGATGTATGACAGAATGGTGACAGAATACAGCAAAAAGTCAAAAGAAGAACTTGTACAGGAGATTATGGCATTAGAAAAAATTGAGTGCTCTGATAGATGCTTTGCAAATGAATGCAAGGCAGGAGCAACTATCTATAATATCAATGAGTTATTTTCAGCACTGAAAGAACTGAAAGCGGGATTCACATATGAAAAAGCTGCTAAAGTTTATGAGTTGATGGAATCAGCGGAAAGTAGTTGGAATTATATTAAAAGCGAAATTTCTGAAATGAATGATAATTCAAGATGTAATAAGGCATTAGAAGATTTCAAAAACAAAGTTGCCAACGTAACTGATAGTAATGATAGTATTTGAAATGCGTGTTTCCTATAGATTAGAAAGGAGAAACGGAATGAGTATTATTGAAGAGAACGCAAAAACAATTAAGGACTGGTTAAAACATTTAGATTTTGAACATGAACATCCAGGTTATGGCAAAGATGTTTATAAAAAGTTAGATGAAATTATTACAGAGGCACAGAGAATAAAAGAGGACTAATACATGTTTCTTTGGATTGGAAAGGGAGGTAAGAAGAATGAAATTAGTACAGGAAATTAAAAAGAATGAGTTATTAGGAAATAGTTGGGGAATCTACGAATTAAATGCCAACGAGAAAAAGAAATACGGAAATAATTACGCATTGTCTCAGGGCGTGTTTTCTGAATATGCAATACAAGAATTTGGTGCAGATGATCTGTTATCTAATCTCAAAGACTTTGCTTATGAAGGGTTTTTTGAAACACAAAAAGAAGCATATATGCAGGTAAAGTTAGTGGAAATGAAGAGTAAGATCGAAAGAATGGAACTTACCATAAAGGACATATTGAAATTACAAACACCAGAATGGTAACTAAGAAATTCGCTTTCTTTAGAAAGGAATGGTAAGCAAAATGGATTATTTATATGTTATAAGCAGAATAGAGTATGAAGATGCAATAGTTTTACAAGTAATGTGCAGAGATGGTGTACATACTTGTTATCACAGCAAAGTAAACTAAGATTTACAGGGAAAAGGAGTGATAATATGTGGAATACAACACATTCAAAAACAGGATGGAATTTAGGAACAGAAGATGAATCTACAGAATATTTTACACTAAATGGTGTAACTTGTTATCATGATTTATTAACAGATAAATATTATGCTTTTCTTGGAATAACAAGAGATAGAAAAGTAGAATTTGAAACGAGAGAGGCTTTGCGAAAAGGAGTGGAAACCAAAATAACAACTATTGAAAAGTCAAAAGAAGATACACGGAACTTAAATGAACTCACGGATCATTTGATTAAATTACTTGAAACGGATGATAAGCGATTCTCATTTGAATTTTGTGCAGGTGGCACAATGGAAATTTATGACAAAGAAAAAGAAATCGGTTATGCAGTTCATATTGCACCGATTGAATATGATGAAGATGGAAACGCAATAAATTTATAGGAGGTTGATTTCTATGATTTTAGAAAAATGGGATGAAGAAGCGAAAGAGATAGTAAAAGGTTTTTCTAATAAAGAAAGGGAAAGGCTTGATGCAATCATTGCAATGCATATTATGGTTTGCAATATTGATGATGAAGGAGCTTACATGACATGGATATATGTTGTGCCAGATGAAGCAACGGAATGGGATTTTATTGATTTTGCAAAGAATGATGAAGGAACAACGGAAAATGCTTTATTCAATGAAGCCGTTGAGTTATTCAAAAAGTTATGGAAGAATTATGCAGCAGAAAAGAACGGTTTATATATTGGTGGAAAGTTATATTGATGTTTAGCAACTAAACAAAATAACGCAAATCAAAGGCAGTTAGGAGAATAAATACCTAGCTGCCTATTTTATTACAAGAAAGCGAGGAATGAACATGAAACAATTTGATTTACCTGTAGTAAATGATATACGAAAATCATTTTACGGAAAAGCGAAAGTAACAGAGTTAGACAATGGAGACATTGAACTGACAAGCTACAATACAGTCGTTTGCAGAATACATAATGGAGTTTTCCAGAGATTATGGAATGGGTATTCAGCAACGACAATGAGACATATCAATGCTTTTATTGACTTCTATGGAATTGAAGGTGGAGGCAAAGCATGGTGGAACAGTTTAGAGATTGCATAAATTAAGGAGGAACGAATTATGAGCAAATGGTTATACGATCCTGAAACGGATTCGCGGAATGGGAAAGAGTTTACTTACAATTTGCCTATACATGAAAATGAGGACTTACTTTTAGGTTTTACATATAGGCAAATTATGGATGAAGTGATTGCAAATTACGGTCACAATGTAACAGAAAAAGAAATCAGAAAACAGGTAAACGAACATCTGGAAATGGTTAAAGAAAATATGGAAGAAAATTTAATGTTGTGTATCGATAATATGTTGAAAGAAATTAAGGAGGCGTAATTATGTATAAAATCATTAACCCATGTAAATGTAAGGTTTACACAAGAACAGGAAACGAAGTAGATAGAAATGCATTTGTGAGAATTGAATATAAAGATTCAAAATTAAGTATGTGTGGTGTAGTTGCGCCATTATCAAACGGAGATTGCCTTGGCTCTGCTGGTCAGTGTGTAGATGAAATTAGAAAAGGTTCACCAACAGATGAGTGGACAACGGAAATGCTTAACAAATTATGTGATATTTGGGATAGATGGCATTTGAATGATATGCGTCCTTATTGTGAACACATGAGAGAACTTGGATGGACAGAACACACTCAGGATAAAGTTAAAATTGAGAAATGGACTTTAACAAAAGAAGCTTGTCAGAAAAAAGATAACGCAAAGAAAAGAGCATTGGAATGTTTGAAAAATGGAGAACCATTTTATCCAACTAAAGAGGAAACAACATATGCAAATATGGAATATTCTATTGATGTTTATGATGGTGAAGAAGTCACTTATGGAGAAGCATACGAATTAAAAGAGAAAGATTGTTTAGGACATTCAAATACAGAATATAAGACAAGAGGTTGGATTTCATATAAAGATCACAAACTCGGTTTTATTGGTAGAGAATGTCCAGTGTGCGGCTATAAATACGGAACTGATTGGAAGATGGAAGAAGTACCACAGGATATAATTGAGTGGCTGGAAAGTTTACCAGAAACTAAAGTAAAGCCAGCATGGGTATAAGGAGGTCTAGCATGAGAGAAATTGAAGTAAACAATGGATGTAAGATTGTATTAGAGAATAAATCACAAGGTATAGAAGTTATTCATTGTGACAGTAATGGAGGCATTGAATATAGTTACAATATTCCTGATGGTGAACTTGTAATGTTACTGAATTATTACAGAAACTGTAAGAGTGGCAGAGAAAAATCTGATTATATATTAGAAGGTAAGATTAGAAATACAAACACGGATGTCGTTGAATATATATAGTCAAAGGAAATTGTAATTTACAGTGAAAGGCAAGGTGATATTATGGCTAAAATGAGAGTAATGGTAGTTAAATATGGATATGCAGTTATAGAAGCTGAGACGGAAAACGAAGCCATTGAAAAAGCAGAGAATATGAGCGATGGAGAATTTGATTGGTCAGATCCCGATGATACACAGGTTGTAGATGATGATGTAGATTTTGAATAATACAGAGAAAAGGAGATTAAAACTATGAGAGTAAATGAAGTAAGAAAAACAGAAACAATTGAGAAGTTAGTAAGAACAGAGTACATCGCAGAGGATGGCACAGTATTTAGAAGCGAAGAAGAGTGCAAAAAGTATGAGGAATCAGCACTGTTTGCAATCAGCAAAGAGTTAAAGAGACTTAATAATAAGAAAAATGGAGCTTCTGAATATGATATTTATGATGAATGTTCTGAGGAATATCTGGTAGAGATTTTCAATGCAGAAACAGAAAGAGATATCGAGAATATCAGAAGATATGTATATCTCAAAGCTCTTTCAAAGAGTTCGTATGCGAGAAAGGAAGATGTTGATTTACCTAATATCACAGCAGGGCATGAAGTAATTATTCATTGGAACTATGACGAGGATAGTTGTTGGACTATTGGAAATGGAAGTATTGATGCTTTCTGTGGCTATATTAGAAAGAATCTTATGAGTTTAATCACACCAAAGGAGGAAAATGCAAATGCTTAATATAAAATTTAGATATAAAGATGCAATGAGTAATTGGGAATGGAGAACACAAAGCTGTACAGTATCATCTGTTGAAGAATGTAAGCGAATTTACGGACTTGACAATGACGATGTTGAATACGAGATTTTAGAAGTCAAAGAAGAGTAATACAGAGAATAATAAGGCAGACGCAAACAAATGTGTCTGTCTTATTTATTGGAAGGAGAATGTAAAATGAACGGATATGAATATATTTGCGGAACAGCAGCACGGTTTAGAAAGAAGTTTCCGAATTTGTATGAACGAAAAGAAAAGAAGTCTGTGTTCATTGATTCAAGCATGTTGGACAAGATCGAAGATATTCCAGACGAGATAAAAGCAGAACTAATAGGTAAATCAAGAATATCACGGATGAACAGAGAAGATTTTGCAATCAACACAGAGGATGAAAACGGATATAAATATTATCTTGATATTGATTGTAGCTGCTATGACTTCTATAAAAATGACAAGCTGATTTATTCGGTGCTACATGTAGATGGTGCAAGATGGAATGTATATAAAGCAAATATATATGGTTATTATAGTGATAATGATTTACCTGTGAAATCAGGTGAGTTAAATTGGAGCAAGAATTTGAATTTTAAGTTGAGTAGAATTGATATTAGTGCTTATGAAAGTGAGGTTGATTGATATGATAGAAACTTATGTTATGGAAAATGCAGATTATGCAAAAATTAAGAAATTGAATACATTGCACAATATGGAAACATTTTGGGATGACGTTAGAAAATTCACAAAGAATGTGAGATCGGATCATAGTTTAGGTAGATGGCAGATATTATCAGAAGCGAGATATGGTGAATTAATGCAAGCGAAACGTAGTTTTTATGAAGATTAAAATGAGGTGATTGATAATGATATGTGAAATAAGCAAGAAAATATTAAATGAAGTATATGGTGGAGATACAAAAGAATCAAGAAAAAAAGCGATTAAAGATGGATATTTTATGGAATGGACAAAAGAAAGAGTTAAAAATGCATTTAAAGCAGGAAATGGAACAGAAAAGGATTTAAAAAGATATATGAATGATAATAAACAATATTGTGTATTTGTAGAAATTTAAACCCAATTGAAAGAACTGATTCTTGAAAAGAAAGCGAGGTAGCAAATATGAAAACAATAATTGATAAAAGCGAATGTAAACCATTAAGTGACAACATTGAAGGTAAGTTGGTAGTAATTAAACCAGATTTTTTCAAACCAGAATTTAGAGAAGCAAAGTATCAGCTTGTGATTGCAACAGGTGGTTTTGGATGTGATGCAAGCAAAATGGGAAATGCAGTATATGTAGAAGAAGTTCATACTGATAATCCAGAGCATTACAGACAGGAAAGATACAATCTTATTGGTGAACCAACAGAAGAGATTATTAAGAAATGGAAATCAATGTATGGTGAATTTAATGAAAAAGTACAGAAAGCATTGGAGGTGTAGGAATTATGATGACAAGAGAAAGGTTTGCAGAAACAAATTGGAAAATGAGCTATGAAGAATATCAAAAATGTTATTGCTCAGAGTGTGAAAGAGAAGAATGTCCACACAGAGGAGCATATAGAAGAGTACCTGAAATTGATGGTGGACTTGGTTTATGTCCTAATCTGAATGGAGAGTGATGAAAATGTACAAAGTATATCAATTAACGGATGAAGAGAAAAATAAAATTGTACGACTTCGTTGGGATGGAGATACACATTACTATGATGTATTTGAATCACAAGAAGAGTGCAATGAAGAGCAGAAAAGACTAGATAAAATTGAAGCAGAATATAAAAAACAGAAAGCTGATTATTTAAAAAATTGTAAGGGAGAGTGATTGAAATGTTCAAATATATTATCAGTTATGATGGCGGTCAGTTAAGAGATAGTGGAGATTTTGAATGGGGATTATTTGATTCCTATGGTAAAGCAGAAGAAGCTGCCAATGATGCAAAAGAAGAATATATGAATGATTGGGACATTGAAGGCAGTGAATATGATCCTGATGATTTCTGTATTGAGATTGTGGAGGTGTGAAATGGAAGCTGTCGAAACAATGATATTAAAAGATGATGCAGAAAAGCAAATTGTATTAAATCGAGGACTTTTAATAAAAACATTTAGTGTAAGTGTTTATAATAAAAAGACAAGAAAAGAAAGGGTTTATAGAAATAAGAGAATAATGTACAAATTGATAAAGGAATGTATATAGAGAGGATTTAATTATGCAATATAAAAATAGATACACAGATAAAGCAAAACAGAATGCATATATGAATGCTTGTGATTGTTTATATTTTGGATTTGGAAAGATTTTTTGGAATGATTGTGGATGTAATGATGATTCAGTATGGGATCAAGCAATGAGAGATATGCAGGATTTGTAAGGGAGAATAAATGAATAGCGATAGTTAAAGCAGAGATTTAATTATCTCTGCTTTTTCTAAATACATATAAAGGAGGGAAGTTAGTATGAAACCATATCAGAAATACGGTGACTTTTATGTTCCAGGTGAAGACATCAAGTTTCCAACAGAAGATGAAGCTTTGGAATACATAAGAGAGAACTACTAACAATGAGAGGCATCGGCTGTGACAGCAGCCGTGTAAGTCCTCAACTCCTTATATGAAGTATAACATAAAATGAAATGGAGAGCTATTAAAACATGGAGATTTTGGACAAGAAACGGAGTGATGAAAATGAAGAGAACACCAAAAATAATTAAGCAGCAAACGGAAGAATGGTTAGATGAACGGTGGACGATTGCAAATATGAAAGATGTAAGACCGCAAGACATGAGTTATTACATGGGAGCTTTGAAGGCTCTTGAGTTTGCAGGGTATGAATGGAAACGTGATGCAGATGGTAAGCATACATTATTTAAGTAGATTGGAGACAAATGAAGACGAAGAATATAATAAAATGTCCTGAGAAATGCAAAAATTGTGAATATAGAAAAAATATTGACTATATCAGACCATATAATTTTTGCAAAAAATTAAATGTATCTTTTTCAGGTGATGAACCAAAATCATTTTTTAAATGTAGATAAAGTATAAGCACAGTAAATAGCAATTTCATTTTAAGATTGGAGGAATGAGCATGGAAAATATTACAGTAAGAGAATGGGTAAATAAATTTAATAATAAAGAGTTTGAGTCTAAAAACAGAGCAGTTCAGTGTAATGCAGGCTGGTATGATTGGTTTTGTTCAGATAATGCGTTAGCTGGAAGGCTAAAGAAAATGGGAAATATTATAAAAGATATTAAAAGTGATTACATTCTTGATAATTTTAGAGTGTGGTTTAAAAATAATTGTCCTTGTAGCTATCCACTATATGATGATTTTAGATTTGAGCCAATAATGGAAAACGGAGAAGATTCGGACGATACAATTCGTGACCAACTATATTTTGGAGTGCAATGCGGACATCCATTTGGAAGTGACTATATGTATGAAGTTTTTACAGCAAGAAATGGATATAGAACTGAGTTTAAATGCAAAAATAAAAGAGAAGTTCTAAATGTAATTGAACAACTTGCAGAAGATTTTCAGAAAGAAATAGAGGTGTGAGTTGCGATAAAGAGTTAGAAATGGAGTGATGATAATGGAAATTAAAAGTGTTGTAAATAATGGAGTGCAGATTCCGAACGAATGTACTTGTATCTGGTGTGGATCAAAAATGCAGCGTGGTGGTGCTAATAGGATGGGTGCAGGAGTTAATAGTTTTGCTTTATGGTGTGATAATTGCGGAGCTGTAGTTGTACATGCTTGTGATTTTGGAAAGAAAATTACTGGTTATGAAGTGAAATGGGATGTGAAATAGGCAAGTAAACAAGAGTTTCCTTCGGAATAAAAGGAATAAGGATGGTGACATAAATGAAATATACATGTTATGATTGGTATGGAAATAAGAAAGCTGACAATATTGATAACTTAAAAGATGCTGTAAGAGAAGCGTTGAGATTAGATTGCGAAGTCCACGATGAGAATGGAGACATCATCTATTCAAAATGGGATGGTTGGAATGGAGATTACCCAGAAATTGAAAAGAGATGGTTTTCTGTAGCTGACATGGAAATGGTCAATAAGGCAAAAAAATTCATTGAAAAGACAGGAATGTTTTATGAATGGTGTAAATTACAGAGTGACCAGTTCTCTAAATGGATAGGCAAAGAGTGGTTGCACAGCGACAGATGGAGTGCAGCTTATGATTGGGTAAACGATGGAAGATTTGCAAATGTAGATGTTCCAGAGGATATTGTTAATTGCTTAGTTGAAGAATGGGAAACCAATGCTATACATTTAAAAGTAGGAATTTAAGGAGAATATATATGAAGAACCCAATATATGAATGTTCAAATTGTTATAATGAATTTTCGGAGCAACTATATCCAGTTAATATATCAGATGTTAAATGGATAAATCTTATTTGCGATAAATATCCGAATGGATGTATTCAAATAACTTGTCACGATGCTCAAGAAAACGCTTATTATGCAACAAGACTTCTGAAATGTTATGTGAGTAAAAAAGGTAGATATGCAATTTGGGGTAAACATAGATTTTATGAAGGATATAGCGGCGGTCTTATATTGAGAGGTGTTCCGTATAAGTCTATTGAGACTATAAGAGATGCGGCTAAACCGTACGGAACGATAGTAGAATGAAATGAGGATTTACAAGGAAGCGAGGTATACAGTATGGATGAATTATTGAACCAAATCCAAGAATATATAAAAGCGTACAAAGAACTGCCATACGGAAAAGAAGTAGAAGGAACAACGGAAATTCTTGAAAAATCTTCTCAAACTTTGATAAAGACAGCACATAGAGTAGTGCTTTTGGAAAATCAATTTATTGATGGAATGAAGGTAAAGTATCAAGGTGATGATGAAATGGACGGTATTGAATGTCCTATATGTAAATATGAGGTCGCAAGAAATGATGATTATACAGAAATGCGTCCGAAACATTGTCCAGAATGCGGAACAAAACTTATTTATTAGAATCCAATGAAACGATGATTTGAAAGGATTGATTGAAATGGACAATGAATTTAAAAAGTGTAATTTTTGTAAATGTTATGATGAATATGAAGGTTGTGAATGGGGTTGTAACAATTATGAAGGCTTTGAGCCAAATAATGATAGGATTATTAAAAAAGCAAAAGAAAATGGTATATCCGTGGCAGACGTAGTTGCTTTGATAACCTTAAATAATCGGTAAAATATGAGATGAAACGGAAATTTATTTGGAGGTGACGTAATGGAAATGAATATTAATATAACAGAAACGAAGAATGAATCACTCGCATATAGACTAATCCGAAGAAAGGCAAAAAACATGTTAGAACCTTGTACGGATCAGGAACTTGGACAGTATGTTCGAGGAATAGTTGACATGCAAAGCGAAATTTATGGTGAAGGAATCAGTCAGCAATCAATGAAATAATGTATCTAATAACCTGTGGGTAACAATTACTCGCAGGTTTTATTATTAGGAGGAATTTTTATGGTAGATATTACAGTATTAAATAATATGGAATACGCAGATGCGGAAAATTTTGTACATAACAACGGCTATATTAATACTATCGGAGCGGATGAGGTTGCAGCTAGTAAATCCGATAGGGTAGCAGATACATACTATGAGTTATATGACAACGATGGAAACATGGTTGATATGATAAGTTTCTATCAGTATTATAACGGCGAAAACATAAATAACCATGATCTGAACGCAGAAATTGTAGAACAGGGATGGGAAAGAGTCGCCTAGTATGGTATAATAGTTACATATGTAAGAGAAAGGAGGGAGACAAATGGAAGTTGATGCAATGACAAAATGCAAAGGTTGGTATACTAAAGCATTAAATGCTTCAGAAAGACATGATGCGAATGATTTTCTAAATTACGTATTAATGATTTATAATGGGACATCATTAAATGTACCAGATGATTTGTTACAGTTGACTGAAGATGATGCAGATGTAAGTAAAGATGAAAAGCATAAAATCATGGTCAAGACATTATTAACATTACAGAATCAGTTAAAGACAAGAAAATATTTATAATTTTCTGAGTAATAGTTTAATAGATACATATTGGAATGTAAAGATTAATTTATTATCAAGACATTTTTTAATAGATACATCGTGGAACGTAGTATATAAAACTATATATAAAGAAAAGGAGATGATGATATGGACAGTCTAGCATTGATTATTACAATTGCTCTTATTTATATAGGACGCAAAATATACATTGAGGCAAAAGTAAATAGTTATGATCTTGATAAAGTGTCAATCGGAAAAATGGCTATGGATGCTGGTAAAAGCCCATCACAGATAAAAAGTAAGATGGTATCTGGTGGTTATGACAAAGATAGTAAATGGAAAATATAGGAGAACAAATGGAGATTATTAATCCTTATGAGGTATATGGATGTGATGGAACGGAAATGGTGGTTGTATCTAAGGCAGAACGCAATATAACAGATGATATTGTATTACTGATGCAGCTCGAAAATCTTGATCGGATTTATCATAAACAGAAAACGGAAATAGGTCGATACTTACGGTATTGTACAACGGCAGAAATAATGGAAATTAATAAAGCAGTAAACAGAATATTGGGATGAAAGGGTGGTAGATATTATGAATAATACAATTAAATTAATTAAAGGTAATGAAATTTTAACAAGAGATGAATGGAAGAAATTTAAGAAACATGATTCGATTTTAGGTATTGATCGGACACCGGAAGAATTACAAATGTGGTCAATTACCCAGGAAGCAGATGCAAAGGCAGAACTTGCTAAATATAACTGTGAATATATTCATAACATAGAAACAGTACATGTTATTGAATATGCACTAGAATATTGCCAGTGCGATGAGGACGGAGAATTTATTGAAGGATCTGATTATGATTTTGCAGAAGAAAAATAGGAGGTAAAGACTTATGAAAGATTTTATAATATATAGGAATTATGGAGTCCTTGGGGCTGAAAAAAGAAATATATATACATATGGAGCACCGCATGTTAGAGGAGTCTGTAATGATGAGTTAAAAGTCAAGTTACCTGATGATTGTGGTTGGAAGTTATTTGAGAATAATTTTGGTCAGACTATGATAGAATCACCTTGGGGTTGGACATATAATCTCAATGAAGTGTTACAGGGAAATGAAAATCCATGTTTGTATGCTTTGGATAAAGATCAGAAGGCGCATAGAGTTGAATTAGTAATTATTGAAGAGAAATAGAGAATATAGAAGTAGAGCAAGCCATCGGAAATTAATCTGATGGCTTTTATAAAAAAGGAAGGTAATTATTATGGAAGAACTGATATGTGGAGTAATATGGTTTGCATTATGTTTTTTTGCTATATGGATTACAAGAGATAAGGACACAATAGAGGAAAATAGAAAAAGACAATTCCAGGAACAGGTTCACGAGTTGTATAAAATTGGTGATGTGGAAGATGTTATTTTAAAAGAAAAGAGGTAATCATTATGGCGCAGTTAATCGGATGTTTACTAGCAATGTATTTATGTATTTATCTTCCTTGGAAAGCGAACCAAAGGGAAGAATCTCGTAAGAGACAAGATATGTATAATAACTTAAACAAGAAGTCTGTAGATGAAATGGAAAAGTGGAGAAAATAAGAAGGGTGGTTGATGAATATGTTCGGTGGGCTATTAGCGTTTTTAGGAATTTATGTAGGAAGTGCTGCAAAGGCAGCTAAAGATAACTATGATATGAAGAAAATTACTCGTACAGTTGATGAAAAAGGGAATGTTCATTATGCGGATAGATTATGCAATGACTACATCAATGGAGAGCGAGTAAAGAGAGTTGAAACTACTGATAGAAACGGAGTCAAGTTATATTCAACTGTTGGTGTGAATAGCAGTAAAGTGTATGATACTTCTTATGGAAGGGGTACACAGCAGTTATTCGAAATGAGTGAACATGATAAACAGGAAAATCTAAAATACGGAAAAAATGTATATAGTCAATACAATCCATATTTCGGAAAAACTGTTACAACTGAAATTAGTTCAGGCAGAACAATTACCTGTTTGTTTAGCGGTAAAAATAGTAAGACTGGTAAAGAGTTCTATAGAGTATGGTATTTCCGTCCAGAATGTCAAGGAAAACTTGATTACAATACTACTGTTGATGGCGATATGGGAATTGAAATTACAAAAGAAGAATTTAATAAGTTGAATTTTGGAGCTTTGACATGTACATGTATGCCAAGTGATTATGATGTAGTTCATGCATTATGGGGTGATAGGTAATGAATAAACAGAGAAGAGAAAAGGTAAGGCAACTCAAAACTCAAATTGATTTGATTAAAACCGATTTGAAGAAGGCTTCAAGTGAGTTATCTTCTATATTAAATGAAGAACAGGACGCATTTGACAACATGCCCGAAGGATTGCAGAGCAGTTATAGAGGGATGTGTTCTGAAGATGCAATTGATAGTATGGAAGAAGCGAGCGACAAACTTGACGAAGCGATTGAGTTATTGAATGATATGGTGTAAGAGTTGTTATTTTGTTATAATCTTTTATAATGTCAATGTTAAGGAGTAATACGCCATGAATACAAAATTTATAATAAAAATAGACCATATAAAAGATATTTATCAAACGGAAAAAGAAGAAACCTATTATTATAGAATGAGACAATGTTGTAATGAAAAATATGCTGTTTCGTCCGACATGGAAACAGCAAAAAAGTTTAAAACTTCTAAAAATGCAAAAGCACATTTACAAAAAATAATAAAAGAATGTGTAAATATAAACAGTCGTTCTGGTTTTACGATTGTAGAAATTGATGAAAAATGTAATATTATTTCAAAAGAAAATGTTAATGTACAGAAATTATCTGAAGAACTTAGTACAAAAAATCCGCAATATAAAAGTATTGAATATTATGTTGATAAATTAAATAAGGTGATGTCAAGATTACATGTAATTAATTATGAATATAATTGGGATAAAGATTCTGCTTATATAAAATTTACTTATAAGGGAGAATTTTATAAATTTGATCATAAGGCAACACCAGAAAATAAACTGATTTATGGAACGGATTGTTTAGCACAGTTGGTATTAACATTAGAAGATTTAGCACGAATGTCAGAACGTGACATATATGATTTTTCAGTATGGATATCAGGAATGAAATATTTGCCTGAAAAAACATTGCTTCCTCAGTGTTTTCAAAACCTTGGCTTTAAATATGATTATCCATCAAAAGAAGAGTTAGATAAGGCATATAAGGAATTATTAAAAATAGTACACCCTGATAATGGTGGAAACAGTGAAAGTTTTATTAGTTTAAAACAATCATATGAAGAATGCTTGAAACAAATATAATGGTAAGTAAATAATAGCTTCATTGGGAATTTGAAAAGGAGAATATAGATATGGATAATAAAAATCTAAGAATGAATATGATAAAAATATTTGGACTGGGAATAAAGTATGCAAACGCAGGTGTTGTTGGTGATGATTTCTTTTATTCAAACGTATTTGAAGATTTATTTGATGATGGAGATGAACCAGCAACAGTCGAGCAAATCATAGAACGGCTAGATAACATGTCAGGTAGCTACATTGAAGAAAAACGGCAAACGTCAAGAATAGCGTCTACGATCAGGAGAAATAACGAAGTAATTGAATTGTTGCAAAATAAACTTCCTGAATTAAGTAAGATCGAAAGTTAATACTATGAAAGTATATGTAGCAAAGCTGCAATGTATTTTGAGAAAATGATTGGACTGGAATAGATTCATTTGAAGATTGGAGTGAATAATATGGATAAAATAGACAAAAAAACATACATAGGAATCGTAAAATTTACATTGGAATCAATGGTTGATCTTGCAAAGTCTGATAAGAATTATAATCTTACAGCCGATACAATTCACTATTATGAGACAACTATTAAACCAGAAATGCAGATTAGCCAGGATGATTTTTTAAAATTGTGTAAGGAAGCTGGAATTAAATAGATTGGAGTGATTTATATGTTTAAGTGGAAAAATTACGAAGAAAATGCAGCATTATTCATTGATGGAATTAGTGAAAATGTAGCGATTTTAAGATATAAAGATTTTCAGTTGACAGATGCAGCTACAGGATTAAAAGTGAAAATGAAATCGTCCAATATTGACGAGGCGAAAGTTGATGCCGAAAATTTCTTGAAAGAATTTTGGAACAGGGTGGAGAATAATTACAAGAGAAATTTAGATGCATTAAATTAAAAGCCAAGTAAACCAAGTTTTCAACGGTAAGAAAGGAAATGATAGAATGAAAAAATACAATGACGAAATAATGAAAGCCATAAGGCAACGTATGGGACTAAATGAAAATGATACATCTTCTGATAAAGAAATAATGAAGTTAGATAAGTATGATGTATTCAGACAGTATTGCTTATGGAACGGACTAATGGGTAGTTGGTATGATACTTTGCTTGGTGTTGTTGAAAATATATATGGCGTGGAATTAAAAGAAGAAATATAATAACCCGATAAAATCTAAGTTTACTTCGATACAGAAAGGAGAATATGATGGTAAGATGTAATAATGTTGTTGAAACAGAAGAATATAAAAACTTAATAGAACATTTGAGAGAGTTAATGAATAATACGGATTCGTGTTCAAAAGAGTTGCAAGTAAAAGAGATTCTGTCTAAAGAGGTGTTTGATAAAATGTCAGACCAGAGAGCTGCACAAGTATTAAGAAGTATATTATTTGCAGATAAAAATAATGTTATTGATTGGACACAGGCATTTTATTTTATGCAGAAATATATGCCCGAATTAAAGATGTTCGATTAAAAATGCCAAATAAATTTAACATTCTTCTACATTTTGAAATGAGGTGATATATTGATTGCAATTGCATATTTCGATCAAAACAGGAATGGTTTTACAAATAAAGAACCTTGGGTTGATGAATGTAACTGTAATTATGAAGAAAGAGTGCAGGAGTTGATTAGTGCAGGATATAAAAATGTAACTCCGTTCCACATTGATGATGATTTGGAATCTTACACATGGGAATATATAAATAAACATAAGATAGTGAGTAATTAGAAATTCGACTTTCATTGGTTTGGAGATGAGGTAATATAGATGAAAATAAGATATGCTATTGAAAAAGAAATAGAAGTTCCAGATAATTTAACAGCTATGGATATTGATAATATTATTTCACAGAAATGCGAAGAAGAAAATGGATTTGATTATCAATGGATGCATACAAGCGAAATTAATAAACAACATTTAACAGGATTATTTGATGAATTGAGGTGAAGTAAATGGAATGGAAATGTCCTATTTGTGGTAAAGAATATCCAAACTTTGGTTTAAGAGATTTTGCAATAACACCGAAAACAACATTGTTTGGAGAATTTAAGATAAGAGATAAAGAAGGAAATATTCAAATCGTACACAGAAAATTACATAAACCTGTATGTTCTGAAGAATGTAAACGAAAAAATGAAAATAAATACTTTGTAGAGGAATATAAAGGAAATAAAATATATTGTGTGGATGGTAAATATATGCCATATCTTGAATGTGATTATTGGCATGATAGTATTGAAGGTGTTAAAAATAGAATAGATCATCCTAATTTGATTCCTGCTACACCAAAACTTATTCGTAGTTTGTCTGCTGTATTAAGTGGTGATCCTGGAAATATTTGTTGAATTGAGGTGACATAAATGAATAAACAAGAAGAGGAGATTTTAGAATATTTAGAACAAAGTTACAGTGGTGCTAAAATGATGGATGATGAATCTTGTCAGGTCAGATTAGCAAGAGCAATAGCTGCGTTTAATTCAGATCCAAAGGTTTCAGCGTTTGCTTTGTTTACGAATAAATTTATAACAGAATATTGTACGGAATGAGGTGATAAATATGAATAATAAAGCAATTTGTAGAAAAACAGACGACCACTTTACAGAGGGTAAGGAATATGAATGTACTAATGCATATGCCAAATATGAAAGTGCGGTTGTAGGTATTCTTGACAACAATAAAGAACTTGTTACAGTGGAAATAAATGATAGAGATTTTCAGTTTATTTTCAACTAAGAAAGAATGATTTACTCGGAAGATTAGAAGAGGTGGTATAGATGGATAGAAAACGAAATAATCCTACATGGTGTTGTGATCAAATTGAAGAAAAAATTAAAGATTATAAACTATCTCTTACAGAAATCAAAGAAGAAGAAGTAAAAAGACGGATGGAAATTGTGATCGATGATTTAGAGTCAATTTTATATGAGTAGATTGGAAGAGGTGATATAAATGAGTCGAATTAATAAAACGCAAAATAACTTGCAGTCAGTATGGAATAATTTGGATATTGCTTACGAACATATGGAAAGAGTTATTGAGGATTTATCACAAATGACTGGATTGCCTGATGAATTAGAGAGAATGGTTGAGCAGTACGATTTGTCGGAAATCAGTATAATGAAGCAGGAAGTTGAAGAATTAATGAAATGAGGCGATGTAAATGAAAAATAAGAGAACATTAAAATATTTAAACGATATGAAGAATAATAAAATGCCACCATTTGGTAATCAATATGAATTCTTTTTTGCAACATTGGAAGATTATTATATCGCAAAAATGAATGGTAAAGAACGAATAAAGACAGAACTTTCTAAATGGGACTCTGAAGCACAAAAAGAAATTGTTAATATATTGGCTGATATTATAGAATCCGATGAATTAATTGGTTTCGATAGAAATGATATTTTATCATTGGTTAACTAATTGACGATTTCTTTAGGAGAAAATGTGAAAAAACAAGAAAAATTAAATTGGATTACTGAATATATCCGTGATAATGGATGGCAGGACGTATACATGGAAGATTTTGTCACTTCTTATATAAATAATTGTAATCCAAAGAATGTAAAAATTATGTTATGGGGAACACAGAAAGTTCCAGAACTTAATAGATATCTTACAGAATTATATAAAAATGGGGTATTAGAAAGATTCACTGTTGGGCTTCATAATTGGCATGATAGCAAATTAATGCCAAAATGGGTATATGGATACAAAATAAAATGACATGAATGAATTGATTCATATATGATAGTGTCTTGGTGGCTAATAAATGCGATAGGTAATGGTTCGACTCCAATTCTCCTTATATAATAAGTGCACATAAAAATAAGGATAATACACCCGGTGGTAAACTCGTTAGTCGGTTCGATTCCGAATGCTATCATTTGTGATACGGATTATAACTGCTAGTAGAAATGCTGGCAGTTATTTTATTATAGGAGAGAATATTATAATGTAAAGTATAAGAAAGGTTGTGATTGATATGAATAAGCTTGTACAGAAAGTCGCAATGGATATAATGGATATTTCATTAGACGAAATATATATTTATGGAAATGCAAATTTAGAAGAGAATTTGGCTATGCAAGAACCATTAGAAAAGTTATATCAGTATGAGAATCAGCCTAATATGAGAGAAAAGGTTGTTGAATATATTGGTGAGCTTAAAACAGAAATTAAGAGACTTGAAAGTGAGTTAGTAACAAAAGATTCTTATATGGCAAATATTTATCTAAGTAGAATGACAGCTTTACAGGGAGTTATAAATGATTTACAAGGCAGATTGGAGGAAAGAATATGAAACTTGGAGATGTATATATAAATAAAGACACCAAGGAACTGATTCAAATTGATTCATTTGCAAGTCATATGGGAAAATTTTGGGAAGATACAGAAAATACTATTGTTATATTTAGACAGTTAGAAAAACACGGAGGTATAGTAGGTAGTCTTCCTAGTTTTAATGGATATGGAACTTCGGAAGAAATTGAAGCTGAATATGATTTGCTAATTTCACAAGAAGAATTAAATAAATATAATGATTGGAATGATATATTTGAATTAGTAGAACACAAGTAAAGAGTTATTTCATAAGTTAAATTAGGATTTAGTGGAGGTAAAAGAAAATGAAACGAGAATGTAAATTTATTTTAAGCGAAGAAGAGATAACCTGCATAGGGGATATTAGAAAAAGCAAAGATACCATCAATAAAATAATTTCAAACATAGATAAGCTAAGAAAAGAAGAAATAATAGAAGCGTTGAAAACATGCGATGAAAAACTGATTATTGCACTGAAAAAACTAGAGATAAACTGAAATTAAGTAATGAAAAATTGCTTTCAAGCGAAAGAGGTGAATAATAATGAATGAACGTGTCTTATATAATGCGCAAAAATCTGTTATTGAGGAAGTAAAACAAGAGTTGCTTAAAAAAGCAGAGACAGAAAGACAGAGAAATGTTATTAAAGAAGTATGCAGAGCTGTGGCTAGAAAACATAAATTTGATGATTTGAAAACCTGATGAAACAGACATTTGGAGAATATAATGAAAGATTTATATATATTAACGAAAAAGGAAAAATTAGAATTAGAAAGTATTATAGAAATTTTATTATCTGTTCATCTCGATTTTGAATCCGCTACAAATCCAGACGAAGATAATGATGATTTATGCCAAAATGTAAAGGAAGTAAGAGAACGCATGGAATATGATATGCGGTATTTAGAGAAGGCAGAAACTGTTTTGCGTAAAATTTTACTTTGTAAAGAATTTGATGAGTCTGTTTCTGTGCGTGATTTTGAATTATCTAAATAAAAAATAGTGTTGTATATATAAGAAAGTATATTAGGAGCAGAAACAACTGCTTCTTTTTTATTGTAGAAAAAATGAAAGGAGAGAATACATATATGAAGAATAATTGTAAAAATGGAAATCCAAAAAAGAAAAGCGAATTTATTTGTTTGTCTTGTGGTCGAATTATTATGGATGGAATTCAACGACCAAGACAGCGAGAAAAGGATCATATAAAAGATTTATTTTGTGTATTTGAAGGTAAGGATGTAAAGAGTATTGAAGTCAGATGGTGTGATGATGTGAATGAAATAAGAGCAAAAATTCCAAAATTAAAGAGAGAATATGGATATAAATAGTAAGAAAGTGAGGTTGATTAATATGGCACAGACAAGAGATTATGCAACTAAGAAAAGGGGAAAAACAGAAGTGCAGCCATTTTGGAATATGGAAGATATTAAAAATGTTGTTGAGTGGTTTGACAAGAATAACGAATGGGATGGATATCTTATCACATTATTAGAACTACTTCTTGGTAGACGAATTGGTGATACAGTAATGATGAAGTGGTCGGATTTGTACTACGAGAACGGAAATCGTAAAAATGAAATTGATACCATTGAAGAACAGAAAACAGGTAAAATTACCAATCTTCCTGTGAGCAATATGGTATGGGAAGCTGTTGATAATTATTTGTCACACATCAAAATTGATCCAATGGAACATTACAATGAATATATCTTTCAGTATCAGCCTAAGACAGATTGGATCAACAGAGGTACATTAGATGTGTATTCTGAGAATAGTATTGAGTTATGGTGTAGGACATTAAACAAAGATTTTTCTGATAAACGAAAAGAAAAGATATTTAATGATTTTCATAAGCAGAGAAAATATTCATCATTGGGAGATTACCTTTATTATGAAGTTGAATACAGTGATGTGGTTAAGTGGCAGACAGATGATTATAGAAAGAAATTAAAGAAGGCGGTTGAAGATGTTGGTATTCAATATGTTGTAAGCACACATAGCTTAAGGAAATCGTGGGGGTACTGGATACACAAAACACATCCGTTTGATCCTGATTGTATGCTTTCTCTTCAAAAAATGTTTAACCATAGTGATCTTCAGACTACAATGAATTATATTGGATTAACGGAAGAGAAAAATCGACAGCTAATCAATGATCATGGAGAGTTTATTCATAATGTACTGGCTGGTAGAGGCGATGAAATAATTAAGAATATGCCAGTTATTTCATTAAAATCTGATGATTTTGGTAAGATAATTCGAATGCTTACAGATGATGTAGATAAATATCAAAAGGCAATTGATATGGCAAACGAACTGAGAGTGATGTAAATATGTAAAGGACACTAATTATTCAGTGTCACTTGGTGAAAAATCAATATTCATATCAACTCCAATAGCTTTGCATAACTCTAATAAAGTATCAATGGATATATTTTTTTGATTAAGCCGAGAAGTTAATGCAGATGGAGAAATATTTAATTTATCAGCTATAAGTTTTTTAGGAATTTTGTTTTTTGCTATAATCGCTCTCAATTCTAAAAGAAGTTCTTGAGAATCAGCATTTTTCATAATAGTACCTCACTTTATTAAGATATACCTTGATTATATAAGATATATATAAATTATACAAGATATATTAAAAAAAATTGTGCATTATTATATCTGAAAAAATTAAGATATATCTTGACTAATTGAGTTATATCTTATATAATACGAGATATCAAAGGTAAACAAAAGAAAACGTAGGACATACATAAGAGAAAGGAGTGTGACTACGACATGATTAAGCGAGGAGAAATTTATTATGCTGACTTACGACCAGTCGTAGGATCGGAACAAGGAGGCATACGTCCGGTGGTTATTCTTCAGAATGACGTAGGCAATAAATATAGTCCTACGACAATGGTAGCAATTTTAACATCTAAATCTAAATCATCACTTCCGACTCATGTATTAATACATAAAGACGAAGTGAATGGACTAGGTATGGATTCTACCCTTGAACTTGAACAACTTAGAACTATTGATAAAAGAAGAATAAAAGATTTGGTTGGTAAGTTAAGTGTAGAGGATTGTGAAAAAGTAAGAGAAGCTCTTAGGATAAGTCTTGCTATATAAGGAGGCACCATATGAATTTAGAAACATTTGGAGTAATGAGTTGCGATGATGCAATTAAATTATTACAGGAATTAAAAAAGAAAAATAAAGGTTGTAAAGTCGTTGTTACATCATTTGATTTTGATAAAAATAAAGAGGATAGAAAAGTAGCATCACCAGATAAAGTTTGTGTGCTTGTTAAAAACTCAAATACTGTGATAATCAATACTGATGAATTTTTCCCACATATGCAACTATATTCAAAACATCAAATACCAGAGAATATAGTAAGAGAGGGTATCATGCATGATATTCTATTAAGAATAGTGTCCTAATTATAGTACATTGTTTGGCATATAATATCTATAAAATACAATTAAATGTTCAAAAAACATTGATGAGAACATATTTTCGATACAATGTTGACATATTCGAACAAGTGTTCTATAATAAGACAAGAAAACAGCCTAACCGATTGATATAAGGTATTGCGAGTACCTTAAACGGATAGGCTGCCGTACATAACGTGTATACGCTACAACTATATTGTTACATATTTTCAAATAAATGTCAAATGACATTATCTTTATTATTATCATTGTTGCGTATCGCATATAAATTCATTTAAAAACAACTCCTTCGTGGAGAATTAATAATGGGCTGTGGTGAAGCGGTTAACACCCCAGATTTTGACTCTGGTATTCGTGGGTTCGATTCCCACCAGTCTAGCTAAAATTAAATAAGGGAGGCATGAAATGGTTGGATTATATTATTAAAAATAATAAAAAGGTGTATATCCGACTGAGTAATAACGGAAAAGCTGAAACATGTAATGAAACCAATATGGGTAGGTTTACAGAGCAAAAAGCGAAGAATATTCTAAAGGCTTTGCCGAAAACTCTGAAAAATCTGAATTTTCATGTTGAATGTATACCAGATATTAAAGTTGAGACACCTGTACAGAAAATTGTCAGAGAAGAGTCTAAACATGTAATCGAAAACACTGACTATCATCCATCTGGAAATGTTACACAGTGGATTGAAAAATTTGGTGCATGTTATGACATATTGAAAGAAGCTAGAGACAGATATGAATACTTAGAGAAAGAATTAAGGATGTCTGATTCTAGTTTGATGGACATTTTACATAGTATTGAGCTTGAGTCTCCAAAGGACTTATATTCTGCTTGGCTTCTATATAAGAAGATAAGGGAGAATAGAAGAAATAGACGACAGCTCAAAGACGAAATGATGATTATACATAATATTTTGCAAGAGATTGATGAAACCAAAATCAATCGTGAACGGACAGAAAAGGCGATTGAAGGACTGTTCGATCGTAAATATAAGTACAGGATTGTAGAGGAGGAAGAAGATGACAATTTGTAGGACATGTAATATTCCGATGGTAGAAGTGAGAAGATTCACGCCAGAACGCAACGAGAAATTTCAGCGTTGTCCGAAGTGTTTTTGTGAAACGAAGCACTTAAAGATTCTTGAGAGAGAATTATATCTTGAAGATTATTTACATAATAAAGGGGCGAAACGATGAATATTGATCAAATATTATTTATGTATTGCGACAACAATATGGCTAAGTTAAAGCGCATATGTCAACCTATGATCGTTAAAATAGGTGGTATATCAAACAAAGATTATGATGATTTTTATTCTATCGCACTTGACGTATTAAATGATACGGCACTTAGATATGAAGAAGATAAAGAATGTAATTTCGATGGCTTTTTGGCTAGTAATATTAAACGTAAATTTAATACAGAGATCCGTGATCGCAATAGAGAAAAACGAATACCTGCGAAAATGGTAGATAGTATGCATAATTTCATCACAGAAGATGGGTTTACTCTTGAAGATATCATCTCATCGAATTTTGATACGTATGAGGCTGCATGTGGAGATCATTTCGAAGGTACAAAGATTGAACGATATTTGAAGAACTTGTCTAATACACAAAGACAAATCGTGCATTATCTTGTTCAAGGCTATGATGAAAGTGAAATAAGAGAATTATTACATATGAGTAAAAAAGATTACTCAAACAATTTGTCTGTAATACAGGCTTATGAAAATGTGAAAATATTAATGTAAAAGTATATAAGGAGGAAGGTAGTATGATGGCAGTAGGAAAAATTAGAGAAGAAAATATTCCAGTGATCAATTACACAGAGGAAGTCAAAGAAGGAGATGTCAGCGATAATCAGGATGTGCAGCGATACTTTTGTAGTGATGACCCGTTTGTTAATGGAATTGGTGTTACTGTCTTAACAGGAGATTATCTTCCGCCATTAATTTTAGCAGAAGTTCCTATCAAAGATGGAATTGTTCAAAAATATATTGGTGATGGATTACAGCGTACTACTGCATTGATGCAGATTCGTTATGGGAATTACAAATTTACTAAAAACATTGAAGATAGCGAGATTGAGTATCAATCAAAAGTCTTAGATGAAAACGGCGTGGCAGTTAGAGACGAAGATGGGAATTTTGTATGGGAAAAGAAAATATTTGATATAAAAAATAAGACCTACGATGATTTTCCAAAAGAGCTAAAAAAGAGATTTGATAATTATCAGCTTCGGATTGTAACATATCAGAATTGTACTATGGAAAAGGTTAGTAAATTAGTTAGAAAACTAAATAACCATAAAGGAATGAATGCAAGTCAGAAAGCATTGACTTGGATTCCTACATATGCTAGACAAGCAAAAAATATTGGAGAAGAAGGGTTTTTCAAAAATTCGATGGTGTATTCCCCTACAGATAGAAAAAATGGTAATTATATCCAGTTAGTTTGTAATAGTGTAATGGCTCTTTTCCATATAGATGAATTTAAAAAAGATTCAAAATCAGCGAATGCTATGCTTGAAGAAAAAAGTAATCATCAGGAATTTGAAACAGTAAGAAATATCCTTCAGAGAATGGAAAAATGTTGTGGTTCATCTTGTAAAGATGTCTTTGTAAAGAAAGATATATCAACATGGGTAGTGGTGTTTGATAAGTTCAGTAGATTAAATCTTCCAGATTCTAAATTTGCTGAGTTTGTACAGGCGATTCCAACAAAATTACATAATGTCAAAGTAGGCGACTGGTCATACGATTTATTATATAAAGAGCCAGGTACAACAGGTAAAAAACTTGTTGCTCAGAAAATTGATACATATACGGCATTAATGATGGATTATTTACATATTACAGAAAAGCAGACAGAGAATAATTCAATAGATAATGTTGAGTTGTCAGAAGAAATTACACCATTGCAGTTCATTAGAGAGAATATATCAGAAAGAGTATCAGAAGATGATGTGGATGATTATTATACTTTAATGGATGACTTCAAAAATTTAGATGGAGTAAACAAAGAATCACCATTTTTTGACTACCATAATGAATTGGCATTTTTAGGTATGATTGCATATTCATTTAAGAGTGACAAAGATCTGGATAATTGGTTGGTTACATATACGAACAAAGATATTTCTTATAGTCATGATCAGGTGGCAAATTTGGATAATATGTTAGCTGATTTTAAAGAATTTGATAAGAAATTAATCCCAAAATTATCAGCATAGAAATGGAGAATACATGAAAGTACGAACAGAACATAGTGGTACGATAACATTTCGCCCAGATGAAGGTTTGCAGTTGTTTGGGAAATGGTTTCAAGCATTATGGTGGTGATATTAACAGGAGTTATACATATCATTACTTCCCTCTTATCTCTAATACATATGCCAAATCTGGCAATTCTTTGTGTATGATTCCTGTTTAATATATATGAAAAAGAATAAAAAAGTAGATGACTTGACTAAAGTGGTCTACATAATGGGTTATCGCCAAGCGGTAAGGCACAGGACTTTGACCCCTGCATTCGCTGGTTCGAATCCAGCTAGCCCAGCTACAAGTTTTAAGATTTAAAACTTTATAATCTGTTTTGTTCATGAGTGTGATGGCAGCACGACAGAAACGACTGACACTGTAAGATACGGTTCGATTCCGCAATGAACAAATTTTATATTTAGAAAGGAAGGAGAACAAAACATGGGAATTACATGTAAACCAATTGGTACTTTTAAAGGTGGTCTTGTTAAGGTAGATAACAAGATTGCTAAAGAAAAAGCAGAAAAGATTGCTAAGAAGAAAACAAAGAAGAATTAATGGAGTAGGAGGTCATCATGGATAAATTAGTTGGTACATACAAACTACAAAAATTGTATTGCTATTCAAAACCGAATGTCATGGAAGGACATAAGTATTCGGATGATGTGGCAATATGTTACGCAGATTCACTTAAAGATGCGATGAGTAAATTTAATAGGTGTTACGATTTGAGTTTGTTAGTGGGTAATGTCAAAGAAGTCAGATTCAATGATTTTGGTATATATATTGCCACAGATTACTAGAAAAATTCTCTTTCTTTGGAAAACTAGGAGGTTTACAGATGGAAATATTAAAAGAATATTCAGAAAAATACGGATTAAAAGAAGTAATAAATGCTTATGGAAAACATCGTCATACACGAGAAAGAAGTATTGTATTTCCGAATGGATGGGTTGCTTCTATCGTGGAAAATAACGGTGTGGATGTATACAAACCAAACGGAGAACACATAAAAGAATTTAAGTCGAATAAGAAATATTCTGTTGCAATGTGTGATTATCATGGATACTTCGATTGGGATATTCTTAATAAATATGGAGCAATTGATGGATGTATTTATTGTGACACAGAACTTGAACTACTGGTTGCTTGTGAGACAATCAGAAGATTATAGAATGGTGCGCTTTTTTGGATTGTGAGGTGAAAAGATGAGTATTGTGTTATTTGCAATGATTGGAGCTGCCATAAAAGCAGGTATAGCCTATTGGATTTGTTATGGAGTGTATTGTACAATTGCAGTTTTGAAAATGATAATAAATTTGGTAGGGAATAATTAACAGTAAAGTTCGATTTCTTTGGAAGAGAGGTTAATTATGAAGAAAAAATGTAATTGTTGCGATGGTATATACAACAGTTTTGACGTGCATTTTACAAGTGCATGTGATAATAAATGCGCTCATTGTGTAGATCAATGTTACGAAGGAATTCATATTGTAAAACCAGATGTAGATAAAATTGTAACTACTATATTAGAGAATAAAGATGAATTAGACGATGTTTTATTTCTTGGTGGAGAGCCTTGTTTATTCTTAGATGAATTAATTGATTGTGTAGAGAAACTCAAAGCAGCGTCAAATCTTAAATTATATGTTACGACATCTGTTCCAAAAATTTGTCATGACAAGAGAGATAGATTTGTATATTTGCTTTCGATTTTGGATGGGTTAAATATTTCTGCGCAACATTATAAAGAAGATGTAGCAGATGAGATTAGAAAGACAAAATCACAATATGATAGACAAGCTTTTTATAATTCGCTTCCATACAAAGAAAAGATACGAATAAATCTAAATATTGTTAAACCATATTTATATACAAAAGAGGATTTAACTGCATGTTTAAAACATTATGATTCTATGGGATTTAATTCAATTAAATTATCAGAAATTCAGCATGGAAAAGATTATTATGTATCATTTGAGAAGACATTTGGAATTAAATTAGGCTCTCCATATTCAAATGGATGTCAAACATATCTTGATATGGAGAATATAATACCAGGATTTAAAACTCCTGTATTATTAAAAAGATCGTGTTTTATGTGCGAAGAGACATTAAAAGCGTCATTGAGTGATGGTATTAAAGTTGTATGTACGTTATTTAGAAAACCAACAAATAAATATGGCGTGGTTTATGAAAACGGAGAATTGATGAAAGGATGGGTGTAATTATGTACACAAAATTATTAAGGAAGATTGTAAAAATGATGAGAACTATGGCAGGACATTGTGATGGAGATGGCGGTGGATACAATGGGCACTGTTACTAAAAAGCACAGTAAAACTTCGTTTCATGCGAAATCAAGAAAGGAGACAATATGTTAAACGTAGGAGATTATGTAGGACAGATTAACAAAGATTCATCTGGTGTATGGAAGTTGTATAAGGATAAGATAAATAAAATTACTACAACAAAGAAATATGGTAGAAGATATTTTACCAAGACAGTGTTTCGACCATTAGATGCAGATGATGTAGATAATAATACAAAAGATATAGAAGAGTCGATTGGTAAGGGATATATACTCACAAGAGAAGTGTTTGGATTAAATAGTAAAACTGAATCTTATGCTGAAAGATGGATAAAATGGGCTAATGAAAATCCAGATAAGGCAACTGGTTTGATATAAATGGAGAATATAAAGGTAGAAACAATTAACAAAAATAAATATAAGAAAGAAGAGGTACAAAACATGGATGGATTTATGAAGTTTAAGAAGGCTTTACAGAAGCACTTCGATGAAATGCAGAAAGAGACTACACATTTATTTGAGGTAAATGTAGATAAGGATGAATTATGGAATACATATCTTGATAGCTTCCCTGCTGGTACAAATGAGATTTTCAGAGAGCGTAGAGAGCATGATTGCAGTTGTTGTAGACAGTTTATCAAGAATATTGGTTCTGCTGTCACTATCAAGGATAATCAGATTCATACAATTTGGGAACTGAATTTTGGTGATACAACATATCAGCCAGTATGTGATGCACTTGATGCTTTTGTAAAAACTCATACAGTTACAGATATTTATACAACTAAGTTCCATAAGATTGGTACAGATTTTAACTTTGAGGAAATCAATGGAAAGTCTCATCAGTGGGATCATTTCTTCTTAGAGCTTCCAAGTAAGTTTGTAAATAGAAGTAGTCGTTCTAATGAGGAAGTTAAAGGACAGTTCAGAGATACAAGAAACGTATTTAAGCGTTCTCTTGATGAGATTACTATGGAAGCACTTGATACAATTCTTGAACTTATCAATTCAAATACACTATACAAGGGCGAAGAGTGGAAAGGCGTACTCACAGAGTTCAAGAAGTATAAGAAGGAATATGATAAGCTGACTTCTGATTCAGAGAAAGAGTTATATGCTTGGGAGAAGTCGGTAACAGCAGGTATGGCTATTGGTAGAATTAGAAATCATTCTATTGGAACACTTCTTATTAATGTAAGTGAGGATATGGATCTTGACACAGCAGTTAAGAAGTATGAGCAGATTGTCGCTCCAAGTAATTATAAGCGTCCAAAGGCTATTTTTACAAAGAAGATGCTTGAGGATGCAAAGAAGACCATTACAGAACTTGGATATATGGATTCATTACAGAGAAGATTTGCTAATCTGAATGATATTACTGTAAATAATGTACTGTTTTCAAATAAGAGTGCTGCAAGAAGAATGGTTGGTGCAGATGATATTTTTGGGCAGATGGAAAAGGATGTCGCTGTAAGTCCTAAGAAGTTTTCAAAGGTTGAAGAGATTTCAGCACAGGATTTCGTTGATAAGGTACTTCCAACTGCAAAGGAGATTGAAGCTTTTGTAGAGAATAAACATGAGAAGAACTTTGTTTCTATGATTGCACCTGTTAATTCAGATGCTAAGACAATGTTCAAATGGAATAATGGATTATCTTGGGCTTATTCAGGAAACATTACTGACTCTGATATGAAGCAGAATGTAAAAGCTGCTGGCGGTAATGTCGATGGTATACTTAGATTTTCAATTCAGTGGAACGAAGATGGACATGACAATTATGATCTTGATGCTCATTGCGTTGAACCAAACGGAACAGAAATCTATTATGGTAGTTACAAAGCACCAAGAATTACTTCTATGGGTGGTCAGTTAGATGTTGATGTAATTGATCCATGTGGAAAAGTTGCAGTAGAGAATATTACTTGGCAGGATTTATCAAGAATGAGACCAGGAACATATAGATTTTTTGTACATCAGTATTCAGGAAGTGTAAGACATGGATTCAGAGCCGAGATTGAGTTTAATGGCGAAATTTATAAGTTTGACTATAGTAACTCAATGAGAACAGGTGAAAAGGTTCAGGTTGCAGAAGTAACACTTGATGCGAATGGCAACTTCTCAATTAAGGAAAAGCTGTCTGGAAGTTCATCTATCTCAAGTCGTGAGATTTGGGGTGTAAATACAAATCAGTTTGTTCCTGTATCAGTAATTAGTTACAGCCCAAACTATTTTGACGAGCAGGATGGAATTGGTCATAGACATCTATTCTTCTTCCTGAAGGATTGTGTAAACAACGAAGAGCCTAATGGATTCTATCTTGAGTTCCTTGACAATGATTTAATGAAGCATAAGAGAGTATTTGAAGCATTAGGGGCTAAATGTCATGTAGCAGACACAAAAGATCAGTTATCAGGCATTGGTTTTTCGATGACAAAAAGAGCTGAATTGGTTGTTAAAGTAAAAAGTAATATTGAGAGAGTGGTGAAAATTAAATTTTAACTAGAGAAGAATTAATTTCTCAATATCAGCTTATAGAGAACACATCTAAAAAATATTATAATGGTTCGATTTGGAACTCTATAAGCTGTGGACGTTTTAAAATAATTGGGAAAACGAATAGATGTAACAAAAAGGGATCGTATATTTATTGTTTGTGTGAATTTGAAGATGGGGCAATCGTTGAAAGTGATTTTACCAACATAAGTAAAGGAAACCTCAAAAGTCCTAATTTTCCAAATGTGTTTAATGTAGGATATTTGGGTCAGGGTAAGTGGAAATGTAAAATAAATGGAAGTGTCACTAAAGAATATACTACATGGCATCATATGCTAGAAAGATGTTATTCTGAAAAAGCACATTTAAAAAGTAATGCGTATGTAGGTGTAACAGTTTGTGATAGGTGGCATAATTTTCAGAATTTTTGTGATGATATCGTTTATTTAGATGGATATGATCTTTGGAAAAATGGAGAATATGAATTAGATAAAGATTTTTTGTGTGAGAAATTAGGCTTAAAAAATAAAATATATTCCCCTGTCACATGTAAATTTATTCCAAGACCTATGAATATATCAGAAGCTACAACAAGAAAAAATTTAACTGGTAATACATACGTTGGAATTTCACCAAATGGAACAATATATGAATTTAAAAATAAAAAGAAATTTGCAAGTGAACATACTGACATAAGTTATAGTTCGATTGACAGATGTTTAAATGAAAATAGGAAAATTAAAGGTTGGATATTTAAAATTAAAAATTAGAAAAGGAGATTACTATTATGACAAACAACGAATTATTTATTAATGCAACAAGATCAAACTATCAGTTCCCATTCAGAGGAATGATTAATGTAATTGATTTGTGGGATTTATCTCTCACAAATCTGGACTCTGTATTTAAGACACTCAATGCAGAAGTAAAGAAGTCTGAGGAAGAAAGTCTTCTGAATACTAAGTCAAAGGAAGACGAGGAGATTTCTAACAAGATTGAAATTGTTAAGTATATTGTTGGCGTGAAGTTGGATGAGAAAAAGAAGAGAGAAGACGCTAAGAAAAATGCTGAGATGAGACAGAGATTGCTTGAAATTAAAGCTAAGAGACAGGATGCAGCACTTGAGAACATGTCTGATGAGGATCTGGATAAGGCACTTGCAGAGTTAGACGAGTAATTGTTGCAAATATACCATATATAGTATTGAAAATAAGTAATATATACTATATATGGTATATATTTTACATTAGAATGAAACGCACATTTCTTGCGGAATTTTGGAGGTGAAAAACATGAAGATAATTGGCTGGGAAAGAAAAGGTAATGTAGTTAAATTTGCGTTGGGCGATAATCATTTAAAGGATTGGAGTGGCGATGATTGGAATGATGCTCCATATGAACATAATGCATGTACAACTCCTTTATTTGGCATTGAAAAATACTTAGAAGTTGCATTTACATATGAATCATCAATATTAGAACCATGTGATGATTATAATTATCACGGTAATTCTCCGTTTTGTATGGATGATTTTAAGGAAAGAAAAGTGCCATTTATGATAATTGATACGACTGGAGAAGAGATGTATTATTCGAAAGCATTATTGAACAATAAAAATGCTTTTGTTTTTATGGGTGATAATATTGATAAAATTCAATGGGATAAACTCAATGGAACAATTATAGGATAATGAGGTGAGCAATGTCAAACTTATATGTATATTTAATATGTTCTCGCAACAAGGACAATAAGGATATTCCAAACTTTAAGGAACGAGCCAAGACAATTCTTGAGTACAAAGAAAATGGAGATAAAGTAATTGAGGCTTTTAAGAGTTTTGCAGCTAAAGGACTTCCTGGTGAACAGACAAGACTATATAGATCAGTCAATTCAAGGAACGAAGAAAAAATCAGAGAAGAATTTATTATCCGTCTGTTGAGAGACAAACCAAGTATGACACAGCTTAATCGTACATTGGCATCTGTTGCACAGCAGGTACAAAATCGTGATGAGAGTAAATGGATGTTTGATTTTGATGTAGATGATGAGCTATTGATGAATGATTTTGTCCACGAGATAGCTATGTATTCGGAAATTCCATTGTTAGATATACAGGTATATAAAACTCCTCATGGTTATGCAATTATTGTCCCACATGGTTTTGATACAAGAGGGCTTATGGAAGAATGGAAAGATTATGACATCACATTGAAAAAAGATGAGTTGTTGTTTTTGAACATGATAACGAATGAGGTGGAAGAGTGAAATTAACAATTGATATTCCAAAAGGATATGAAAGAGATTTTATAGCTGATAAGTTTAAAGATTTCTTTTCAAGAGTAATTACAGATATAGACTATAGCGATCTGTGTGGTAATTATGAAAAAGAAATTGCAGAAATGTTTTTAGAAGCATTTGACAAAGCTATTATTGGTGATACTAATCCAAATGCTAATGTTATTCCAGTTGAAAATATATCTTTTGACAAAGAAGATATGAAGAAGATGATTCAAGACGAATTAAAGAAGTTCCAAGTAGAGAATAATCTAATATAGAAGTAATTCTATTCACGGCTGATCAGCCAAATTTTCCAAATAAAAGTAACAAGAAATATTTTTTTATTCGAAAATTAAAATAATAAGGTGGTGATATTAATAGTAAAGGTCAAAGAGGACTTATCTGGGAAAAGATATGGAAAATTAACAGTTATAAAACAATCAGAAGATGGCATTATTGCTGGGAAACATGTGTCAAAATGGTTGTGCAAATGTGATTGTGGTAATTATAAAAATATTTTGGGACATTCACTAAAGAATGGTAAAACCACATCTTGTGGCTGCAAGAGAAAAGAGGTACGTCAAAAACAAACATCACAAAATAATACATATGATATTAGCAATTTTGACTATGGTGTTTTATATATAAAAGACAGAATAGTAAAATTTGATATTGAAGATTATGAATTAATTAAGAATTATTCATGGTTAATTTGTAAATCTCAAAAGGGTTACTTTTTTGTTCGTGGAAGTAATCAAGGGCATGTTGTTATATTGAGCAGACTTATCATGAATTGTTATGACAAAGAGTTACAAGTTGATCATATAAATCATGATTCTTTTGATAACAGAAAAAGTAATTTACGAATTGTTACAGTTTCTCAAAATAATATGAATAAGGATATTAGAGCAGATAACACAAGCGGATATACGGGTGTAGCTTTATCAAAAACACCAGGGAAATATATTGCTAATATTAAGATTAATCAAAAAAGGATACATCTAGGAACATTTTCATGTATCGAAGATGCCATAGAAGCTAGATTAAATGCTGAGAAGAAGTATTTTAAAGAGTATAGTTTTAAAAATTCAAAGAATTTAATTGATAACAAATAACAATTAAGGATGGTTGCAAACATCTAAATAATATTAAAAAGAAAGGATTTAACAGTAACTCCTAGGTATAAATGATTGCGCAATCTCTGTAGATTAAAGGATTTTGACAGAGAATAAAGAAAAAAATAATTATTGTGAGAAGAACTGGAAGTTAGTGAACTTCTGTGAGTTCGATAAATATGCAACAAGTTCTTATTGTGCTATTCACAATGAGAATGAAAGTAAAAATCTTGGCGATATTACTAAGGTTGATGAAACAAAACTTGAACCATTTAATATGATTTGTGGAGGTAGTCCCTGCCAGGATTTTTCTGTCGCAGGTAAACAAAAAGGTTCTGTATGGACTTGTAAAGATTGTGGACATAAGTATAATCCACTGACAGTTCATTGGTCAGAAAGAAATAAATGTCCATGCTGCGGAAGTAACAACATTGAGAAGACTCGTTCATCTCTTCTAGTAGAGTATTTAAGAGTTATCAGAGCAAATAGACCGAATTTCGGTATGTACGAGAATGTAAAGAATATTGTGGGAAAGCAGTTTAAAGATACATTCAAGATGTTCACAGATGAGTTGGATGAGTATGGATACAATGTGTACTGGAAAGTCCTCAATGCAAAAGATTATGGTATTCCTCAGAATAGAGAACGTGTGTATCTGATTTTTATTAAGAAAGAATTGGATAATGGAAAGTTTACATATCCTGAACCATTTGATAATGGAATGAGATTAAAAGATATTCTTGAAGAAAATGTTGATGAGAAATTCTATATTTCAGACGATAAGGTTCAGAGATTTTTAACAAATCTCAACAACGAAGACGCTTTATTATACGATGCTTGTCAGGTTAAAAGAGAAGGAAAAGATGGTTGTAGTTCAACATTAAATACTTGCGGAGGTAGTAGCCATGAGCCAAAGATTGTTCAATTGGGAGATAAATTGTCAGATGGACTAGAGAAATTAGATATTCCAAATTACAGTTACTGCATAGATGCAAATTATTATAAAGGAACTACTATTGATTATTATCTCAATAAACACAAAAGGCAACTTATTAGTACGGTTAAGATACCACAGGCAACTAAGAAAGGATATATTGAATGTGAACTTGGTGGTGTGGCTGATTTATCATATCCAGAGTCAAAAACAAGAAGAGGTAGAGTTCAGGAAAATGGTCAGATTTGTCCAACAATTACTGCAACTGAGACAGGGGTTTGTAGAATTGAATCACCTATTAGAATCAGAAAATTAACTCCGAAGGAGTGTTTTAGACTTATGGGATTTTCAGATGAGAATTTTGAAGCTGCTGAGAAGATGGTAAGTAACAGTCAGTTGTACAAGCAAGCGGGGAACTCCATCGTAGTAGATGTTTTATATTACATATTAGTCGAGTTATATAAGGCTATGCCATATCTGTTCGATGATTTGAGATTAAGTAGTTTCTTTTCTGGAATTGGCGCATTTGAGATAGCATTGAATAGATTATATGAAGGAATCAACTCTGGAAATTTTATAAGCCCACAAGCAGATTAAGTTCTGCTTGTGGTGATTTAGATAAGAAAATTTATGTATATGATGACTATAATAGCAGGTTTATAAAAGATCAAGAACGAATGGGAACTATCACAACAAACATCGGAGCAAGTGCATTACGAAATGGAATAAAACTTATTGAAATATCAAATGTTTGTATTGATGATACACAAGGTTTTGATGGAGTAAGATTTTATAATGGCTACACGCCAACTTTAAGAAGCCAACGAAGCGGATTAAAAGTTTTTGAAGATACAAGTAGAGAATAATACAATAAGTAGTTGAAAAAACAAAACAATATATAGTGTGGAAATATTGTAATACATCCTATATATTGCATAAAAATTAAGACCGATTGAAAGCGGAATTTCTTCTGAGTTTTCAGAGAATAAATACATATAAAAATAAAGAAAAGAGGTAACAAAATGAGCAAAGCATTAATCGTAGTGGATATGCAAAATGATTTTATTGATGGTTCACTTGGTACGAAGGAAGCACAGGCAATTGTATCAAATGTAGCAAAGAAAATTAAGGAGTATAAGGATGCAGGTAGGCAGGTAATTTTTACAAGAGATACACATTCTGAGAATTACTTAGAAACATATGAAGGAAAGCATCTTCCTGTTGTTCATTGTGTAAAAGATACAATCGGATGGCAGATTTCAGATAAGTTGGATTTTAATATTGAAGAAGATGTAATTATCGACAAGCCAACTTTCGGATGGACACATTGGGATGATTTTGATTTTACAGAAGTAGAAGTTTGTGGTCTTTGCACAGATATTTGTGTGGTTTCAAATGCACTTATTATTAGAGCAAATTATCCTGAAATTGATATTACAGTAGATGCAAGTTGTTGTGCAGGTGTAACACCTGAGACTCATAAGGCTGCATTAGCAACTATGAAGATGTGTCAGATTAATGTGATTGGAGAATAATATGGATAAATACATGAGTGTGATAACCAATTTTGGATGCCACTATTCATGTCCATATTGCATTGTAAAGAATAATAATCTTCAGATTCCAAAGAGTTCGATTGAAGGATTGGACTCTTTGGATGATGAGATTAAGAAAAATCAGTGTAATTGGGTATCAATATCTGGAGGTGGAGATCCATTATGGAATTTAGAGAATAACATTGAGTGGTATAAAAAGTTTTTTGATATTACATTAGGAAAAGTCAAGACGGAATTACATACAAGTATGCCAAATGTGAAGTCTGCACCGTATCCTTACTTTGACAGGGTGGTATATCATTTACACGATTTTGAGCAGTTAAAGTCTATTAAACGTGTTGGTCACGAAATCGTAAGAGTCGTATTCGTAGTCACGAAAAATTTCACAGAAGATTTGATAAATAGAATAGCAGTATATTGTCACAATTCAAATGAGATTGATGAACTGAGTTTCAGACAGATGGTTGATAATCATTATGAAGAAACTGATTATTGTAGAGAATATTTAATAGAAGGACATCGGAAATTGTGGTGGTATATCGAACAGTGTGATTACAACCTATACTACTGCGAAAATAAGGTGTACACAGAATATAGAAAGATTGGAGAACAGAATGAAGTACAGTAATTATATTTCCAATATCTTTAAACATTTCAAAAAGATATGCATTCATAAGTATTGGGTGTTTTACTACTGTTGTAAAGCAGGAATTCCACTTCAAGGATTAGTACATGATTTATCAAAATTTTCTCCAACAGAGTTTTGGGAAAGTGTTAAGTATTATCAAGGTACTTCAAGCCCGATTGATGCTTGTAAGAAAGCAAATGGTTGGTCAGCAGCTTGGATGCATCATAAGGGAAGAAACAAGCATCATTACGAATATTGGCAAGATAATTTTGATAATGGTGGAAATCCGATTGAAATGCCAATGAAGTATAAAAAGGAAATGTTATGTGATTATCTTGGTGCTGGCAGAGCATATCATGGAAAATCTTTTGATTTTGAAAAAGAATTGCAGTGGTGGAAATCAAAGAAGAGTAAACCGATTGCTATGCACCCAAATGATATGGCATTCATTGATAAATACATAAACTTATTTTATGAGTGTGAAAAGAGAGAATATGATATTGGAACAATATTCAATTTAATTAAGAAAGAAGGAAAATAATTATGGAGCAGATCATTAACAGTTTATTAGAAACAGATGCATATAAGCTTTCAATGGGACAGGCGATTTATCATCAGTTTAGCGATTATAAAACCACTTGGAGTTTTAAATGTCGTAATAAGGATGTTCATTTTACACCAGAAATGGTAGAAGAGATTCGTAGACAGATTAAATTATATTGTGGTTTGAGATTCACAGAAGATGAACTTACTTATATTGATAATATCAAATGGATGAAAGGTTCATATGTTGATTTTCTGAGATTGTGGCAGCCAAGATATGAGGATTTTGAGATTACAACAGATTCAGATTGTGGTCTTTCTATCGAAACATTTGGTACATGGCTTAATACATCTATGTATGAGATTCCTACACTTGCGATTGTAAACGAAGTATATTTCAGAATGGCATATAACTATGAGGAATTGCTTGATAGTTTCAAAAAGAGATTAAATGAAAAGTACGAAAATCTCAGAAGTGGTCATTGGTACGCTGGTACATTTTCTGAATTTGGTCTTAGACGTAGACTTTCTGCCGAAGCACAGGAGTTAGCTGTTGAGAAGTTTTCACATTTAAACGATACGTTACATAGTCCTTCAAAATTTGTAGGTACAAGTAATGTGTATCTGGCGAAGAAATATAATCTTACACCTGTTGGAACAATGGCTCATGAATGGATTATGTGTACAGGACAAGGTAATCATAAACACAATCCTGCATATTCAAACTGGTATGCTCTTGATGCATGGGTTAAAGAGTATGGTGTATTAAATGGTATTGCTCTTACAGATACGATTACAACAGATTGTTTCCTTAAAGATTTTCAGTTGACCTATGCAACATTATTTAGTGGTGTCAGACATGATAGTGGAGATCCTTATGAGTGGGGTGAAAAGATAATTGCTCATTATGAGTCTTTAGGCATCAATCCTAAGACAAAGACATTATTGTTCAGTGATAGTCTTGATTTTGAGAGAGCAGATAAGTTATTTAGACATTTCCACGACAGAGTTAATGTTGCTTTTGGGATTGGTACTTATTTAAGCAATGATACAGATGTTCCTGCACTTAATATTGTTATGAAAACAACAAAATGTAATGGTATGGATGTTGCAAAGGTTTCAGATGTAACAGGCAAAGGTATGTGCAAGAATCCTGAGTATGTAGATTATCTGAATAGATGTATTGATTGGAGAATGTCGCATGAATAAGATTTTACTTATTCCAGGAAGTTTTAATCCTATCACAAATGCTCATGTGGATATGGCATTGGCTGCAAAAAATGCAGTTAATGCCGACATGATATATTTTATTCCAGCTCATGATACTTATGTGGCAAAGAAAAGAACATTAATTCCTGGTTATTGTCGAGTGTCATTGATAAATTCAATGCCAAATTGTGATAAGAATAACATGAAAGCATTGGATATAGAAACAACAAGCTTCTTTCCACAAAGAACATACAATACAATAACACAGCTAAGAGATGAAGTAGAAAAAGAGTATAAATTCAACGAATATTATATTTGTTTAGGGATGGACAATATTCAAACTCTGACAAGTTGGTACAATTGGAAACCATTTGTAGAGGAATATCATTTTGTTGCTTGCGTAAGGGAAGGTCAGAATCTTGAGACTGCTTTAAGAGAAGCAAACCTTATGGAATATAAAGATCACTTCACAGAAATTCAGATACCAGAAAATCATACTTCTTCAAGTTTGGTTAGAGATTTATGTGAAAAGGGTGAATTTGAAAAGGCAAAAGAATTAGTCCCTAGAAATGTATATGAGTATTTAATTCGGTTCTATGATGTGATGAATCGAATGTAGGAAGGAGAATATATAAATGTTTGATGCTAAGAAAGTAAAAAATGAAATCGTAGAGTGGATCAGAAATTGGTTTGAAGAAAATGGGAAATATTGTATGGCAGTAGTGGGAATTTCTGGTGGTAAAGATTCAAGTGTTGTAGCTGCATTATGTGTAGAAGCTCTTGGGAAAAATAGAGTAATTGGAGTCCTTATGCCAAATGGACATCAATCAGATATTACGGATGCATATAAATTATGCGAATTACTGAATATTAAAAGTATTGAGGTTAATATAAAAGAAACTGTAGATAGTGTGTACGATGCTATTCGTTATGGTATTTATGATGATACACGACAAGGTTTTGACGAATTAAACATATCTGTGCAGTCCAGAATTAATTTACCACCAAGAATCAGAATGGCTACATTGTATGCTATTTCTCAGTCAGTAAATGGTCGTGTTGCTAATACATGTAATCTTTCTGAGGATTGGGTAGGTTACGCTACAAAATATGGCGATGCCGCTGGTGATTTCAGTCCATTATCTCAGCTTACAGTAACAGAGGTTAAGGCTCTTGGTCGTGAGTTAGGACTTATATCTGAATTAGTTGATAAGACACCTACCGATGGTCTTTGCGGAAAGACCGATGAAGATAACCTTGGATTTACTTATGCTGAATTAGATGCATATATCAGAGATGGAATTGAGCCAAGTGAGGAAATAAAAGCTAAGATTGATTCAATGCATGAGAAAAATCTGTTTAAATTACAGCCGATGCCAAGTTTTGTGTATCAGGCGTAAATGAGATACTATATATAGTGCCTGTGCAAAATATAGACACTATATATAGTAATATTTTTACCAAGAAACATAGATTTCATCCGGAGAATAAATTAACAGGAGGTGTAAAATGTACAGTCCATGTATGAAATGTAAATTAGGATACAATAAAGAATATTCGACAGAATGTGATAATAAGTGTGATTATGCCAATATATCTCGAAGGTTAAAATCTGCTAACAATAAACTTGAAGATTATTATAATCAACAGAAAAATAATGATTATTTTAGCGATGATGGAAAGAGATTGATTTGTAGGGTAATTGAAAATTGTCAAAAGATTGTAAATGATACTTTTGAGTCAGGAGGAGAATAATATGGCAGGATTTGTATCAAAGCAACCAAACGGATTATATTGTAGATTTTCGAGCGTCACGGATTGTCCTACAGCATGGAATATGACGAGAGAAGATTATATCAATATGAAAATGCAGGAAGCAAAAGAAGATGCTGAAGATGTGTTGGATAATTATTTGAAGCCGTTTGATATGGTGATGGATATGTATTATCCAAACAATATGACAAAAGAGGAATTTGATAAATTCCTTGAAGAAACTGGTTATAGTAAAGGAGAATAAATCATATGAAGAAGAAAATTTTAGCAGTTGTATTAGGATTGACATTGTGTTTTGGAATGACTGGATGTACTTATGAAGGCAGTAAAAATTATGATGATCATTCAAAGCTCGTTTCGATAGAAGGTGAAAATGATTTATATTATTATTCCACAACTCATGTCGTTTATATAGTATTTAATGAATGTGCAGGAAATTTTGGTTATGGTTATATGTCACCATATTATTCAGAAAATGGTAAGTTATGTACCTATGATACTAATACAAAACAGATAGTTGAAATTGGAGAATAATATGATAGACAAGGAATTACGTCAGCAATATAGACAAGCTGTTGATGATTTGAGAATAGCATTTAAGAAGACTTGTTTGTACAGATTTTGCGAAGAAGTTATAAAAAGATTAAGTAAGATTTTGAGATAGAAGTAAACCGAAGTTTCCTTCGGACGATAAGAAAGAGAGGTAAAATATGGATATTTGTTTAACAGTATTAATTGGATTAATGGGAATTTGTATAGGAGCACTTATTGGGCTTGGAATTTCTTTTAAGATCAATCATGATTATATACTTGGAATGAATGATACATCTGAAAAATTTACAACAAATCTATTAGACATTATGAAGAATTATTTTGATAATATGATCAAGCATGAAGAAAATTATTTTATAAATACGATGACAGGTTTAGCAAAAGCAGTAGATGACATTAACAAAGTATATGAGAAGCCAATTTGGAGAAAGACAGAAGAAGAATTACCACAATGTTCAGGATTATATTATGGCAAAATTAAAGGTAATCTACATGGAGAAAATGCTATGTGGAAAGTAGTATATAACGATAACGAATGGAGCTTATCTGGTTATCCTGATAATAAAGTAGAAATTAGTGAATGGACAGAGATCTATTAAGAGAATAATACATTGAAAGGAGTGAGAGATTTGCTGCAGCATTAAATCTGGATTTACTCTGAGTAAGAAATGGAAGAAAATTATAGACTGTATAAAGGTGACTGCCTTGAAATTATGAAAAGTATACAAAGTAAATCAATTGATATGATCTTATGTGATTTACCTTATGGGACTACGCAATGTAAGTGGGACAGTGTAATTCCGTTTGAACCTTTATGGGAACAATATAATAGAATTATCAAAGATAATGGATGTATTGCATTGTTTAGTAGTCAGCCATTTACAAGTTCATTGGTGATGAGCAACCCGAAAATGTTTAAATATGAGTGGATATGGCAAAAGACACACCCAAAAGGACACTTAAATGCTAAGAAGATGCCGATGAGGGCACATGAAAATATTGAAATATTTTATAAAAAGCCTCCACTTTATAATCCACAAATGACACATGGACATAAAAGAAAAGTTGCAAAAACGAATTATGTTAGAGAATCAGATGGCAATAGTTGTTATGGTAGAGAGGTTAGAAATACATCTTATGACAGTACAGATAGATATCCATTAGATGTTCAAGTCTTTAGCAACGCAGATCAATCAAAAAAGCTACATCCTACAGAAAAGCCCGTAGAACTTTGTGAATATTTAATTAAAACTTACACCAATGAAAATATGTTAATACTTGACAATTGTATGGGGTCAGGAACTACTGGCGTAGCTTGTATAAAAAATAATCGTAAATTCATCGGAATTGAATTAGATGAAAATTATTTTCAAATTGCAAGCAAACGAGTTGCTGAATATGCTTATCAGGATTTATTAATGAGTGCAACTTAATTAAGAGAATAAAAATAATGAAAGGAGACGAGGTTCGTGTACACATTAAGGAATTCCTTACTCCAAGTAATTAAATGGTATATCAAGGAAGTAAAAACAGATTGGCAAAATTTTTAGTACCGATTATTCAGAAGTATATTGATGATAATAATATTAAAACTTACATAGAGCCTATGTGTGGTAGTTGTTCGATTATTGAAAAAATTCAATGTGATAACAGAATTGCAGCAGATGTAAATGATGAATTGATAGCATTGTTGCAGTATGTAAAATCTGATTCAACTCTTTCTATTGCACCAACAGACTGTAATTTTGAACATTATGCAGAAGTAAGAGAGAATAGAAAATTAGGAACTGGTAAATATTCCAAGGAGTATACAGCATTAATTGGATATTGTGGTTCATATGGAGGGAGATATTATGATGGTGGTTGGGGAAAAGATAAGACTGGCAAACGTAATATTTATCAAGAAAGAGTAAAAAATTTAAAAGAAGATTCTCCCTTATTAAAAGATATTAAGATAATGTGTTGCGATTATCAGAATTTCTCAGATTATAAGAACTGCCTCTTCTATTTCGATCCACCATATCGTAATACAAAACAGTATTCTAAACAGTCAATCGACTATGACGAATTCTACGATTTTCTTCGTAAACTTGCAGAGAATAATATAGTGTTAGTAAGTGAATATAATATGCCTGATGATTTTAAGTGTATTTGGCAGAAAGAACGTAAAGTGTTACAGAAGTCAGATAGAGTCACAGGTGAGAAAGCTGTAGAAAAGTTGTTTGAGATAAGAGAATAATATAGTGAGGTGAACGAGATATGAGTGAGTTAAACAAGTTGGAAATAATCACAGATTTTCTTACTGTGTTAAATAAACGATGCAAAAGATTTAATCAAACAGGATGTGCTTGTTTCGATAATTGCGGTATGGCAAAATTTTGTCATTGTCATTGGTATGATTTATCACAAGAAGATATTGAAAAATTATATGATATTTACATAAAAGATGATTCTGATTATGCAGAAGAACTTGAACTAGCAAGAAAAATAAAATTGTCTGGTATTAAGTTTGTTGATATTGAACAAGCAATTAAAATGATTAAAAAATCTAAAACTTGAAACTCGCATTTCAATTTCAAATGATTCTATCTAAGAGCGTTTCTGCTCATGATTTCCAAATAAAAGAGAGAATAAATAAATATAAGGAGGTACAAAACTTGCAGATAAGAATTGTTGGTTTTAGTGACCGATATGACGATTATAAGCTTCTTGGATATACAGAAGTAGAGAATATATCAGAAGTTTTTAAGACACTAGATTACATGAGAAAGAATGAAATTCCGCTAATAATCAACACAAACGATATTATTGATACAGACGGAGAAGAATATTACATAAATAGTATCACAATGGTATTTCCAAAAGTGAGTGGTGAGATTGGAAGTTGTATTACTGTTTATGTAGAAGATGTTTAGGAGAATAGATATGTGTAACCGTTGTAATTATGATTCGCCTGACAATCGGATATATGTTGAATCATTAACTAATGAATATTATTTAGATATAGAAACATCAGAATGGGATGAATATGACGATGGATTTGTTCATCAGCGAGAATATATTTCGTATTGTCCTTGGTGTGGAAGGAAATTAGGATAATAAAAATATGAAGATAGAGCTTATCAAATTAAAATTCAATAATACTCATTCATACAAGTACAAGCCATTTACGATATGCTGCAATGAAATTCAGAATGACAAAGCTATTGTATTCACAGGTGAAGATATTGTTGGAGAATATGATGATGGCGTTTGTATTCCACGGTTCTGTACTTCTTATACAGAGGTAATTACTTCCTGGGACAATGAATTTGAACAGACAGACAACTATCCAATTCAGTTTTGCCCTCACTGTGGCGAAAAGATTGAGATTGAAGTTGTGGATGAGATTGACGTTTCCGAAAAACATGATGCACTGACTAAGCGGCGTGAAGATTTATGGAAGAAATGTCAGAGAACGGATAGTAAGAAAGAAGAGTCTGAATTAAGAATGCAGGTCAGGAAACTGGATAACCAGATTAACGATTTTTATGAATTAGGCGAGTGGAAAGGAGAATATTAAAATGGAAAACAGATTATTATGGGAAAATGACGTAATCAAAGCAATTAGAAATCATACCAATATCATTGGACAGTTAGAGGATGACATAACTCATATTCTTGATGATGTGCAATCAGTAACAATAGTTGGCTCAAAACAAGCATTAGATAACTTACAAGTAGAGTATAAGCAAGTACAGAAACAGAAGCGAGTTGAAATATTCGAGAATAAAGATGTCGTTTTAGAGCAGAGAGGAAATAAATATTATTTATCTCTGTACGATAAGAAGGGAAATTTCCAGAGAGAAGTCACCATTGGATTATAGAGGTGATATATGAGATTAGTAGACGGTGATGCACTTTTAGAAAAGTGGAGAAATTTATCTGAAAGAGGAAGAATTGAATTTGATCAAGTAATCATGTGTGAATCAACGATCGATGCAATTGTAGTAACTGATAGAAAGAAACATATATCAAATTTTGATTTTGATGGCAATAGATCACAATGCTGCATAGACCACGATAAGTATTTTTCAACATGTGATACTTGTGAGTTTGGAAAATAATATATTGGAGGTGAAACATAAATGAAACCAGTAGTATATTTTGATTTTAAGGAATGTGAGAACGATAACAATAGTGTAATGATTACAAAAGATAGATTAAAAGAAATTTTAAATGAAGTATACCAAGCAGGATATTCAGATGGAAATTCAAATAAAACTACCATCACAACAACTCCGTGGAATTGTAGAGATAATGTTGTGTATTGTAGTGGTAATAATGATCAGATAATTCCTAGAGAAATAACAATAGGAACACCATTGAGAACTAATGAAACAACCATTACATGTAAGAATAAAGAGTCGCAGTAAACCAATCTTTCTTTTGAAATTTTTTAATCATATCTAAGCCATTCGGCTATGGGAATCCCAGTAACAAAAAGAAATAGTATTTTTATTTACATCATTCATAATCTCTTATTTTTCATAGAGATTGCGCAATCTAAATTACCTATAGGTTTACTATTTTTACCTTTCTGTATTATAAAATCATTGATTTTCCTAGTGTTTGCAACCACTGTAAGAAAATACTAATTCATTACGAAAAGCAAAAACTCTTGATGAATTATTAGATACATGCCCACGTAACCAAATTATTGGTGATAATTTGGTTAGAGCATGGTCGAAAATTAACAGTCCTAAATATTTGTCTATTCTTTGTAGTGTTTCTGGCGGTTCAGATAGTGACGATATGATTGATATCGTTTGGAGATGCGACAGAGATGATAAGGTTATTTATGTGTATTTTGATACTGGTCTTGAGTACCAAGCTACAAAAGAACATCTTGATTATCTTGAAGAAAAATATAATATAAAAATTCTTAGATATAAAGCAATTAAACCAATTCCATTGTCTTGTAAACAGTATGGTCAACCATTTTTATCTAAGCAAGTCAGCGAATTTATTCAAAGATTACAAAGTCACAATTTTCAATGGGAAGACGAAAAATTTGATATTCTGTATAAAAAATATCCAAAATGTAAATCTGCATTAGAGTGGTGGTGTGGAGAAAAGGGCGAAGGAAGTCATTTTAATATATCATGCAACAAATATTTAAAAGAATTTATGGTTGCAAATCCACCAACTTTTAAGATTTCTAATAAGTGCTGCCAATATGCAAAGAAAGATGTGGCACATAAAATTTTAAGAGAAGGCATTTGTGATAATGGATTGCTACCAATTGATCTACAAATTGTAGGGATTAGAAAAGCCGAAGGTGGAGCAAGATCAACTGCATATAAAAGTTGTTTTGATGAAAATGATTCTGGTTGTGATAATTATAGACCTTTATTTTGGTATAAAGACTCAGACAAAATAGACTATGAAAATGCTTATGATATTGAACACAGCAAGTGTTATACAGAATACGGACTGAAAAGAACTGGTTGTGCAGGCTGCCCATTTGGTAGAGATTTTGAATACGAATTAGAAGTAATTCAAAAATATGAACCGAAACTTTATAAGGCTGTTAATAATATTTTTGGAGATTCTTACGAATATGCAAGGCAGTATCGTGATTTTGTAAAGAAAATGAATAAAAGTAGAGAATAATAAATTAAGAGGTCATAAAAGTCTTGAAAAATAAGGCTTTTAGAACCCCAAAAGCAGAATTTTTTCATAAAAGGAGAAAATCAATGATTGATGTAAATCCAATTTCGCAGCGATGGCGAGAAATCTGTGAAATAACAGATGAAGACTCTCAAAATAGAGCATTGCGAAGATATGTATATGAACAAAATAAATTCTTATGAATCTGAATTAAAAACACTCAGAGAAGAGGATAAACAAGTAAGAAAAGATATTTTATCAATGAAGATTGTTCAGGATGCTATTAAGAAAACGGGACACGAAGAATTTAGCAGGTGTAATACTGATTGGAGTGGTCTTCAAGGTGGATTTTGATTTGAAAGGAGAGAATAAACATGTTGGATAAAGAATTAAAATATTATAACTTTCAGGATATATTAAAATTTATAAGTCTTGATTATGAATTTGAGAAAAAAGACCCTTGTTATCCATTTAATAGAGGAAAAGAGAATGTGGAATTTTCATGGGGACAAGTAATAATTCCTAAATATGGTATTAGAGAAATGGTTCAGAATAAGATTTCCGATATCAATGAGAAACTATTATCAGAGATTAAAATGATATATTCAATTCCTTTTAATGTTAAAGATGGAGGCTTTGGAAGTATTTATAAAAATATTAGCCTTACATTCAGATATGATAAAGAATATAAATACGGTGATATCAATAAATCAATTTATGAAGTTTGTTTCTGGATCTTGGATAGAGCAATTTCTACAAATGATTTTTATATTATTTCAGGTGATATCGTCCAAGAATTTATGAGTTATTGTGTATGTTGCAATCAATGGGGATTAGGCTCGTTAGTTGTTGGCTCTACACCAACAGAATATTTTGGAAAGGGAATGTGAAGAAATTTTTCTTTCCTTTGGACAGATTGGAGGTGACAATACATATGAGTTTTGATGTCAATGATATCGTAATAGAAAAAGTTACATTTGTTAAAAATTTTATACCATGTCCACCTAGAACAGATAAAAATTTCTGGGATAATGCAGACAAATATGAATTCAGTGAAGATAAGACAATGTATAAATTTTCAGAAGGATGGAGATTTATAGATGAGAATTAATATATTTAGGGAAATAACTATATGGGACAGTTAATTGATAAAACAGTATTATGAAAATCGGAGGAAAAAAGAATAAAAAGAGGAGATATTATTGAATTAATTGAGGATACAACATTTTATAAAAAAGGTAAGAAGGCTTATTTTATTGGTAGATCAAATTTTAATCCTAATAAAATTGAAATTGTTTGGGTTGGTGAAGAACAGGCTTATAAAGATGGTGATATAGACGAATATCCAATTAGATTGTTTAAGCAGGTGAAACATGTCAATAGGTGATGGAGTAGTTGAAATGGCTACAGTTTGGATAAAAAGGAGAACAGCAATATGAGAACAGAGAATATAAAAGTGACATTTAAAATTCCAATTCCAGTTGATAAGCCTGATTTGAACGGTGTGATATATTCCAAAGAAGCAATTAGAAACGCTTATAAAAATGTAAAGGATATTCCAATTGAGATACCATGTAGTGATGGTCAGTTTATTCCTATTGGAGCAGCGCAAGAAGTTGAATTGATTGAAGATGAGAATGGTATGTATATTACAGGCGTTGGTCTTGTTTGGTATGGCGGCACAGAAGAAAGCGTTGAAATTGAAGATGGTAAGGTGACTAGCTTTAAAGTAAATGGTATTGGAATTGCGAAGGAATAGGAGAATAACATTATGGATAATTTAACACGTAGAGAAGAAGTAAATCTTCATGAAGCAGTTCAAAAATCGTTTCCTAAAATTCTAATCAAAGATCTTACAGAGCATGAAAGAATTTGTCCTGTATGCAATGGTCTTGGAATGAGAATTGAAGATAATGTTTATGGAATCAAAGGTGATAATTCTGAAGTTGGCAGAAAATATCATTTTCCATACAAGCATCAATCACTTTCATTCTGCCAGAGTTGTTTTAATGGAGTACAGAGGTTATGTCCTTATTGTGGACAGCCTTATAAAAATCAGGCTTATTTACATTGCGACTGTGAAGGACAAAAGAAAGTTGACGAAGAAGAGAGAATAAAGAAGTGGAATGAGAAAGTAGCAAATGCAGTAGCTGTTGATGAAAAAGATGTAGACACAATGCTTTACTGTGAAGAGTTTGACGAATATTACGACACTGTTGATGATTTCTTTGATGATTATGCATGTAATTATGAAGAAGATGGTGATGAAAAACCAGTAAGATTATGGGTAACTTCTGTTGAGACGATTTCTATTGATGCAACCAATGTCATTGAAAATGCTTGTAGTGATTTACATGAAGATGCATATGAACGGTGCGATGAAGGTTCTTTACAAAAATTATTAGATGATTGGTGTAAGGAACAAACAGGAACAACTACATATTATCCTTGTTTTAAGCAGTATGTAGAGATTGATTGGAGTAAATATTCAGAGGAATAAAAGAGAATAAATAATTGTGAGGTAGTATTTAAAATGGGTTATTGTTTTAATTTATATACACCAGATATGAAAGAACAGGATAGTGGGAAATTTGTAGCTTGTGAGAGATTGTTGTTTTCTAATGATGCACCATTTATTGTTAATACAATTGGATATTACGAACAGTATATCGGTGGTAAATATTTGGATATTTATAACAGTGTTTGTATTTTAAATGAGCAACAATGTGAAATTGCAGATGAATATACAGGAACGACATTCTTTACAGATTTTATTAAAAAGCATGACTGTAATGGAATGTTCATACAGATAACATGAAAGATTCGTTTCTTGCGAAAAATTTTACAGATAGGAGTGATATAAACGAGAGTATATAAAGATAAGCAGTATCTAATTTTCGATTATGAAGATGGTCGTACCGTAAAATATGATTTCGCAACAAAGACTGCTATTGGGATTAAGGGTAAACCAGTAAAAAATCTATGTAGTCAGTTGAGTGGATTTACCTTAAGTGAGTTATTTGATTGTTGTGATGATGAGAAATATGCGAAATTTTTACGATTTGTAAAGAGAGAAGAGTCTGGTTATCATCCAATATATAATATAGGAACAATTCTAAATCGTGTATCACGATATTCAAATTATGAACAGTTGTTTTCGGCAGGAATAGATGAGATCTTAGATAGTAGGAACAAATTCAGATATACAATTAATCAAATTCCCAAAGCGTTAATTAAATTATGTAAAAACAGAGAAATAAAATTATCGAATAGCATTCTTGAATATTATAAGAAGAATCCTGATGCTCATTTACTTGCATATAAGTTGGAATATATGAGCTTGACAGATGATGATATTTACAGAATTTGGTCAACAGATAATTATGACTTCGATAATGATACATATGAACGACATTATTGGTCTTATTTTAATAAATTGATTGAAGAGTATGGATATACCGCAAAGCCACTTTTACTATATATTGATCAACTAAAAACATTTGAAGCGTTAGAAGATGTTAGATTTGTGGTTAAAGAATTATATGACTATGCAAATATGATGAAAACTATTAGTCCTAAATTTGATAAGTATCCAAGACATTTTTTAACTACACATCAGATTGCTTGTAGAAATTACAATCGAATGAAGAAAGAGTTCTCAGAAGAGTTATTTAAAAAGAGAATAAATAAACAGTATGAATGCTCTTTTGGTGATTACATATTCATTTATCCAGATTCTACACAAGATATTAAAGATGAGGCTGCTCAGATGTCAAATTGCGTTGCTTCATACATAGATAAGGTTATTGACGGTGAGTGCCACATTCTTTTCTTGAGGAAAAAGAGTAAACCAGATAAGAGTTTGGTAACGATTGAAGTAAGAAATAATCATATTGTACAAGCTAGACGAAGATTTAATGATGATGTAACAGCAGAGGATCAGAAAGCTATTGATGCATTTAACAAAAAATTTGCGAATAAGGAGGATAAAGTAGCATGATTAAAGGCGATAAAATTAAACTCATTCATAAAATGGGTGTTTTTGACAACATTGGTGAGATTTGTGAAGTAACTGACATTCAGAAAGGTGGAGTAATCTGCTTTAAGTTTGGTGGTTGTCATCTTGGTTGTATGTCATATGACGAGTACAAGAAGTATTTTGAGAAAGTTGAAGAGCCTGTAAAGAGAACTTGGAGTGAGTGGTACTTAAATGAGATTAGGTTTACAGATATTAATGACAGAGATGTAAGATGTAACTATCTTTATCGAACTAACGGAAAGAAAGTTCAGATTAGATGTGGAGCATTTAAAGCAGAAGCTACCTGTTGTAAAGATGATGAATTTGAAATTGAAAAAGGTTTGAATCTTGCTAAGAAACGTCTGATTGTAAAATGGCTTGATAACCAGGTTAAGTCAATTGCAAAGGCAATGTAAAAGAAGGATAAGAATATGAAAACATTAAGTAAAATTTTAGATACACTTGAAAAGATTAAGACTGATATTAGATTTTTAAGTGAAGCTTCATATAGTAGATATTTGGATATTTCTAAAAATCTAAGTGAATATAAAGCAATAATTGAACAACAGGACAGAATTATTCAGTCGTTATTGAAATCACAGACAAGTAATAAAGATATGGAGTGTATGGTGTTCGTCCCATATAGAGGTAAACCAGTTGTAATTAAAAATGGTGAAGTGGTTAGCACAGACAATATGACTTCATTTGATGTCGATTGGTCTTACGATAGACGAACTGATGTAACTGTGAGAGGAGAATAAATATATGGTTGGTAAAGAATTATGCAAAGTACAGTTCATGAAAGCTTTTGAAGATAGTTATTATGATCTTGAACAGAAAAACATTATTTTAAATTCAATCAGAGTAGCAGTATTATATGATGATAAACATTTTAAAAAGATTCCATTTGATATTCAAGTAGCAGGTGAAAACGGATTTCGTGTTAGACCATGTTTTTCAAAAGGAAAGTTTCTTATAATGTATGAATGTATGATGGAAGCATATAAGGTTACAATTCCAGCTAATGCGTTTCCTTATCATATGAATGAGAATGGAGATTTTGGAATCTGCATTCCGAGTGAAGAGAATAAATAAGTAGGAAGTATTCTGAAAGAGTAATCAATCAGATAGTGGTCGCAGGTTCATGACCAACATACACGAAAGTCTATGTAAAGAGAAATGGTTCTCATGAATTATCGGATTCCTTGGGAGGTAAAATAATGGAAATTTTAGGAAATAAATTGAAGAGGTTTTTTGACATTGTAGATGATCCACCAAATGATGCAGAAATTACATATGCTGGAAATAGATATGAGGTATGGGAAGTATCTGAAGATCTATTTAATAAGATGTGTGATATGTCGAAAGAGGAATTTATTAAATTAGCAGGTGGAGAAGCATGGTGGAGACAGAGTGATGGTAGTGTACTTGGTGTTCCTGATACAAAATTCATTATTAATGGTGAAGAAACAGACTCTAACATTCCTATGCCAGAAGTTCAGTCACCAAAGAATGTTATTCCGTCTGCATCAGAAGCAAATAAGATGACAAACAATGCAATTGATAGTTGCACTACACAGCAATTAACAGAGTTATCAAAATTGATTAGAGATGCAATTGCAGATGGCAAATTTTCAATCTGTGAAGATGGTTATTTAAAACCTGAAATACGAAAGAAATTAGAGGGACTTGGTTATAAAGTTGAAACTGGTACTCAGTATAATGAATCATATTACAGTATTAGTTGGAGAAAAACAAAGTAAATTTCGATTTCTTTTGGAGAATATAATTATAGAAAGAGAGGTACATATATGCCAGTACATGATGATTTAGGCGTTAGAATGAAAACATTTTATGAGCAGATTCCTAAGACAAAATTAATGAGAAGGTGTCCAGTTGCCATCAGAATTGATGGAAAAGCGTTTCACACATTTACAAGAGGATTTCAAAAGCCTTTTGATGAAGTATTGATTAAGTCAATGCAGGAAACAATGAAATACTTATGCGAGAATATTCAAGGCTGTGTTCTTGGCTACACACAGTCAGATGAGATTACATTGATCCTTGTTGATTATAAAAAGCTTACATCTTCAGCATGGTTTGATTATGAGGTACAGAAAATTTGTAGTATTGCAGCAAGCATGGCTACGATGGCTTTTAATAAAGCTTTTTCCAAGAATGTAGAGGATTTTGAACAGTATTATGCAACAGAACATGAAATCAACGGGTGGTATGGGAAAGGTACACCAGGATATGAAATGTGTCAAATTTACACAAAAGCAGTAAATAAAGGTGCAATGTTCGATGCTCGTTGTTTCAATATTCCAAAAGAAGAAGTAACAAATCTCGTATATTGGCGACAATTAGACGCTTCTCGTAATTCAATTCAGATGGTAGGTCAAGCCAATTTTTCACATAAAGAATTACAGAATAAATCATGTAATGATATTCAAGATATGCTTATGACTCAGAAAGGTATTAATTGGAATGATTTGCCTATATATCAGAAGCGTGGAAGTTGCTGTGTAAGAAATAAGATTATTATTTCTACTGATGGTGTCATGGAAACTGTACAGTTAAGAGATACTTCTAAAGCTGAAAATGAATGGATTATTGATACAGAAATTCCGATTTTCAAGGGTGAAGGTAGAGAATATATAGATAGATTAGTTTTTGTTGGTGAAGAGTAAATAATATACTATATATAGTGACTGTAAAATGTTATAAACACTGTATATAGTATGAAAATCAAGACCAAAGGAAACTGACATTTTTTGGTTCAATTTTAAAGGAGATTTATAGAATGAGTGATATTTGTAAAGATAGAGAGGCTTTAAGACCTAAATATGAACAGTTTGTTCAGACTGAGCGAGGTAAAGAGTGGAAACATTTTTGGCAGAGTCAAACAGGTTCAGAGAGAAGTGGAGATTTTGGAGATTATTTGTATGACTTTTATCCAGAAATGTTGCAGTAAGGAGAAAAATAAATGGCGAAAAAGAAAGGTTTTGGTATAAGTCCAATAACAAATACAATTTACTATGGAACTCAGGATACAGAAAAACATATGTGGATTGGACAGAAAATAGATGTTACAAATGAAGTAATAGATGCTGTATATGCATGGTTTATGGGCAATATGGAAGACTCAGAAGGCAAGAAAGAAGAATATCAGATTTCATATCCTAGCACAGAGTTTGAATTAGTAATGAGAAGAAAGAAAACAGAGAATATATAGTTGGAGGTGAGGAAACAAATGACCTTACAGGAAAATGTAAATAAGTCATTAATGTTATCAAAAGTGGAACAGATGCATGATTTTAGATGTTGGGCAAGAAAACTTCCTGCTTTTCACTTTGATAAAGAATGGGATGTAAAAATTATTCCACCATTTGCAGGTGCAATTATCAGATTTGTAATTGATTATAAAGGAAAGCATGTGTCAGTATATTTTGATGCATATTCAGAACTTGGATGGATGTATGATAATGATGAGCAGCCAATTCCGTATTTTGAATATTATGATGGCGTAGATACTCACAGATATTATCTTGATGAGTCAGAACAGATGATGAATGACATTAGAAATTTCTTGAATAATTAGTCTTAGCGATTCAGCTAACAATTTCCAATAAAATTAAAACTGAATAAGAGAATAAGTAAGAGGTGGATATGGATAATCGAACATATAACGCTTGCCGTTGTTTTATTAGTAATATTGATTCAATAAGCAGTAATGCAAAAATTGTTATTGATAACATTAAATCTTATAACAATGATACTGATTCATCGGCAAAATTATTTATTCATTCAAAATGCTCAAATTTTGAGGAGGTGAGAATATGAAGTGTCCTAATTGTGATCAAGAAATGGACAATAAAACCTATTGTAAAATGGAAGGGTTTTATCATTGGGAAGATGAAGAGATTTATTATCAGAAAGTTGAACATGAAAAATTTGTTTGTAAGTCATGTAAAATTACATATTTGGATGGTGAATGGAAGATTCCTGAGAAATATAATCCAACAGAAAAACAGGAAAAGACAATATTATTCATCAACAATCACTTAGATATGGATATTCAACCTCTTACGAAACATCAATGTTGGTTAGATATTGGCAAGTATTTTGAAAGAGCTAAAAGAACTCCATTACATGATGACCAATATTATATTGATATGCAAGAGTATTATGGTATGGATGAAAGTGATTTTTGCTAAATTATCCTGTTCTTAGAGAATATCTAATCAGTCTTGAACGATTCAGTTCAAAAATTCCAAAACAAGATGTCTCGAAAATTATATAAAAATTGAGACAAAACAAGAGAATAAATAAATGCGAAAAGCATTTGTATGGGTGGAAGAACAGCATACCCTTGGGTTTTTATACTCAAAAATCACTGTTGAAGATAGATTTTTACATAAATTTATTTTCTGTGTTCCAGTCGCAAGACTGTTCAAATATAGTTATCAAAAAATTTTATTACATATTATAAGGAGGACATTTTTTAAATGGCAGAGACAACAACAAAGGAAACAAATTTAAGACAGGCAAATGCAAAAGCAACAACAGTAGGTGTAGTTAGTGAGAAGGATCTGAGGATTGTAACAGAAGATGGAAAGAATAAGGTAACAGGTCATATTACGGTCAAAACTTCTGATGTGAATTTCGTTAAGTACAATGTCAATGTAAATGAGAAGACTAAGGCAGGTGCTGATAACAAGACTTATGCAGGTATTCAGACAGTAATGAATGAGTACAAGTCTATTGCAGAAGTTGGTGAGGAAGAGGCTACAAAGGTTAGAGTAACTGGTGATATTAGCCCATTCACAGGTAAGAATGGTGAGAAGATTGTATCTTACAAGAGCAATTTCTTCAATAGATTAAAAGCTGACGAGGATTATGAGCCACACGCAGAGTTCGCAGTTGAGGTATTCATTTCTGGTATCAATCCTGAGCTTGATGCTGATGGTGTTGAGACAGGAAGAATTGTAGTAAGCGGATGGATGCCTACATATAACGGAATTGAGCCAATCGACCTTGTGGCAGAGGGAGAAGTAGGACAGGCTGTTGATTCAGGATTCGAGGTAGGACAGACAGTAGAATTCTATGGAGACATTATTAACAACAGAATTGAGACTGTAACAGAGATTCCAGTTAAGATTGGTAAGCCAAGAAAGAAGGTATCTGTAGAGATTAAGAGCGATCTTCTTATCACGGGTGCTTCCGAAGCATATGAGGAAGGTATTACACCAGAGCTTCCATATGTTGCTGAAACAATTCAGGCTGCAATTCAGGAAAGAGCAAATCGTCTTGAGGAAGCAAAAGCTAAAGCTCAGAGTGGTGCAAAGGCATCTACTTCAAAGCCAAGTGGTGCAGCACACGGTAGAAGTTTAGGTTTCTAATCTAACTTTGCTGTAGGTACGAATGAAATAGTTTGAAACATGTACCATTTTTATTAAGAAATTATTTTTGAAAATAAAGGAGAATTACATGAACGAATTAGATATTTTTAATCCACAGGTCAGCACAGTAGCAAAAGGTTTAGAGGGCAAGGTTATTCTTGTCTATGGTGGAAATAACTTAGGAAAGACTAAACAGGCAACTCGTATGAAGAAGCCATTCTATCTTCCATTCGAGGCAGGTCTTAATGCCATTCCTGGTGTCCCATATTGTCCTATTACGAAGTGGTCTGACTTTATTAAGATCAACAAGCAGCTTACAGATCCAGCGACAGTAGAAAAAGCAAGAGAGATGTATTCAACAATTATCTTTGATGAGATTGAAGCGGCTGCAAACTATTGTCAGGAATTTATTTGCCAGAAGTACAAAGCTCCATCAATCGGAGAAGGAAATGGTGGATATGGACTTTGGAAAGAGTATGAGACTGAGTTCTGGAAACAGATTAACAAGTTACTTGGTGCTGGATATTGTTGTTACTTTATTGCACATGCACAGGAGAAGGATGGATACATTTCACCAAAGGCTGATAAGAGAGCGTTAGCACCTATCATTAATAACACAGACTTATGTGTTTATGTTCGTTCTAATGGTGTTGATAAAGACGGTAAGGTTGTTAAGTCTTCTGGTTTCTTAGCACAGACAGATGAGTTCTTTGCTCGTTCTCGTTTCGATTATCTTCCTACTACTTATATTGAGGAGTTCACTGCTGAAGCTCTTGAAGATGTAATTATTAAGGCTATTGAGATTCAGGAGAGAGAAGAGGGAATCACAGCAGTTACATACGAGGAGCAGAAAGCACAGAGAACAGTTGATGTTAAATCATATGATGACCTCATGGATGAGTTACAGAAACTTGGCGAGAAGCTTGCTGATAACGGATATCTTGAAGATTTACAGACAATCGTTGCAAATCAGTTAGGCGAAGGCAAGAAGGCTAGTGATCTGAAGAAAGGTCAGGAACAGCTTATTGAAGCAATCATTTATGATATTGAGAGTTTCATTGAGGAGAATAACTTATAAGAGGTTGATACATGGCAGCTCGAAGAAAATGCGTAATATGCAATGAGCCAATTGTAGATGAGGATGGCGTTCCATACAAGGGACGCTATGCTCATAAAAAATGTTTTAATATTGCAATCAAGACATTGCAGAAAGACAAAACTGAACAGATAGATAAGGTTGCTACAAAGAAAAAAGTCGGTAGAAAGGCTAGACCTCAAGCTGAATTAAAAGAAGCATTGTCCGAAGAAGAATATGCAAAAAAGCAACAGTATTATAAGTATTTAAGAAGTCTCATCGAAGGAGAAGAATTAAGTACAAAAGTATATGCCCTAACAGAAGATTATATTAAACGTTATGGATTTACATATGAAAGCATGTATAAGACTCTGGTTTATCTGCATGAAATCATTGAAAAGGATTTAACTGGTGATGTAATTGGTATTGTTCCATATTATCACACAGAAGCAATGCAGTATTATGAGTCGGTTGATAAATTGGAAGAACATAATGAAAGTATGGATATTTCAAATATGTACAAAGAAAAGACCATTATTGTTCAACCTAAAAGGAGAAAAATAAAACAGATTGATATTCAGTCAATTGGGAAAGGGGTGAAATAATGGCACATGAAGGACTTGTAGACAAAAGAGCATATTTGAATACGATTGGTTGTTTAATACAAGATTCTTCCTTAATAGATGATATTGATAGACCATTAGATAGAACTGATTTTAATACAGAGAACTTCTATGAATTGCTATTTGTTGCAATTTACAATCTACATATGCAAGGTTGCACCACAATTGATGAATTTAGTATAGATTCATATCTAAGCAATTACAAAGAGCAGTATTCAATTTTTCAGGAGAATCAAGGTATAGAATATCTTTCAAATGCAAGAGATATGGCTACCATTGAGAACTATGATTATTATTATCACAGATTAAGAAAATACGCATTGCTTAGATATTATGAGCAAAAAGGTCTTGATACAAGATTTATTTTTGACAGTACCATTGCAGATACCTCAAAAATGGAAGCTGAACAAATTAAGTTTGACAATTATACTGAGCAAGACATTATTGAAATGGTTGAAGCAACATTTGTTATTAATCCCAATATGAAATATTGTACCAATACACTAAGCACAGATGTTCAAGCTGGTGACGGTATGACAGATTTGGTAAATGAATTGATGGAAGTTCCTGATGTTGGTTTAGCTTTGAATAACGAGGGATTGAACACTGTATCAAGAGGTGCGAGATTAGGATGTTTATTTATGAGATCGTGCCCTCAAGGTGGTGGTAAAACTCGTATGGCTGCTGGTGATGCTTGTAAAATTGCAGTTCCGTATTTTTATGATGTTGTATCAAAGCAGTATGTGTATACAGGAAATTGTGAGCCAACTACTATTTTCTCAACTGAGATGCCAGTAGATGAAATACAGACATTATTAATTGCAGCCGTTAGTAAAGTAAATGAGGAACATATTCTATATGGTACATATGAGAAAGGAGAATTAGAAAGAGTTCAACAAGCCATTTCTTATATCGAATCTAGTCCATTATATATCGTACATATTCCTGACTTTTCCATTGAAGACATTAAAAATCAGATAAAAAAATACAACCGAGAATTTTCTGTTAGGTATTTTTTCTTTGACTATATTCATACCTCATTACGTTTAATGGCAGAAGTAAATAGTAAATCTGGAATGGGATTGAAAGAGCATCAGTTATTATTGGTATTTGCAACCGAATTAAAGACAATCGCTCAACAGTTGGATGTGTTTATTTATACTGCTTCTCAGTTAAATGGTGAAGCACAAAATGCACAGTATAAGGATCAGAACTTGTTAGCTGGTTCAAAAGCATTAGCGAATAAATTGGATATGGGTGTTATTTCAATGGCTCCCACCAAAGCAGAGAAAAAGAAAATCGAATCAGTGTTACATAAAATGGTTAATATGCCTGTGCCTAATATGTGTCATTGGGTATACAAAGTCAGACGAGGAAGATTAACACGAATCATTATTTGGACAAAAATTGATTTGGGTACTATGACAGAACAGTGTTTGTTTGTAACGAATTATGATTTTGAGTTAATTGATATGGATTTTACAAAGATTGAGCAGGTAGAAGAGAAGATTAAGGAACATTCTGTATTGCTATCTCAAGTACCTGATAATCCGATTGATGAAGAACAGGAAGAAGAACCAACTGATAAGAAGAGTTGGGGAAATTGGTAAGTGAGGTGAGGGTATGTATTTAGACAAGGATGCAATTCTTAACTCACTTACTAAGGAAGATATAATAAAAATTGTTACTTATTTTGGCTCTAGTTATCCAAAAACAGATAGTAATGGCGATTTAATATTCCAGTCGGTATGTCACGGATCAGATTCGTGGAAATTGTATTATTATCACGAACCAAATGAAGATAAGGGGTACAAAGGAAGAACTTTTCATTGTTACTCTAAATGTTCAGACAGTTTTAATGTTGTTGAATTGGTAATTAGAGCCAATAGAGTTAAAGGTCAAAATTTGACATGGTATAAGGCGTTGCGTTTCGTGGGGGAACTCACAGGAAAGTTAGCTGTTACCAGTGCTGATGAGATTGAGAAAGAAAAGAATCGTATTAATGATTTTGAATGGATTAATCGTTTGAAGTCAGTAAAAAAGAATAGACGTGAAGTGCCTACATTGTCTGAAATTAGTGAAAATATCTTAGACACATTCTACTATGCACCTCATGAAGATTGGTTAAATGACAACATTTCTCGTGAAGCTTTGAGCAGGTATGAGATTGGTTACTATGGATTGACCAATCAAATCGTAATTCCACATCGAGACAAAGACAATCGGTTGATTGGAATTAGAGGTCGTTATCTTGATGAATCTGATATTGAAAGAGTAGGAAAGTATGTTCCACTTCAAATAAGTGGGAATTTTCTTAGTCATCAATTAGGTTCAAATCTATACGGAATCAATGTTACCCAAAACAAAATTAAATCAATACGAAAAGCAATGCTGCTTGAGTCAGAAAAAGGATGTATGCAAAATTATTCATACTTTGGAGAAGATTCATTTGCAGTAGCAACTTGCGGAAGTAATATTACTGTCACTCAGCAAAAATTATTATTGCAATATCTCAAATGTGAAGAAGTGATTGTGGCTTTTGATAGAGAATACCAGGATGCACATTCTTTTGAGGCAGAGATTTATTACAACAAACTTGTAAAAAAAGTAGCAGGATTAGTGCCATATTGCAAAGTTTGTTTGTTGTTAGACAGTGAGAATAGATTGCCTTATAAAGCCAGTCCTACAGATATGGGGAAAGAAACATTGTTGGAATTATTAGATGAGAAGATTGTTATCACAATGGACGAAGTTAATAGAGTGTTGAAAGAATCAAAGAAGGAGAAGTAATTGCAAGAATTAAAAGATAGAGTAAGACCTGTAACTGATAAGGACAAAGGTTTACCTACATTTTCATATAGTAAAATTGAGGTTTTTAAAAATTGTCCTCTTCAGTATAAGTTTAAATATATGGATAAGAAGTATTCACAGGATACTTCAATTGCACTTGAGTTGGGTAGTCTGTGTCATTATGTTTTGGAACAGAAGGGCAGGATGATTGCTTCTAGTCAAGCAGTAGATTATGACAAGTTAAATAATATTCTACAGAATGGAGTGACCGAAACAGACGAAAAAACAAAAGAAGAATTATTAGGTGTAGCACAGCTAAGAAGAAAATATTTTGAAGTATGGCACGAAGCTGATAATGCGAGTGGTGTTTCATATGAAGAAAAAATAAAACTATTTGATAAAGTGTTACACGAAGAAATGGAAGATACTACTTGGCAGCCTACATATTTTGAAAAACCTTTTGAATTTGTATGGGATAACAAAGTTATTTTAAAAGGTTTTATTGACCGAATTGATGTAAAAGATGGTCAGTATAGAACGGTTGATTATAAGACTTCCAAGAAAATATACGATCAGAGTAAATTGGCAACTTCATTGCAGTTTGGAATTTATGCTCTGGCAATTTTAAATGAATTTGGTGAATTACCTATTGAATCGCAGTATAGATTCATCCTTATAGATGATGAACAATATGCTCTTACAAAAGGATGGGAAAAACGTTTAATCAAAGCACTTGATAAAGTGTTTGGTGATATTGAAGCAAGTGAGAATAAAAATCTGTTTATTCCGAAGCCCACGCCATTATGTCATTGGTGCACGTTCTGCACAACAAATCCAGAAGCAATTATTTATAAAAATGAATGTGAATATTATTCAAAGTGGACACCAACTCAAAAGACGTTTGAAGTCAATAAAAAGTGGAATGCTTTGGAGAATAATAATACAGAGAAGAAAAGAAAGTTGGTATTTTAATGACAGAAGAGTGGAGAGTTGTTGAAGAATTCCCACTGTATAGTGTATCAAATTATGGAAGAGTCAAAAATAATTCTAGCAATCATATACTTGTTGGTGGAAAAGATAGAGATGGATATAGACAAGTAACTTTACAAGGAAAAGATAAACAATATAACAGGCGTGTTTGCCGTTTAGTTGCGATTGCGTTTATTCCAAATCCGCTAAAATTACCACAAGTGAATCATAAGGATGAAAACAAACAAAATGACTATGTATGTAATTTAGAGTGGTGTACTGCTTTGTACAATAATAACTATGGTACAAAAACTGACAGTACGAAGAAGAAGGTTCGATGTATAGAAACTCAAGTTGTATATAGCGGATTGCGAGAAGCTGCACGAAACAATGGTGTATCACATAGCACCATAAGACGAGCTTGCTTAAAAAAATATAAGGTTGTTGGATATCATTGGGAATTTGTATAAGGAGAAAATATGGACAAAGTAAAAGTTTTTGAAGAATTATTAAATAAGTTTGAGACAGATGAGATTCGAGAATATTGTACAGATATGATTAAAGAAATTCCAGATTATATCTTCACAATTCCAAGTAGTACATCTTTTAAGTATCATAATAAAACGCAGTGTCAGCCGCATGGTCAGATTTTTCATATTTTAATGTTTGCAGAAGTAATGAATTATGTTCTTGGATTAGAGTATGTAAAAGAAAAGACCAATGAGCGACAGCGAGATTGTTTACGCTGCACACCAATTTTTCATGATGCAATTAAATGTGGGCTAAATGGTTCTCAATATACGGTACACGAACATCCGATGCTTGCAGGCGAGTGGGTGAGAAATACATCTGTTGAACATGATGTAGACGCTGATACAAAAGCATATATTGCAAGATTATGTGAGAGTCATTCGGGTGAATGGACTTCTACAAAGAGAAGTAAGACGGTATTACCAAAGCCCGAAAATGACGAGCAGTTCTTTGTACATATGTGTGATTATTTAGCAAGTAGGTCAAATCTTGATATGACATATTCTGATGATGTAGTTTCTGTATTAGGTGGTGTTGATATTCCAAAAGAAGAACTGCTAGATATCAATTCTTATGTGATTACTTTTGGTAAATATTCAGGAAAAACATTATCAGAAATTAGTGAAATAGATTCTGGTTATATTTCTTGGGCTAAAAAAAATATAACTACAGAACCAGTCAGAAGCTTATTAAAACAGTTATAAGAGGAGGATTTGAGTGAGTTTTTTTGGAGTACATAACCATAGTGCAGAAGGAAGTAATTTAAGACTTCGAGATTCTATAAATAAAGTGCCTGAAATGATTGAGTATGCTCACTCATTAGGTCATGCTGGTATTTGCTTTACGGAACATGAATCTATCACTTCCTCTTTAGATGCACTTAAATACTATGATAGTCACAAGAATTTAGAAGGATGGGAGAATTTTAAAGTTGTTCTTGGTAATGAGATATATTTGTGTACAGAAGATGTAACTGCCGAGAATAAATTTAATAATAGATATCCTCATTTTATTTTAGTCGCATTAAATGCTCATGGGCATCAAGGCATTAGAGAATTAAGTACAAAAGCTTGGACTAAGAACTCTTTTATGCATGTCATGATGCGAGTTCCTACCTATTATAGTGATCTTGAAGAAATGATGGCAAACTATAAAGGAGATATTATCGGAAGCTCGGCTTGCCTTGGGGGAGCATTACCACATAGACTTTTACAGTTTCAGGATTTAGAAAGAGCAAATCCAAAGGAATATGAAAAAATATGGCAATCTTGTAAAAATTGGATTGCATATATGAATGAGATATTTGGTGAAGGATACTTCTTTTTAGAGTTGCAACCTTCTCATATGATGGAACAAATCTATGTCAACCATAAATTAATTCAATTATCAAAAGAAACAGGAACACCATATATTATTACAACGGATGCACACTATCTTAAAAAAGAAGATAGACAGATACATAAAATCTTTTTGGAGTCTCAAGAGGGCGATAGAGAAGTAGATGATTTTTATTCTACCACTTATATCATGAGTGAAGAAGAAATTCATGAATATATGGACGAATACTATGGTCACGATGTAGTCCAAAAAGGATTAGACAATACAATGCTTATATATGAAAAAGCAGAGTATTATAAACTCACAAAAGACCTTGATATTCCGTATATTCCATTAAATACTTCTGAACCAAACAAAGAGTTATATAAAAAGTTTAAGAATCAAATCCCTTTATTAAGTGAGTTTTATCATTCTGAATACGATTGTGATAGGCATTTAGTAAGAGATATTGTTGCTTATATTGACACAGATCCTTATTACCAAACAGACGAAGCTTATGAAAAAATAAACGAATGTCTTCATTATATAAAGGACTCATCTGAAAAAATGAAGGTTCGTTGGTCTAAATATCTTCTTCAGATTGCTATTGATGTACAGATTGCTTGGAGTGCAGGTACATTAGTAGGGGCTGGTCGAGGTTCTGGTGTAGGTTTCTGTCTATTAAATATTCTTGGTATTACACAGATTAATCCATTAAGAGAAAAAACAAAGACGTATCCTTGGAGATTCTTGAATCCAGAACGTGCTTCTGTTTTGGATATTGATATTGATATATGCGGTTCAAAGCGTGAAGCAGTTATTCAGGCTATGAAAGATACATATGGAGAAGATAGAGTTAGTAAGGTTATGACACTATCAACTGAAAAGAGTAGAAGTGCTATCTTAACAGCAGCTCGTGGTTTGAAGATTGATAATGATATAGCTCAGTATATTAGTTCATTGATTGTAGCTGATAGAGGTCAATTAAGAACTTTATCACAAATGTATTATGGTGATGATGATAACCCACCTGTACAAGAATTTGTTACAGAAATGAATAAATATCCTGAATTATGGGAAGCTGCACAGAAGATAGAAGGACTTGTCAATGGTGTAGGTTCACATGCAGGTGGAATTATCTTAGTTGATAGACCATTTACAGATACAACAGCACTTATGAAAACAAATTCAGGTGATGTTATTACTCAGTTTGATTTGCATATGTGTGAAGATTGTTCTCTTATTAAGGTCGATCTGCTTTGTATTGATGCTTTGGATAAAATGCAAGCAGAGTTGGAACTGCTTTTGGAGAATAATGTAATAGAGTGGCAAGGTTCATTGAAAGCTACTTATGAAAAATATATTGGCGTATATACTTTGGAACGTAATGCTAAAGATATGTGGGAAATGCTGTGGAATCACAAAGTAATGTCATTCTTTCAGATGGAGAAAGAGAGTGGCGTACAAGCGGTTGCATTAGCAAAACCTGCTTCTGTCGATGAATTAGCAACCATTAACTCAGTATTGCGACTTATGGCACAGGAAAAAGGTGCTGAAACACCATTACAGAAATATGCTCGTTTTAGAGAAAATATCCAGTATTGGTATGATGAAATGACTGAATATGGTCTGACACAAGAAGAACAAGATATTCTGAAAGATATTATTGGAGTATCATTTGGTATCTGTGAAGCCCAGGAGTATTTGGTACTTTTGACAATGCATCCGAAGATTGGTGGTTTCTCACTAGCTTGGGGTGATAGATTAAGAAAAGCGGTCGCAAAGAAGAAACCAAAAGAGTTCTTGCAATTACAAGAAGAATTCTTTGCTAATGCGGAAGAGAAGCATTTATCAAAGAATTTAACGAACTATGTGTGGAATGTGCTTATTTGCACCCAGCGAGGGTATGGATTCAATAAAAGTCATACACTAGCCTACTCGATTATAGGTCTTCAAGAGCTGAATTTGTGTTATAAATACAGCCCGATTTACTGGCAGACAGCGAATTTAATTGTAGATTCTGGCGCAGTAGATGAAAATGCAGGTGATTCTACCAATTATGGAAAGATGGCAATAGCAATAGCTGCTGTTCAAAAAGAGAATGTTAAAGTAGAACTTCCACTTATCAATTCAGCAGACTTCGGTTTTAAAGCAGATGTTGAGAACAATCGTATCATTTTTGGACTGAAGGGTATCAATGGTATAGGCGATGATATTGTACAAGCAATTATTCAGAACAGACCATTTAATTCTATGGAAGATTTCGCTCATAAAATGCTTGATACAAAGCTTATTACCAAGTCAAAAATGGTTCAATTAATTAAAGCTGGTTGCTTTACAGAATTGTACTCATCGGATAGAAAAGAAACAATGCGTTGGTATTTAAAGAACTATGCTTTTACTCCAAGTGACAAGATTACAATGCAACAGTTCGCAAAAATGACAGAATTGGGTATTATTCCTGAATCATTAGATTTAGCAAAACGTATGGTTAATTTCAAAAAATATGTTTTAGATGATGAAGGGTTGTATGAAAAGCATATAGATGAAGGAAAGAAAGTACCAAAAAGAGGATATCATGATGGTTATTATATTCTCGACAACAATTCTCAGCCTTTCTTCAAGGAACATTTCACAGAAGACTCAGTAATTAAGATAAAAGGAGAATATTATATTGTATCAGAAAAATTGTTTACTAAAGAGGTTGATAAATACATTCAGCCATTAAAGGATTGGTTTGACAATACTGATACATTAGATCTCTATAATGAAGCTTTATTTAAAACTGTTTGGAATCAATATGCTGATGGTACATTACCTTCTTGGTCTATGCAAGCATTAAGTTTCTATGATGGTGAACATGAGTTGGAGAATATTAATGAAGAATTGTATGGCATAGTTAATTTCTTCGATTTACCAGAAGAACCAGAACCTTACGATTATTATACTCGTTATATTGATGGTTCACCAAAGAAAATGCCTAAATTTAAGATATCAAGAATAGCAGGAACAGTTATCAATGCTGATAATTTGCATTGTATGGTTACACTTCTTACGAAGTATGGTGCAGTACATGTGAAGTTTAATAAAGGTCATTATGCATTTTATAATAAACAAATTTCAGCAAAGCTTGATCCGAATAGTGATAAGAAGACTGTACTTGAAAGAAGTTGGCTAAGTAGAGGTTCAAAGATTGTTGTGGCAGGAATCAGAAGAGATGATAGTTTCAGACCAATGATTTATAAAGACACAATTTATCAGCACACAGTAAACAAAGTTCAAGAGATACATTCAGATGGCACATTGCTACTTCAATCTGAAAGAACAAAAGTTGATTAAAAGGAAAGTGAGGACTAATGGCATCAGAAAATAGAATAAAAATTATATGTAGTGTAGAGACAATACGATTTTATAAAAATGAATTTGGAATTGCTGTTGTCTCAGTAGATAAGGTCAAAGAGGGTAAACCTAAGACCGACAAATTCAATCAAATCATAATCAAAGGTACAATGCCACAGTTGGTTGAAGGTAATCCATATGTATTAGTGGCAGATTATGTAGAAGATCCCAAATGGGGAGGACAATACAATATCATATCAATCTATAGTGCCATTACCTTTAATGAGAATGACAAAGTTGGACAGAAGAAATTCTTGTCCACTTTGTTCACCCCACTTCAGATAGAAAATATGTATGATACATTGGATGATCCGTTTGATTCTTTGAAGAATAACAAAGCAGAAGATTTAGTAAAGGTCAGAGGTTGTGGATTAGACACGGCTGCACGATGGATTGAAAGATTTAATCGGAATATCCATTTAGCAAAAATCTTCTCAGAGTTGGAGCAATACAATTTGACAAACAATATGGTGAATAGATTGATGGAACGATATAACTCACCTGATTTAGTTGTTGAAAAGGTTAAAAATAATCCATATATCTTATGTAATGAAGTAAAAGGTATCGGTTGGAAAACAGCAGATAAAATAGCACTTGATAGTGGAATGGAAGAATTTTGTTCTCAACGTATTAGTGCTTTTATCTACAAATATCTTGAAGATTCTGGTCAGAATGGTTGTTCATGGATTACACCTGATGAGTTAATGGGGGCAATTATTGATGAACTTGGCGAAGATGTTCCCGATATAAATATTACAGAAGCAATTCATGATATGGGTGATGAGTTGTGGTGGAATGAAGATAAGACACAGATTGGTCTTAGAAAATTCTACAATATTGAAGATAAAATTGCCAAAGAATTAATCCGATTAAGAGATGCAAAATCAGAGATTACATATGGCGATTGGGAAGATACAATCAAGCATGTCGAGCATAAGAATGGTTGGCAGTTTACAGAAGAACAGCGAATGGGTGTAAAAGAAGCACTTGAAAACAATGTAGTTGTTATTCATGGTGAAGCTGGAACAGGTAAGAGTTCATCCGTGTCTGCTTTTCTTGAAGCGTTGAAAGATTATGTATATGTACAGTGTGCTTTATCTGGTCGTGCAAGTTCTCGAATGGCTGAAATCACAGGAGAAGAAGGATATACAATTCATAGATTGCTTAAATATCCTTGTACTGATGATGGGGGGAAGAATGGTTTTACATATCATGATGAAAACCCATTGGATGTTGACATTGTAATCGTAGATGAGATTTCAATGGTTGATGCTTATCTTTTCTATTATCTTTTAAGAGCAATCCCTTCAGGTGCAAAGCTTATCTGTCTTGGAGATATGGGACAGTTAGAGTCAATTGGGTGTGGCAACATTGCGTTTGATATGATCAATTCTCCTGAGATTCCTACGGTATATCTTAGTCAAGTACATAGACAAGCAGCAGCATCAGCCATTGTGACAGAAGCAAGACGTATTCGTAAAGGAATACAGATTGTAGAAAAAGACTGGGTTGGTACAGAGACAAGAGGAGAATTGCAGGATTTATCATTAGATTGTTATTCAGATAAGAGTAATACTTTCTATAAAATAATGCAGAGATTTTCAGAAGTAATGAACACAGAGAACTTCAATGTTATGGAAACTCAGATACTTGTTCCCGTTAAAAAACAAGGTGATGCTTGCACTTATAACATCAATAATACGATTCAGGATTTATATAATCCAGAAAACGACAATAAAGAACAGATTGAGGTTGTATCACAGGGCAAAGTAACAATTCTTCGAGAAGGAGACAAAGTTATCAATACACAGAATACATACAAAACCAATCCACCTATCTTTAATGGTAATCTTGGTATTATTAAAAAGGTATTTCCAGAAGATAAAGCAGTGCTTATTTCATTTATGGGTATTGGAGAGGTATACGTAGAAGGAACACAAGTTAATAGTATTGAACTTGGTTATGCGATTACAGTTCACAAGTCTCAAGGTTCTCAGTTCGATCATGTTATTTTCGGCATTGATTTTTCATCATATTCCCTGTTAACAAGAGAATTATTATATACAGGAATTACAAGAGCAAAGAAAAAATGTGATTTGGTTGCTCAAACTGGTGCTTTGAGAATGGCTATCAGTAAAGAGGGCGTAAGTAAGAAACAGACTCACTTACAGCAGTGTTTATATGACACAGCTCATCCCAAATTGGTATTTTAAGAGAATAATACAATAGAGGATTTCTGGAATGCCCATAAATAGGGCGTTTCAGAGACTTAAAAAGCCAAGGAAAGACGGATTTCTTTTGCATACAATATATAGTGCATGTACAACATAAAAACATACTATATATTGTACATTGAAACAATAAAAATAACAAAATAGGAGGATTTATGAGTTCAAAAGACAATTCATATGCAAATACAGACAAAAAGACATTATTTTTATCTGATGATGTAGATAACGAATCTATTGGTAAATTAACATGGAGCATTTTACAACAGATTCGAGAAGATGATGAGAAAGATGAGAAGGAAAAAGATTATAAACGTGAGCCAATTAAACTATACATCAACTCGTATGGTGGATCTATTGATGATATGTGGGGATTAATTGATGTCATTCTTAATAGCAAAACTCCAATATATACATATTGTACAGGATATGCAATGAGTGCAGCTTTTAAGATTTTCTTAGCAGGACATAAAAGATTTTGCTACAAACATTCAACATTTATGTATCATCAGATGAGTTATTGGAAAAGTGGTAAATATCAGGATTTGGTAGAAGACAGAGAAGAAATGGACTGGATGAATAAAAAGATTGAAGAATATGTAATCGACAGAACAAATCTCACGAAAGATGATATTAATGAGATTCGTGAAAAGAAGAAAGACTTCTATATTCATTCTGATGAAGCAGTCAAGTACGGAATTGTCGATGAAGTTTTGTAAAAGTTGAATTGACGAATTTCGAAAAGGAGATGAATTATATGGCATATTGTCAGAGATGTGGTGAATATTGCCAAGACCATTATACATATTGTAAGAGATGTTATTTTGAACTTAGACAACCATTTGGGAAAGCAATAGAAAGAGCTCACAAATGTAGAAAATGTGGGTGCACTATATATGGAAGATATAACTATTGTTTATCATGTGCTCAGAGAAAGGGTTTTATTAATAAATCAAATTATTAAAATGATAAAACAAGAATCGACAGTTTCTTTGGAAGATGAAAGGAGAATAAATGAAAGCAGTAGATTTGATTAATAGATTAAATGAAATTGGATATGACGAAAATACAAAGCTGACTTTTAGCTGTGTAGATGGAGATTCAGGTGAATGTTATGATATTCCATTTGATGAAATTAGTTATGGAGAAAAATTAACTGGTGAACCTTATCATAATGATGCAATTGATATAGGTTTAGATGTTGATTCGGTAAAAGATTATATCCAGGCTAAGTCTGATGGATATATGAACGATATGATCGATGAAATAAGAGAAGTTTTAAGCAAGCACGATCCTTGGAGAAATTAATGTAACAGGAAGCCATTATTTCATGCGGAGATTAGAAGGGATTATTTTTAGAAGAAAGGTAGGAAGTTGAATTTTATGAGATTTAGACACATTTGTAAACACACTATACAACATAGTAGTAATGAGCAAAACAATAATCTTGACACCTTGCTTACAGATCTCAGAGATATCCAGAATAAGATTGAGTTTACAGAACAAAAAATCAAAGAAATCGAAACGCCACCATATATTGAGTATGATGAAAAAGACAGGTTTCTATATGCACTTGACACAGTGATAGATAGACGATTTAGACCTCAAGATTTATTTAATCAAGATATAGATAAACTAAAGCAATTTGCATTATATCTGTTAGCTGCCTGTAATTGTGGTGAAGAATATAAAAAATTACAAAACACTTTGAATAGGCTGAAAAGGCAAGAAACAGATATCAAAGAAAGCTTACATATCAGATAATTAAGAAAATGAGGTGATAACTTATATATTTCTAAAGATAACCTAGATACAAGAATTGAGGTGATATTTTGCAAAACAATTATGTGGAAGAGTTAAAGAATGGTAAGCAGATTAGAATAAAATATAGTAAGTTGGTACATGATTGGATTGATGACAATAGCGGTTGGATGGAAGAACTATGGTGTTATGACAACAAGCTTGATTTATTCAAATGTTATTATCCAACATCTACATATGATAACGATTTTTATACAACTCATACAGAGGAACAAACACAAAGTTTTATGGAGGAGGCTGTCAGAGATTTTGATAATGAATATGAAGATGCCGATGTATTAGATATTATTATAGAAAATTCAACTATTCCAGTTAGCACACTTACTATTAGAGAAGCTGCTATTGAAAAATTAAAAACAATGACAGATGAAGAAATCAAGAGAAGAATATTATTATAAAAATTTATCGCAATGCATTTCTTAGAGCAATTCGCTCATCATTTCACAAATAAAAAGAGAATAAATAATCAGGAGGTGGTTCTTATAGAATGGTATGCATTTTATCATGATATTAACAGACGAAAGATAATTAAGTGGAATATTTTTGAACATAGTACATTTAGAGATAAAGTAGAGGATATGTTAAAAGAGAATCTAACTAAGGAAGAATTTTCTGCTCAATTAAAGAAAGAATTAATGTATTACATGTGGAGTAAATCAGAGTATGAATTGATTTTGCATTCGTGGATTGGAGATGCTAATGATGTCAAGATTGACATTTATGACCAGGTGACAATGAATTGGGGCAGTTTTGTTGATTATGTCTGGAAGTTTAGAAAGGAGAAATAACAATTGAAAACAATTTTTAATTGGTTTGGTGATGATTGGAAGAGAATAAAGAATCATTGTAGAACTACGGATAATAAAGATTTTACAGAGAACGAAGCAACAGATACTTTTAAAAAGAAGTTGCTCATATCTGAACATTCGCCAATTAGATTACTTGAATTTGATTGGTCATGGAAAAGTATTTATTATTGGCTGAGTACAGAATGGTCAAGACATAAATTTGAAAAATTTATTAGTTCTCAAAGAGATGATAGATTGGTTGATGATACTCCACGAGGAAAGAAACCACAAGATGCATTGGTAAATTTTGATGGATATGCTAATGAACAGAATCTTATTGACTCATGGAGAAAAAGATTATGTGGAAATGCTACACCTGAAGCGATTGAATTAGCAGAAGATTTTAAGATTGAACTACATAAAACTCATCCATTAGAATCAGATGTTTTAGTGCCTAATTGCATTTATAGGGCAGGGTGTCCTGAGTTTGGTTGCTGTGGTAAGATTTCTGAATTTATAAAATGGGCAAAGGATAATAGTAAGGAAATTAATTGGCTTAATATTCAAAATAGGTATGATTTATACAATGAATGGTTTTATGAAGTACACAAGTAAATGTTCATTTCACAAAGAGGAGGCGATCATAATTAGAAATCCAGCACGTATAGATCAATTTACAGCAGAATTAAATAGAATATGGAAGAAATATTTTCCTGATTGGAGATACGGACAACTTATGATGAATTTTCTTGGATGGGTATCTTGCGACAAGAAAATTGATCCGTTTTTCATTGAGGAAAATAAGATGCTTACATATTTAAAAGAATATTGTGGAGAGGAAGTGGACGATGGAAACAGTAATTAGTTTATTTAAACAGATACAATCTACGAGCAGTTTAAATGAGAAGAAAGTGATTATCAATGACACTAAAGATAATGAATTATTCAAGAAATGTTTAAAATTTCTATGTGATTCTAATATACAAACTGGTTTGTCTACCAAAAAAATTTCTAAGAAAGTTCATCCATCAAATTATATTTTGGCAGAATTTGAAGATGTTATACAATATTTGAAAATTAATAATACAGGAACAGATTATGATATTTCAATGATACAAAGTTTTATCAATGAGCAACCTAAAGAATATCGTAGTTTTTACATAGACTTAATTACAAAGAAATTCCGTCTTGGATGTGATAAGAAAGTCGTCAATAATGTTATTCCTGGCTTAATCCCATCTTGGGACGTACAGCAAGCTTATCCTATCTCTGAAAAGAACGAGCCTAAAGATGGTGAGTGGTTTGCTCTATCTCAAAAACTTAACGGATCTAATGCCGGATGGAAACACGGACAATTAATAAGTAGACAAGGTAAGCCATTTACAGGACTTGATCATATAATCAAAGACCTTAAAAGACTTCCTAATATAGATAATTTCTTTATTAATGGAGAATTAATTCGTAAAAATTATGATAACCTTTCTGATAATGATAATTTCCAGTTAGGAACTGGCATTATCAATTCTGATGATTCTGATAAATCTTGTATTAAATTTGTAATTTATGAAATACTCCCAGTTGAAGAATTTACACAGGGTAAAAGTCAATTGACGTATCGGCAGCGCAGAACTCAGTTAATTAACCCTCTTACTGTAGCCATTTCGAGACTGAATACCGACAATCTTGAAGTTGTACCTATTATATATGAAGGAACTGATAAATCAGTTATTCCATTATTACTTGATAAAGCAGATAAAGACGGTTGGGAAGGTCTTATGCTTAATAAGGATACTAAATGGAAGAATAAACGCAACAACGGGATTCTTAAAATCAAGTCATTTAAGCATTCCGATATTCGTTGTACTGAAATTATTGAGGGCGATGGTAAATATAAAGGTACATTGGGATTAATTAAATGTGATTATAAAGGGCATGAGCTTGGTGTAGGATCTGGATTTACAGATAAGCAGCGAGATTATTATTGGAATAATCCTGATGAGATTATAGGGAAAATTGTGCAAATTAAATTCAAAGCAGAAACTAAAAATAAAGATGGTGGAATTTCAGTTCAGTTCCCTATTTTCGAAATTGTGAGAACCGATAAAACCGAACCGTCTTATAATTAATAGAGAGGAGTAACTATGAGCAAATTAAAAGATAAAATGTCAGGCAATATCTTACTAATCATTGGATTTATTATACTTGTAATACTTGCATATGCTGTAAGCTGGATTGCAACTTGTGGAATTATCAAGCTTATTACGCTATGTTTTGGATGGACATTCAAGTGGTCTATTTCAACAGGTATTTGGTTAGCATTAATTTTGGCAAGAACAGTTTTTAAATCAGATAATAAGTAAAGGAGATGAATTTATTTTTATACGAAAGTTAAAAGAAATATTAAAACGAGACACATTTTATTGTGTGATGTTGATGATTGCAATTATTCTACTGATTGTAAATATTATTGTATTACATCATGTGAACAAAGCAGTAGATCAAACATATAACAAATCGTCAAAAGAAGTCGATCTTATCATTGAAGATCCAAATAATGACATTCAACCAATTCTTATTTATTCTAATCCAGTATCGGATTATGAAGTATCTAATAAGCCAAAAATTATCGAAATAGAAGATTATGGCATTTCTGAAATTAAAATTGAAGAAACAATTGAAACAGAAATCATAAATGATATTCCAACAACAATTGAAAAAGAGAATATAAAAATCACATATAACTCAGATAGTGTGCTTACGGCTTCTAAAGGTGTGAATTATTACAATGGGAATAAAGAAACATATTATAACTTAGATATGTCAGGTTGTGTATCTATTATGAGGAATATGGGGAACACTGATGAATATTGGGTGAGAGAAGATGGCTGTAAAATGCTTGGTAATTATATTATGTGTGCAGCAAATCTTGATATTCACCCACGAGGATCATTAGTGGAAACAAGTTTAGGAACTGCAATTGTCGTTGATACTGGTGGATTTGCTGACAGCAATCCAAATCAAATTGACATTGCGGTTAACTGGTAAGGAGGTATACACATATGCATAAAGTATTTTGTATTATTGGACGAACTGCATCTGGTAAATCAACAATTGTGAGTGCAGTTGCAAAAGATATGAAGTTAAAAGTCTTGAAATCTTATACGACAAGAGCAAGACGTAAGAATGAAGTTGGAAAACATTGTGATCACACATTTATTTCTGCTGACGATGTAAATAAATATATGAATGACATGGTTGCCTATACAGAAAGATCGGGCTATTGTTCTTTCGCAACAGAGTCGCAGTTAATGAATTCTGACTTATATATCATTAATCCCAGTGGTTATTCAGACTTAATTAACACGACAAGAGATATTCCGAATTTACAGTTGATTGACATTTGGATTGACTGTGATACCGACCAGTTACAACTTCGATCGAAGAAAAGGTCTACAGCAGATAATTGGCAAGCTAATTACATAAAAGAAGAGGAAGAGTTTAATAAGATTTATTTTAATATTGATCCAAAACATTCATATCATGTAGACAATAATGGTGATATATCAGAAGCAATTGGAAAAGTCGAAAGTATTATATTATATGAGCAGCATTTAGCTTAGAGGTGGTGAGAGAGAATGTTTGAGAGTTTCTGTAAGCATAAATCTTACAAAATAATCAGATGCGAAAAGAGTGAACGTAAATATATGTGTCAGTGTGTGAAATGCGGTAAGCAGTTTGAGCTACCAAAAGCACCTGACGAAATGTATATAATTGGGCAGATTGTAAAACTATGGTAAGGAGGTAAATATGTTTAAAGAGTATTGGATTGAATTAGATACCATTGATGGAGCAAAGCAATTAAATGCAATTGCACTCAGTTATGAAGAAGATATAGATATTATTAAGGGTAGGTATGTCATTGATGCAAAATCAATTCTTGGTATCTTCAGCTTGGATATTTCGAAGCCAGTGAAAATAAAGATTCATTCTGATGATCTATCCGTATTGGATAAGTTCTATCAGGATATTAAAGATTTTGTTTTGTAAAATATTATATATAAAGAAGAGGTGATTTTAGTGAGTCGAATACGTGATTTGTATATCGATTATGACTGATGGGTGCATAGTTAATACGATTAAAGCCATATGTGAGATGTATAATGAAGATTTTAAATACTATAAAAAGTTTAGGCATATTGATTGGTGGGAAATTAATACATGGAATTTTGAAGAGTGTAATTGTGCTAAACCATCATATATTGATTCATATTTTAATCAACCAAGATTTTTTCAATATATCACTTATATGGATTGGGCGAAGGAGATATTAGATGAACTGAAAGAAACTTATAAGATAAGTATTGTTTCTGCTGGTTATAGTCCAAATCTATATGGCAAATCAATTTGGATTAAGGAGAATTTACCTTATTGTGATTTTATAGGAGTTAATTTAAAACAATATAAAAATAAGGGACATATAGATATGAGTAATGGTATTTTCATTGATGATTCTTACACTAATTTAATAACATCAAACGCAATGATGAATATATGTTTTGGAGATATATATACATGGAACAAAGATTGGCAAGGTATAAGATGTAAAAATTGGCATGATGTTAATGATTTTTTAGGAGGTTTAGTTAAGTAGTGAAATATATGACAAGCCATGAGTTAGCGAAAGAACTATTGAGTAGACCTGATCATATGATAACCGCAACACATGGAAACAGAGAATATAGTATTAGAGATTATCAAATGGCAGTGGATTACCGCAACTATGATGACTCAACAACTTATTGGACTCTGAATTTGTGCTCAGAGAGAATTATATAAGAAAGGAATGTATATGAGCATTGCATTAATAGGGCAAGAATGTAGTGGTAGACATACTGTGTTAAATGAATTATTGACTATGGGATACGATACCATTAGATATTATACGACAACTCCTGATTACGGATACGATAATAACTATCATATTAGCGACAAAGAATTTTGTGAAATGATTGATAGTGAGCAGTTCCTATATTGGGAGGCTTTTGAAACAAATGATGGCATTAATTATATCGGGACTAAATATTCTGATTATGCTGGTGGAAATAAAGTTGTTATAGTAGAAGATATGGCAAAGTTACATACATTAGTTTCGTACTTCCCCGAGTTTAAGTCTATTTATTTAAAGGTAGATAAACATGAAATTAATAATCGAATAATGTCTATATATACTACGAAAGATGCCGTTAAAAAGGTAAAAAAGCGTAACAAGAAGTTAAAGGCGAGAAATCAAGGGATGGAAACACTTGCCGATTGTATAGTTGATAATTATGGCAGATTACCTTATCAAACAGCAGTGATATGCAAGTGGTTTGATCAAGAGTAGGTGAAAAGGTTGAATTTTTATGGAGTTGAGAAAAGAGAAAAATGAACGTTAGTAAAGCAGAATATGAAGTAAAAACAGCAATGGCAAACGATTTATTAAAAGCAGAAGAGTATATCAATTCACTTGGTGTTGAAACAAGGAACCCAGGTGATGATGACAAATTTAGAAGTATATACGATGTGTTGAGTGACATTGTGACAGTATGGAACAATAATCCAACCATCGGCAAAGATGTAGAAGAGTTCTTAGCTGGTAATCCTGAGACTTCTGATGAATTAGATGAATTTATAAGCCACTATAATTTGGACGGAATTATGAGAAACAGATAGGAGGATATATATTGACAAAAGTAATTAAAAGAGATTGTACAGAAGTTAATTTTGATAAATCAAAAATCTCAGTAGCAATTCTTAAAGCAATGAAAAATGGTTCAGGTATTGTAAAACAAAAGATTGCAGAAGATATTGCAGACGAGATTGAAGAGGAATGTAAAAACAAAGAAGAAGTAAGCATCTCTGATATTGAATCAATGGTTTATGATAAATTGATTACTAAGAAGCAGAGACTTACTGCAAAAGCATACGAGGGATATAGAAGTATTCGTGAGTTTCAGAGAGAAAATGAGAATACAACAGACATAGAGATTCATGACCTTGTAGAAGATAAAGACGAATATTGGAAAGATGAAAATGCAAATAAAAATCCAGTATTAAATCCTACCAAAAGAGATTATATTGCTGGATCTGTTAGTACAGATATGACAAAAAGATATTTATTATCTCCTGAAATAATTCAAGCTCATAATGAAGGACTAATTCATTTTCATGATGCCGATTACTTCTTGCAGCATATGCATAACTGTGGGTTGGTTAATTCTGAAGATATGCTTCAAAATAATACCGTAATTAGCGAAACTCTTATTGAAACGCCACATAGTTTTTCAACTGCTTGCAATATCGAAACACAGGCAATTGCTCAGATTGCTAGTAATCAATATGGAGGACAGAGCATTTCTTTAGCACATCTTGCTCCATTTGTTAATGTGAGTAGAAAATCAATCAGAAAGAAAGTAACAGAAGAATTATATGATAATGGATTGATTAATGAGTATAATGAAGATCTTGCAGAAGTTGTTAATATAACAGATAAACGATTGAAAGAAGAAATAGAAAAAGGCGTTCAAACAATCCAATATCAGTTGGTCACACTTATGACAACAAATGGACAAGCACCTTTTATCACAATTTTTATGTATCTGAATGAAGCAAAGAACGAATGTGAGAAAGCTGACTTAGCAATGTTAATTGAAGAAATGCTTCACCAGAGAATTCAAGGGGTAAAAAATGAAGATGGTGTTTACATTGCTCCTGCATTTCCAAAGCTTATTTATGTATTGGAAGAAGATAATATTACAGAAGATTCTAAATATTGGCATCTTACAGAATTAGCTGCTGAATGTTCATCTAAGAGACTTGTTCCTGATTACATATCCGAAAAAATGATGCTTGAATTAAAGGGTGACGTTTATACATGTATGGGCTGCCGAAGTTTTCTGACCGTTGACAGATTTACAGATAAAGTAGGGAATATTGCAAACGCAAAGAACTTTGATCCAAGCAAACACAAATATTATGGACGATTTAATCAAGGTGTCGTGACAATTTCTCTCCCAGATATTGCTTTCTCCTCTGATGGTGATTTTGATAAGTTTTGGGAAATCTTTGAGGAAAGAACTGAGTTGTGTCATAAAGCACTTAGGGCAAGACACGAGAGATTACTTGGTACGTCTTCTGATGTAGCACCTATTTTATGGCAGCATGGAGCATATGCGAGATTAAAGAAACATGAGAAAATTGACAGACTTCTTTATGATGGTTATTCTACAATATCACTTGGTTATGCTGGTTTATATGAATGTGTAAAATTTATGACTGGTCACTCTCATTCGGATGAAGGAATTGGCGAAGAGTTTGGATTAAAGGTTATGCAGGCGTTAAATGATAAATGCAATCAGTGGAAACAAGCTGAAAACATTGACTATAGTTTGTACGGAACACCGCTGGAAAGCACAACTTACAAATTTGCAAAGTGCCTAAAATCTCGTTTCGGTAGCGATATCTTTAAAAAATTAGATGGGTTTGATAGAAATTATATTACTAATTCATATCACATTCCTGTCTTTGAACATATCACGGCATTTGAAAAGTTAAGAATCGAATCAAAATTCCAAAAATTAAGTCCAGGAGGAGCAATTTCATATATCGAAGTACCAAGTATGAGTCATAATATTCCTGCTATATTAGAAGTTATTAAGTTTATTTATAACAATATCATGTATGCAGAGATTAACACAAAGAGTTGTTATTGTGAAAAATGTGGCTTTGATGGTGATATTCCTCTTGTATCAGACGAAAATAATAGACTTAAATGGGAATGCCCTAGCTGTGGGAACACTGACAATACAACAATGGATATAGCATTTAGAGTTTGCGGTTATATTGGTACTGCAAAAAATGGTGGTAATCAGGGTAGGTATGGTGACATTCATGATCGTGTTTATCATTTAGACGACATGGAATATACGGAGGATTAAATATGAGATATTCAAGTATACGTAATCTTGATATTTCAAACGGTGAGGGAGTTGGAGTCTCCCTCTTCGTTCAAGGGTGTGACAGGCATTGTTTCAATTGTTTCAATTCTGAAACATGGGATTTTAATGGTGGAAAAGAGTGGACAGAAGAAACAAAAAATAAATTTATGGAACTTATTGATAGACCATATATTAATCGAATTTCTGTTCTAGGGGGTGAGCCTTTAGCGGAACAAAACCTTGATGAAGTCTTGTCTCTAATTAAGGAAATCCATAGTTCTTTTCCTGAGAAAACCATCTGGTTGTATACAGGTTTTCGATGGAATTACATAATGAATTATCAACCTGTAGAAACAGATGGTTTTGATTATTTTGATTATATTGAAGAATCTTATAATGACGGATTGATGGAAAAACGCAAGCAGATAATTTCTTTATGCGATGTCGTGATAGACGGAGAATATATAGATGAGCAGAAAGATCTCACACTCAAGTGGAGAGGTTCAAAAAACCAAAACTGCATTGATGCAAAACAATCTCTTGCTCAGAACAAAGTAGTTTTATATTGTGATTAAATTAAAAGGAGGTATACCCTTATGGCAGTAGCAATTATAACATTTTTTCTTGGTTGCATTCTCGGTATAACTGTTGCATCATTATGTAGTGCAGCCAAAACAGGTGATGATCTTATATCATCATGCACAGAAGAAGGTGAAGAACAATATCATATCTAATAGAGAAGTTTAAAGGAATTTATCGGATCAAAGCACCAATAGATACAAATACAAATGATTTTCCACGAAAGATTAATGGTCAATATGAAGACATAGATTTATACATCGACTGTCAATTTGGCAATAAAGTATTCTACCAAGGTAATAGCACTTTGTTGGCATATATTCCATCGATCGGACGAGGCAGAAATATTATTCAAAAGATTAAAGAAACAAATCCATCAATTATATGTAATATAGAAGAAACAGATGAAGAAATTCTATTTGAATTCAAATATGTCAATTCTGACAAAATTATCCCATTGTTAAAACCTAGAACCAATGGTGCAAATATATCACCATTCTCAAGCAAGAATTTACCACGAAATAATGAATATAGAATACCAGATGAAGCCTTGGGTGAATATAAGGAAATAATCCAAAATGTACCCCAGAACAAGCTTCTCAGCATTAATGTTATACAGAATTCTTTTATCAAGTCGTTGGTATCAAAGAAGCATCCATTATCCGAAATAAAAGCTGATATGAGATTAAAAGGATTGCATGGTAAGGAATACATACATTCTATTGGCAAGTGGGATAAGTATATTAAATATTTAAAGGAGAACTTATATGGAAACAATTAAGATAAAGTATTTTGACAATGAGATAGATAAAATTGAAAAGATTAGCAAAGGAGATTTAATTGATCTTCGTGCAGCAGAAACAGTAGAAATGAAAAAGGGTGAATTCCGGCTAATTTCTCTTGGCGTAGGCATGAAGTTGCCTAAAGGTTACAAAGCAAATGTATATCCGAGAAGTAGTACATATAAGAATTTTGGCATTATTCTAGCAAATAGTGTTGGTCAAATAGATAATAGTTACAGCGGAGATAATGACTGTTGGAAATTCCCCGCAATAGCATTAAGAGATACCATAATTCGTAAGAACGATCGAATTTGTCAGTTTGAGATTCAGAAGATTCAGCCTGAGATCGAATTCGTAGAAGTTAATCACTTAGATGATGAATCAAGAGGTGGAATTGGATCTACTGGAACAAATTAAAGAGGTGAGCATATATAGAACAAACAGTGGAAATTAAGGACAAGATTAATCTTACCATTAAAGAAGCATCGATATACTCTAATATTGGAGAAACTACAATTAGAAAACTACTATCTGCAACGGCATGTCCTTTCTTATTAAAAGTGGGTAATAAACAGTTAATTAAAAGAAATGAATTCGAGAAATATTTAAATAGTAAGCATTTTATATGAGATTGATATAACAATAAGAATCTTTGTGTGGTATAATACATACACGCAGAGATTCTTTGCCTTATATAAAGGAGGAATTACGATTGGGCAAAGATCTAAAAGGAAAAGAATTAGGGCAAGGTATCGTCCAAAAAAAGAGTGGTAGATATGAAGCAAGATATGTTGATCGTTTTGGCAAAAGAATATCGATTTCAGGCAACGATTTAAAAGATGTTAAAAAGCGATACAATGAAGCATTGTATGAAAATGATAAACAAATCAACATCAGAGAGAATATCACACTCGATGAGTGGTATAAAGAATGGATGGATGTTTATAAGTTTGATGTTATACGAGAAAATACAAAAAAATATTACAACACAGTATACAAAAAGCATATATCGCCTTATCTTGGTATGTTCCATTTAACAGATATTACTCAATATCAAATTAAAAAGAGGCTCAAAGAGTTAAAAGAGAATGGGTACAAATTTGAAACTTGTAATAAAGTAAAAATCTTACTGGTTGATATTTTTAATAAAGCTCTTATAAACGAATATGTGCGAAGAAATCCAGCAAGGGGAATCACTTTAAAAAGAGACGAGAAAAAAGATATTAGAGTATTAACCAGAGAAGAACAAGTAACCTTCTTCGATTGTTGTAAAGGCACATTCTATGACAATCTATTCGTGACTGCTGTATCAACAGGAATGCGAATCGGAGAACTTGCAGCATTAAAATGGGAAGATATTGATTGGAATAACATGGTTATTAATGTCAGAAAAACGCTTGTATACCAACAATACGAAGGTGATGCCAAAAAGGATTTTCATTTTGAAAACCCTAAGACAGATACAAGCACAAGAAAGATACCAATTAATAGACAATGTGAATTAGCCTTAAAGAAGCAATTCATGCAAAAAAGAGCTGTAGCATCCAAACAGCCAATCACAAAAAATGTCAGGGGAGATTGTGCAGATTTGTTATTCACAACAAGATTTAATACACCTTTAAATTCTCAAATTGTATGTGATGCAATCAACAAAATCATTGAAGAGATTAATCTAACAAAAGACTGTTTAGATGAAATGGAATCATTTTCTGCACATTGTTTTCGCCACACATTTGCCACCCGTTGCTTTGAAGCTGGCATTGCACCAAAGACAGTACAAAAATATCTGGGACATGCTACATTACAAATGACAATGGATCTATACACGTCTGTTATGCCACAGCATATGGAGACAGAGATGAATAAATTTGCAGATGTACTTGACACCATCTCACAATCGGGTGATAATCTTGTCGAAAAACAATACAAAAATACCGTCCATAATGCTAAAATAACTGTTTTTCGTGGAGACTCAATGGGATATAACTGGTGTTAGTGGAGACAAATATTCAAAGAATGGCTTAAAATAAGCATTTGTGAAGTACCAATTTTAACAACAAGAATATCTTATTACGTCTACCAGATAACCCCTTATCTGTGGACAGAAAAGGCGGATAAAAAGAAAGATGAAACAGCAGAATAAACGATTAATACTTCTATGTATAGCAGCTTTGTTGATATTGTTTATGGGAGCCGGGAAAAATACCGGAAATGTGCAGGCTGCGGAATCAGTAAAGAAACAGGAATTATCACAGGACGAGAACACACATACATTTTCAAATGCCAGTGACGGTTCCTTCCAATATGATTATGCAGTAAAGTCAGATTACTATAAAGGTATGGGTGTAGATGAGAGCACCGGACTGAAATATGCACTTGTAAGCTATGATGAGAAGCTGTGGGCGGTTGTAGTAACTAAGAAAAGTGAGTTTAATGGTTCCTATGATACCAGCTCTTATACAGGCAAGATGTCATTGAAATTTAAGCCGGCAACGACAAAGACCGTGCTTCGGTTTTCAAAAAATAAAACCGGAAACACAGCTCTTGAAAAATGCTTTTACTATAGTGACGATTATTCCATTCTGACAACCGGTTTTTCAAAGGATATATATTACATTGACGGAACACCGGTAAAAGGAATCAAGAAGGTAGCGGGAACGTATTATTTCTTCCGGAAAGGAAAGCGGGTGGATGAAACCGGCTGGTATCCATATGGAAGATCACAGGTATATGTAAAGGATGGAAAGGCAATATTCCGCTTTTCAGGAGATGCCTGTTATTCATTTACAAATGGCAAGAAACAGCGTGTAACGGATCGTTACATCAGCGTTAAAGGCACAGTGTACTGGTTTGATGCAGCGGGTGCACTGGCACAGGGAATGAAACAGGCCGGCGGAGAATATTATTATCTGCGGGATGGTGTAAGCCGTCGGAACTATTATAAAAAGGTTGATCGTTATGGCTATTATTTTGGCGAAGATGGCAAAGCAGTAAGAGATACATGGGTAAATGTAAAAAATGCCATGATGTATTTTAATGCAAATGCACGTAATACAAAGACCTATTATCTGGATGGATATAAGGACAGCGAGCGGATCGGAATGTATAAGATCTACAGTAAAAACAAATGGAATTTTGTAACAGATGGCATTTATAAGATCGATGGCTCATTTGTATATTTTAAAAATGGAAGACATTATACATCAACCAGATGGTACAGCTCAAATGATACGACCATGTATTATATCCGAAAGGGAGAAGTGCTCTATAAACGAAAACAGTCCGGAAACGGATATGTGCTGTATCAGGCAAATGGAGTCAGATGGAAGAAAGTTTCCAGTATGTGGGCGCCATATAATAAAGGAAAAACCTTTTACTATGATAAAAATGGAACAAGTCTGTACCGGTATTTTAATGCCAGCTATTCAAAGAGCAAATACAGGAACACAGTATGGATCTATGATGCAGGAAGTTCCGGATGGCAGCAGGTAACAGATAAATTATTAAATATTCATTCGGATTATTATTATATACCGGAAGATGGCGTGATAAAGGCAGAAGAGGGCTGGCAGACCATTGACAAAAAAACTGCAGTCTATACGGATGCTTCCGGAAAAGTATCAAAATACATATATTATGACAAGACCGGAAAATATTCCATATACAGAGAAGGACAGAAGCTGGATCAGATCGTTCCGGGGATTGTTACTGTCCAGATCAATGGCAAGACGGTATATTACCTGATGAATGAACAGGGACAGAGTGTATCTGGAAGTCAGTCCGTGGATGGATATCTATATGACTTTGATAAATATGGACGTGCATATAGCAGACGACTGGAAGGTTCTGTTTACTGGGATACGGATGCATGGATGAAGCGCGTGATCCTGGCATATCTGGGTAAGACAAATATATATTGCAATGTATTTGTCGATCAGGCATTTGCACTTGCTGGTGGAGATGTTCCATCGCAGAAACTTGCGGTTCAGTATACAAGTCCGGAAAAAGGCGGTATCCTGTTAGATCGGATGTATACCGGAACGGAATGGGGCGGTGCCGGAACTGTGACCGGAAAAGTTGTTCTGTCAGATGGGAAAAGCTGGATGAAACAGGATTCGATTCAGTTGAATTCAGATATTGTAGATTTCTCATATGATGCATTAACTCCGGGAGACGTGATCGTATATTATAAAAACGGAGAGACAGAGGCAAGCCATGTTTCCCTGTTTCTTGGTAAGTTTAAAAATGCGGCAGCGGTTAAGAAATATCTGATCCGGATGGGTGTTCCCAAACAGTTGGCGGAAGCCTGTGTCAAGGACTGGGGCGCTTATTATGATAATGATGGAACTTACTGGTGTATTCACGGTGGAATGGGAAGCAGTAGTCAGGTCTATATCAGTAACAGTACTTATTGTATTCCGGCATCCGGCAATACATATACATATGGAAGAAAGATCATAAATGTGATCGACTGATAATACAAAAGCATTAGAATGCGGATATTGCATGGTTGTATGTAACTTACAACAGCAAATTGTCCGTATCTAATGCTTTTTTAGATGTTTATTCCTCAGAAGATAATTCTTCCCACTGTTCATACATCGTGTTCAATTCTTCTTCTACAGAATTTCGTTCTTTTGTCAGATCATTTAACAGTGCAACATTTGTTGCATTTTCAGGAACCAGAAATTCTTCATCAATTTCAGCCAGACGGTTTTCAAGCTGTTCGATCTTGTCTTCCAGCTTTTTCAGATCATTTGCTTTTTTCCGAAGTCTTGCCTGTTCGGCTTTGTTTTCCTTCCAAGAGAGCTTTGCCTGGGATTCTGCCTGTTTTTCCTGAGAGACAGTATCAGATACTGGTGCAAATGCCTGCTTTCCGGTGGAAGCCGGCTGGGCTCTGTGGCTTTCGTAGTAATCATAGTTTCCAATATAATTGGTTAACTGCTTATCCTTTAATTCGATGATCCTTGTTGCTGTCTGATTGATAAAATATCGATCATGGGATACATAAAGGACTGTTCCGGTATAGTTCCGTATCGCTTCTTCAAGGATCTCCTTGGATGTGATATCCAGATGGTTGGTCGGCTCATCGAGAATCAGGAAGTTTGCAGATGAGAGCATCATTTTGGCAAGGGATACACGCCCTTTTTCGCCCCCACTCAAGTCTGCGATCCGTTTGAACACATCCTCTCCGGTAAACAGAAAGGCGGCAAGAACGTTTCGGATCCTGGTATTGGTCAGGTCGGGATAGGCGTTGCTGATCTCGTCAAATACCGTATTGTTCATATTCAGGACCTGATGCTCCTGATCGTAGTAACCGATCTTGACACGGGAGCCTAAGATGACAGTTCCGTCATCCTTTGGAACAAGCTTGTTGATGATCTTTAAGATCGTAGTCTTACCGGTTCCGTTTCCGCCGATCAGGGCGACATGCTCACCACGTTTGATCTCCATATTCAGATCGGAAAACAGATTATACTGTTCAAAGGCTTTGGACAGCCCTTCGATCGTAAGTACATCTTCACCGCTGATAACGGATGGTTCCAGCGTCAGCCGCATTTCACTGTTTAATTCGGTTGGCTTGTCCAGACGTTCCACACGGTCTAACATTTTTTCACGGCTTTCTGCCCGTTTGATCGATTTTTCACGATTGAACTGCTTTAATTTTGTGATAACTTCTTCCTGATGCTTGATATCTGCCTGCTGGTTTAAGTAGGCTTTCATCATATTTGTCCGGATCTCGGCGCGCTTTTGAGAGAAGTAGGTGTAGTTTCCGTTATATACGGTGCTGTGTCCACGATCAAGTTCTACGACCTTTGTTACGATCTTATCCAGAAAGTAACGGTCATGGGAGACAAGAATCACACTTCCCTGATATCCGGTTAGAAAGGTTTCAAGCCAACTGATCGAATCCATATCCAGATGGTTGGTCGGCTCATCCAAGATGATGATATCCGGTTTTGTAAGAAGAAGTCTGCCGAGTGAAAGACGGGTTTTTTGTCCGCCCGATAAGGTATCGGTATGACGGTCGAAATCTTCTTTGGAGAAGCCGAGACCTTTTAATACTCCGGTGATCTCACTTTCGTAGGCATATCCGTTTTTATATTCAAATTCATGTGTATAGCGGTTATAGGTTGAGAGGGCGGCTTTCAGTTCGTCGCCAGTCAGTGTTGTCATATCCTGTTCCAGTTTGCGGATCTTATCCTGAAGCTCGATCAAAGGCTTCATGGCATCCTCCATCACGCCGTATACCGTATCGTCATAGAAAATATCCTGATGCTGGGAAAGGTAACCGATTGTACGGTCTTTTGATAAAACAATCTGTCCGGAATCTGCTTCTTCTTCCTGCATAATGATCTTTAATAATGTTGTTTTGCCTGCACCATTGATACCAACGATCGCCATTTTTTCCTTATCTTCAAGATGAAAGGATACATTGTCGAGAATTACGTTGGTTCCGAATGCTTTACTTATATTTTGACAATCGAGAATCATAAGATTCCTCCTTATTTTCTTATATCATGTCAGATCTCATAACATTATATCGGTGTGTCAGGAAATAAGCAATATCCATTGAAATAGAATTTTAATAAAAAGGGAGTATTTTCACATAAAATTTAGAAAAAGGTTATGTCATAAAAATTGACTGACAAGGGAATAAAATGGTATCATAACAGTGTATTTTTGTGCGCTTTTTACGGGTGAAAGTTATTTGAAAAGCAGGTGGTTATATGGAACGTAATAATGAGTCTCTGGCACTGATCAGTGACAAAGATATTCAGGAATTGAATGATATAAGAACGAAGCTGGAACAGACGTTGATGACGAAGCTCAGAAATGCCGGAATCTATTTTCACAGTATGTCGAGAGTAAAGACACTGACGTCATTACAGCGTAAGTTAGATACAGGAAAATATGGCACGGGAAAAGATGATAAGAAGATACAGGATCTGATCGGTATCCGTATTAATTTATTTTATACAGAAGATATCAGGATCAGTGAAGCACTGCTCGAAGACACCTTTATGGTAGATAATTGGTCAAAGACAGCATGGGAAGAGAACCGGTTTGAAGCCCAGAAGTGCAATGGTGTATTTAAGATCCCAAGCAAATATCTGATCAACATATCCGATCAGTTGTGGGAGCAGCCATTTGACCGGACCTTTGAGGTTCAGCTCAGAACGGTTCTGTTTGAGGGCTGGCATGAGATCGAGCATGAGATGCGGTACAAGTATAAAATGGATGAAGGCTTTGATGATAACAGAAGCAGTTTGTGGGATGGACAGGAAAAGGATGCCCGCATGATGAACAGCATCATCGCAAACCTAGAGCTGTGCGACTGGTCAATCGTGCAGATCTTCGATAATCTGGCAAGAGATCAGTATATCAAGAAAAACTGGGAAAATGCGATCCGAAGCAAATACCGGTTAAAGATCACACAGGATAAGATTAAGCCTGAGGTTCGGGCATATTTTGATGAACATCCGGAGGTCGTAGAGAAGTTCTGGGCGGTATCCAAGCAGCAGCTTGTAAATATTCTGCTGAATAAAAAATATCAGAAGGTATTGTCGCCGAATAGGGTAATCTACCTCATTAATAAAGAAGTGGTAAATGACGAATTCATATCAGCACAGCTTGACAGAGAACAGTTCGGCAGGGTGTTGAACAAAGAGATCAAGCAGGAGATCCGGCCGCTGGTATCGGATCTGGTATTTGACCAGACGATACGGATACGGGATGACGGATTTGACCGGGCAAGTGAGATCATATACGAATGGGCGTACCAGCATATCTCCCTGATATTCGGACAGATGCCAAAAAAAATGGAGTCTGTTTCTTATGAAGTGATGGGGTATAAGTTAAAGGTTGTTGCAGAGAAGGAATATTTTCTAATGGATATGCAGACGATCAGCAATGAAGAAGCCGGTATGATCTGGCATGTGGTTGCAGAACTCCGAAAAGAAAGCGATGGATTGTATCTGACCTGCCGTCATATCTGTGAGAATATCTATTCCAGAGAGCGCCGGTATAATCGACCGAAGTTTATGCGGGATATATTTAATCAGGTCGGATTCCTGGATGCGGACGTATTTATGGATGAAGACACCGAAGCGGTTCCGATATCCGCAGACCAGCTTAAAAGCCTTCTTTCACATGCTGGTAGAAGTCTTCCGGTGATCCTTGTAGATAAGCCGGAGCAGATTCCAGACTGGGCGCAGGATTTTGACGGATATACGATCAATGCAGAGGTTCTCTGTAAATCATTAGCCGGTATCTGTCATGTGTTCCTGGGAGATGAGAGCTGTATCAGCCGGATGCAGGAGATTTATGGAAATGAGAGTGTTGATGGCGCGGTATTCTACTGGGGCAGAGATGATGAAAGCCCTACGATATTTACACAGGAGGCCATCCGAAAAGCTTGTTTTGAAGAGGTCAATCACAGCGTTGATGAAGACGAGGAATACGAGAAAGCTTTCCGATATCGTCTGCGAGAACTGGTCTGTCAGGAATTCCATTAAAAACCGGGTTGCAAAGATCAGAAAATGGATGTATGATTTGAGCGGAACAAATTTGAATGAAGTGGAGACAATATACAAATGGAAATCAGAGATATAAATGAAATACGGTCAGCGATCAAGTACATGGATTACAAGCCTGTAATGCTGGCAAAGTTTTATGATATTAAAAGCTTATTGTTTAAAGAGATTTTAGAGAACGAAGACTATTACAAGGTTGCCAGCATATTGCCGAATCCGGGCAATGACAACAAGATTGTAAAGTGTGTCAACATTCTGGATAAGAAATACATGGCAGGACGGGAAGTTGTAGACTGCACGAAGACACCGGGAGCAATACCGGCTGAAGCTGCAGAGATTCTGAAAAGCATTCGTGCGACAGAAGATCCTGCATCCGTAAAGCTTTCCTTCGGTAAAGAAATGAAAGCAGAGGTATATATGAATATCCCAAGAGGTAACAGCCTTACGATTTCAGATATGACGATCACACCGGAGACAGAGCTTACAGTGATGAATCTGTATAATACATATTATACAGAGGGCTTTATACTTGCACTTCACTTTGATGAGTTTGCAGTAGCGATAGAGCCATCTGCCTTAGACGGAATCAAAGGTCAGGGTGATGTATTTGTCTATGCGATGACAAAGAATGCCATTTATAAAGATTTTGGAAGCAGATACTTTGATGTAGAAGCAATCCTGAAATATTACAGAGGATAGAAAAAGGTGCAAAGCGAGGAGCTTTGCAGACAGAGACAAAAAGAGAGCTGGAACCGTGGTTGGCAACAGCTCTTTTAATTTACGCGTGGGATGTTCCTGTGAACAGGTTTGCAAAGTGTGTTTATGCCTGTATTGGCTGTTATATATGGAGGAATAAATGCTTTGAAGAATAAACTTGCATTATTATCAGGTATATTATGTATCGGGCTGGTAATTGCGTTTATCTTTTATACCGGAAAGGATAACCAGAAAAAAAAGGGGTATACGACGACCGGATTTGCCATGGGAACTGCAGTTACGGTATCGGTCTATTCGGATCAGGGCAGACAGGATGCGGATGCAGTGATCGACTGCGTAAGCAGACTGGAGCGTGAACAGATCTCATGGCGGATAGAAGGCGCAGAGGTATACCGTGTGAATCATGAATATAAGGCAGGAGAGCCTTATGAGATAAGCTATGACCTGGCATCTGCGGTCTTGCAGGAAAAAGAAGTAAGCGCGGCAGGAGATGACCTGCTGGCACTCACGATCCGTCCGTTAGCGTCCTGCTGGGGTATCGAAGATGGGAAGAAAGAAGTACCGGAGACTCAGAAGATAGAAGAAGCCTGTTCGGTAGTTAACGATTCGAAAGTGCATATCGTAGACGAACAGGGAAAAGAACTGACACAGGTAAGTGAGCTTTCAGAGGATGGAACATGGTATGTGCTGTTTGATGAAACAGGCTTAAGCCTTGATTTCGGTGCGATGGGAAAAGGCATTGCTTGTGACCGGGTGGCAGAAAGCCTTGAAGAAAATCAGGCGGAAGGCGCTTGTGTGGCAGTCGGCGGCAGCGTTTTATGCTACGGCGCAAAGCCGGATGGTTCCGGTTTCCGGATCGGTATTCGTGATCCGAGAGGAAATGAAAATGATATGATGGGAACCGTAGAAGTCCGGTCAGACAGGCATCCGGTCTATATATCAACATCCGGCGATTATGAGAAGTATTTTATTCAGGATGGAAAAAGATATCATCATATCTTAAATCCAAAGACCGGATACCCGGCAGACACCGGAACGATATCAGCGACAGTGATCTGTGAAAGCGGTGCATTAAGTGATGCCTTATCAACGATGTGTATTCTGCTTCCGGCGGATCGGGCACTTAAGCTTGTAAAAAGCTTTGACGCAGATGTGATCCTGCTCGATAAGGATAAGAATATATATATGACAGAGCAGGCAGGAAAACAGTTCACGATAACAAATGGAGACTATAAAGTAAAATGATAAAAAAAAGAGACATCATTCTGGCACTTGTGCTGATCCTTTTAGGAATCGTCTGCTATGGAGTCATCCGGCTGGGTCAGAAAAAAGGCAGTCAGGTTATTATATATGAAGACCAGAAAGAGATTGGCAGATATGATCTGAATACAGATACCACGAAAGAGATTCAGACCGCAAAAGGAATGAATATTCTGGAAATAAAGAATGGAATGGCATATGTAACAGAAGCAGACTGTCCGGATCAGGTATGTATTCGTATGGGGAAGATATCGAAGACCGGAGAGAATATTGTCTGCCTGCCGCATAAGCTGGTGATTCAGGTGGAAGGTGATGTTGGACAGGAATCAGAATATGATAATCGATAAGGGCTATTCATAGTATAGCAGGAAAGGCATATATAGAAAGAAAAGATGGGGAAGAAACAAAAAAATTCCAAAAAAAAATCTACAAATAGGAAGATACAGAAAAAGGCTCATAACAGCGCAGGAACGATAGCACAGCTTGGAATGTTTATTGCGGTTGCAATGGTGTTTTCATATATCGAATCCTTTATCCGGATCGATATCGCGGTACCGGGAATCAAGCTCGGACTTGCCAATATTGTAACTATTGTAGTGCTGTGCAAGCTTGGACTTGCGGATGCGGTTTTGGTATCCGTGCTCCGTATCTTCCTGTCGTCTTTATTATTTGGCAATTTTACCGTTATGATATACAGTCTTGCCGGAGCAGCAGTCAGCATGCTGTTTATGTGGATCTCTGTTAAGATCGGTTTTTTTTCAACAACGGGAACGAGTATTCTTGGAGGTGTCGGACATAATGTTGGTCAACTTATCGTTGCATATCTGGTGATAAAGAACCAAAATATCCTGATATATGCTCCGGTTTTACTGGTCTCTGGAACGATCACGGGAGTTCTGATCGGTCTTGCGGCAGCATTTGTCATGCGGGCGGTTGGCGGCCAGATTGGCAAGTTTTAGGGTTGTTTTTGACCCTGTGAAGTATTATTATATGATTAGTTTTTCTCGATAACAGAGAATGAATTGATAAGAATAACGAGAGAAAGAGGTATGCAGATGGGTTTATTAACTTTTTCGGGTGGTATTCATCCATATGAAGGCAAAGATCTAACAAAAGACAAGCCTGTCAGAGAATATCTTCCAAAGGGAGAGTGTGTTTATCCGCTCAGTCAGCATATAGGTGCACCGGCTGTTCCGATCGTAAAGCGTGGCGACCGTGTACTGGTAGGACAGAAGATTGCAGAGGCGGGAGGATTTGTTTCGGCAAATATCCATTCTTCAATCTCAGGAACGGTAAAAATGATCGAACCGAGGATGACAAGTGGCGGTAATAAAGTAAATTCAATCGTAATAGAAAATGACGGTTTATTTGAGACGGTTGATTTCTCCGAGAATGTGCGAGATCTCTCCACACTTTACAGAGAAGACATCAAGGATATGATCAAGGAGGCAGGTATTGTTGGAATGGGCGGTGCAGGTTTTCCGTCTCATGTAAAGCTGTCACCGAGAAATGAAGATGATATCGAATATATCATTGTAAACGGTGCGGAGTGTGAACCGTATCTGACTTCTGATTACAGAAGAATGTTAGAGGAGACAGATAAGCTGATCCTTGGACTTCAGATCTGTGTAAATCTGTTTGATAAGGCAAAGGGAATTATCGCGATTGAAGACAATAAGCCGGAAGCAATTGCAAAGATCTCAGAGCATCTGGCTGATAACGATAAGATCGAGGTAAAAGTTTTAAAGACAAAATATCCACAGGGTGCGGAACGTCAGTTGATTTATGCAACGACAGGAAGATATGTGAATTCCAAGATGCTTCCTGCAGATGCGGGCTGTATCGTACATAATGCAGATACGATTGTTTCCATCTATGAAGCGGTGATCGAGGGTAAGCCACTGTACACCAGAATCGTAACGGTTACAGGTGATGCTATCGTTAATCCATGTAATCTGCTGGTTCGTAATGGTACAAGCTGTCGGGAGATCATAGAAGCGGCAGGCGGTTTTAAGGATGGCAAGCTGCCGGAGAAGATCATTGTAGGTGGACCTATGATGGGTAAAGCGATGTTCTCGCTCGATGTTCCGGCAGTAAAAGGTCTGTCAGCACTTCTTTGTATGACACATGATGAGGTTCAGGACTGGGAGCCATCTGCATGTATCCGTTGCGGAAGATGCGTGGATGTCTGTCCGGGAAGAATTATTCCGTCAGATCTTGCAAAATATGCAGAACATGGCAATATAGATGCATTCTTAAAGCATGATGGCATGGAATGTTGTGAGTGTGGCTGTTGTTCTTATGTATGTCCTGCCAAGAGACATTTGACACAGACAATAGCCGGAACCAGAAAGAGTATTCTGGCAAGTAAGAAGAAGTAGGAGGTGGAGACATGGAAGAAACAACATTGAGTATTTCTGCATCTCCGCACGTCAGAGATCGGAAAACGACATCATCCCTGATGCTGGACGTGATCATTGCATTACTGCCGGCGAGTGTGTTTGGTGTATATAATTTTGGAACAAAAGCATTTGTGCTGATCTTAACCTGTATAGCATCTTGTATTTTTTTTGAATGGGGCGTGGAAATGCTCCTGCACAGAAACAGTACAGTAAAAGATTTCAGTGCAGTCGTAACAGGCCTGCTTCTGGCACTTAACCTTTCGCCGGAGGTTCCTGTATGGATGGCGATACTCGGAAGCGCATTTGCCATTATTATAGTAAAACAGTTATTTGGCGGTCTGGGTCAGAACTTTATGAATCCGGCACTTGGAGCCAGATGCTTCCTGTTAATATCATTTGCGGGAAAGATGACTACATTTACATATGATGGAGTTACAACAGCGACCCCACTTGCGATTTTAAAGAGTGGCGGAACAGTAGATGTATTAGATATGTTTATCGGAAGAATTGCAGGTACGATCGGTGAGACATCTGCGATCTGTCTGTTGATCGGTGGTTTATATCTGATTATTCGTAAGGTGATCAGCCCGATCATCCCACTGGTTTATATCGGAACATTTTCCGTATTTATATTCCTGTACTCCCTTGCATCCGGCATGGGCTTTGAGCCATTATATCTGGCAGCGCACCTTTGTGGTGGTGGTCTGATGTTAGGTGCTTTCTTTATGGCGACCGACTATGTAACATCACCTATTACGAAGAAGGGCAAGGTTGTATTTGGTATTATCCTCGGACTTCTGACCTTCCTGTTCCGAATCTATGGCGGATCAGCAGAAGGTGTATCTTATGCGATCATTATTTCGAACCTTCTTGTTCCGTTGATCGAACGGTTTACACAACCGAAGTCATTTGGTAAGGGCGCTGAGCTTCAGAAGGAAGAAGGCGGCTCGGCAGCAGACAGCAAGAAGATGGATAAGAAATCAATTGTCATCGCAACGGTAGCAATCCTTGTCATTACACTTGTTGCCGGCGGTGTGCTTGCATATGTACAGCAGATCACAAAGAAGCCGATCGAACAGGCGGAACAGCAGGCAAAGGAGGACGCATACCGGGAAGTATTTACAGATGCGGATGCCTTCCGGACGGTAGATGGCTTCGACAGTGAGACTGCATCTACATGGCTTTCGGATAAAGGCTATAAGGCAGATATAGATGATGCAGTAACTGCCTGTGACAAAGATGGAAATGCACTTGGTTATGTATTTGTTATTACATCCCATGAGGCATATGGCGGAGATCTTCAGCTTGCTCTTGGTGTAGCAGAGGATGGAACTACAAATGGTATCTCCTTCCTGTCATTAAGTGAGACAGCAGGTCTTGGTATGCAGGCAGATACAGATGAGTTCAAATCACAGTTCGCAGGCAAGAATGTAGCACAGTTTAAATATACAAAATCCGGTGCGGCATCGGATGAGGAGATCGATGCATTAAGTGGTGCGACGATCACGACAAATGCAGTCACGAATGCAGTAAATGCGGGACTTTCCTATGCAGATTATCTGAAAGGAGGAGCAAACTAATGGGTAAATGTACAGAACGTTTATACAATGGTATCGTGAAAGAAAATCCAACCTTCGTACAGATGCTTGGTATGTGTCCGACACTTGCGGTTACATCATCAGCGATCAACGGAGCAGGTATGGGACTTTCTACAACCTGTATTCTGGTGTTGAGCAATGCGTTTATCTCACTGCTTCGTAAAGTGATACCGGATAAGGTCAGAATACCATCTTATATTGTTATCATTGCTTCCTTTGTAACGGTTATTCAGTTTTTAATGCAGGCATACCTGCCGTCCTTAAATGACAGCCTTGGAATCTATATTCCACTGATCGTAGTAAACTGTATTATTCTTGGACGTGCAGAGAGTTACGCTTCGAAGAATAAAGTTCTTCCGTCAATCTTTGACGGACTTGGAATGGGACTTGGCTTTACGATCGGTCTTACCTTGATCGGTATGTTCCGTGAACTGATCGGAAAAGGCTGTGTATTCGGATTCCAGATCATTGGAGATGGTAACCTTCTTCAGAAGACATCAGGAGCAGGAAAAGCAATCGGAGATGTGCTTGCAGCATATACGCCGATCACAATCTTTGTACTTGCACCGGGAGCATTCTTTGTACTTGCTTTTATTATTGCAACGATCAATAAGAGAAATGCGAAGAAGGCAGCAAAGGCACTTGCAATTGGAGAAGAGATCCCTGCAAGCTGTAAGCCGGAATCCTGTATGGGATGTGCAAACATCATGTGTGCAGGAAGAAAGGCTGCTATGCAGGATACTCAGGTTAATGTTCAGACAAATGCCGGCAAGGCATCCGCTGCACAGACTCCGTCAGCACCGGCACCACAGCCGAAAAAGGTTGTGATCCCAGACAAGATAGCAAAGAAACCGGTAGAGCAGGAAAACGGACAACAAGTGCAGTCGGTACAATCAGCGCAGCAGCCGGTTCCAGAGCAACCAGCACCAGTCGTACAGCAGGCTGTTGCTCAGAGTACACTGCAGCCACAGATAGCAGCTTCATCAGAGACTACGACTACTCCGGTTTCACAGGAGCCGCAAATACAGGTAGCACAGGTAGTACAACCAGAGCAGCAGCCGGTACAGGAAAAGCCAGCGTCAACCGTACAGCAGACTCCGGTTCAGGTGGCAAAAGAGATGTCTGACAGACCGAGAATCCATATTCCGGCGAATCTGAATAGAGTACCACATGCAGTTGTTCTCTCAGAGACAGACAATCCGGTTTCAGAGCCAGAGAAAGCGGAAGCAGTATCGGAAGAATCCGATATGGTTGACACATCAAAGCTTGTAAGACCAGATGTTGCAAGTGCAGATCAGGTAAACAAATATCAGGAATTTGATGAGAAACCGACAGATAAAAAGAATAAGAAAAGGGGAGGTAGAAAATAATGCATATTTTATTATTGGCAGTTGGAGCAGCCCTCGTAAATAATGTAATATTAAGCCAGTTCCTCGGACTGTGTCCTTTCCTTGGCGTATCAAAGAGTGTAAACACAGCAACCGGTATGGGCGGGGCAGTTATATTTGTAATGACGATCGCTTCAGCGGTAACGAGTATTGTTTATTATGGAATCCTTTCCCCGCTGGGATTAGATTATCTGAATACAATCGTGTTCATCCTTGTAATAGCGGCACTGGTACAGTTTGTAGAGATGTTCTTAAAGAAGAATATGAAGTCTTTATACGAGTCACTTGGAGTATACCTTCCCCTGATCACAACAAACTGTGCAGTTCTTGGTATCGCACTTTCAAATGTACAGAATGAATATACGATCCTTGAGAGTATAGTAAATGGTTTTGGTTCAGCAGTAGGTTTTGCGATCTCAATTACGATCCTTGCAGGTATCCGTGAGAAGTTGGAATACAGTGATATTCCGGAAGCATTTAAGGGTACTCCGATCGTTCTGATCACATCAGGTCTGATGGCAATAGCGTTCTTTGGCTTTGCCGGATTGATATAAGGAGGGATCGTTATGGATATTACAACAATTCTGATCGCAGTTGCTGTTGTAGCAGGCGTTGGTGTCATCATTGGTATTCTGCTCGGTGTAGCTGGTGAAAAGTTTAAAGTTCCGGTAGATGAAAAGGCAGTTATGGTGCGGGAGCTTCTTCCCGGAAATAACTGTGGTGGATGTGGATATCCCGGTTGTGATGGTCTTGCAGCAGCCATTGCAAAGGGTGAGATGCCGCCATCTGCATGTCCTGTTGGAGGTGCAGCCGTTGCAGAGGCAATCAGTGCAGCACTCGGCGTAGAGAATACAGCAAGCACTAAGTATGTAGCCTTTGTCAAATGCGCAGGTGACTGTGAGAAGGCAAAGGATGTCTATGACTATGTTGGACCAAAGACCTGTGTTCTTGCACAAAACAGCCCAAATAACGGGCCAAAGGGCTGTACATATGGCTGTACAGGATATGGTTCCTGCAAGGCAGTCTGTGAATTCGGTGCGATTGATATTATAGATGGCATTGCAGTTGTAAATGAGGAAAAATGTAAAGCGTGCGGAAAGTGTGTAGATGTCTGTCCAAGACATCTGATCGAGCTGGTTCCATACGATGCCCCTCATCGTGTCAGATGTAATTCAAAGGAAAAAGGAAAAGAAGTAAAGGCAGTATGTTCAGCAGGGTGTATCGGCTGCTCACTCTGCGTCAGATCCTGTGAATTTGATGCGGTATCGGTAGATCAGAACCTTGCACACATTGATTATGATAAATGTACCCATTGTGGCGCATGTGCCAGAAAGTGTCCGGTCAAGATCATAAGCTGATCAATGTGATCGGATTCAGAATCTGACTGCTGTGACTGATTCATAGGCAGATCGGTGAAACCGATAATTTATATGTCTAAATATATTCTCTGCTTCATATTATGATACGGAAGGTGGATTTTGTTGAAAAGGGAATATAGATGAGATTTTGTGAATTAAAAGAAAAAGAAGTAATAAACTGCAAGGACTGCCAGCGGCTTGGCTTTGTTGCAGATATTGAATTTGATCCCTGCTCCGGAAGAATTGAGGCGATAATTGTTCCAGAGCAGGGAAAAATTTTCTGGTGCTTTGGATCTTGCGAGGAGTATCGCATTGATTTCTGTAATGTAGTAAAGATCGGGCCGGATATTATTTTAGTTGACATTCCACCCCGAATATGTAAAAGTTAGTAGCAGAGAAAATAGAGGGGATAAAATAATTTTCCCTGATTTACGGAGGCAAAAACATGAGATGTCCATTTTGTTATGTTGATGATACAAGAGTTATAGATTCCAGACCGGCGGATGACGGTTGTTCGATTCGAAGAAGAAGACAGTGCGATGCCTGTGGCAGACGTTTTACGACGTATGAAAAGGTTGAGACGATCCCGCTTATCGTAATCAAAAAGGATAAGAACAGAGAGACTTATGACAGAAAGAAGATCGAATCCGGTATCATAAGATCCTGTCATAAAAGACCGGTATCTGCGGAACAGATATCCAAGTGTATCGATGATATCGAGAACGAAATCTTTAATCTGGAGGCAAAAGAAGTAGAGAGTACAACAATCGGTGAGATCGTTATGGATAAGATCAAGGATCTGGATCAGGTAGCTTATGTAAGATTTGCTTCTGTATACAGAGAGTTCAAAGATGTGAATACATTTATGAATGAGCTGAGTAAGTTATTATCTGCAAATTCTGACAAGAAATAGACGGGAACAATCATGGTAGATTCATATAACACAATACTGACACCGGGCATCGATGAGATAGTTGAGAAGAAATCCAGATTTATCGGTTATGCACAGCCGGTTTCTTCAGAAGAAGAAGCATATGCGTTTGTAGAAAGTGTCAAGAAAAAACATTATGATGCACGACACAATTGCCATGCATTTGCAATCGGAAAAGAGAATACCCTTTATCGTTTTTCAGATGACGGAGAACCGCAGGGAACAGCTGGAAAACCGATATTAGAAGTGATATCGGGAAATCAGGTAACAGATATTTGTATTGTGGTTACAAGATATTTCGGTGGTACTCTGCTTGGAACAGGAGGGCTTGTCCGGGCATACACGGAAGCCGCTAAGCTTGCCCTTGCAGATGCCGGCATTCACCAGATGCAGCGCATGAAGCTTATGGATATCACCTGCTCCTATAATGATTCCGGCAAAGTACAGTATCTCTTATCAACAAATGAGATCAGCATAGAGAATACAGAATATGGCGCAGACGTAACCTTCCATACAGCAGTCCCTGTCTCCGATGTATCTATGATCGAAAAGAAGATTACAGAAGCAACAGCAGCCCGCGCTGTAATCGACGAAAAAGGCGAGAAATTCGTATAAACAAGGCTCATTCTTTTTGCGCCAATTAATTTAAAGTAAATATAAAATAAGCTTGCCTGTAGCGTCATATAGCGTCACAGGCAAGCTTATTTTTGTTTTCCCTAAAAAAAGGTCGGCGGAAAAAGGTAGGACAGATACCGCAGGATCGGCGCATAATCCTCCAGATGCAGGAAGATCGGCGAGAAGATCAAAGTGCAGATTACAAGAACCGGCAGAGCCGATACAAACGGCTTATAATGTCGGAAGATAAGCAGACAGATAAAAGTGAACAGCAGACACAGCAGTATATATCCGGACATCTTTAACAGAAATGGCAGGATGGCTTCCGGCTGCTCATATAAGTAGAGCGTAACTACACTGACCAGCCATACCGGTGTTATATTAGCAAGAATACCGGTCAGACAGAAACGCAGTCTTTTCCGTTTGGATACTCTGTCATAGATGTGTTCATCCTGATCCTTCAGATAGACCAGCAAACCGACCAGAGAAGATAAGAACAGAAGAAAACCGGTAAATGCATGAACCGGGAACAGATCTACGCGGTCGGTTGTTCCGTGGTAGGCTCCTGTATTATTGACAGATAACCGGAAGACAGAATCACTGTTCATATAATTTCTGTATTGATCTTCCAGATATGACTGGAAAGAACTCCGATAAAAGCCTTTTGTGGCAGAATTCGATGCCAGATAGTTGACGGCAATAGCCGGCGAGAAAGTATCCAACAGCCGGTCGAATAATGTTTCGGAAAAGATTGTCTGGAACATCGAAGATGGGGAAGTGTATAAGCGAATGTGGCAGTTCTTGATATCATGTATAAATGCGTCAGAAAATCCATTGTCAAACGCAAATCCACAGTCATACCGCCCGGATGCAACCTGATCCTTTAATTCCTCCATAGAACTGCATTTCTCGAAAGTAAAGCAGTCCTGATGTCCGGAGAGCTCCTGCTCCACCTGTGCCAGGTAACTGTTTGATTCTTCCATATAATATCCACAGATGAATACCGTGCTTTTTTCTTCCACCGGCAGATTTTTTATATAGAATGCCGTGAACGGAATGATCAGCAGCAGAAGAAGATTGATGAATTTTTTTGAAGTCCGTTTTAACAGGATTCTGTATTGACGTAACAGCATAAGCAGTTGTCCTTTCATCGATTAATGGTAAAAGCCATTACATAAGTGGTTTAACAGTTGATAATACGGGGTATGTTCAGCAAAATTCTGGATGAAGTCAGGCAGAAGTCTGACCGGAACAATACCGCCTCCGATATAAGCCAGTAAGAAAGCTGTCAAAAATAACAGCAGGCATGCCCCGGAATATCCGGTTGGCAGATACCCGATCAGCAGGATAACGAATCCGATAAACAGGATCGCGAGTATTCCGGCAAAGAATCCCGATATATGAAACTGCAAAGGGGCAAAATGACCGATCGTACCTCCGGTCATACAGCTAAAGAACAGTATCGTATAGATCATAAATAATGTGATCGTAAGTGTCAGATACTGACTGATTATAATATGCGCTCCGGTGATTCCGTGAAGCTTCAGACGAAGACGTAATGTATCAGAATTCCCTTTTATAAAAGATAAAAAGACGATTCCGCTGAAGAACAGCAGAAGCAGCAGCCCGGATACTATATAATACTGATAAGGGGTATAAGCTCCGGTAAGCTGTAAGTCTTCTCTGATATAAAGCTCTGTTCTGGATAAAACATAATCCATGTAGAGATTATCGGCATCCGTTGCAATTTGATCCAGTGCAGTATCCGGGAGCCCCATTTGATATGCTCCCTGATAAATGATCGTAGTTGCAGCCTGTGCAGTAGCAAGCATTGATGAGGTGGATTTGAATACCTCATTTAGAGTGTAAGTATCTAAAGTACCATCCTGATTATAAATGACTGTGATCGGATTGTCCTCTCCGTATATAATGCTGTTGATGATATTATCAGGAATGATGATCAACGCCTTGATTTCGTCGTTTGCAAGCATCTGTTTGCCGTGATCTTCGGAAGCTATCTCGATGAAACGGCAGGTAGCCCGGTAGCTGTCCATTTCACTTACCATAGAATATGCCATCTTGGCATAAGGAGAAGATGCATCGGCAACCAGCCCGACATTGACCGGTTCGATGGTCTGCTCATTATATAATAACCGGTTTGACAGCAGAACGACGACAGAGAGTCCGACCGCCAGAATGAGAGTAATCAGGACAAGCGGAAGAAACCGCTGCTTTATTCTTTTAAGGTCTGTTAGAAATAATCGAAAAAACATAAGAACATTCACATCCAATCTGAATCAGGCACGAAGCATGGCTGCGTAATCTGCACCATTTGCTTCCTGTAGTAAACCATCCTTTAATATATAGATGCGATTACAGATGGAGAGCGCATCTTCTTCATGTGTTGCAACGATAATGCTGCCTCCATTACCGGTATATTCCTTCAGATAGTTCAGAATTCCTTTTTTACAGAGAAGATCTAACGCAGCAAGTGGTTCATCCAGTAATAAAAGATCCGGTCGCTCCAGCATACAGATAGCAAGGCTCAGACGTTTCTTCATACCACCGGACATTGTACTTACCTTCTGATGAAGAAAAGCATCTACACCGAGTTTTTTTAAGATAGAGAGGCTGTAGGTGCTGTTTAGCTCGGCAGATCTGCCGGAGTACCAGAGCTTCAGATTATCCAGACCGGACAGCTCCGGAATCAGTGGATTTTCCTGTGGAAGAAAACTGACCGTATTATCCGGTTCGTCAAAAGAATAAGTGCCATGATCCTGTCGGAGTCCGCCGGACAGAATACCAAGCAGCGTTGATTTTCCGGAACCGTTGATTCCCAGAAGCCCGATACATTCACCGGGTGCAACTTGCAGGGAGATATGATTTAGTACCATTTTCTTTTTATAATTTTTTCCAATATCATTTACAGTAAACATATTAATAATCCTCTTCAATAACCTGAAAATCCAGATAGTCGAATTCAATCGCTTCCACGAAATTATCATGATTGAAACGTGTTCTTGCGTGGAGAATAAAATCATTTTGATTTTTCTTCAGCCAGATCGGTTTTGCAAGATCAAATTCATAGCACATTTCCTCTAATGCTTTGTATACCTTTTTTGTTCGTGTCAAAGACGCATCATCTATACAGACAACCGTATCCTTTATCAGCCGGTTATCCTTCATTATTTTACCCCATACTCGGAACATAAGTTAAAACCTCAATTTCTATATAATATATGTAAAAATATTGCATACCACAAAAATCATTCTGTAATCTGTCATAAAAAACTGTATTTCAATTTCCATATGAAGTCAAGCATAAATAAATGTAAGTTGTTCAAAATTTTTATACACGAAAAACACATTTCTTCTACATGGAAAACACACTTCTTACACAATTACAGATTATAGTATAACCTGTAAATAAGAAAGAGAGCAGTAAACAAAAGAAAGCTGCTGTTACATAGAAAGAAAGGATGATTGATTATGGATGAGAATTTTAGAGAAGAACAGGATCGTCAGTTCAACTCAGAAAGCCAAACACAGGAACAGACACAGACAGCTTCCGAACAGACGACGGAACAGATGAATATGCAGAATGAGAATAGCTCCTATGGACAGAACTATGGAAGCAGCAACGTATATGGACAGACTGGTGCAGAACAGAACGCAAATGCATATAACCGGCAGAATGCACAGAGTAGTATGTATCATGGAACACCGGGACAGAATATGTATTTTGGCGGTGCATTTTACTCCAGCAATCAGCATGCAGGATATAACAGCCAGACCGGCTATACATCAGCTTACACGAATCCATCAGGAAATGCTGCACAGGGTACAGGTGCTTCCACGCAGAATATGAATGGTTATTCCGAAAATGTAAATAAAGCAATGCAGAAGGCTGCTGAGAAGGAAAAGAAAAAATCAGAAAAGATGGTACGCTCGGCAAAGAAGAAAGCAGATAAAAAAGCTAAGAAAGAAATGAAGAAAACAAACGGTGGTAGAAGTACAGGAAAGAAGGTAGCAACGACTATAGCTGCGGCAGTTGTCTTCGGACTGGTTGCAGGCTGTGTCTTCCAGGGTGTCCGGTATGGAAGCGATAAGTTCTTAAAGAAAGAAAATCAGACGGTTCAGATCGGATCAGATACAACTACAAGCTCCGCTTTGCTCGATGCAAATGCATCCGGAAGCACCGGTGACTACAGTGTAGCAGATGTAAGTGCAACTGTAATGCCATCCATTGTATCCATAACAGGAACATATGTAACAACATATCAGTACTGGTTTGATACCTATGAGCAGGAGCAGTCAGGAGCAGGCTCAGGTATCATAATCGGAAAAGATGAAACAAGCCTTTATATCCTGACGAACTATCATGTGGTAAAGGATGCAAAAGAATTATCAGCAGGATTTATAGATGGTGAATCAGCCGGTGCAGAAGTAAAAGGCTATGACGAATCAAATGATGTAGCGGTTGTAACCGTTCCGTTAAAGAAGATCAAGGACGACACATTAAGTCAGATCAAAGAGATCACAATCGGTTCATCCGAGAACTTAAGAGCCGGAGATCCATGTATCGCTATTGGTAACGCGCTTGGATATGGACAGTCGGTAACAGTAGGATATATCAGTGCTCTTGACCGTGAAGTCAGTGTAGATGACGGAACTGTAAAGGTTCTTCAGACTGATGCAGCTATCAACCCTGGTAACAGTGGTGGTGCTCTTGTAAATATGAAGGGCGAACTGATCGGTATGAACACAGCGAAATATGTAGACAGTACAGTAGAAGGAATGGGCTACGCACTTCCTATATCCGATATACAGGATATCATCAACGATATTCTTGCAGGCAAGAGTACAACCAAATCAGGATCAACCTATCTTGGTGTAACCGTTAAAAATATCACATCTGAATATGCAGAAGGACTGAATATGCCGGAAGGAGTATATGTATATTCGGTAAGTGAAGGATCTCCGGCAGAGAAATGCGGACTTCTTACAGGTGATATCATTGTAGGTATTGATGGAAATGATATTTCAGACAGTACAGATCTTCAAAGCCAAATAGCAAGTGGAAAGGTTGGCGATGAGATCGAGATCGAATTCTACAGAAATGAAAAAGGCGAATATGTTAAGAAAACTGTAAAAGCAACTCTGGAAGCAAAGACAGAAGATCTGACACAGAATAACTAGAAGTTTTAATATATACAGATAGAGAATATCAGACGGAAGCCTTGAATATGGACAGTTATATATATAAGTATAACAGCCATATTTGGGGCTTTTTTCAGGCATAATAAAAAAATGCAAAAAATGTCAAAAAAGTGTTGACATCTGACGTCTGATTTAGTATTATATCAACTGTTCGCGGTACGAAACACCGAACGAACAAAGATCACAACTTACATATTTCATGATGATTCTCATCTGGAAAGCATGCAGAACATCAAAAAAGAAATTAAA